>Ga0255349_1000040_pt1 | contig 49323 bp, 35 predicted proteins | sample CBST25v15metaG_FD_189947 | JGI IMG/M metagenome (GOLD analysis project Ga0255349, IMG submission 189947) | Peat soil microbial communities from Stordalen Mire, Sweden - C.B.S.T-25.v15 | ecosystem: Environmental > Terrestrial > Soil > Wetlands > Peat | place: Sweden: Norrbotten County, Stordalen...
CGAAGATCTTCAGATGGCCAAGGACGGTGTTCTCCCAGCCCTTGTTCATCTTATTTCCCTTCTTGATCCACGCGAATTCGATGCTCCGAAGCGAGCCGTCGGAGTTTCGCTCCGCCTCTTCGAGCAACTCTTCTCTGGTCACACCCCAAGCCAGGGAAGCGAGAGCGTCAAAGGCCGCCTACCCCGATTGAGTATTGAAATGAATCTTGTGGGAGAGAAATGGATCCCCATCGGTATTCTGCAAATTCGGCGGTTTGCTCAGGGCATCGCGAATATCGAGGTAGACGGTGCGAATTTCATCGGTATACCGCGTCAGGTCGGCAGCGGAAAGCTCCCGATTCTGTTTTTTGATCTTGCGCTGCAACTGCGCGCGAAGCTTGATGATCTCAACCTTCCTATGGATTCATGCCCGGATTCGAGGAGATTGTCGCCGGCAAAAGAGCACTCCCGCGACCATCCTTCCTCGACAGGGCGCGTGCCCAATGGGCGAGCAAAGGAAGATAGCTGGGGATTCGCTGACACTGCTATCAGAATCGCGTCAATCAAATAGCTTAAGGAGTTACACACCATGGAGATTCCAATTCAGACCAAGCTCGAAGAGCGCGTCTATCGCGCAGCAGAGGCAGCCCTGGTCCGCCAGCGCTACGTCAGCTTCGTCGACCTGTTGTGTGGGATGGGACTCTTGGCATCCTCTGCGGTGGACTCCTGGCGCAAGGGCCGCATCGATTTTCCGGAGTCAGAGATTCAGGGAAGCCCGAACAAGCTCTCTTCGTCCATAGCGATCTTCCTGGGCTGGGCACAAGAAAAGGGCCTAAAGCCCTGTGAAACCGACTACGTGAGACCTGCACGGTCCGGAACCGTGCCCTTGCAGTTCTTCAGCAGCGGCGACCCCCAGATCGAGAAGATCTTCCGTACGCACTATGTATCGCCCGCGCTCTCGGAGCGTAAGCAGCAGAAGCTTCAGGAGAAGCTCGAAAAGGCTCCGCAGCCGGTCGTGTTTCTGAACCTGCGCGACGCGCAATGTTCGGAATGCGGAGCAGAGATTGCGCAGGGTTCCATGCTCTTGATGGAGGCGGACCAGCCGCTTTGCCTTCACTGTGCGCGCCTCGACGGCCTGGAGTTTCTTCCGGCTGGCGACACAGCTCTGACGCGGCGTGCCACCAAGTATAGCGAGCGAGTCGCCGTTGTCGTGCGCTTCAACCGGGCTCGGAAGCGCTACGAGCGGCAAGGCATTCTGGTGGAAGAGACCGCGCTGAAGAAGGCCGAGCAGGAATGCGTTCAGGACGCCGACGAGCGGGCAGCAGCGCGGGTACGGGCTGCAGTGCAGCGTGGCGAACAGGATCGCAAACTGGTTGCGCAGATGAAAAAGCTGATTGCGGAGCTGTTCCCAGGCTGTCCGGCGACCGAAGTTGCCATCATTGCCGAACACACCGCGGTCCGGGGCAGCGGCCGCGTTGGCCGTTCGGAGGCGGGTCGAAATCTTGATGAAAAGGCGTTGACCTTGGCGGTTGGCGCTGCAGTTCGCCACAACCACACCCCGTACGATGAGCTGTTGGCCAGCGGTGTAGACCGCGCCGACGCACGCCGGCAGATCGCAGGCAAAGTCGATGAGGTGCTGGCGAAGTGGCGCAAGTAAGTCATGCCGCAGGGTCATGAAACTGAAATTGCAAGGCAGGACGTGCTTCAATCACCATCTGACTCCAGGCGGAAAGCCGCCCACGTCAAATCGGCATAACCATCATGGAATCAGTGAGGCATTCGGATATTTCCCTTTTCGTATAAGAAACGACACCTGTATTCGGCAGATTTGGTGCAAATCCAGTCCGCTTAAGATGCTTATTATGAATAACATAAGATTGGTGGAGGCGGCGGGAGTCGAACCCGACATCAGTGTTGAAAACACTCAACTTACTGATTCTGGGAATGTCAGCTTTGCAGGAAATGCAATGATTTCCAAATCTACTGTACAAACGCTGTACAAACTTTTCCTGAAATTCCCAGAACGCCAATCTTCGGACTTCCCTTCATGGCGAAAGAGGAGGATTCTGAAGCGCTCTTACAACAATTATACATCAGCCGATGCAGGCCAAGAGTTGAATTGTATATGTCTGCCTGCCATCCTGATCCGGAGTTCTGGATGTGCCGCAGTGGCAGTTTTTTCACCTCGATGCAGGTGTCGAGAATGCTTGTTTGCCAGTACTCCTGCATGGCGGTCAAGGAACTGTGAACAAGCGGGAACAGAGACTACAAATCAACCTTGCGGCGGACCGGAGATCAGGAAGTCTTCCCAACTGACGCTTGCGACGCTGTGGCGCCGGGCAATCTCTTCATCGCCGGGTGCGCAGATGACCAGAGGCGTAAATGCCGGATTGCGACGGCAAAACTCAAGTACGCCGCGAAGCGCCAGGACATCGAATCTCCCAGTCTTGACCTCCATGGCCCACTTCCCCCAACTTCCATCCATGACGGCATCGATCTCCAGCGGTTCTTCGCGCCAGTACGTTACCTGCTGGCCCTGGTTGATCGCAAAGGCCAAGCAGGCGTTTTCTACCCAGAAGCCGAAGCGTCCCGGCTCACGACCCTGATCAGGAGCACCATCGGGATGCATGGCCGACAAGAGAGCGTTGTTGAGCGTTACGAGTTTCGGCGGAGATGCACGGCGTCTGAGAACCTGCGTCGAATACTTCTCCAGCGGCGCGATCAAATATGCGTCTCCGAGCAGGGCCAGATAATTGGCAACTGTTTCGATGGCTCCGCTGTCCTGAAGTTGCCCTTGCAGCTTTTGCAAGGAGACAATTTGCGCGGGTGAGCCTGCGGCAACAGCGAAGACTTGGCGGAGCAGAGCGGGACGCCGTACCGCGCCTTGTGCCAGCACATCGCGACCGATCGCTGGCTCGATGATGGCATCGCGCACATAAGCGCGCCATCGTTCGGGAGATTTTTGAAATTCCACTGCGCCAGGATAGGATCCGAAGAGAACGAGATTGATGGCGGCTTCATGCGGAGAGAGATGAAAAGCAGTAGCCAGCGAAGCGGCGGGCCAGTGACTCAGCGTCAAACGCTCGAAGCGTCCAGCCAGGCTCTCCCGTGAGGCTTGGGCGACGCGAAGGGCTGAAGACCCGGTAGCTACTACATGAATAGGAAGGTGGCGACGGCGAGCGCGGTCCCAGTGCCCTTTGAGCCGTCCTGCCCAATCGGATAGATTGTGCACCTCGTCCAACAATAGAACCGCCGTCCCCTGCTTGGCGCGCGTTTCAGCCTCGGCCCAGCGGCGCTCCCAAAAACCAGGCAGAGCAGCGTCAGGATCGTCGCCGGCGGCGTAGATGGCTTGGTCGCCGAACTTCGCGGCGATGTCCAAAAGCAGCGTGGTCTTGCCTACCTGCCGGGGACCGGTGAGAAGCTGGATGCGGCCGGGCGCGGCTTCACCGAGCCGTTCGAGCAGTACATCTCGGCAATGCAGGTAGGCGTTCTGAATCTCAGCCATAGTCTAATAATTATTCGACTATGGCTGAGATTATGTCAAATCGAGTGTGACCAAAACACGCTGTGTCCTGCAAATCGCGATGGGACTGGCGGAGTGTCTGAGGTTTGATTCTCGCCGAGCGGGCATTTGGTGCCACTTCGCGTCGTTCATGTCGTGGCGCAAGCTCTTTTCGTAATTCTTCCTCTGTCGGCAGATAAAGCATGCAAGCCTCCAATTCATCACACACCGAGTGATGAATTGGAGGCTCGCGGTCGCTATATAACTGATAGAAAGGCGATAGCAACGCAGGTTCGTGATAGAAAAGCCCTGTCCATAGCGCCATTCCCATGGTACGGAAAGGTCATTCAACAGGCTTTGGCAACTCGGCAACGCAGGCCTTCTCATGTCTCGCGCTTACGCCGCAAATTGCCCAGGCAGCGTCTGGGCAATTCCGATGACCTCTTCCATGCCATGGAGTAAATCAATCCGCAAATTATAGACGGCACATCACTTACGAACCGGCTGAGTCGGCAAAAACGGCACAATCGGCACTATTTGCGACAAATTTGCGACAAACTTTTCTACAACGGCAAACGGCAGCGGGCCGATGGGCTGATCGTGTGGGATCAGCCCAGTTGCTCTTCTTAGGTTGGCTGCTTTTGGGTCTAAGAGTTGCTTCCAAGCCGAATTTGTGCCGGATGTGAGTTTGAAAATAATCTAATATGTGCGTTTAAGCCGCACTATTGTAGAAATATGTGAACTTGACTTTGGTTTCAGAATGGGCGATTATGTGCGTTATGGATGCACAAAGATATTCGCGGCTAAACCGACTGCTCCTTGCTCTGCCAGAGGGATTCCTGGCAGACAGTGTCTGGCTTCAGGCACAAGGCCTCTCGCGTTCGTCGATACGAGACTATGTGGATCGAGGTTGGCTCGAAAGAGTAGGTCCCAGAGTCTATCGGCGCCCCCGACAAGTTGCCAATGACCACCTCCGCTGGGATGTTGTTGTCCTATCGCTCCAGCAGGTCATGCACAAGACACTTCATGTGGGTGGTCGGACGGCCGTAGAACTTGCTGGATATGCCCACTACCTCGAAGCCGAAGATGCCTCCACCGTGTACTTGTATGGGCAGGGTGCACCAACCTGGCTGGCCAAACTTCCATCGACGGTCCGATTTGAACTTCGTTCAGATCATCTTTTTGCGACCGGTGGAACTGGAGTAGAGATGCGGCGCTTCGATCTACGTTCAGGTGAAACGTCTGCCCAGACGAAGGAAGCCGAAGTTAGAAGTCCCTGGGAATGGTCATTGACGATGTCCGTTCCCGAGCGAGCGATCCTGGAAATGATGGATGAGCTTCCCCATCACGAGAGCTTTCATCAAGTCGATGTGGTCATGGAAGGCATGGCCAACCTCCGTCCCCAGTTGCTGGGAAAACTCCTGCAAGAATGCAGAAGCGTGAAGGTGAAACGTCTCTTCCTTTGGTATGCGGAACGGCACGGGCACTCGTGGTTGAAGCATCTTGACCAATCTTCCATCGATCTCGGTCTTGGAAAGCGTCAACTGGTTCCCGCTGGCCGCTTCGACTCGCGCTACCAGATCACACTCCCAACAGAATTGTTCGCGCGAGGAGGCGATCACGATGCCCTTTGAAGTTTTTGAAGCACAGGCGGCGCTTCTGGTGCGTGCGCTTCCCTATGTGGCGGCTGAGACCTGCTTTGCCCTGAAGGGTGGCACGGCAATCAATTTTTTTATTCGCGATCTGCCTCGCCTCTCGGTGGACATCGATCTGGTTTACCTGCCAATTGCGAATCGAGAGGCCTCTCTTCTTGGAATACGATCTGCACTTGGCCGCATCGCTCAAGGCATCCGCAAAGCGATCCCTGGTAGCGCGGCCACTGAAAATGCAACTTCTGACGGAACCAGAATCGTGGTGCGCCATCGGTCGGCACAGATCAAAATTGAGGTCACTCCGGTACTTCGCGGTACTGTTCATCCGGTTGAACTGAGGACGGTACGGCCAGCAGCCGAAGAGCGATTTGGCTTTGCCGAAATACAAGTAGTCTCGTTCGCCGATCTGTACGCCGGGAAGATGGTTGCAGCCCTCGACCGTCAACACCCGCGGGACTTGTTTGACGTTCAACACCTGCTTGCAAATGAAGGCATCTACGATGTCCTCTTTCAAACTTTTCTCGTATACATCCTCAGCCACAATCGTCCTGCACACGAAGTTTTGCAACCGCGATTGAAGGATATAAGGCAGGCATTCGAACAAGAATTCGTTGGCATGACCGCCGGCGAGACTTCCCTTGATGCTCTGATTTCAGCGCGAGAGCAACTCGTTTCGGAAATCCGCTCCCATCTGGACGAACGCTCCAAGCAGTTCCTGCTTTCGTTCCACGAACTGAAGCCTGACTGGTCGCTCCTCGCGACACCAGATATCAGCAACCTTCCGGCAATTCGCTGGAAGCTGATAAACATTGAATTGTTGCAAGCCAAGCAGCCTGAGAAATACCGTGCGTTGATTCATGATCTTGCGACTTTGCTGTCCAACGGTCAAGATCTCGGTCAAGATCTCGACTGATGCAACCCGTTCGATCAGACCAGTCCGATCTTCCTGCTCCAGCGTTCGCAGTGCAGCAACTTGACGCGCATACGTATCCAAGTAATCCGGGGTCCGAGCTGTGAGTGCGTGATTCAGCTTCAGCGTAACCGCTTCAATGATTTGACGACGTGTGGGTGCAAAGGCTTTGAGTGCTGGAATGTTCATTGTGCGGAGGGGTCCTCTGCGCGGGATGCGTCGTATTCGGAGAGAAGCTGCGTCGCATCTCTCTTGAAGAACTTCTCTACCCCCTTCGAAACTGAGAGTTGTGGGTGGTATCGGCACTGAGGGAAATTGGGTACAGACCTATGAGCGAGGTGTAATGGTTGTCCACCGTTCCTGTTGTCTCGGATTAGGTGTGCAAAACCCAATACAGCATCGACAGTGAAGCGCTACTTGCCGGGAGATTATTAGCCATGTCGTTTGCCGTGCAAACGGTCTTCCTGATATCGCTTCAAAAAGTAGTCGATGGTCTCCACGCGCATCCGAATGGAATGGGCAGGACAGTTTTCATCCATGTCTTTGAAGGAAAAGAATGGCGTCCCGGAACGCTCGACGATTTGCTCGATGACGCTGTAGATAGGCGCATCGTGGCCGCACTTGAAACTCGAGAACTCAACCGCAACCAGATTGGGATGGCGAGCCGTGAACTTGGCGGCCCACAATTTGTGATTGGAACTGGCCGAAAAGGCGGTCTTCCACACATCGGATATTTCCAGAGCATGATTGATCACACCGGCGCGGATTTCCTCGCCGAAGAGCCGTTCCAGCAGGTCTTCGTCTATGGGCAGGGTGCTTTGCGAAAGGATGGGATAGCCCAGTTTTTGGAATTGCGCCATGATTTCGTGGTTGATACCGGGGTCGTGATGATAGGGACGCCCCAGCATCACGATTCCCAATCGGTTTTCCTCTTCCAGTTGGTCGAGGATTGCGCGGCCCTGGCGGCGAAGTTCGGATTCAAAACGCTCTTGTTCGCAGAAACCAATCGTGACTGCGCGATCATTTTCTTCTTTATTGAGGCCCAGTACCGGCTCCCACGCCTGCCACATCTGGCGCGCGAAGAGTTTGCGATGCGACAGGTTGACCAACGGATGGATGTACTGAATGCCACGCTCTGCAATCAGGTCGGTCTCTTTGGTAAAGGCCGCTTCGACGGTCTCCGGTGTTATCGAGGCCGTTGGGCAGGCGTTGTTGGCCTTGGTGTTGACCAGTGGCGTGGCCAGCACATCGAACATGGGAAAGAAGATTGTGTCCAGCGGCTGGCGCTCATGCTGCTTGAACAGCAGGTTGTGAAAATGGGCAATCGTAATCTTCGATGGGAAGCAGGGATCGATCGATCCTCGGCTGGAGCCGGCGCGGTACATCTCGGCGGTCGTAACGTCCGAATATACGATGTTTTCCGCGCGCACGCCGAGACTTTCCAGATAGGCGCTGAAGAGCGGCGCATACGCGTACATGCTCAGAACGCGGGGAATGCCGATGCGCATCAGCGAGCGCTGTTTCATGAGGGAAGTCCGGCGGCGCGCTGCGGCGCTCCAGGGACGCCGAGGGAGCGAATCTGCGACACTCTCCGGATGGCGTGAGCGCCAGACCTCGCGGGCGGCTATCTCAACAAGGTTGGGATGGGCGGTCCGGGTAGCGTCCAGACGGGCCTGAATGCCGCGCATGGATTGCAGATCGTCCACCGCTCCCTTTTCACAGCCGGCAAGAATGATGCGCCGGCTGTCGTTATTGTCGGCCTGGCGGTCATCCACGCCTGAGAATTGCACATCGAGGAAGGTACGCATACAAGCGTTCTTGCAGAAGCGGCAGCGGGTCTGTTCATTGCAAGTGGTGGAGTAGCGAATGCTAGCCACGGCATCCATGCCGACGAAGGCGGTGGTGCGTCCCTGTCGCCACAGGCGCGTGGCCTCCAGGCCGGCGCCAATGGCGCCCGCCTCACCGCAGTGCGGGTGAACCACAACCTCCGGGTCGATCCCGGTGGCGCGAAAACCAGCGCGTAAAAAGTCGACCTCCGCTTTGACTGCGGCCAGGTTGTTTTGCGTGCCTCCCTGCAGGATGAAGCGCGAGCCCAACGTGGTGAGGTTGGGAGCTTTCGCAACATGGAGAAAAACATTGCGCGGAAGCACGGTGGCCAGTCCGGCCAGAATCTCCTCGGCTCGCCAGCCTTGGCGCTGGAAATTGACGATATCCGATTGCAGAAAGACCGCGCAACCAAAACCGAAGGCCGGCATCGCTTGAGCGGCGAACGCGGTCTCTGCATAGCGCTCGACCGGAACGCCAAAGCCCTCTGCGGTCGATTGCAGAAAATACCCGTTACCCGCCGAGCATTGCGCGTTGAGCTTGAAATCCCGGACGCGACCCTGGCGCAACAGAATGAGCTTGATGTCCTGTCCGCCCACATCGACGATCACATGCGGATCGGCAAAATAATGCAATGCAGATTCGGTGTGGGCCACGGTTTCAACCAGGGCCACGTCGGCTTTCAGCGCCTGGGAGAGAATATCCTTGGCGTAACCTGTTGTTCCCATGCCAAGAATGTGCAGGCTTGCGCCCGAATCCTGTTCCACTTGGCGCCGCAGATCGCCCAGCACTTCAACGGCATCCGCGATCGGGTTGCCCTCAGAGAGCCGATAAGACTTGGCCAGCACTTCGCCGCCTGGCGACAGAAGCACGGCCTTAGTGGAGGTGGACCCACCGTCTAAGCCAATAAAGGCCTCGACTTGTTCACCGCGTTGAAATGTTGCGGGAATGAACTGCGCGGGTTGGTAATGGTCTTTGAATGCCTGCAGTTCTTCTGTGGAGGCGCAGAGCCCAGGCTTCCCGGCGGTGATCGTCCGCTCCTGCCGTCCCGCATCGAGGAAGCGCTCCAGCGCGGCACAGCCCAGGTAGCGGCCGTTCTCCTCCGCTTCGCCCATTCCGAACTCGACTGCTCCGATTGCCGCAAAATAGAGCGCGTCCGGCGGGGTTTGAATCAGGTCTTCCGCAGCCTGGCCAGAGGGAAGTTCCACGCCACGTTCCTTCCAGAGCAAAGGTATATTGTGCTGCCATGCCTCGCGCATTCCGCGTAGAAAGGCATTCGGCCCGCCCAGCAGCAGAACCTGCGGCATCAGCGTATGGCCGCGGGTCAACACGCTGAGATTTTGCAGCACGATGGCGTCAAACAGCGAGGCCATCAGCTCGGCTGGCGGAAGCCCTTGCTTCTGCAAACCGTTAATGTCGGTCTCGGCAAAGACGCCGCACTTGCCTGCAACAGGATGGATGCGCACGCCGCGATAGGCTAAGTCCTGCAACTGATCAGCGGGAATCTTCAGCTTGGCCTGAATTTTATCAATGACCGCGCCGGTGCCGCCCGCGCACTTGTCGTTCATCGAAGCGATCTTCCTGCGCCGTCCGCTGCCTATCTCAGTCTTGAAGAGAATGATTTTGGCGTCCTGGCCGCCGAGTTCGATCACCGACTGCGCCTCAGGATGCATCTTCTCAACAGCAAGCGCGACGGCGTTCACTTCTTGCACGAAGCGTGCTCCAATCGGCGCGGCCAACGCTTGGCCGCCGGATCCGGTGATGAAGATGCGGCAGTTGCCGTGGCAAATGCCGGCTTCGCTCTCCATTCGCAGCAGAAATTCACACAACATCTCGGCCTGGCGAGTGTCGTGGCGGCGATAGTCGCGCCACAGGATGCGCCGAGCGCTGGCCTCGACCACCACCGCCTTGACCGTGGTGGACCCCACGTCCACTCCCACCAGGAAATGAACTCCGTTGGATGTGGGCTCGCATGGTGGGGTCTTATTGGGCATCGTCTCTCAACGCTCTCCAGGTAGCCGTGCCAGCGCGGCGCGGCCATGGATCAGATCGCCGACATGCATGACAAAGCTGGCTGCCGTGCCGGCAATGCCCGGGCGGCGCGGAATCGGATAAAACGGACTGCGCAAAGTCCTATGCCGGGCAGCGTAGTCTCTGATCTCGGCGAGCGATTTTCCGGTGGAAGCGAGCGCCGCGTCAAACTCCGCACGAGCCTTGACGCGGGCTTCGCCCAGGGCCATCTGCACGCGGCTATGGGCGTTGATCTCGCCTTCGCCCGAGGTTTCGACCGGCAGAAAGATCATCTCTGGAAAGCGATTGACCACGGCCGACTGCACGCCGTCTGACTGCGAGGACGGCATGCAGCCAAAGGGCTTCAGCGCCAGCACCATGTGGCACAATCCCCGCGTGGTGTAGTAGACGTTCTTGCCAACTTCGAGATGTCCCTCGCCGCCGCGCGCCAGGGAGTGATAGAAGGGATGCGCCAGACGCGCGAGTTCGCGCTGCGACAACAAGCGAGGAGTAATGCCGCCCAGGTGACGGGCAGTGCGCGCATACAGATAGCTCCACAGAGCTTCGCTCAAGCGCAACAGCGACCATTTGCGACGATACTTCCACGCGTTGGCCAGACCCTTGCCGCACTCCCACCAGCGGACTTCGGGATAGGGATCGTCGAGGCCTTTCTTCTCTTCCATGCCAATGCGGGCTTGATGCAGCAGGTAGCTGATCCATCCGCCAATCGAATCTATATGTATTTGCGCGCCTTCGCCTTCGAGGAAGCTGAACATATTAAAGTTGCCGTCGCCTTCGGTGAGCTGCGCCCAGAACTCGCCGACGATTTTGACCACGGGCTTGACGCTGGTGTGATCGACATCAACTTCACCGAGGCGCTGGCGCGCCTCATGCATCTTGCCCACAAACTCCGCGCTGTAAAGATGATCGAAAATCTTGCCGGTGGCATTTAGAAAACCCTGGAGTTTGGGCATGTGGCGCAGCAGCGCGGCGAGCCATCGCGGCGCACGTTCGAGAATCTCGAATCGCCTGCGGTTCTCGAGGAAATGGCTCAACTGATTCACCATATCTTCAATCGCCTGATCCGTGCTTCCCGGAACCAACTCGAAGGGACGGATGCGATAACTGAGGTCATTGATGACATCGCCCAGATTGAGCATATTGAGCGCGCCCAAGTTGAAGTCCAGCGTGAACTTCAGGCCGGGATTGTCGGCCGCGGCCTTGATGGCCTGATCCGCCTGGTAGAGCACGATGCGGAATCGCTCATAGCCCGCGTTATTGAGCGCCAGCCGGTACTCCGACTCGTACATACCGAAGCGGCAAGGGCCGCAGGAGCCGGCGGTGAAGAAGATGTACTTCTCCATGATCTCCCCGCGCGAATAGCCCTGATCTTCCAAAGAACGCAGAAACTTGATGAGGTTGCCAATCGTAAAATAGGTGGGATTGCACTGGCCGTTATTGCCGAATTCCCGGCCAAAGGTGAAGGCCGCCACGTCGGGAGTCGGCAGCATCTGGCATCGATAGCCGCTGGCGCGCAGAATGGCCTCGATGAAGCGCTCATGCTTCCAGGTGAAGCCGCCGAAGAGGATCGTTACCTGGTTCCGCTCCTCGGCGGTGAAGGGCCGCTCGATAGGACGGCGATAATGCCCGGTCTTATGGTGCAAGGCAGAGACCTCGACCAGCCGCTCCCGTTCCTCGGGGACCGACTGCTGCAACTCTTCCTGCAATGAAGGAGGCGCGCCCGCGAGGTTGCGATCGATTCCCATGGATGAAGAACCTTTCGACGGCAGCATGTATCCAGGTCCGTCCACCACGCGCGGAGCCATATCTGCTAGCCTTTCAAGTGTAAAACAATCCCCCAAATCGGGGAATTACCTGGAAGCGAACCGCTCTGCTGGGCAGAGAAGGGGGGATAACAGCCATGCCAACAGCGGATTGTTGGGTCATCGAGAACTACGCCTACCGCCGCTGCCCGCATCCGGCGCGTGAGTTCGGCTGTACGGTCTCGCTGCACAACCACTCCAATCACTCGATCGAGAGCATGGGCTTTCTCAACCAGGTGGTCAAGCTGCGCTTCATGCGCCCCTTTCGCGGCTTGTTGCAGTCGGCTTTCGGGCTGGCGGACATCGCGGATCTGAACTATGCCGACATTTACTACCGCTCTCCACTAACCGTCGAGGATGTGTTGCAGACTGAATCCGCCAGCGCCGCGGAACTTGGCTTTGAGGGCGTTCACCTGGGGATCACCGACCACGACGAAATCGCGGGTTGCCTTGAGTTGCAGCTCGCACATCCGGAAGAGGCGCATCGCAACCCTCTCGGCGAAGAGATTTCCTTCTACTTCGATGAGTATCTATTTCACATCGGCGTGACGGGAATGCCCGCCGCGGGGATTGAGCAATTCCATGCCGGCTTGCAGTTGGCGGCCAAGGAGCGCCGCCTGGACGACCTGTTTGAAATGCTCCGCGCCAGCGGTTCTCTGGTGGTTTTCAATCATCCCCTGGTTCCATGGGGCAAGGATGTTGGACGAAGGATTCCCGCCGAGGCGCTACTGAGCCGCTATGGATGGGCGATTCATGCCCTGGAGTACAACGGTATGCGCAGCCGGCAAGAGAATGATCGCGTTCTACAGTTGGCAAGGCACGTAGGCAAGCCGGTTATCGGCGGAGGCGACAGCCATCTTCTGCTGGCTAGTTCGGTGCTCTCGCTGACGCGAGCCGTGAGCTTTCAGGAGTTTGCCGAGGAGGTCAAGGAGGGCCGCGCAGTGTCGCTGGTTCTGCCCACCTTCTTTGCCCCCCTGAGCTGGAAGCTCTTCTTGCGCGTACTCTATTTCATCGCCCATTACCGGCGGATCGGCCACTTCCGCGGCCAGCCGGTCAGCGACCTATTGAGCGGCAAAACGGTACTTCTGGACCCAATTGGATTTGCTTCGCGTGGATTTCTGTGTGCAACTTCGGCGCTTGGTCTGATTCGCTAAGGTTTCCCACCCTTGCGCCAAGGAAAAAGGCGCAAGGATGGGGCATGGAAGGTCAGTATTTGCGGGCCGGCGCTGCGCGCAGAAACTCCGCAATCCGTTCGCGCGCATCCATCGTGCCTTGCAGGCTGGCGCAGAGACTTGCTCGCTGCCGTTCAAAGGCGCCTCGCGCGGCGGCGGAAATGGGAAATCGCTCGCCGTAGCCGCCGAACAGATCTGCGCAAGTTTGCGACGCTTGCGCTGCGGCGCGGCCTGCCGAAAGGGTGCTCAGGTCGCCGAAAAGAGCCGCGAATTCGCTGCCCTGCGGGTTCCGATCCATTTCCAGAACATCCAGAGCCAGCGAGCGCGCCGCCAGCAGTCTACACAGCGCCTCGGCCATTGCGAAGGTCACGCCCTGACGTGCATCGCAAAAAAGCCGGACGCCGCGTGCATCGACTTGCTGCCGCAGTTGCTCCAGGGTCCATTGCCAGAGCCGCATTCCCTCGGCAAGACTGCGCATACCGGCTCGCGGCACGCGTGCTGCAAGCGCATCGATCTCCCCAGTCCACTTCTGGAACTCGGCGAGAAAGTGGGTATCGGTCATGGCAGCTGAAACCAGGCGGCGTTGCAACGCAGCCGGACCCATGTACATATCCTCGATCTGCGCATCGACCAGCCGCGAGTGCAGATCGTTGGCGTCCTGCGCACCGAGCTCATCCCGCGCGGCCACTTGCTGCAAGCACTTCGGAATGCGGCTGCTGCTGAAGAGCTTTGCAGCCGGGGAGAAGAGTGCGGCGAGCTTCGCATCGGCGCTGGAAGGATGCTCCGCTTCGTAGAGTTTGTCACTGTGACGCGCAGCGAGAAAGCCCAGCGAGGCCGCGGCCTCGCCCGTAGCCCATAGATCTGCCATTTCAAGCCGGAATTCCGCTTCTTGGCTCTTCTGCTCCGTTGATGCGAACCACTCTTGCACAGTGGAAAGCGCCTTAGCGGCGGTCATCAGGCCTAGCAGGGCGCGCATCCGGCGCAGGGCCGGTTCCAGCAGGGCGCGATGGCTGAAGCGCGGAACGATCACGCCCTCTTCCATCGTGTAGCCTCCGACGATACGTGAAGCCTGCACTCTGAGGCGAAAAACTGGATCAGTGGTCGAAGCAAAGCGATGTCCCAGCTTTCGCACCGGCACTCCGCGCTCGAACTCGCCCGCGTCCCCTGGCTCGAGAATCACGAGACCGCTGCCGCACACACCCTTGCCGTCGCCCTCAACGGCAGCCACCACAAACTCCGCAAAGTCCATGTGGCTGATGAAGCGTCCGCGCTTGTGAATCTCCAGCAGTGCTTCGCCGTCTGCGTCCCCACCGGCCAGATACATGCGGCCGGAAAGAGAGATTGCATCCGAACCCGCGCCGGGAAGCGGCTCGGTCAGGCAAAGAGCGCCGTGGCGCAGTTCGATCCGGCCCAGGTAGCGATCACGCTGCGGCTCGGTTCCGAAGTCGCGGATGGGCATCTGCGCCAGGCTTCCCGAAAGGCTGCATGTGGCAACGCCGGCATCCACGCTGGACAGTTCCCAAACAGTTAACGCCAGCCGCAGGGTCAGTCCGTTGTGCGCAGAGGCCAGAATCCCGGTCATCCCCTGGGCATCCAATGTGCGGAGCACGTGAGCTTTTTCTTCTGTCCATGTGTGGGATAGATGAGCCTGGTCGAGCAGAGGAGCCAGTTTCTCGCGCGCCGCCCGCCTGGCAATGTTGCGCACGGCTAGAAGTTCCGCGCTCTCGGCGATTCGCCACAGTGTTGCGTGCGCCTCGTCCCACCAGCGGAAATCCATGGCGCTCCCTATTCCGCGTTGGCGGGAATGCTGTACTCGGCTAGATGACGCGGCTTGACGAGCAGAACTCTCAAAATGAATTCTCTCTATTTTCTCAGGCGGAAGGCAATCAGTGCGATACGGCAGGGCTGCTGTCATCTTAGAGTGCGCTCCGCTGGAAGGTAAAGCACATTCTCTTGAAATGAGGCCATCTTCCCGGCCGGCAAGTCGGCGCTTCGCGGGCTCCTTGCGGCCGGAGCCGGTGCTAGAATGAAGGCGCTACTGCCGTGGTTCATTTGGGGTTGCTGAAGGATTGAGATGGCGCGGTCAGCGTTATTTTTGCTGTTGTTTTGTGCGACCAACGCCTCGCTGGCGCTGCTTTATCCTTTTTCTCTCTCTCGCCTCCTGCTGGTGACGGTTCTTTATGCGCTGGGTACTGGGGTGATGCTCTACTTGCTGTTTCATCCGCGCAATCAGTGGCTGGTCGCGAACCGCTCGCAAGTCGGACGCGACGGCTGCGTGGCCCTGACCTTCGACGATGGGCCCGACCCCGTGGATACGCCCCGACTGCTCGATCTGCTGCGTGAAAAAGGCGTGAAGGCCACTTTCTTTGTTGTGGGTCAGCGCGCCGACCGGCATCCGGAAATCGTGCGCCGTGCCTGGAATGAAGGACACTTGATAGCCAACCATACTTGGTCGCATCGGCCATTCTTCTGCTTTCTCTCCCCGCGGCAACTGCGGTTCGAGATCGAACGGGGCAGCCAGAGCATCGAGCGAATTTGTGGGGTCAGGACGCGCTACTTCCGTTCCCCGGTCGGCTTGCGCCATCCTCTGCTGCGCTTTGCGCTGCAAAGAACCGGTGTGGAGTTCATATCCTGGCGCATCCGAAGCTATGATACGATGATCAAAAACTCAGGCTTGTTGGCACGTCATATTCTCAGCAAAGTGACCAGCCGAGACATCATCCTGATGCACGATCGACGGTCGAAAGGCGCACACGTCATGTTGGAGGCCCTGCCTGGCGTGATTGACAAGTTGAAGGAACGCGGCTTCGAGTTTGTTCTAGTAGGCTCCCGTGAAAGTGCACCCTGCGATACCAAAATATGAAAGTATGCGCACTGATTCCCGCATTCAATGAAGCCTCCCACATAGCCCAAGTGGTCGAAGGCGCCAGAAAGCATGTCGAATCAGTTATTGTTATCGACGACGGATCGAGCGACGGCACCGCAGAACTGGCCCGTCACGCCGGAGCCTTCTGCATTGAATTGCCTGCTAACAGCGGGAAAGCATCCGCTCTGCGTCGAGGCTTCACGTATGCCAGCGCTCAGAACTTTACCCACGCGATCACTCTTGATGGCGATGGTCAGCATATGCCGCAGGATATCCCCGTCCTGTTGCGGGTAGCCCGTGAGACGGAGGCGGATCTGGTCATTGGGGAGCGTCCCTTCGACCGTGCACTGATGCCGCGCGCCCGCTATTACTCCAACACCATCGGTAGCCGTTGGGCCTCGTCACTGGTGGGACGCGAGGTCAAAGACAGCCAGAGCGGCTTCCGGCTCGTTCGTCTGAAAACGGTGAACCGTCTCAAACTGCGCAGCCTGCGCTACGAGTTAGAAATGGAAATGCTCATCAAGCTGGGCCGCGCTGGTTGCACCATTGCTCACGCGCCCATTCACATGGTTTACGACAACGGTCAGGCGCGGTCCAAGATGAAGCCGGTGCGCGATACGGTGCGCATCTGTCTTTGCTCGCTCGCCTTTCGCTTCCTGGGAGCTTGAGATGAGCCTGCGCCGCCGAGTTTGCTGCCTGATTGCGCTCCTCCTGCTGCTGCCGCACTTGCTGCCGGCGCAGTCAGATGATTTGTTGATGCGCGTATGGAACGGCGTGCAGCAAGCGCAGGGAAAGTTCACAACCGGCTGCGGTAGCGTGGTCGAGACCCGCACCTCCAGGCTGATGGTGAAACCCATGGTGTTGCGCGGCAAGTTCTGCGCCGATGGAATGACTCGCTTTTCGCTGGAGTATTTTTCGCCCAACGCCCTGCGCATTCGCTTCAATACCGATTACCTCAACGTGATCAGCGGAGACGGAGAGACTCAGGTTCTCGATATTGGCAGCGGCGTTCGGCGCGCCCAATCTGCCTTTAGCCGGGAAAACTCAATCGAGGGACTGAAGAAGAACTTCACGATCACCGCGCAGGAGAACGGTAGGGAGTACGAGTTGAAGTTCGTTCCCCGCAGTGAGGCCTTTCGCCGCCGCCTAAATTATCTGGTAGTGAAACTCGACAAGCGCGACTTTCTGCCGCGCTCGCTGGAGGTGGATGGCAAGAGCGGAGTCAACAGCGTCTTCCGCATTGACTTCACCTCTCTGAATGCGAAGCTGCCCGCCGAAACCTTCGAGGTGTCGAAACCAAAGTGATCGAGCGAAACGAAATCGAGAAGATTATCCCGCATCGTCCGCCTTTTTTGTGGATCGATCGGGTGGAGGAACTGGAGCCGGGCATTCGTTGCGTGGCGTGGCTCTTGGTCGATGCCGAGAACCCCATTTTTGCCGGGCATTTTCCCGCCCGGCCGATCCTGCCTGGGGTGTTGATAATAGAGGCGGTGGCGCAGACCGCGGCGGTAATGATGGGCTCAGGGCCTCCCGCCGAGACCATGGGAACGGCCCTGCTGGCTGCGGTTAATCGCTTCAAGTTTCTCAAGCCGGTGGCGCCGGGCACTATGTTGCGAATTGAGACCACGAAGCTGACCCAGGTCGGAACCATGGTATGCATCGAAGGCACCGTCAGCGCGCTCGGAGAAAAGGTGGCGAGCGGCGAGTTATTGGTAGTCTCAGGGCGGTAAACGGGAGTCTTCAAGAAAAGGTCGAGCATTGCTCCAAGGATTGAACGCACGTATTCGCAAGTTCGCTGCCACTCTGCTGACCGAGCGACTTGACCCAGCTTCGGCCGGGGCAGCCGTGTTTTGGGGAATCTTTATTGGCATCGTGCCGATCTATGGCTTACAGACACTAGCGGCGGTGGGTTTGGCGATGTTGTTGCGATTGAACAAGCCTTTGACCCTGGCCGCCACCTTCATCAACAATCCGTTGCTGCTGCCGTCTATCGTGGCCGCGTCGGTGGAGCTGGGCGGCTTTCTGCGCCATGGATCGTTCCTTCCCTGGCATCTGGCGGCCCTTTCCGACGCGCAACTAAAAGACCAGCTTGTCTCGTGGGTTCTGGGCAGCCTGGTGCTGGGTTTGGTGGTGGGCGGCGCGGCAGCCATTCTTACTGCAGCCGTGGTCTATTGGACCGCGCCTTCGCAGCGCAGCCTGCGCGAGCGCATTCGCTTCGTCAATCAGACCTTTGCAAAGAGCGCTCAGTTTGACCGCGGTTTTGTCCGCTGGAAGATGCGGCTGGACCGGATTTTCTGTTTACTTGCAGCAGAAGACCTGGGATCCGGGACAGTGGTCGATCTGGGCTGCGGCTACGGCATGGCACTCTGTTTTGCAGCATTCGCAGACCAGGGCCGGCATTTGCTTGGATGTGATCTCAATGTGCATCGAATCGCCGTCGCCCGGCTGGCTCTGAGTACCCTGAACGCGGAACCGATCGTTTGCGACGTGCTCCATTACGAGCTGCCCCCAGCTGGTTTGATTCTCATTCTGGATGTGCTGCAATATTTGCCCGCCGAGGAACAATTGGCGCTGCTGCGGCGTTGCTGCTCCGCGCTGGAACCCGGCGGGCTGCTGATCTTTCGGGTGCATGACCGCGAACGCGGGCTGCTGAGCGCTCTCACCCTGGGCCTGGACCGGCTGCTGTTTTCCGCCGAGCATGTCGGCGCCCGCCCCTTGATTCTCTCCGCCGAGCAATATCGGAGCGCGCTGCAGGGGGCCGGAATGCAGATCGAGGAGCACTGCTTTCGCAATCGTCTTCCACTGGCTCATCTCCTGTTTCTCGCACGCCGTGCTGCCCCGGAGAGCGCGTCATGATGCTTCGCTTCATGCGCGGGCTGGGACGGCTGGTCATCGGCCATCCGGGGTTGGTGGTGGGAGTGGTTTTCGCCATCACCCTGTTTCTCTTCGCCAACATCCACAACCTGCGTACCGGAACCGAACTGACCGACATGTTCGGCAAAGGCGATCCGCAATGGCAGGCGGCCAGCCAGATCGGCAAGGAACTGGGCTACGGCAACCAGCTCTTTGTGCTGGTCCAGGCCCCTCGGGGCGATGCCGACAGCAGCGAAGCGATGGAAGCGACGGCCGACCGGCTCACCGCCGAGATGGCCGCCAGCGGGCTCTTCAAGCAGGCTCGCAGCGGACTTCAAGAAGAGGAACTGCTCAACCTGGTGCGGCTTTTTTCCTGGCATTTTTCCGCCTATGCTTCGCCCGGCCAGAGCGCGGCGTTGGCCGAGCGGCTAGATCCCAAGCAGATTCATCAGAACGTGCGCCGCGCCGCCACGGAACTGGTCACGCCGTTTTCCACGCTGGGCGCGGATTACTTTGTCGCCGATCCGCTGGGCCTGATGAGCGTGACGGCAGGCAATGGCGAGGGCTTCTCGCAGTTCTCAAGCTTCGACCTCTCCTGGGGATCGGGAAACCACTTCTTCAGCCGGGATCACACGGCGCTGCTGATCATCGCCGAGCCGCGCGAGTCGGCGGTGGACTACAAGTTTGCCGAGCAGATCATGCAATGGACGCATACGCACATCCAGGGCGTCGAAGCCGACCCCGAAGCGCGCGCCGCCGGTGTGCGCGCCATTCCGGCCGGCGCCTATGCGTACGCGGAGCAGGACCACAAATTCATCGAGAAGAATATTCGCCGCGTTTCGCTGGTCTCGATTGCCGGCAGCCTGGCGCTGTGCCTGCTGGTGTATCCCAGCGTTCCGCTGCTGCTCTTGTCACTGCTTCCCACCAGCCTGGGCATTTTGTGGACCACTGGCATCGCCAGCTTCTATCCCGGCGAAGTGAACCTGATCAGCCTGTCGTTCATCGCCATTCTGGCCGGCCTGGGCGACGATCAGGTGGTGCATTTCTTCAACCGCTCGCCGCAGGAGTGGACCAAGGGTGGCAGTTTCAACGCGGCCATGCTGCGCACCTATGAAACCACCGGAGCGAGTATCGTGCTCTGCATTCTGACCGCGGCCTCCGCCACGGCCGCGCTGGCCACATCGAGCTTCAAGGCGCTGGCGGAGTTTGGCTTCATCCTCACCGTCGGCATGTTCATGATGATGATTCATACGCTGCTGACGGTGCCCGCGCTGATGCAGTTGTGGAACCGCTACATCCGACCCTTTGCGCCCGCAGGCATCACATTCCGTTTTCTTCCCGCCCTGGCGCGCGGCACACTTGACTTTGTGGGCCGCCATGCGCGCGCGGTGGTGGCCCTTGCCGTCGGCCTCTTTCTGCTCTCCGTTGTTTTGTTGCCCACCATCAAAATGGGCGGGAGCTTTGCCGTTATGGGCGACGCCGGCAGCCCGGCCGTCTCCGCGCAGAACCTGCTTTCCGCGAAGTTCGGCATCGAGGGCAGCCCCAGGCTGCTGCTGATCTCCGGCAATGAGCAAGAGGTGCTCCGACGCGCAGAGAATCTGACCACCGGCCTGGACTCCTACCGCCAGAGCGGAGTAATCAAATCCGTCTTCTCTCCCACGCAGTTGCTCCCTTCCATTCAGGCACAGAAGCAACGGGCCGCTTCGCTGGCTCATGTTGACCTGAATGCCTCCGCCCGAGCCCTGGAGGACACACTGCGCGAAAACGGCCTGCGCGTGGAGCCTCACCTGCCGTACATCGAGCAATTGCGCAAACTGGGAGAAGACGCGGAACCGATCACCCTGGAATCGGCCGCGCCTTACCTGCCGGCCGGCCTGCTCGATAACAGTTTGCGCAAGACGGGAGATGGCAGTTACGTCGCGGCCATCGCCTATTACACCACCGATCCCAATGCACATGAGGTGATTCCCGAGCCGGTGCTCGACTCATGGCGCAAACAATACGGTCCTTTTGTGGAGTTTTCCTTCGACAAGATCAATCGCGATTTGCAGAGCCAGGTGCTCCGCGACAGCCGGCGGGCTTTGCTGTGGACCATCCTGGCCATCGTGTCGATCGTCTATTTGACCTTTCGCAACCTGCGCATCACTCTGCTGGTGCTGATGCCGATCGTTTTCGCCATCGTTGTCACGTTTGGCCTGCTAAGGCTCGTGGGGCATTCCTTCAGCTTCATGTCAGTGACGGCGATCCCGCTCATCATCGGCATTGGCATCGACAATGGAATTCATCTGGTACGCCGCTATCTGGAAACCGCATCCAATAACATTCTTGATGTCGCCAAGGCCTCCGGCGCGGCGCTCATTCAGTCCAACCTGACCACCATTATCGGCTTTGGCGCGTTGCTTGCCGCCAGCTTTCCCCCGCTGGCCGAGATGGGGCTGGTTACTTCCCTGGGTGTTGCCCTTACCCTGGCTGGCGGCCTCTGGCTCATTCCCGGCGTAATTCTGATCGGAGGAGAAAAGCAGGCAAATCACGCACTAACGCGCCTGTGAATTCATTTTCGCTTTTTCTTTCTGATCGATCCGTTAAGCTCACACATGGTTGAGGGCTTTCGTGTAAACTTTACCAAACTAGAACTTGGCATTGGAAGGCGCACATTGAAGACATTTGTGAGCGACATTACAATCGACACAGTCGCTTCCCTGTGCCCCCGCTGCGGCAAGCCATCCCTTTCGACCATCTTCGATCGCGAGGGGAAGGTTTACCAGCGCTCGGAGTGCCCCTGCCACGACGCCATCGAGGATTTGATCTTCTCCGACACGGCGCTGTACCGCAGGCTGGAAGAGTGGAACAGACTGGTTTTTCCCGAGGGCGATGCGGTACTGACGCAATCCGCTCCAGGCTGCTGCGGCACCGAGATGGGAAGCCAGAACGAGCCGTGCCTGGCTGTCATCGACATCACCAATCACTGCAATTTTAAGTGCCCCATATGCTTTGCCGAGGCCAAGGCCGAAGGCAGCCACTACTTTCTGGAGTTGGAAGTGGTGGTCAATATGCTCAAGGCGCTGCTGAACCGGCCTGTGCCCTGCCGCAGCGTCCAGTTCTCCGGCGGAGAGCCAACACTGCACCCCGATTTTCCCAAGATACTTCGCGCCGCCCGGGGCCTTGGCTTTACCCATCTTCAGGTGGCCACCAACGGCAGCCGATTTGTCGATCCGGACTATGCAAAGCTCTGCGAAGAGTCGGGCCTTCACACGCTCTATCTGCAGTTTGACGGCATGAGCGACGAAGTCTATCTCAAGATGCGCGGCCAGCGCCTGCTGGATAAAAAGATAGCCGCCGTGCGCAGCATCGAGCAAACGAATATGCGGCTGGTGCTGGTGCCAACGATCATGAGTTCGGTTAATGTTGACCAGGTCGGACCGATCTTTCAGTTTGCGCTGGAACACAACAAGTTCGTCACCGGCATCAGCATTCAGCCGGCCGCGGATGTGGGACGCATTGCGGTGACAACTGGCGGCGCCGAGCCCTTCAATCTGGCCGCCATGGCCCGCGCATTTGGCGATCAAACCGGATTGACTCGCTTCCCCGACGACTGGTTTCCGCTCAACTCTATCTCGCTCCTCAGCCGCGCTATCGAGCGCGTCCGTAACGAGAAGATGCATCCTCCCCTCAGCGACGCGCATTGTTCCATTGGCACCTTCTTCTACGTGGACGACAACAACAAGCCGTTTTGCCTGAGCAGCTTTTTCGATCTCGACCGCTTCCTGCGCGGCATGGCAAAGATTAAACCGCACGCGGAGCAAGGACTGATCGAGCGCCAGATATCCAAGGTCCGTCAGTTCGGCCAATTGTCGCAGTGTCTCGATCTGCGCAAGACCCCTCCTGGACTCACTTTCCAGCGCCTGCTGCGCAGTCTGGACGCATGGGAAGACAAGCATGAGGGCCGATCCGAAGGATGGGCGCAGCGCGGCTTCAACGGCATTTTTGTCGCCGGTATGCACTTTATGGATGCACACAGTTACAATCTGCGCCGTCTCAGGCGATGCATCATTCAATATGTAACCACCGATGGACAACTGGTTCCATTTTGTAGTTACAACGCCGGAGCACGACTTCGCGATAGCGAGGAATTGACACGCATCGCCGGTGAGGTTCCGCAAGGCGGAAATTCCGATCACGCCGCAATGGCTGGCGAACTACCGATGCAGGCAGACTAGAGCTGTTCTCCAGTTTGCGTGGCGTTTCGGAGTATGTGCGATTTGCCTCTCAACCACTGGTGAACCGCTCGAGCTTTTCAACTGCTTCTAAGACCGGTGGTCACAAATGATGATGAATTCATCGATTCTTTCGGCATCTCTTGCCTCCTCCAGAAGATCATGTTTGCGGTGCATCGCTGTTTTCCTGCTCTTTTTTGGCTGTGCGCTGGCAACCTCAACGGCACAAGCCGGCTTGCCCCGCGATATGGTCTCGCTTCCCGCGCCAGCCAGTGGTCAAGGCCTGAACACGAGCCTCGCTGCGAACCTGAATGAGGCAAACCAGTGCCGTGAGGACTCGACCATCGTGCTGCCGAAGGTCGTCTTTCAGTTCGGCGCAGAGGGCGACTTCAACCGCCAGTTCGCGGAGCAGGCTCGGGCCATCCAGAATCTGCCGGCAAGCGCACAGGTCTGGCTGCATATAGCGATTGCTCCCGAAGCGATCACCGGCAGGGAGACCGAAAAGCAGCTTACCGAGCAGGTTGACGGCTTTCTGAAACAGGCGCCTCTCTCTGCCTCCGCTGTGCGCGGAGTTATTGTGGAACCCGGCGCGCCGCAAACGGCTCCTAATTCCTATGTCTTTGCGTTGCTGCGTCTAGTGGTCGCCGCCAAGTCAGGCAATTCGGCTTTGCGAATCGCGGTTGTCTTGCCGGCTGGTTTCGTCTCTCAATATGGCGACATCGTCAAGCGGCTCGCCATATATTCCGATTTGCTGGGCACAACCGACGCGCCAGGATGGCGCTCGGACGCCGCCTGGATTGCGGAAAATGCGCTCAACAAGCCCTTCATCCTCAAGCTGGAGAGCGGTCCTGCCGCGACGGCATCGTATCTGTCCGCGGCGCTGGCGGCCTCCGGCTCCGCGGTTGAGATGTTTTGGTCAACACCGTCGGATACCGACGCCGCCAATCGACTTTGCGCGGCCAATAGCTTCCTGTCGCGTTCGATTCCTGCCAGTCTTCTTCGCCTGAATGGCAATGTGCTGCCTTTCACGCTTACGGTGGACGGCACAAAGAGCGACGAGGCCGGCTGGTTCGGCGGCGGGCAATCAGGAGACTTGGTTGTGCTGGCGCCAGTTCACGGCCTTCCCAGTCGTCCCAGAACTGTCATCTTGCAAGGCACGGCCAAGGCGCAATACGAGATTCAATGGTTCGACGCGGAGACCGGAGAACGCATCCCGGCAAGCGAGCCGGTCAAGAACGACGAAGGCCTGACCGCAACCTGCGCTTGCGATAGCCAATTTGTCCTGATAGACATTCACAAGAAAAACACCGAAACAGCGGCGTACAACCAGGTTGAGGTCAAGGGCGGAGTCGACCTCAGCGTCGAAGAGATTATTGCCCGCTGGCAGCAGTATCGCGAGGAACAGAAGCGGCGGCTGGACAATTATCAGGCCTTTAGCTTCATGAACCTGCACTTCGAGAGCACGGCCGTGGCCCAGGCCTTCGACATATCCATGCGCCTCAGGCAGTTCTTCGAGCGCGGCGGCAAGATGGAGTTCGAGCAGACCGAGTTTTATGTCAACGGCGTGAAATTCAGCAACAAGCACGAGTTTCCCCTGCCCCAGCTGGAACCGGAGAAGGTTCTGACCCAGCCGCTGGAGCTGACGCTGAACGAACGCTACACCTACAAACTGCTGGGCACGGAACAGATCGACGGCGTCCAATGCTATGTCGTGGGCGTGGAACCCAAGACGCAAGACGAGACGCTATACAGCGGCAAAGTCTGGATCGACGGCCTCAGCTTCCGCGAGGTGCGGCAGACGCTGAGCCAGCGCGGCGCCAAGAGCAGCATCGTGGTCAATGTGGAAACCCAGAACTTCGCTGTGGTGAACGACGGCCAGGGTAATCATTTCAACCTGCTTAGCTCCATCTCCGCGCAGCAAACGCTGAATGCCGCGGGACGCGATTTTCAACTCCAGAGAACATTGAAGTTCTCCGGCTACGCGATCAATACCCCGCACTATGCGGAAGATCTGACCGCCGCGCATCGCTCCGATGCGCCCATGTACAGCGAAACCGACCAGGGACTGCGCGAGTTGAAGATCGTCAAAGGGGAGCGCGTCTTGCAGCAGACCAGCGATAAGCGCATCATCTCCCTGGTGGGCGGAGCATTTTACGAGGGAACTTATAACTTTCCCATTCCGATCGCAGGCCTGAGCATGGCCGATTTCGACTTCCGGCACAGCGGCGCTCAGCTTTCCACTTTCTTTGCCGGACCCATCCTGGCCACCGACCTCTCAAAACAATACAGAACCAAATACCGTCTGGCGGCGGATTTGGCGCTCTCCGCGCTGCCTGGCGAGGATCGGATGTACAAAGGCGATGCTGAGTATACCTTGGAGGAGATCTGGGCCTGGGAGCAAACCCTTGGCGCCCGCGCCTCCTGGCAGGCCAGCAATCATCTCAGCGTGACCGCATTCACCTATTTGGCCTATGACATCTTCCGCCGGACCAGCGACACATCCAGCCAGTATGCGCTGCCGCGCAACGGCGTGGCGCTGCTGCCGGGCCTTCAGCTTCGACTTACCGAGAAAGGCTATATCTTCACCGCGGACGGCACGCGCGGCGAACGCATTGCCTGGAGACAGTTCGGATGTCCCGCAACGCCGGTGATCCCCGGATGTCCTCCTGCCTCTCAATCGCCGCAGAGCGGCTACACCCTTTACGACGCCGACCTCAACAAGGATTACTACATCCGCAAATTCACCAAGGGCGGATGGGATATGGCTTATTATGGCGGAGATCAGTTGGATCGCTTCTCCCGCTACTTTCCCTCCTACTTCTCCACTCCGCGCATCCACGGCATTCCCGGCGGCACAGATTCCTTCGACGCCATCGCCATGAGCAACGTCCACTATGGTTTCAATGTGATGGACCTGATGAAGTTCGAGGGCATGTACAGTTATGCGCGCGCGCGCAACCTGGATGAGTCCAGCCACTTTAAAAAATTCGATGGCCTGGAGACCAACTTCAATACCGCCGGACCCAAAGGCACCCTGATTCAGGGCACCGTTTCCTATGCTCTGGACGGGAACATCGCCCGCTACAACTCTCGCTGGGGCATGATCATCATGGTCTTCAAGCCGTTCAAATAGGCGCGCCGATGACGACGGATAAAAAAACGGCTTTGGTAACCGGCGCCTCGGGAACACTGGGCGCGGCCATGGCGCAGGCCTTGGCCACGGCGGGATGGCAGGTGGTCGTTCACTATCATCGCGGCCAGGACGCCGCCAGCCGCGTGGTGGAGAGCATCGTTGCCGCCGGCGGAGAAGCGTTGGCGGTTGCTGCCGATCTTTCCAGTCAGCAGGATGCGGCCGCGCTCTTTCAGCAAATCGAGGAGCGGCTCGGCCCGGTCGACTGCCTGGTCAACAATGCGGGCATCAGCCACGATGTGCTGCTGGCCTTCATGTCCGAAGAGCAATGGGACGAAGTCATCGATACCAATCTGCGCGCCACTTACGTATGTTCGCGGCTGGCCGTGATGGGCATGATGCGCAGTGGGGGCGGAAGCATCTGCAATATTGTTTCTCCCAGCGGCATTCGCGGCCAGGCCGGACAATGTAACTACGCCGCCTCCAAGGGTGGCATGATCGCCTTCACCAAGTCACTTGCGCGCGAGGTAGGCCGCTTCAATATCCGCGTCAACGCCGTCTGTCCCGGCGTTGTGCCCAGCCCCATGTCGGCCAAGTACATCGAGAAAGAAGAAAAGCGGCTGCTCACGGAGATACCCCTGGGGCGCTTTGGCAAGCCGGAAGAGATCGCGCCGCTGGTCGTCTTCCTGGCCTCGACGCAGGCCAGTTACATCACTGGACAAATTATCGCCGTCGATGGTGGACTGATTTAGCTACATCCTTTGTAGAATTTCTCCGCCTGTCACAGAAGACGCAAAGCAAGCAAGGCTACAATGCGTCGAAGTCCAAGGCCCTGCGCAAAATGTTTTGAATCCCTGAATGGAGATACCAATGAACATAAGAAAGCATCTATTCTGCTTTGTTGCGATTGTGGCCGGCTTGGTGCTTTATGCGCCGTCGAAAATGCTGGCCAAGGAAAAACCGAATGAGGCAACGTCATGGCTGGCCGCGCACTCTGACCCAGCGAAAATCAACGTAAGCGGGACCTGGAATTCTGAAAAATGGGGCGACATTGTTTTGTACAGGGATGTCGCCAGTGGGCAACTGAAAGGCCACGCCGACGAATGGCATGTTCGCGGCGTTGTCAGCGGAAACCGCGTCTTCCTACTCTTTACCAGCTTTGGCGAAGTAAACTACTCGGCGATTCTGACGGCGGAGAACGATGGCGCGCTGGATGGTAGTTACTCCAAGAGGCTAATGTCCGCAGGGGACAGGGGGGAGCCGATGCACCTCACCCGGATTGACGAAGGAAGCAGGACCCAACCGCCCGCCACGGGTTCTGAGGCACAGTCAAACCCGGGCTTGGCGGCCTCGGCGCAGCCGACGGCAAAGATCGTCGTTTATCGGGCGCACGCTTTTATTGAGCATGGGTTGAAACCTTATGTCATCTTAGATAATGAGTGCATGGCGTGGATACCGGACCGTACGTACATGACGCTGTTGGTTACTCCTGGAAAGCACACTATTATGTTAGCCCGTTCAATCGGAGCTACAATCTTAAACATGGGAATAGGGGGCACACATAGCGATCCACTCTTCGTGTACGCGAATGCCAAGGAGCCGAGTTATGCGGCGGTTGAAGTCAACAAATGGTCCGGCACCTTCAGCTCCAGGCTGACGGAGCCAGAGGAGGCGAGAAGAGATCTGGAAAAACTCTCTCCGGCGAAAGCCAAGGCCATAGACCCTGAGGTAAGCGATCGTGTCTCCGTCGAGCCGGTCAGGTGATCAAAGGGAAAATTGAGAATCTAGGCAGCACTAGTTTCCCAGTATAACTAAAGTTTGTCGATGGCAAGTTGCAAAGCTTTCAGTAGGCGTTGAAGAGGATTTTACCAATCACGAAACAAGAAAAGGAGAATGTTCATGAAACGAGTAGTGATTGCAATAACACTTTTGATGATGTGCTTTATGCTTCCCAGAACTCTTGAGGCGCGCGAAAAGGCACAGATCCCCGACATGAGTAACATGAATCGCATCTTTCTCGGCTGGGTCGATCTCGGCGTTGGATCATACAAAGACCTGGGATACGATACAAGAGAGGACTGGGAATCGGTAATTGCGACGGAAAACACCGGATTCCAGGAGTACTTTCAGACTAAGATGACCGGCCATACGGTTGTCGTGGCCAAGAACAAGGACGACGTAAACACGGCAGGAAACGACCTCTACGTCAAATTCGTCGATGTTTCGGTCGATCACGGTTATCGCCTTCACATCTCCGTACAACTCATCGACTTGAAGACCAACACTGTGATCGCAACGATTCCCAACATGAAGCTCAATGGGCATTTCTGCACCCTGAAGGGCTGTCTTGCGAAGGATTTGGACGAAGTGAACGAGAAACTACAATTGATGATCAAAGGCACGAAGAAGTAACCGGCATGGATAAACCCGCACCGGACTGGCGCGATGAGTTCAGGCGAGCACTCTGGACGGGGGTGCCTCGTGGCCAAGCCTTCATGACTGGCGTTCTCGATCGTAGTAGTGTTTTCTTCATGAGACACTACTGCGATCGAGGTGGCTGTCTGATTGCATCGTCGAGAGTTCTCTTATAGGCATGAAGCCGTGCTTGCATGCGCCGAGGTCAGCTTTCTTCCACCGCTGGCTTTGACGGCGTGGCGATGCGCCTGCGCCAAGGGAACGGAAGGCGCTGTTTGAGCAGGCTCCAGCGGGTGTCTTGAAATGGATCGGAGTTATCTCCGTAGATGGGGTGATAGGTCTCGACGCGCTGGCGGCCGGGAATCTCAATGCCGAAATCGTTCAGTTGCAGAAACTGCCGCATCTGAAGTTTGTATCGTCCTTCGACTCCGAACAGAAGTTCGAGCAGCCTTTCGTTGAGCCAGACGATATGGCGGAAGCCAAACTCCCACAGATAGGTATAACCCTTGAAGAACTTCCAGTCTCCGGGAGTGGCGCGCCACATTCCTATCACTTCGCGTCGAATCTTCCAACGCACGAAGTTCAGTTCCGCGGGGGTAAGCTGGCTGGTGCGCACGTTGCTGAAGTAGCCGTCGTACCAGCGAAAGTCGGCGAGGTTGGCGACGCGATTGGCCTCGATCATCTCATCCCGTATCGGCGTCTTGGGATAGGGGGTCATGATCTGATCCATAACGCTGGTGATGCCCATCTTCTTGATGAACTGGTAGTTCTCGCGCATGCTTTCGGCGTCGTCCTCGGGTAGCCCGTTAATGATTCCGGCGACGACAATGATGCCTTCTTTCTGCAAGGCCGTCACGCCGCGCTGGATAGTGTCCAGCGTGTTGGGCTTGTGCATGGCGCGCAAGTTCTTGGGGGAGGCGTTCTCGATTCCAAGGAAGATGGAAACAAAGCCCGCCTCAACCATCTTCTTGGCGATATCCGGGCGATGGGCAAAGCCGATGGGGCTGGCCTGAGTCGTAAACATCAGGTTCTTTAGCTTGAGGCGAATAACTCCTTCGCACAACTGCTCGAAGCGCTCCATGTCGAGGGTGATATTGTCATCAGTGCAGAAGATGTGGCGCGCGCCGCGGCTATAAGCGTCTTCGATGTCGGCCAGCACGCGCTCCAGGGGAAAGAGGCGAAAAGAACGGCCATACATCTCGCGAATACTACAGAAGTTGCACAAATTTAGGCAGCCGCGCGAGGTTTCGATGACGTCGGCCTGGCGGAAGTACATGTGAAAGCCCTTGACCAGGCGCTTGTCCCGGGCGGGAATGCGGATGCGCGTGAGGTCTTCCAGAGGCCGCGAAGCATTGTGACGGAAGATACCGTCCTGCTTGTATGAGAGGCCCAGAACATTCTCCATCCCCTTGCCGCCGGCTTCGATGCTGTCCAGCATCTCGCCGAATGCAAAGTCGCCCTCGCCGCGCATGAGAAAGTCCCACAGGCCCACGTCCTGACCCGTGGCGATAGATTCGGAGAACAACGTGGCATGATAGCCGCCCAATACGGTGCGGATGCGGCTGTCGAACTGCTTGGTCAGGTAGGCGAAGCCGGCCGTGGTGTCGTATTGAAAGGTCATCGAGGTGAAGCCCACAACATCCGGCTTGAAGGTACGCAGCAGTTCGAGGAAGCGTGGCACGGCCTGATTGCGCCAGACCACCATGTCGGCTACGCGCACATCATGATTGTCGATCTGTCCGGCGATGGTGGCCATTGCCAAGCTGGGCGGCTCCCACTGGCGGCGCGGAACCCAAGGCGATGTGGCGGGACTTTGAACCAGCAATGCTTTCATTTGACCTCGATCTGACAAGCGCCCGTTTTCGGAGAGACGCCACAAGATTCACTGCAACAACGTATCGAATTCAAGCTGTACTAACATCCATCTTTCGGCTGGAGAGCTTTGCGCGGATCAAGGACGCAATCCGTTCCACCGTATCCAGGGCATGCACGTCGATCTCGCGAGGCATGAATTCAATGGCGTAGCTGCTTTCGATGAAGTCGACCAGGCCGAGCATGCCGATGGAATCGATGATGCCGCTGGTTATAAGAGGCATGGTGTCCGTAATTGCCTCCGCGGAGGCATCGGGCAGATATTGGGCGGCGACAAACTCCCTGATTTCGGTCTCAATCTCCATGCTTTAGTCTTTCCGCCATCTTGCCCAGGGCGAGATAATCGATCTTACCGCGGTTGCTTTTGGCGATCGCATCGAGAGAGACGATTCGGTCGGGCAGCATATACAACGGCAATCGGCGCCCGCAAAAGGCTTTGAGATCGGCCAGGGTCAAGGTGCTGGGGACGCTGAGACGAATAAAGGCCGCAATCATTACACCCTTTTGCTCGTCCTCGAGAGCAACCACAGCAGCTTCCAGTATATCTTCATGGGATAGGAGAGCGGCCTCGATCTCTCCCAGCTCGATTCGAAAACCACGACGCTTGACCTGGCGGTCGAGGCGCCCGGCAAACCGGTAGCTTCCATCGGGAGCTACTGAAACGCGGTCTCCTGTGCGGTAATAGCAAATGCCATCGAGCGTAACAAAGCTCCGCTTCGTCTCATCAGGACGATTCCAGTAGCCGCGCATCAGAGAATCGCCACCGGCCAACAGTTCCCCGTTGCCGGCGTCGATCCTCACAGCAGCATAGGGGCAAGGAAAGCCAATGGACAACGGTTGTGAGCCATCGAATTCAGGAGGTACGCGGCACCATGTCACTACGTTTGTTTCGGTGGGGCCATAGAGGTTTGCGCAAACGGCATCGGGTACCACGGCCTGAAGCCTGGCCAGAGTGGGCGCGGGAAAGACCTCGCCGGCAAAGAGAATCAGTCGCAGATCGGGATAGGAATGCCCGGCCATGCGCCCTTCCTCTAACATGCCAGCAAGGATAGAGGGCACAGAGTACCAGCAATTGATGCGGGACTCGCGCACGAACTGGACCAGAAAACGCGGCATCCACGCGATATGGTCGGGGACCAGCACGGCTGTTGCGCCGCACAAGGCCATGTTGAAGATATCGAAGGTGGAGAGATCAAAACCCAGCGGCGATGGACAGGCGATGCGGTCGCCGGAGGAGATTTGAAACTCCTGCGCGGTCCACCGGACGAAAGCGCCCACGGCGCGGTGAGAAAGCTCGACGCCCTTGGGCCTTCCCGTGGAGCCGGAGGTGAAGAGGATGAACGCTGTGTCCTTGGCAGTCAATTGCGGCAAGAGCGAAAGATTGGGTTCATGTCTTGCCGGCGCCAACCACTCAATGCCGGTGCCGGTGCGCAGATCGGCGATGCGGGGCCGGACTCCGTCGACCTCAATCAGCAGCCGGGCTTCGCACTCCGCCAAAACCGCGTCGATGCGCTCCCGCGGCCAGCGCGGATGAATGGGAACATAGATGGCTCCGGCCAGCAAAGAGGCGAAGACCGCCACAATTGCGTCACTGTTCTTGGGCAACGCCAGAGCGATACGGTCCCGCGGCTGAATTCCGTGTTGGCAAAAGCGCAGAGCCAGCGATTGAGCTTGCACGAGCAACTGGGCAAAGGATGTAACCCGTTCCTCGTCGATGATGGCGACAGCATCAGGCGCGAGCGCCGCGCTGTGCTGCAGCCATTCGTGCAGCAGTTCGGACTCAAGCTCGGGCAAGCGTCACCCCCCAGGTGAAGCCGATGCCCGCCGATGCAAACAAAAGCAACTGACCGGGACGAATGAGTCCTTCGCGCCGCATTTCCGCATAGTTGATGACCAGATCGCTGGCGAAGGTGTGACCAAACTCGGCCATGCGAGTAAGTGGCAAACCGCCCTCGGGTAGTCCAACCATTCTGCGGAAGCCCTCGCGATCGCGACGGCTGATGTTCGAGTAGATGAAGTGATCCACATCGCTCAAGCGCAGCCCGGCATCGGCTAGAACCTTGTTGGCCAGCCGGAAGAGATGGAGATAGAAGATGGGCATCACCTTGTGCTCGATCATGATCGCGTCGACAGTGAGTTCGATATGCCCATCGTTCTGCGTGACGCCGATCGCCTGATGCAGATGGCCCAGCGTCATGGCTTCGACGCCCAGTAACAGCGGTCCTTGTTCGCCTTCGCGCTGGAGCATGACGGCGCTGGCGGCGTCACCCTGCACGGTGATGGGCAGCAGCGAACGGTTGTCGCGGGGCGCGGCATCGCCCGTAACCAGCAGAGCTGTCCGGATGCGTTCGTCCATGCTCATCCAGCCAAGCGCGGTCTTGAGGGCCAGATGCAGCGCGCCGCATCCGCCTGCCCGGAAGCTGAGATTCATAGAAGTCTCCGCCCCGAGATCGACGCTGAGCCTGTGAGCAAAAGAGAGGGAGGCAGAGTTCTCGCCGGGGAAGGTGCTGTAGTCCAGGATAAGGTCGATGTCGCCGCCTGAGATCCCAGCCTCACCGATGGCCGTCGTTGCTGCCTTCAGAACCAGGTCATAGGGCTGCTGATTCCCGCAGACGCGCACGCGGCTGAGTCCAAGATTGCCCAGGGCTTTTTCTCTGGCCATGGGGCTCAGCGGCGCTAGCGTGGTCTCTACCCTAAGCCGCTCCCGCTCCAGGATATCAGCCACGTCCTCTTCGTCGGGAGGAACGGCATATGCCGCCGCTGCAATGCGTACATTCAGATTCAATTTATCTCCAGTCGCAGCGCGGCATAGCCGCCGTGAGCGGATGTTCCCAACAGCAGCGCTTGGCCGCGCCCGGGACGTTTGCCCAGTGCCAGCAGCAGGTGCAGAAGAGCGCCAGCTTCCCCCATTCCTGTTGCAACCGGCAGTGCGGGAATAATCACCGACTCGCCAACCAAATCGCTGACTGAGTCGGTCAAGGAAGCGGAGGCGCACGGCGCGCCATTGCCAGAGCAGATGGTGAAGTCCGGTTGGACATCTCCCAGCAACTGACGAATGCAGGCTTGCGCATCGCCTCCAGTCGCCCAGCGCCCCGCGCCAAGAGCGGCATAGGAATGAGCCGCCGGTCTGCCGGCCGACTCCAACACCATGGCCACCACGCCCTCACCAGGGATAAACCCACCCGCTGCTGACGTCGGCTCATTGCAAAAACAGGTCGGCGAAAGCAGGTGGGCCGCTTCATACCACTCGTAAATGGCCTGGGTGAGCGTGTCTCCGGCGAGCACAATGGCCATGTCGGCCTGCCCATGACGCAGCAGAGAGGCGGCCTGCAGCAGTGCGCTCTCCGCCGCAAAGCTCTTGCTGCTGACCGTCACGTTAGGTCCGCGCAGATCGTGAAAGAGGGCCACATGACTTGCCGGAGCATTGCTGAGCGTCTCGGGAAACGTGATGGGGTCGGTCCCCGCCCAGCCGTTTGTAGCGGCGCTTTGATAGAAGGCCTCCGTGAGTTCGATGCAGCCGAAGCCGGTGGCAAAGAAGACGGCGATGCGGGAGCGATCCATCCGTCCCAGGTCGATGCCCGCGTCGCGTAGAGCCAGCGACGAGGCCACCAGAGCCCACGCCGAAAGGCGATCCAACCGCCGAGTCTTCAGGCCCGGCACGATGCTGGCAGGGCGAAACGGTTCGACCAGAAAGGCCCGGCGCAATCCGGGAGTGTCCCAGGCGGTGATCACGCTCGGTTCCAGGGGCTCCGCCGAAATGAGTCCAGCCAGCGGACCATAGGGGGTAACTGAGCCGATTCCAGTAAGCACGGGCATGGTCGTATTCATAAGCGGTGACTCCCGAAGACCAGCGCGGCATTGCTGCCTCCAAAGCCGGCAGAGACCGACATGGTTGCAAACAGCGGCTCGCGGCGCAGCTCGCCACGCAACCAATCAATCTTCGAGCTCTCAATCGGGTTGTTCAAACGCAGAGTAGGAAAGAGCGCGCCCGCCTGCATGGCCGTGATCGTGATGGCTGCCTCCAGCGCGCCAGCCGCTCCCAGGCAGTGCCCGAAATAGGATTTGGTTGACGAAACTGGAATCGGCCGACTGCGGCCATGAAAGGCGTTTTCATAAGCATGGGTTTCCGCAATATCGTTCAATGGCGTGCCCGTGCCGTGCGCGTTCACATAACCAACTTCTTCTACGCTGCAAGCGGCCATCTCCAGGGCGCGCTCGATGCATGCGGCCAGCCCAATTCCGTCCTTCTGCGGTGCGGTCGGGTGGGAAGCATCGTTGGTCATAGCCCAGCCCCGCAATACGGCCAGAATCCGTGCGCTGCGCCGCTGGGCATGAGCCAGAGTCTCCAGCACCAAGACGGCTGCGCCTTCTCCCAGATTCAACCCCTTGCGGTTTTGGTCGAAGGGCCGACAAGGCTCCTGGTCTAATGCCTGAAGCGAATTGAACCCGCTCAGGGTGAAAGGGCACAGCGCGTCGCTGCCCCCGGCGAGAACCATGGGAGCAGCCCCATCCAGAAGCATATTGGCGGCCAATGCAATGGCCATTGCACCCGAAGCGCACGCCACCGAAACGGCACAGGCTGGGCCAAGAATGCCCAGATGTTCTCCCACCGAAGCGGCCACCCGCGATACCGAATAGGATGCGGCGCGCGACAATCCGCCGTGCCTATACCAGGCGGCCGGCCCCTTGGAGATCTCCGGATCAATCTCGGTCAGACCGGCGACCGTGCTGGCCATCACGATGCCGCTCTCGCGCAAGTCAAAGCCGGACAAACCCTCCACTGCATCGCGCGCCGCCGCCATCGCCAGCCGGTCGGATCGCGAGTAGTGATGCCCTTCAATCGGAGGCGGCAAGGCGCTGACCGCGGCAACAGTCCCCTGAAAGCCGGGATACAGCTCCGTTGCCCGCCGCAGACAACACTGGCCCCTCAGCATCCCATCCCACAGAGCAGCTAGGCCGATGCCATAGGGGCTGATCACGCCAATCCCGGTTACAACAATAGTTTTCTGCGCATCAATCACGAGGATGAACCGGCCAGAAATCGAAGAAGTTTACCCACTGATCATAGTACTTCGACAACTGCGCTTCGAGAAACTCGACCGCCTGACGCAAGCCAGCCCGCTGGTCTTCGTCGCGATTGCCTGTCGAAGCGGGCAGAATCGGTTCGCCCAGCAGGACTCGATAGCGCAGCCAGCCGCAACGCACGACGAAGCCGGGCAGCACCGGCGCGCCCGAAACCTGCGACAAAAGAAATGGTCCCAGCGGAAACTCCGCGGGATCTGAGAAAAACATAACCTCCGCGCAGTGACGCGCTTGATAGACGCGATCTCCCTGAATGGCGACGATCTCATTGCGGCCCAGAGCCTGCAACAGCTCGATGGTGGCCCGCGCGCCGCCGCGCAGATCCACGATGCGCAACCGCTCATTGCTCATGAGGTCTCTCAACATTCTCTCCGCAGGCTTATCCTCGACCACCCTTGCCACGTTGACGGGACGGCCGTGCATCTCCAGCAGGCGCGAGGCAAACTCCGGATTGCCCAGATGCGCCGTCCACACAATTAGTCCATGGCCCGCGGCCAGGCAGCGGTCGATTACCGCGGCGCCGCGTTCCCCGTCCGCCAGCATGGAGCGCAGTTGCTCATGGCTGGCCCGAGGAACGCACGTGTATGAAACTATCAGGTCGCAGAAGGAATAGAAAACGCGATAGACCTTCCATTGCAACCCGAGTCCACGCCTCCCAGAGACTCGGCGCAGATTGCCGGCCACCGCGCGACGCTCAAGCTTCAACAGCACAAAGAAGATCAGCGCGGTAACTGCTGCTACCGGCGGCTGCACGAAGGGCGGAAGCCAGCGCATAGTAAAAAACACAATACTCAGACTGGTCACGTTGTGAAAGCTATGCGTGTACCAGCGCTTCAATGAACACCTACCTGCGTCAGTTCGCTTACCTCATGAATTACCTTGCGCTTCAACACCGAGTACATATGAACAATCTCCGTGTCCTCGTATCCGATGGCGCGAAGAGTACGGACAGCGGCATCCACGGCAGCGGCATTGCTCATGCCGAAGCGACGGTGATACTCGATCTGAATCTCGTTCATCTCGTGCTTCGACAGGGTGGGCGTCCCCATCGCCATATCGTTGTATGAGAAGCGGCTGGTCAGTCCCAGCCGTCCGGCGTCCCAGCCCGCCTCCACGGCTTGCTGATTGATCTCACAACCGGGGAAGAAGCGCAGACAGAAGTGGTAAGGAAGCAGCGACGGCTTGGGCAGTTCGCCCAGCCAGTCCAGGGTGCGCTGCGCCATCTCCCTTGTTTCGGTAGGAAAGCCGTACATGGTCGAGATATTGACGGCTACATTCTGTCTCTGTGTGTAGGCGATAATCTGGCGCGCCTTCTCCAGGTTGAGATGCTTGCGCACCAGGTTCTGAATCTCTTCTGTGGCGGACTCGACGGCATAAGTAAACCAGACGGCGCCCGACTCCATCGCACGATCCACAAATTTCTCGCTGGTTATATCCGCGCGCAGGCCGTTGACGAAGTACATCCGCAGCTTGAAACCCGCGGCCTGAATCATATCGAACAGGTCCAGCGCACGCTTTACATCGACGTTGAAGATGTCATCAACGATGTAGAAATCCCGGATGCCGTGTTGGTCGTAAAGCGTGGCGATCTCTTGAAAGATATTGGCGGCACTGCGCAACCGAATGCCCTTCCAATGACTAAAGCAATAGGTGCAGCCATAGACGCAGCCCCGGCTGGTCAGCAGCACTCCCTGGCGCCGGTGATTGTAGGCGTAGCTAAGCTGGCTCTGGTACTGATCGATATCGATCAGATCGTAGGCAGGAAAGGGCAGACTGTCGATTCCCGCATTCTGCTGCCGCTCGGCGTTCTCCACCACCCGATCGCCGTCCCGGTATAGTACTCCCGCGACCGTGCCGGGAGAAGCTCCGGAAAGCAGTTCAACAAAGACCTGTTCTCCTTCTCCTTGAACAGCAATCTCCAATTCCGGAACTTCTTCGAAGAGCCGATGCTTATAGGCTTTAACTATCGGACCGCCGACCATCAGCGTGGCGTCGCTATTGGCGCGCACCAGCGAGGCGACGCGCTGTAGTTCCTCGAGGAAAAACGCGATCGACCGGAGGCCGACGACATCGGGTTGAAACTCCCGTAGGAGGCGCTGAAATCGTTCGTCGTCCGGGCAAGTAAGCGAGGACTCGACAATGCGCAATTCCACATCGGGCAGTGCCGCGCGGACGCTGGATGCCAGATACATAAGGCCAAGGGGGGGCACATGCATCTCGTAGGGCATGGTTGTACCCACCCACTTGTTCATGTTGTTGCATTCAACCAGCAGAACTCGGGAGCATCGCATTCTGTTGCTGGTCGGCATGGCCGGAATTGCTCCTGAAGGCTTATTTCTTGGCCGCGACTTTGGCTTCGACGGTTGCAGCCAGAGTCCGGATGCTCTGCCAGGCGTTTTCGTCGAACTCGCCCTCTACCAGCTTGATCCCAAAGCGCCTCTCGATCTCCAGAATAAGTTGCAGGATATCGATGGAATCGATCTCAAGATCGCCCTCCAGCAACTGCTGATCGTCGCTCAGATCCTCGGGCGTCTTGTCCTTGATCCGCAAACCGGAAATAACAATCTCTTTGAGTTGTTGCGAAGTGTTTTCCATGGCGATTTCTCGTCAAGCATAGCACGGCGCACTAAGAAATTCCCCGCCCTCCTGCTAGTGGAGGGGCCACATTACATAACCTGCTGATATAAAATATGTTACAGATATATCCTCCCTGGATGGAATATGAAAGCCTCCTGGGTTCGTCAACCAAATTGAATGCTAATCTTTGGCAAGAGCCGCGGCTGAGGAGGCGGCTGATATGCGAAAAGCTCTTCCTCCGCGGGATCACCGGATTGGGATTGAGGCTCGGACCTCTCGCTCAACTGTCGGATTAGCTTTTCAACCGTGCCGAGCCACCCCTTCAGCATCCATCAACTCCTGCTCGTTTTCGATGAATCTCAAACGCAAAGACAGCAAAGCCCGGATAGCTTCGGGATCGCTGAGAGTGGCTTAGGCTGAAGTCCGGTTTCATCAGGCAGAAGCTCCTGCAGCCAATCGTCTTTCAACTTACGAACGCCCTGAGCATACGAGCTCCCTGGTGGGACCTCAAGCGCGGTGCAATCGATGCTTGACAAAATGCTGCGATTGTTCCACAACTTGCCAAGCAGCCAACTGCCTCGTTCTCTGCTGCTCATGTGCTTCCATTTGGTCAGAATTTCCTCTGACCAGATGTTGTTCTCGCCGAGCTCCTCATCCAGGCAGTCTAGCCACAAACCATTCAATACATAATCGGGCGAGCTAGGTATCTGCTTGACTCAGGTTGGCCTAACAGGTTGTGGTTTCTCTGTTGACTTCGTATCGGGATGAATACCTGAGGCTTGACCGAGGCATGAGCCAAGAGGAGCTGGCACACGTCAGCGGATACCCCCGAAACTACATTAGGATTCTAGAGAGGGGAGAAAAGAGCCCTCCGTTACGAACGCTGTTTAATCTGACCGGCGCGCTGACGATTTCACCGTCGGATATATTGAGCCGGATTGAACTCTCACTGAAGAGGAAGGGGCGAGCGGTATAGGCCAGCGGCGGCGCGCTCCTCGATCTAAAGAACTAAGCACTACGGAAGCAGTGAAGCAAGATCAACCTCACCAGCCACTGCTCGATCTACAACATCGACTGGTTCAGGAAAAGCCGGACTGCCTGGTGACCAGAGTTCTACATCTCCAGCGTGGGCGTCGTAGTACTCTGGGCTGACTGTGATGCGAAGCTTCTTCATTCCAGGAGAAACGTACTGGAATTCACTGCCGTGCGTCGCCTCTACTTTGGCATCGGGAAGGAATACTTCATTGCGGGCGAGAACGTCGCGGAGATTTCCCAAACCATACAGAGCTTCCGGGCGTTGGTCCGTTTCGAGCTCAGAGATTACCAAACTGTCGAGATCAAACGAAGTCCCTTCCGTCGTTGCAATGGCTTCTTCAATATCGCTTACGAGGCGGTTATCGCCAGATGCGGCATCAGTACCCAAAACAGCAGCCGCGATTCTTTGGGGCAAGCTGGAAAGAATCGGCTGGAGCTTGCCCACAACGGACGTGAAGAACCCTATCCGCTCTTGAAGCACGCGGTATACCGCTGTCTCGATGGTGTCATCGTACTGGAGGTTCACGATCCGAATCTTTGGGTATTTCTGTCCCACACGATCTATTCTGCCGATCCGCTGTTCTACTCGCATCGGGTTCCACGGCAGGTCATAGTTGATGAGCGCCCCACAGAATTGGAAGTTCAGACCCTCGGCAGCGGCGTCGGTGCATAACAACACGTCAGCATCTCCATTCTTGAACCTGCGCTTCGCCTGGTCACGCGGTATCTGCTCCCATTCAGAGTCACCTATCGGAATTTCTCCGCCCCGTCCCGAGTAACACATCATCTTTAATCCCGGCGCGGTCCGCAGTTGATCTCTCAAGAAGTCCATCGTATCCGTGAACTGCGTGAAAACCATTACCTGGTTGTAGCCGCTGGCTCGCAGTTCATCAATCACGGTCCGAAGTTCACGCGCCTTGGTATCGGGTGGGAGGCTGCTTACGCGAAGAAGCAAATCTTCAATCGAAGAACGCTCCTCAAAGTTCAGCGCCTCGCGCTCCATCTCCGTGACCTCGTCAGTGTCTAGCAATTCCTCCGCGAGATCGTCGTCTGGCAAGTCCTCATCCGTTGTGCCGGAGATAGATCCATCCCCTTTCTTGATCGCTGCTAGCCGTTTCTCCAACGTCTTGGTCAAGGCATAGAAGCTGCTGGCGAGACGCTTGCGGTAGATCGTCATCACAAAGCCGACAGCGGTTTTCGTAGATGCCGAAGCCTTGTTATAGGTCTCACGAATATAGACCTCGACCAATTCATAGATATGGCGCTCGTCATCGCTCATATTCAGGAAGCGATCATCGACTTCGCGGTCAGCAATTGGCGTGGAGATGCGGCCCTCTTTGTAGTACCGGCGCAGGAGATCACGGGTGTTCCTGGAGATCAATCTGCCAACCGGCGAATTCTGACGAAGAATACGCAGAGCTGTATCGCGATCCTTCGCTGAAAGCGATCTGCGAGGCATGGTTGCCTCATCGCGAAGGCTTCGCAACAGCCGCACGGCTGTAAGTCGAGTAATCTGTGTCGCAGCCTGGACCGTCTCAGCCGAAACCTCACCGTACCGCCCCTCAAACACTCGGAACAGCCGGGCTAATGATTCAAATTCTTCATGCGATGGCGAGGGCTTTGCCAACGCATCGTAAAAGCTGACAAATGCTTGATCCGTCCACTCCGGCGGCATACCCAGCAAGTTCAACAGATCCCAAACCTCCACAGGGTGTACTTGCAGAGGAGTAGCCGTCAGAAGTACAAGCCCCTGGGTCTTTCCGCGCAGTCCCAGCATGAGACGCAGCAGGGCGTTTGGTCCCCGGCTCTTTGCCAAGCCAGGAGACTTGCGCCGTGCGTGGTGCGCCTCATCGAGGATGACCAGATCCCAAGGAACTGCTTGATCGAGAATCTCTCGCGCGCGCTCGGTACGCCGCATCAGCTGGCTGGAAGCCAGAACAATGGGTTCATCGTGCCACTTGTCTGGATCGACACTCTTTACATTCTTGCCCCGAAGCGCCGGGGACTCATACCACTCCAGGCGATGCCCGTCATAGATCGGCCAATTCAGGTTGAATTTCTCTCGGAGTTCCAGTTGCCACTGCTTCAGAACGCCCTTTGGGGCAAGAATCAGAATCCTCTTGGCTTTACCAGAGAGCCAAGCCTGGCGCAACAACAGCCCGGCTTCAATCGTCTTTCCCAGGCCCACTTCGTCGGCAATCAAGAGCTTGGGCGGCCACTGGCGATACATGCGCTCAAAGGCTTTGATCTGATGAGGCCATGGCTCGATAGCGGCCGTGGCTTCTCCCACACGTTCCGCGGCCGGCCCGTCAAAGGAAGGCGCGTACTTGATGTATCCCCACAACATCCGGCGCAGTTCGGCGGAATCGAGACCATCACCATCAGATGAAGCTGGAGACTTGATCTGGTGATCAATCACGTCCGCCTTCTCCAAACGGGCAGGCATATCGTTCTCAGGCAAGAAGCGGAGCAGGTTCTGCTCGATTGCCGAAGTCACATCCAATGTGATGAGGCGTGGGCTGGTGCCTGACCAGATGCGCGCAAAGTTCTGTTCCTCTTCATTCACCCGGCGTGTATCCTGCTCCCATGACTGAAAGACGTTGATGCTCTCCCAGTTCTCGCGCCACCCGTAGACGGTTTCGTTCAGGCTGCCGTTCCATGCCAGGCGATGACCGGCCTTGTCCTCAACAATGCCGGCCTTCTCGTGAAAGATTCCATTGCTGGCGATTGGCTGCCGTTTCAGGTCGCAGGGCACGGCCACGCGCACGTCGAGGATTCCCTTGGCTACCATCCATGCCAACAGTTCAAGCGCATCGTGTTCATCAGGATTATCCGTCTGTAGTGGCATATTCCCAATGTGTGCCTCGACAGTCGTCCGCAGCTCTTCGCCCTTGCGGATCGCTTCAACTTCTTCCTCATGCAGGGTGCAACCGACGATCAGGCGCATATGCCCATCGTTGCGAACAAGCCCCTCAATGCCACGCGCGGCCAGTGTCAACGCTGTTGCTGAGAAGAATCCCGTCGAGCGATCATACCGATTCGCACACCGAAGTGCCGGAACATAGAAGCACTGCACCAGGTTGCCATCCTCTGGTGTGTATTTCAGCTTCCATTTGAAGTCCGGCAGCAGGCTCATTCGATTACGAGCGCCTCCTCGATACGCAGCTTCGACAGCAGCGTCGGTTCATCCACTTGTTCAGTGAACGCCAACCGCCGCAGATTCTCCAGGGCCTCGAAGTCGCTTCCGAAGCCGGAGAGCGCCGGCGTCAGCTCGACCTTGGAAAACGTCGCCGAGACTGGCAGCACTTCGAGTACGGCCTGTAGAGCGACATGGAACGTCGGCTCCGTGAGCCAGCCGCCCTTTTCCAGCAACTCGCGGGCAGCTTCGAGGCTCCGAGCGCGCGCTGCGTGGGCTGCGTGATGGAGAACGTCGAGCATGGCGCGCGAGCCATCCGCAGGCCCCAGGAACATCTTGGCTGCTCGTTGCTGGCTATCCAGCAAAACAATGTCGCTGGCCTTCTTAGTTGCCAATCGACCCACAATCTCTTTGTCCAAATCCACGCCCACGGCGCGCGCCAGGCGCAGAGCTTCGTCGTAGGGGAAGACAGGCGCCTCGAATGCGTCCCATGCCAGCACAAACCACGCTGTCACGGCGTCCATATCAGTGCGGGCCTTGCGATGGGTCAGTTGCTCCAAACGCCAGCTCTTCACCTCGCGGCGGGCTGCCGTGAGCGCATCTTCCGGGGTCACTGCATAAGGATCGATCTCCTCCGGGAAGAGTTCAGCCTGCTTCTTGCGCTTCTTCTCAAGTTCGATCTGCGGACGCGGTGTGCCACGCTCCAGCGGCCAGAACTCGGAGAATTTCTCCAGCGCCGGTCCAAAGCTCGCCAGGTAGAGATCGACGCCGGTGATCCCGGCATCCTGAAACTTCTGCACGCGCTCACGAACCGCCTTCGCAACCAGTGGCTCCACATCTTCCCAGTACTTCTTCTCAGATGTAGCGGCCTGCTCTGGTCGAGGGCGGCAAGCCAGAAAGATAGTGCTGTTGGCCGCCGATTTGTCTTTGATGTGCAGGCTGCCTTCGGCCTCTGTATTGATTGGCCAGGAGGCGGTGATCGTAAAGCCGGCCTTCATCAGGCCGGTGGTCAGCGCATCCCACGCTCCGGTGGCTTTATGGGTGAACATCAGGGTGAGTACACCATTCGGTTTCAATACACGGCGGCATTCGGTAAAGATCGCCGCCATTCGTTCCTGATAGTCGCGGCCAGCCAGCACCTTTGCGCCTTTTTGGCCTTTGAAGCGCGCCGGGTTGGCAACCGCTTCATGATCCTTGTCGGTAAGCAGACGCCGGAATAGACTCGGCTCCACATAGCCTGCCGTGCGCTTGAGCCAGACGTAGAAGAAGTCCGACAACTCTGCATACATCACATTGTCGTAGTACGGAGGGTCCATCACCACGACATCGATGGTGTTACCCTCGATGTGGTCGAGGTGATCGCCGGATTTGCAGGTGATGGTCACGGGCGGCGGCACATAAGCTGCTGGAGGAGTTGCATTCTCATCCACAAAGAAAAGCTCTTCGCCCTTTGCACTGCGCTTCTTTGCTTTCGCTGCGACTTTGGCCGCCGCAGCTTCTTCAGGGCGAATCAACGCTACAAGTTCTTCGATGCACTTAGCGGTCTGACCCATTGTCCAATCATATCCATGGCCAACAATTAGAGGAGCCATCTCAACGAAAGACCATTTCAAGGCAAAATCGTGACGGTCAAATGTTCCTGCTATTACTTCGCGGTTGGCGTGCCAACGAGTCATACGTGAGTCGTAGTCACGTAGTTTGTCTAAACTCAAAGCAAGGTAAACAAAGGCAGCCTTGCGCAACTCTGTTAATGCGCCAGCGGCTTCATCACATTCTAATAATTCGCGATAGACTTCAACACTGGTGCCGTGGCAAAGCAATTGGCGCGTCGAGAACAGATCGCGCCAAGAACTCATGCCATATCTAATTGGTTCAATTGTTTTGGTGCCTTCAGGCAAAGCTTCAACGGGCACCATATCATTTACTTCCCACTCTGAAAGCTTTGTAACAAGCCGATCAGCAATAACGGCACTGTTGTCGTCTGCGGTTTGTGGTGCGCGAAAGCCTCGCTCCCATTTCTCCTTGATCTTGCCAGTTTTAGTGCGTGTTTCAATTAGCTGCTTGTAGACGATCGTGTAAAGTTGGTCGTCCATGCCACCAGCTTGCGCCTGACGCTTGATCTCATCGCCATCAACCACACGAGCGCAATCTGGAAAAGGACACCGGGCGTCTCCATCGTTGACTGTGCCTTCGGATTGCTCCTCCAGCTTGCTCACAATCTCGAAGCGGCATACACGTCCGGGCATCAGCGGTCCTGACGCTAGTTCGGGCAGTAGTCTAACACCTGTGCCATCAGGCGACAATCTCCAATTCGGTGACAGTGGGACCAGTCCATCGCAATAGGGGCAACGAACAGTGCGAGCAAATAGGTAGCCAAGCACAATTGTGTTTTCTGGCTCCGGCGGGAAAATGCCCTGATAGTGTGGCTCGACTTTGACGAGAAACCTCTTGCAGAGTTCCTCAAACTCCCGCACCAACGACATTCCATGTTTGGAAGGGTAGTCAATGGTTGCGTGCAGAATGAGAGCGGCCACTGGGTTGAGATCGTTGGCAAAAGCCCGGACTCCGAGACGTTCAGCCTCGAAAGGAATGCTTCCCCCGCCCGCCGTTGGATCAAGCACAAGCATATTGGCGATCTCTCCGCCAACTGCGTAGCTCAGAATAGCTTTCTCTTTCGCGTCTGGCGTGTACTGGAACGCCCGACTGTACCCATACGGGTTGAGGCCGAGATCTTCGCCAGTGCGCTTGGCCGCATCTATTCTCCGCTTCGTAAGAACCGGGTCACCATGAATACCGATGGCGTGGAGAAACTTCTCGTGATCGGCGTCGGCAGGCAGCAGAGATGCCAACACCGCAGCTCGCGATGCGACCAGCGGCCGTCGCGCCCACCAAACATGCAAATAATAAGTCGGAGGAAGAGCTGTCATCGACCGCCGCTCTCGAACACTCTCTTCGCCCAAGGCCGCAATCGGCAGCCACTCTTCAATCAGTCGTCTTTCGCTCATCAGTCCCAGTTCTTCTTGTCGCCGGCTCGCGGCCTAACGCAGTGGATCGGTCAAAAGATAGCGCAGCGCGGTCAACACCCGGCGCGGATTCTTGCGATGGATGGCCATACTAAGCCAGTAGCTGGCCTCCTCTTTCTCCATGGCCTCGACGCCCTCGGCAACCTGCCGCATTCGGGGGCGGCTGCGCATCGGCGCCAGCACACGAAACAACAGCCCCAAGGTCAGCGCCAGTTCTTCGGGAATGTTGTATCCCTGCACTTGCCGTTCGACCTGCTTCCGGGCAGGCACCGGGCGCAACGAAGAGATGCGCAGTCCGGCCCGTTGCATCTGTTTGAAGACACGATGCTCAACAAGCTCCAAGGCTTCCCCGCGCAACCCGGCCAGCCGTGTTGGGCTGGTGAGCTGCGGCGTAGCCGGCGAGGGCATACGCCAGACCTCGATCTCGGTATCTCCTAGGCCGTGATGGCGGATGCGAACCTCGTACTGCGGCACGGATTTTGGCGTTTCGATCAAGCGAAGGCGGGGAATCCTGGCGGTGTTGTTCATGGCTGTGCCTCTGCTGATGCTGTGACGTAGGCTGCGCCCATAGACTGCTGGGTTAGCCTCTCGGTCAGTTTATCGGCTGCGTCTCCATCCAGCGAAAGCCCGTTAGCAAAGCTGAGGTTGAAGGTGGCAACCAAGCCGCGGTCCACCGCTGCACGGTACTGTGGCCCGAGGAAATCTTTGACGGGCAGGGCATCTTCTATCGGCCCTTGGAATGTGAATCTGAATTCGCCTCCGGCCTCTGTGCCGTACTCACCCTCAAACTCGACCTTGACCTTGGCACCGGGGATGCCGCCCACCAAAGCCAGCATCTTGAAGGCGTCCGCCTGCTCAAACGGCCGGATAGTGAGCAACCGAATCTGCTTGACCCCAGACGAGCGCGTCTTTTCCCAGAGAATCCTGAGGGCTTCGCGCAGTACGCCTTCATGGGTAAACGAGCCAGGTCCGGCAGTCGCCCCGCTGGTTTGGGTCGGTGGAATATTACCCGGCGTAAACGGTTGTGGCGCTGTTCCAGCAGGCGTGGGGAACTGCGTCACTGGTCCGGTCGGTCCTTTGAGCAGCGGAGGTTCGGGAGCAACCGGCTTGGGACGCGGCCATATGCCGTGCTCACGGGCATACGTCATCGTGAAGACAAAGGCGTCGTCGCTGATCGTGATGTGGGTGAAGGGGTCGCCCGGTCCAAAGAGCAGTTCCCGGAAGCGGTACACGTACTCGCCGCGTTCTACACCGTTTTGGATGCCTCGTGTGAAAGGCATATCGCCGACAAGAATGGGCAGAGCAGGATCGCGCCGGAATTCAGCACGGAGATCGAAGGTGCTGATCTGCCCCTTGCGCAGCGGCGTCCGGTCACGAACAAAGCTGGGTGAATCAGGGGCGTCTTCTGGCAGCCGCAATTTGTTGCTTTCACGAAGCACTTGCGTGGGAGGACGCTGGCCATTATCGAGCGTGTCGTTCTGGTGAACTTCAACTGCCGAATGCGCCAATTCTGTGTCAGGCGAAAGTGGCTGGCGCGAAGGATAAAAGATGTGGCGGTAGCAGAGCTGGATTGCCGTATTCACCCGTCCGCCCGCCTTGCGAGACCACTCCAGCAAAGTGTTTTGCTGGTGCTGCGCCAGTTCGTTCATGCGCTGAGGCTTGATCAACTCCTGCAAAGCCAGGTAACGGGCCATTTCCCGGCGCATCTCGTTGATCTTGGCTTCTTCCGCAACGACGAAGATCAAATTGTTGCGCAACTTGCGGAAGCCTGCCCCGTCAGACCCCACGTTCTTGTGGATACGAGCGATCAATTCGGGCACCGCGTCCACTGCTGTGCCGACGGAAACGCTGTCGTAAGACATGAGGGCAAGCAAGGGCTTGCCGCTCCCAATCTCGTCGGGAACATCAACCGGAGCCGCTGGGAACGGGATGAGCTGGAATTCACCCTGGAGATAGAGGAAACGAATCCGGGAGGACAATTCAGATCGAACCTCGCCGGGGTCGCAGAGTTGAATCTGCCGCTCGACGATCTGCGTGAGGTTCGCATCCGTGAGAAAACGGAGCGGGGCGCCTGGCTTGTCATCAAGGTAGGCCGAGCGTTCTTGGAAGCGCTTCCGAGCGTCCTCAATGAAGCCAATGTCCAGCGATGGAGCCAGAATGCTGTAGCGCAAATGGTCGGGAGCAATCCCCTGGATCTGAGAAGGAAATCCGAGGGAATGGAGAAAGACGGTTCGCGCCACGTAGGTGGCGTAGGGCGGGAGGCCGTGATAGAAGGTGGAATCGATCTCCTGGGCCAAAGCGGTGCGGTTGCCTTCGCCTGAGATGTCGTTGCGGATGGCTGGGTTGTAGATTTGCAGGTTGAGCCGGGTCACGAACTCCTGGTGAATGGGGCCGAAGCCGGGGTCAATGTGGTGAACGTGAATCGCGGTTGCATCAGACGGCTGATTGCCCGTCTCCCAGAGATGGCCCACTGTGCGGGCGAGGAGCCGGAGCATCCCACGCACTCTCTGGAAATTCGCCAACGTCGCTGTCTTGCCGGTGAGAGTGTCGAGAACCTCCGGGTGAAATGGATAGGACCGGCGAAAAGATTCGACGATCTCTGGCTTCATGGCTTCGTCAGGGATCGAATCGCGCTGGGCAGACCACAAGGCGCGATACGCGTCGACTACCTGGGTGGCGAGATCCTCGTCGATGGACTCAAAGAGGCGGCGACGCAAGACCAGGACGGTCTCGTCATCCTCCGTGGGATTGAGGAGCGTGGCTTTTCGGGCAGAAACACTCTCCGCCTCAGCCATCTTCTCTGCCAGGAACTGGTTCTCCTGGGTGTAGGCATCCTGCGCCTTGCCGTCCCGACCGACCGCTAATGTGTAAACAAGTACCGCATTAGGGGTACTCTCGACCGCCTTAAACAAGGCCGTTAGGAAGGCTGTCAACTGGTCCCGCGCTGCCGGCATACTCTGGACTTTACGCAGGTATACAGACAGTTCGTCGAGAAGGATCAGCGTGGGCTCTCCGCCGAAAAGCTCTTGAAGAGTCTCGGAGCCGGGGGCGGTACGAGATTCATCGCTCCTGCGGATACGCTCATAACCCGCAGAGCCAGCCAACTGTTCTGCAAGTTCTCCCCACGGGGTATACGCCAAAATGCCGGACGGCATCCTCCGCCCATTGGACGGGTCGGCGTTCTCGCCGTCGTAAGCGGCAATGCGGACGTTTCCAGCGGGCAGCAGCGACGGGTCTACGAACTCGCTGATGTTGGGAACGGTCCGGCCGCTTCGAACTGCATGGACCAGGGCGATCAGGCCGTGCGTTTTACCACCGCCATAGGAGGTGTCCAAGCGGAAGATCGATGCAACCCCCTTACCACTACTCAACCGGCCACAGACGTTCAAAAGCAGGTCTTTCAATCCACGGGTTGGATAGGTGTTGGAAAAGAAGCGCGCAGGGTCCGCATACTGAGCTGGAGCATTGCCCCGGAGAACCTGTGCTAGGTCAGCGGCAAACTCCGCGTCCGCCATTGTGCCCTGGAGAACGTCGTCCTTGGGCTTGCAGACGGAAAAGATCGAAGGTAGAGTCGCTAGTACTTGAGGAGCGGTAGCCATGGTATCATCAGCGATTGTAGTTCAATGTGCCTGAGGGTGGGCAAGGATTTGAGCCTTGTGAAACCACCTTTCCTCGATCTTGGACCATTCAGTGCATCATGGTGGCAACCCCAAACCGCCCTCATTAGTATTCGCCCCCCTTCTGATGTCGCCCGTACCGTAGGCTACTCGTCTCGGAAAAAGTTCCTGTCCGATTCGGGGTTGATATTTCGCTCACCTTCGTCCTCCTCGTCAAGTTCACTGCCTTCATGTGTCGCCGCGAATGCCTCGCGCTCACGCTTGTCCCGGCGAACAGTCAGCAGTTGCGTACCAATAGTGTGCTTTGGCACGAAGCAGTAGTTGTAGAACGCCTCGAACAGCGCGACGTTTGGAACCCTCTTTTGCTCCAACAGATCGCGCAGATGATGCGTGTAAAGGGCGCGGAATGCCTCTGGCGTGATGATGTGCGTCAGCCGCTTGCCGGTGAGCCGCGTGGTCGCCTCGAGCCAATTCTTCTCGATCCAAGCATGGATCTCGGATTTCCTGATGCGAAGAATCCTCGCCAGCGCTTCGACCGAAAAGCAGTCGCATCGAATGTCTTTCACTTTCAGGCTGTTCCTGCGCAATGCGCAACGAATAGCATTCGGGCTTCGGCTGAGTATTCGCGCAG
>Ga0255349_1000041_pt1 | contig 49179 bp, 44 predicted proteins | sample CBST25v15metaG_FD_189947 | JGI IMG/M metagenome (GOLD analysis project Ga0255349, IMG submission 189947) | Peat soil microbial communities from Stordalen Mire, Sweden - C.B.S.T-25.v15 | ecosystem: Environmental > Terrestrial > Soil > Wetlands > Peat | place: Sweden: Norrbotten County, Stordalen...
GCGATAGTAGGCCGCCAGCATGTCGCCGCGCTCGGCCTCGGGGATGTGGGCCAGGTACGGTTCCCAGGCGTCCGGATAGAGGATGGAGGCGCCGCGCTGGTAAAACCAGTCGATCTCCTGCTTGCGGAGGAGGAAAATGCCGCGCAGAACCAGTTCGGTGACCCGATCCGGATGCGTCTCGGCATAGGCGAGGGCGAGGGTCGAACCCCAGGAGCCGCCGAAGACCTGCCAGCGCTCTAGCCGCAAGTGCTCGCGGAGCTTCTCGGTGTCGGCGACCAGATCCCAGGTGGTGTTAGCCTCCAGAGACGCATAGGGCGTGCTCTTGCCGCAGCCGCGCTGGTCAAAGCAGATGATGCGGTACTTTCCGGGGTGGAAGAAGCGGCGCTGTTTGGGGTCGGAGCCGCCGCCGGGACCGCCGTGCAGGAAGACCGCCGGTTTGCCGGCTGGGTTGCCGCTTTCTTCGTAGTAAAGCTCGTGAACGGGCGAAACTTGATCGGACGAGACTTGGAGACGGCCGGTGCGATAGGGCTCGATCCGCGGATAGAGCCAGGTTCCCGGCTCCTTCATCGGTGCGATGGGAAGACTGTGGTCGGACATGCGGCCAGTATAGCGCCGGAACGCCTCGGCGCAAGGCTTGGAAACTTTCACGGCGCCAACGGCTGTCATCCGGCGCAAGCCACGACGGACCCAGCAGCCTGACTGCGCAGAAGCCGGAAGGAGCCGCTGAAAGCCAGAGGCTGGATGCCGCTTTTACATCGCCTCCGGGCTCTCGATTCCCAGCCAACTGAGCGCCAGCACCAGCTCCCGCAGCGCAACCGCCGCCGTAGCCAGCAGGAAGGTTTTGCGCGCCGGGTTTTCTTCGGTGAGAATGTGGTGGCGATGATAGAAGTTATTAAACTCCTGGGCTAACTGGAAGGCGTGCTTGGCGAGATAGGCCGGCTCCGAGGTTGCAATGCACTGCTCCAGAATCAGCGTGCGCCGCGCGGCCCTGAGCCAGAGCGACCAGATGTCTTCGGCCTCCTCGCCTTCTAGAAAAGCGCCGATCTCCGGTAACTTCGCAAACTCGGCTAACACCGCTCCGGGCGTGGTTTCCCCTTTGCGGAAGATATTGCGCGCACGCACCACGGCGTACTGAATGTAAGGTCCGGTCTCGCCCTCAAAGCTCAGAGCGTCCTTGAAATCGAAGGCGATCACCGAGTTGCGCGTGAACTTGAGCATGAAGTAGCGCAAGGCGCCGATGGCGATCTGTTCGGCGATGCGCTGCCGCTCGGCCTCGGCATTTTCACCCGTTCCGCCGGTCTGGCGCGCGTCCACCTCGGCGCGCGTGGCGGTGATCAGCTTGTCGATCAGGTCGTCGGCCTTGACGCCGAAGCCTTTGCGCCCGCTGACTTCAATATAAGGCCGGGCTAAATCCTCCTCGGAAACGTCGTAGCCCAGCTCGACGGCGCAGCGCGGCGTCAGTGCGACCATCTCGTAACTGAAGTGCGTGTAACGGTCGGCCTGATCGGCGTGGCCCATTCCGCGCAGCGCCTGGATCACGTTGGCCTGCGGGTCGCTCTGGCGCGCGTCGATGACGTTATAGATCGCCTGCGCTCCGCCAAATTGCGGATGGTTTTTCTCCCCATTCTCGCAAGAAATCCAGCATTCGTGATCGGGATAAGTGAAGAACGGCTTGTAACCGAAGTCCTTGCCCAGCAGGCCGAACTTCCATAAGTGATAGGCGATGTCCTTGCCGACGTAAGTGACCGTTCCGTTGGAGCGGACGATCACTTTGGCGTCTTCGTTCGGGCCATCGGTTTCCGTGGCCTTGGCTTCGTCGCCGGGGCGGGTCATCACCCAGCAGCCTGCGTTCTTGCCTTGTGTTTCGTGGTAAAGAACGCCGGATTGGACGAGCAATTCACGCGCCGATTCCCAGAATTTGAGGTGCAGAATCTCGCTCTCGCGGGGCAGGAAGTCGTACTCAATTTCCAGCCGCTGCATGGTTTCCAGATGCCGCCTGAGGACCGCGGTCGAAATCAGCTCGGCGATCTCGGCCGTCTCGTTGCCGCCGCTTTCAATCTCGTGCAGGGTGGCGTAGCGAAGCTTTTTGCGCGCGGCGTTCTCTTCATCGCTTCCCTGCTCGTACCACTGCGAGGTGCGCGCATAGAGATACCAGCAATAGTAGTCAAACAGATTCTCTCTGTTTGTGGGGTTTGCCTCGACCTCTTGAGCAAGGTAGGCCATCAGCTTCTTGATGCCGGCGAGTGTGTGTTGTTCCTCCGCCAAAACTCCTGGAACACCGCTTTGCTCCAGGTGCAGAAAGCCCACCACCACATCGGCAACCTGCACGCCGGTGTTATCGATGTAGTTCTGCACATCCACTTTTTGCCCGGCGGCGCGCAGCAGGCGGACAAATGTATCGCCCAGAATGGCGTTGCGCAGGTGGCCGACGTGCGCGGCCTTGTTGGGATTGATGCTGGTGTGCTCGACGAGTGAATGAATGCCCGACGCAGCCTGCGCGCCAGCCTCGACCGCGGCGATGGAACGCACTCCGGCCGCGCGGTCGAGCCGCGCGTTGATGTAGCCCGCGCCGGCGACCTCGAAACCGGCAAAGCCATCGAGGCCGGTCAGCGCGGCCACGATCTCCTGCGCAATGATTTTGGGCGCCTTGCGCAGTTTGCGGGCCAGTTCAAACGCGATGGGCGTGGCCAGTTCGCCAAATTTGATTTCCGGCGGAATTTCCAGCGGAATGGTTGCAAGCTGAAGGTCGTACTTTGCCGCCAGGACCGCGCGAAGATGGCCCTCAAGCCGTTTTTGCAATTCCAGATACACGTCGATATGCCTCGGAAATCTGTCCTGACGCCATGAGTTTGAAGGGGATGGGCTTTAGCCCGTCCGTTCAGAGCCAGCCCCGATCCTCGCCTTGAGCCGCTGAGGGAAAACAGACTGCGGCCAACCATTCCCTCGGGGGCTAAAGCCCAAAATCCATTTTCGGCAATCCTGTACGGGCTGAAGCCCGTACCCTTCATTCAAACCCAGGCTCATGGACAGATTTTTCAGAAATCCTTGATTTTCAAGGTGATTTTACCACCTGCGGTGGGGCCAACTGCTCGCTATCCGCTCGCTGGGGCTTGTGTTCATCCACCCTTGCGACAAAAAACAAGAACGTCGCGAGGATGGGGCACCTGCGGTGGGGCCAACTGCTCGCTATCCGCTCGCTGGGGCTTATGTTCATCCACCCTTGCGACAAAAAACAAGAACGTCGCGAGGATGGGGCACCTGCGGTGGGGCCAACTGCTCGCTATCCGCTCGCAAGGGCTTGTGTTCATCCCACCCTTGCGACAAAAACAAGAACGTCGCGAGGAGGGGGCATTCTGCACCCGACGGCCAAACGCTCGCAATGGCTTCTGCTGCGTGGCCTTTGTTTTCATTGCGCGCTGCTGGAAATCAATTGGATGGCGGAATGAGGTTCCTGCTCTCCCAGGTCTGAAAATCCAGACCAGGGGCACCCTGACTGCTTGGCCCGTGGAGCGGACCCATCAAATGCCGTAAGATAATGACTGGATTGCCTCTGGATTTCTATGGGCGCAAGCCAGGAACTCCAAGAAAAAACCAACCTATGACGAATCCTGCATCCAGTTCAGCACGCTTTTATCTGACCACGCCCATCTACTACGTGAATGCGCGCCCGCACCTGGGCCACGCCTATTCGACCATCGTCTGCGACGCCATTGCGCGGCGCAAGCGGGCGTTGGGCATCGAGACCTGGTTCCTCACCGGCACGGACGAACACGGACAGAAGATCGAGCGCTCCGCTCAACTGGCCGGACGCACGCCCGAGGAGTTTGCGACCGCCATCTCCGGCGAGTTTCGCGGCCTGTGGGACCAGCTGGGCCTGAGCTACGACGACTTCATCCGCACCACGGAAGAACGTCACGTGCGCGGAACGCAGCGCCTCTTCGCCGCGCTGCGCGACAAGGGCTTCATCTATAAAGGCTCCTACACCGGCCAGTACTGCGTCAGCGACGAGCTTTACGTGGACGGCCCCGCGGGCGCGGTTTGCCCGGATTGCGGCCGCGTGACGGAGACGGTGAGCGAGGAGAATTATTTCTTCAAGCTCTCGGCCTTCGAGCGCAAGCTGCTGGAGTTTTACGAGGCCAACCCCGGCTTTATGGGCCCCGAATCGACGCGGCGCGAGGTGATCTCGTTCGTGCGCGGCGGGCTGAAAGATCTGTCGGTGAGCCGCACGAGTTTTTCCTGGGGCATCCCCGTTCCCGGCGACGAAAAGCACGTGATCTACGTGTGGCTGGACGCGCTGGCCAATTACATCACGGCGCTGGGCTACGGTTCCGACGATCCGGCGGACAAGGCGCGCTTTGAAAAATTCTGGCCGGCCGACCTGCACCTGATCGGCAAGGAGATCAGCCGCTTCCACTGCGTCTACTGGCCGGCGTTTTTGATGGCCGCCGGGATTCCTCTGCCGCGCTCGGTCAGGGCCAACGGCTGGCTGCTCTTCGATCAGGACAAGATGTCCAAGTCGAAGGGCAACATCGTGCGCGCCGAGACCGTTCACACGGTTTTAGGTTCTGATGCCTTACGGTACTTCTTACTCCGCGAGATTCCCTTCGGCCAGGACGGCAGTTTTTCCTTTGATGCGCTCGTCCAGCGCTACAACGGCGATCTGGCCAACGGCTACGGCAACCTGGTCAGCCGCGTGGTGAACATGGTCCACAAGTACTTCGGCGGAGTGCTGCCCGAGGCCGGCGCGGAGACTGCCGCGGAGACCGCCCTGCACGAAACTGCCCTGCGCGCCATCGCCGCCTTCGGACCGGCCTTCGACGAGATGAACTTCTCCGAAGCGCTGAAGAGCCTGTGGCTGCTGGTGGCGGAGACCGACGGCTACCTGACGGCCAACGCTCCCTGGAAACGGCCCGCCGAGCGCAGCGAAGCCGACCACGCGCTGCTTCAGGCCCGCGTGCTCAGCACCGCCGCCGAGGCCATTCGCATCATCACGGCGCTGGTCTATCCTGTGCTGCCGGAGTCGGCCGCCAAGGTCTGGCTGCAACTGGGCCAGGGGGAGATCGCCGAGGCCGCAAAGAAATCATTTTTGACCACGATCGCCTGGGGCGGATTGAAGGCCGGAACAAAATTCGGTGAACCCGCGCCGCTCTTTCCCCGCGCGGAAAAGGATGCAGTGGAACGGATGCGGAAGATTGAAGAGCAGAACAGCCTGAGCGCCGTGGAAGCCGCCACCACCTCCGCCACCTGCGGTGCGGCCACCACCTGCGGTGGGGCTAACAGCGGCTCCGCCACAAAGGCCGAGGCGGCAGGTTTGGCACCAGCAGCGAAGATTGCAGGAAAAGGGGCGATTATGAGCGAAATTTCCGAAAAACAAAAATCCTGGGAGAATGCCCCGGTCGATTCTGTTGGCGAAGATGCGGCGGATGAAGCCCTGGCCTACGAAACGGTGGCATTGTCTGCGGCCCCGGCTGCGGCGCCTGCCGCTTCTGTCCCAGCCACGCCGGCTGAGCTGGCCCCACCGCAGGTGGCGCAGGTGGGGCAGGTGACGCAGGTGACCATCGACGATTTCGCCAAGGTCGAGTTGCGCGTGGCGCAGATTCTGGTGGCCGAGCGCATTCCCAAGGCCGACAAACTGCTGCGCCTGGAGGTCGATCTGGGCTACGAGAAGCGGCAGATTCTGGCCGGCATCGCACAATACTACGAGCCGGAAAAGCTCATCGGCCGCAAGATCGTGATCGTGGCCAACCTGGCTCCGCGCAAGATGAGGGGCCTGGAGTCGAATGGGATGCTGCTGGCCGCTTCTTTGCCCGACGGTGCCCCGGTGCTGGCCGGATTCCTCGAAGAGGTTCCGCTGGGGGCGCGGCTGAAGTAGCACCTGCGGTGCGGCCAACTGCTCGCTGCCCGCTCGCCTGGGGTTCGTAGTTTCCCACCCTTGCGTCAGAAAAAAGGCGCAAGGGCCGGGTACCCGGCGTAGTTTGGAATGAGAATTAAAAATGCCAATTTCTTATGCGCTTTTACTTGGTATTCCTATAGGTTTCCTTTTCTTTTGGGTCGCACGCTATTGTTTGCGCCACTTGACGGGCCATTACAGGCAGGCTGAGCATCGAGCTTCACTGGCTTTTGGTACTTTCGGTGTACTGCTCGTTCCTTTTCTTTGGACTTTCGGCTGTCTTCAAGATACTTTCCCAAATTTTCCGGGAATGGTACTTGCATTCCTGCTGCTGCTAGTTGAGTGGCTTATTCTCATAGTGCTTTTCCGTCCCTTTCCTTGGAGAGGTCTGAATGAATCTGAACATAAAGATCAAGTTGAACCATAACCTTGTATCCCGCTCTCGATTTTGAGACCTGGGAATCCAAGAACCTCAACCAATTTGTTTTTCTGATCCCTGATCCCTGATCCCTATTTCCTGTAGCCCTATACACATAAATCGTGCTATCCTTACACATCGGAAGGCGCGGCCATGCGAACCAATATCGAGATCGACGACAAGTTGATGAAGCAGGCGATGAAAGCGACCGGGGCAAAGACCAAGCGCGCGGCGGTCGAGGCCTGCTTGCGCAAGACGGTTCAGCTCAAGGCGCAAGCAAAAATCCTCGAATTGCGCGGCAAAGTTGTCTGGCGCGGGCATGACGATGACTGGTTCGCCTCCGACGAGGAGATTCTGAACAAACGCCGCGTGGCGGAACAGAATGCGGCCTCAGAAACCGCGCACCGGCCAACTGCGGCAACTCAGTCCTCCCTTCCTGCGGAAGTGCGTTAAGTCATGGTCATCATTGACTCTTCGGTGCTGATCGACTTTTTGGCCGACAGGAAAACCGAGCAAACCGATTGGCTGAACCTGCACCTCGGCTTTGAACCGATCGGAATCACCAGTCTGATTCTGAGTGAAGTGCTGCAGGGCATTCGCAGCGACAAGCGTTTCGCTGAGACCGTCGATGCGCTCAGTCAGTTCGTCCTCTTCGAAACCGGCAGTACCGCGCTGGCCATCGCTTCGGCGCGGAATTACCGGAGACTGCGCGAGCTAGGCGTCACGATCCGCAACATAGTTGACACGTTTGTCGCCACCTTCTGCATCGAAGAAGATTTTGAGTTGCTCCACCACGACAGTGATTTTGACCACTTCAAAGCGCACCTTGGGTTGCGCGTGGTAAAAACTTTGGCAGTTGCACCGAATTGATCTTTCTTTTATTCCGAGGCCCCCATGCTGATCGATTCTCACGCCCACCTGGACAGCGAACGCTACTCTGGCGATCGCGAGGCCATGCTTCGCCGTGCCTTGGAGGCGGGCGTGGGCACGGTGCTGGCCATCGGCATCGGCGAGCAGGCCAGCGGAATGGACGGAGCGCTCAAAGTCTGCCGCCAGTTCAACGGACTGCCGGAAAGCGGAGTCCGCCTTCCAAAGCTCTACGCCAGCGCCGGGGTCTATCCGCACAACGCGCCGGAGATCGACGACGCCATTCTCGCCCAGCTCGAGAGCCTGCTCGCCGAGCCCGAGGTGATCGCCTGCGGGGAGATCGGCCTGGACTACTACCACGAGGGCGCCGATCACGCGGTTCAGCGCGCGGGACTGATTCGCCAGTTGGAAGTCGCCGCGGCGCGCCGGCGGCCCATCCTGATCCACTGCCGACCCAAGGACGGAGCGACTGACGCCTGGGAGGATCTGCTGGAGATTCTGGAGGCCCACTGGCGGCCGACCGGCCTGGGCGGCGTGATGCACTGCTTCGGCGGCAGCTACGAACAGGCAGTCCGCTCGCTCGACATGGGTTTTCTGATCTCGTTTGCCGGAAACCTGACCTACCCCAAGGCCCAGCCGCTGCGGGAGGTTGCAGCCCGGCTGCCGCTGGACGGCGTTCTGGTGGAGACCGACGCTCCCTGGCTGGCTCCGGCGCCGAACCGCGGAAAGCGCAATGAGCCGGCCTGGGTGGTCCGAACCGCGGAAACTCTCGCGAAACTTCAAGGCGCGGAAGCGCAAGAAATTGCCTCCGCAACCACGAAAAACTTCCTCCGGCTGTTTCACTCCGGGGTGAACGTGGGAAACTGATAAAGGAACTGCGTGCCGCAAGCGCTGCCCGCGGCAACATTCGGACTGCGCACAGGAGTTCGCTCATCGCGCAGAAGTTTGAGGATCGGAAAGCAATGGCCCAGGAAAATTCGTTCGACATCGTCAGCAAAGTGGAAATTCAAGAGGTTCGCAACGCCATCGACCAGGCGCTCAAGGAGATTCGTCAGCGCTTCGATCTGAAGGACTCCCACTCGGAGATCACGCTGGTGGAGGCGGACAAGGAGATTCAATTGGCCTCGGCGGGCGAATACAAGCTCGAAGCGATCAAGGAGATTCTCGGCCAAAAGCTGGTCAAGCGGGGCGTCTCGCTAAAGAACCTGACCTACGAAAAGCTGGAGCAGGCCGCCGGGCAAAGCGTGCGCCAGAAGATCAAGTTGCAGCAAGGCATTCCCACCGAAAAGGCCAAGGAAATCGTTCGTCTGGTCAAGGACTCGAAAAAGAAGGCGCAAGCCAGCATCCAAGGCGATACAGTCAGAATATCGAGCAAGGACCGCGACGATCTTCAAGCGATCATCGCGCTGTTGCGCGGCAAGGATCTGGGCGTGGATTTGCAGTTTACCAACTACCGCACGAATTGACCCCCCGCGGCGAGGCGGATCTGTTCTGCCTGAATCGGCAGAAAGTTGCAGCCGCATAGTACGATAAGGCACGGACACCGGAGAGCGTTGGGCACATTGGCGATAGCGACGGCAAAAGAGATCTTCGATCTGCTGCGGGACGACCTCGTGGCCATCGAGCAGGAGTTGGGCCGCGATGCCGCCTCCGGCGTCACCACCATCACGGAAATAGCCGAATATCTGCGCGGCGCCGGCGGCAAGCGCATCCGTCCCACGCTGCTTCTGCTCTCCGCGCACGCGCTGGGTTATTCCGGCCAGGGCGCTATCCGCCTGGGCGCGGTGGTGGAGATGGTCCACACCGCCACGCTGGTCCACGACGACATTATCGACGGCGCCGATGTGCGCCGCGGGCGCCCTTCGGCCAACACCACCTGGGGCAACGAGAAATGCGTGCTGGCCGGCGACTGGCTCTATATGCAGGCCTTCAAGGTGGCTCTGGAAGAGAAGAGCCTGCGCGTGCTCGAACTGCTCATCGGCCTTACCCAGCAGATGGTCGAGGGCGAACTGCTGCAAATCCAGAAGCTGGGCCGGGCCGTGAGCGAAGCCGAATACTACGACCTGATCTATCGCAAGACCGCCTGCCTTTTTTCGGTTTCCATGCGCCTGGGCGCGGTGCTGGCCGGCGCAAGCGAGGCGCAGGAAGAGATCCTGGCCGCTTATGGCCGGGCGGTCGGTCTGGCCTTTCAGATCGTCGACGACGTGCTCGACCTGACGGCCACCGAAGATGTCCTGGGCAAGCCCGTCGCCAGCGACCTGCGCGAGGGCAAGGCCACGCTCTCGGTGGTCCACTCGGCCGATCACGGCACAGCCGCCGACCGGCAGGCCATTCGCCGGGTGCTGGACGACCGCAGCTTTGAGCGCGTAAGCCGCGAACAGATTCAGCAGATTCTGGCCAGGAACGGTTCTGTCGAGTACGCCATGGCCGCAGCCGACCACTACGCCGAACAGAGCCGCCAGGCCCTGGCCTCGCTCGCCGACTCCGACTTCAAGCGCGCCCTGCTCTGGGTGCCCGATTTCGTGGTGGCGCGGGATAAATAGGCGCGTCCCCTGTTTCTTTCAAACGGCAAGGAAAATCGGCCAGAGATTGCCGGGAAAAGCCTCGAGCTTGCAGGGCAGAATCCTTCCGACTGCCAGGATCTGAGTCCCAGCCTGCAAATCCTGCCGGAAAAACAAATTTTTATTTTATTGATTGCCGACATTTGAAGCGATGTGTATACTGGCTCTCGCGGCATAGAAAAGACTAAAAGCCGCCTTGGGAATGCGCTTCGGTGCGTCCCCAGGGCGGCTTTTTCCATGCCCAAAAGGGCGTTGGCGCGGGCGCACAGCATCCCAAGGAAAGTGCTGCCCGGATCAACCTCGATTTCGCCCGTCGCCATGCGCGCAGCATTGCGACGGCAGGCCGCATTATCCGGAATGAGCCGCAAGGGGACGTCAATTCACGATCGAGACAAAATCATGCCGAAGACACAGATTAGTCAGCCTGAAGTGGAAAGCGCAGTACACCTGATTGCCCACGTTGCATTCGAAAATGAAACCTACTTTGGAAATCTGGATGGAGAGATGGGAGATGCCGATTTTGGCCACTCGCTGGTGGATGGATTCCGCGCAATCGAAGCCGAATTCGACTCGATCGATCACTCCAATATCGGAACCTTTCTGTTGAAATGCGGGATGATTTTTGCCGCCCATGTGGGAGGCTGCTCGGGGCCCATCTGGGGCACGGCCTTCATGCGCGCGGGAATGGTGGCCAAGGGCAAGACCACCCTGACGCTCGCCGATCTGGTGGCCATGGGCAGAAGCGCGGTCGAGGGAATGATGGCGCGCGGCTCCGCGCAGCAGGGAGACAAGACGCTGCTCGATGCCGTGATTCCCGCCATCGACAAGCTGGAAGAGTGTGCGAACAGGGATGCAAACGATGTGATGACCGCGCTGCGCGCCGCTGCCGAAGCCGCTACGGCTTCCGTGGAAGGCACGCGGAACTGGGTTGCAAAACGCGGCCGGGCTTCTTACGCCGGTGAACGAACCGTGGGAACTCTTGATCCCGGAATTGTCGCCGTCTCCACCATGGCGCAGGCCGTTGTTGGAGCGATGGAGCAGGCCGGAAAGCTTGAGACCGCACGGCAGTAAGCCGGAATCTTAGGCAATCAATCACAAAGCACAGAGTCGATGAGGAGAGAATCAGAATGAACAAGTTCATGAACGACCCCGCGAAGTTCGTGCCCGAGATGCTGGAAGGCATTTATCTGGCGAATCCGAGCAAACTGAAATATAACCCGAAGTTCAACTGCATCTATCGCGCCGACCGGCCCCATGACGACTTTGTGTCGATCATTCAGGGTTCCGGCAGCGGACACGAGCCGGCGCACGTCATGGTGGTTGGCGCCGGGATGCTCGACGCCGCCTGTCCGGGCAACGTCTTTTCCGCTCCGCCGTCGGAATTTCCCTTTGAAGTCACCAAGCTGATGAACTCGAAAAAGGGCGTGCTGCACATTGTCAACAACTATTCGGGCGACCGCATGGTGTGGGACATGGCGCGCGAGATGGCCGAAGCCGAGGGAATGAAGATCGGCGTGGTGCTGATGGACGATGATGTGGCCGTGGTCAACAGCGCTTACACCGTGGGCCGCCGCGGCGTGGCGGGCAACTTCTTTTCCATCAAGTGCTGCGGCGCGGCCAACGCCGAGGGCGCTTCGCTGGAAAAGCTGGTAGAGATCGGCAAGAAGGTCAACAGCGTGGTGCGGACCATGGGCGTGGCCATCACCGGCTGCACGCCTCCGGGCAAGGATGCGCCGATCTTCACCTGCGCGGAAGGCGAGATGGAGTTCGGGGTGGGCATCCACGGCGAAAAAGGCCGCCGCCGCGCTCCGCTTCCCAATGCCGATACGGTGGTGGACGAACTGTTCGAGGCGGTGGCCGGCGATCTGCCCTTCGAGAAAGGCGACAAGGTCGGCCTGATGATCAACGGGTTGGGCGGCACGCCTCCCAGCGAACTCTACCTGCTCTATCGCCGCGCCGCGATGCGCTCCAAGGACCGCGGCCTGGAGGTGGTGCATAACTACGTCGGCAATTACTGCACGTCGCTCGAAATGGCGGGATTCTCGCTCACGCTGATCCGGCTGGATGCCGAGCTGAAGCGCCTGATCGAAGCTCCGGCCGATATTGCCTGGCGCGTCTTCTAGTACTTTGACCGCGTAATTTCGTCGTTTCCCAGGTCTCAAAAGCGAGACCTGGGGCACCCGAACGCTTGTGGTTAAATTACGAATTCACCAAGTCAAGGTACTAGGCAGTGTTTCCAAAAAGCTCGTTCAACCCGGAGGCCTTGGCGCGGAACGCGAGGCCTCCTCAAACGGCTCCCCAATTGCTATCGTCCGAAAGCGCGAAGCTCAAGTGCGTTTTCCCCCGCGAATGAGCCGCCTTCCGCGAAGTTGGCAAGTAGATAAGAATTGGAGAAGCGCTAGTTAGGAGTATGTTATGCCGATTGTTCCTATGACAGAGTTACTGGGTTCCGCCTTCAAGAAACGCTATGGGGTGGGTGCTTTCAACATCGTGAACGATCTGAGCATGGCCGCTGTTCTCGAGGCCGCCGTGCAGGCCGATTCTCCGGTCATTCTTCAGGTGTCGTTGAAGACGGTGAAATTCTTCGGCCCCCGTCTGTTGCAGCGAATGTTCGAGGAGATGGCCTCGGCCGTGCCCATCCCCACCACGCTGCATCTAGACCATTGTCCCGATGTGGCGGCCATCAAGGCCTGCCTGGACGCGGGCTGGAACTCGGTGCTCTTCGACGCATCGAGTCTGAGCTATGAAGAGAACCTGCGCCAGACCAAGGAGGTGGTGGCCATGGCGCGCAAGTGCGGCGCCGCGGTCGAGGGAGAACTGGAAGCGGTGCACGGCGTGGAGGATGGCGTGGGCAGCGAGGAGGAGGGCGAACTCGTCCCGCTCGACAAGTGCGTGGAGTTTCTCGATCAGACCGGCATCGACTTGTTTGCTCCGGCCATCGGCACCGCGCACGGGCTCTACAAAAAGGCGCCCAAGATCGACTTCGAGCGGGTGAAGAAAATTGTTGCGCTGCGGCCGGTTCCCATCGTGCTGCACGGCGGCACCGGATTGAGCGACGATGTCTTCAAACGCCTGATCGCCGAAGGCTGCGCCAAGGTCAACATCTCGACCATGCTGAAGATCACCTACTGCGACGGCTATCGGAACTATCTGGACGCCAAGCCGCAGGAGCACGATCCGCTGAAGGTGATGTCGGCCGTTCGCCAGCAAATGATTACCATGGCCAAAGGCTTTATGGAGACTTTTGGCAGCGCCGGCCAGGCGGGCACAAAGCAGTTGGCGGAGCAAAGCCATGGATAGAGCGCTGATCTTCGATTGCGACGGCGTATTGGGCGACACCGAACTGTATGGGCACCTTCCGGCCTTTAACCAGATGTGGAAGAAGCTGGGAGTGCCCTGGCAGTGGTCGACTGAGCAGTACGGCGAAAAGTTGAAGATCGGCGGCGGCAAGGAACGCATGGCCAGCCTCTTTGCGGATGCGGATTTTTGCGCTCGCGTCCCTGTGCCGGAGAGCGACCAGGAGCGTAAGTCGCTCATCCTGCGCTGGCACAAGGAAAAAACCGCGATCTACGAAGGCATCATCAACTCGGGGAAGATTCCGGGGCGTCCCGGCATCCGTAGGCTGGCCGAAGAGGCCGGAAAGGCGGGATGGAAGCTGGCCGTCGCTTCCACCTCCGCTCCGGCGGCAGTGCAGGCGGTGCTGAACCACGCGGTAGGCAAAGAGCTGGCGCGGGAGTTTCTGGTGCTCTCCGGAGACATTGTTCCAGCCAAGAAGCCGGCCCCGGATATCTATGAACTGGCCCTCAGCCGGCTTGGGTTACCGGCTTCGAAATGCGTGGCCGTGGAGGATTCGCGCAATGGTATGCTGGCGGCGCTCGGCGCGCACATCGCCGTGCTGGTGACGCTCAGCGCCTATACCCAGAAGGAGGATTTCCATGAGGCCGCATTGGTGGTGGACTCGCTGGGCGATCCGGGCGGCCCGAAGTGCGCCGTGCTGGCCAGCCACGGGCCGCACAGCGTGGGCGATTATGTAACGCTCAAAGATGTGGCCGGCCTGCTTCAGCCCTGAGAAGCCAGGACACGGAAGGGATTTCGTATGCGGTGAATGCCTCGGCGGGAACCACTGCGGGGAGGAGCGGTTGGGCCGGCTTTAAAAGCCCGCTTCCGGGCAGGCCGGCTCTGCATAGGCATCAATAAGTCTAGGGCACGGTCTTGCCAAGCCAGGACGGACGCCGTACTTGTGCCTTCTTGCATGCACGGAGTAATGTTGGTCATCTAAGTTTCCTGCGTGCCATTGGCATGGGTGAGGTATTTCTTGCATTTTAAAGTGAACGGACGGGAAAAACTCATTTCGTCCGGCCAGAGCGAGCTTGAAAACCGCCGCGCCAACCTGAAGACGTGGCTGGAGCAGTCGAGGGTCATTCCCTCGGTGCGATTGGCGGAGAATCTTGCCTTGGCGTGCGCTTCACCTGCCAAGCTTGTCTTTCTCTTGTTCGGTTCTCCCCTGACGGCCGCCGCCCTGGCCCGTCAGATCAGCGATGCGGGCAAGGTGCCCATTGCCAACCTGGACCTGCTCTCCGGATTCGCGCGCGACACCGCGGCAATCGAATTTCTGGCGCGAGCGGGCGTGGCGGGCGTCATCTCGACCCATCAGGACGCACTGCGGGCAGCGCGCGCCAATGGTCTGCTGGCATTTCAGCGGACCTTTGCCCTGGATTCAGTGGCCATCGCCAACAGCATCCGCACGCTCGAGCGCTTTGAGCCAGACGTGATCGAACTACTCCCCGCTGTGGCGGCTCCATCGGTGATTCCCCTTCTGCGGGCTGTGCAACCAAAACTGCCGGCCATCGGCTGCGGTCTGGTGCGCTCGCTCCTGCAGATCGACGAGTTGGTGCGTCAGGGAGTCGCCGCAATCTCGGTCAGCGATCCATCGCTCTGGGTTGTCTGAGACCGTCAGGATCTCACGCGCACGGGCCGTCAAAACGCATTGCTTCCGTAAGCGATGCCGACCAGGCCGGGTGCACACCCAAGCCGGATTTCGTCTTCTTCCGAGCAAATCCGAGAAAAAAATTTAAAGTATATCTCTCATTCTTACTATGGTTTACCGAACTACTCCGAACCCGCATCCACCTCTCGAAAACAGATGCTTTGACAAATCTTAATTACCGTCGATACAATTGGTTCCCGAAGCGGTAGAGCCCACGAGGTGCCGCCTCAAATTATGCAGATTCTTTGCATACTTGAGGTGGCGCTTTTTTTATTGGGGATAGCGCATTCAGGGGACAACGAGATGCAGCAATCGGAGTTACTCTATTCCACTTTCCATCGAGAACAGAAAATTGCCTGCCTCTTTGGTCAGCATGCCGACCAAATATCCGGCATCTTGACTTTCAACTTACAACCTATGTGCGGAACACAGGCCCCAACCGCTTGTCGAACGGATTTGCATAAAGTGTATCTAGTACAGGAAGCAACCGACTTAGAAACCATAGAATCGCTTGCCGAACCCGCTCCGGGCCTAAGTTGGCCCTCAGATCCGCCAACCATTTATCACAACACTTTGCCGGCCTTCACCGGCAAACGGAGGAAAGAATGAAAGTGAACTCGTTCGCAAAAATCGCTTTGCTCGCCGCGGTCGCAGTTTCAGGCGCAGGCTACGCTCAGGCGCAACAACCAGTCAAGGTCGGCGTTGCTTTTCAGGAGATGAACAACGTTTACTTCATCACCATGAAGAATGCGCTTATGAATGTGGCCAGGGAGAAGAATGTCGACCTCATCTTCACCGACGCCCATCACGACATCATGAAGCAGACCAATGATGTCGAAGACCTCATTCAGCAGAACATCAAGATTCTTCTGCTCAATCCCACGGACACGGTGGGCATCGAATCTTCTGTCAAGGCCGCCAAGGCAGCTGGGGTCATCGTCATCGCGGTCGATGCCAACGCCAAGGGGCCGGTCGATTCGTTTGTTGGTTCGAAGAACGAAGATGCCGGCCGGCTGGCGTGCGATTATCTTGCCAAGTCGATCGGCAAGAGCGGCGATGTGGCCATCCTCGACGGCATTCCCGTCGTGCCGATCCTGCAGCGCGTGAAGGGTTGCAGAGAAGCGCTTGCCAATTATCCCAACATCCACATTACATCCGTGCAGAACGGGCGCCAGGAACGCGACGTGGCGCTGACCGTGACGGAGAACATTCTTTCGGCAAATCCGCGGCTCAAGGGTATCTTCAGCGTCAATGACGTAGGTTCGATGGGATCATTGGCCGCGATCAAGGCAAGTGGCCGCGATGTGAAGCTGACCAGCGTGGATGGATCGCCGGACGCGTGCAACGCAATCAAGCAGCCTAACTCCCCCTTCATCGCCACCAGCGCTCAGTTCCCCGGGAAGATGGCCGTGATGGCTCTCGACCTGGGCCTCAAAAAGCTCAGCGGTCAGTCGATCCCGTCTGTTGTTCCGGTCAATGTCGAACTGATCGATCGCCAGGCGGCCGCTACATTCAAATGGTAGATTGTCCAACACTTTCGGGGGCAGATTCAATGGAACACGCTTCACCTGATCAAATTGAAAGGGGCACCGCGAGTTTCGCGGTGCCCGCCTTACAACTTCGCAATATCTCCAAGGAGTTTCCCGGCGTCAAGGCTTTGGACGGAATCAACTTTGACGTTCAACCGGGAGAAGTGCATGCGCTGCTCGGAGAGAACGGAGCCGGTAAATCCACGCTGATCAAGATACTTTCAGGCGTGTATCAGCCCGATTCCGGAGAGATCATTATTGGAGGGAACAAGCGCCATTTCAGCGGTTACAGCGATGCGCTCGATACAGGAATCGCCACCATCTTCCAGGAATTTACACTTATTCCGTATTTGAACGCGGTGGAAAACATCTTTCTTGGGCGTGAGATCACCCGCGGCGGCTTTCTGCGGATCGCTGAAATGCGCCGGATAGCCGCGGCGTTGTTCGAGCGGCTTGAATTTCCGATCAACATTCATACCCCTGTCGCTGAGCTCAGTATCGCTCATCAGCAGTTCATTGAAATTGCCAAGGCGCTGTCTGTGAACGCACGGATTCTGGTGCTCGACGAACCTACAGCAACCCTGACGCCGGGCGAGACCCAACATCTTTTTTCCGTGATGCGCGAGTTAAAGAAGCAAGGCGTGTCCATGATTTTCATCTCTCATCATCTTGAAGAGATATTTGAAATTACAGATCGCATCACAATCCTGCGCGACGGCCGTCAAGTCGGCCAAGCACTTACCTCTGAGATAACAACGGACCGGCTGGTTGAGATCATGATCGGTCGCAAGCTCGAATCCAGCTTTCCGCCCAAGCCGGAGAAGACCGCTCTGGATAAAACGCATTCCTCCCCGCCGCTGCTCGATGTGCGCGCAATTCAAATCAATGGCTCCGATCCTGTCAACAGCCTTCAGGTGCGTTCCGGAGAGATATTGGGATTTGCCGGCATGGTTGGTTCTGGCCGGACTGAACTTGCCATGTCGCTGATCGGAGAAACCCACGCTCATCGCAAGGATATCCTTCGCAATGGCGTGCCAATCCGCATCAAGAGCCCGACCGACGCGCTCAGACAGGGATTGGGGCTTTTGCCTGAAAATCGCAAGGTTGCGGGCCTGATTCTCGACTTCAGCATTCGCGACAATCTATCCATCAACAACTTCGACAAGATGCTGCGCGCAGGGATGTTCATCTCCAGTGAGATAGAAGACAAAGACTGCAAGTCGGCAATGATTTCAACCGGAGTGAGGGCCTCATCGGCGGCCACCGCTGTTGGAAATCTCAGTGGTGGAAATCAGCAGAAGGTCGTCTTTGCACGCTGGCTCCTGCGCGGATGCCAGGTTTTGATTCTCGACGAACCGACTCGCGGCATCGATGTCGGCTCGAAAGCTGAAATTTATCGTCTGATTCGCGACCTTGCCGATCAAGGCCACGGCATCATTTTTATCTCTTCGGAGTTACAGGAGGTTGTTGGCCTTTGTGATCGCGCCGCGGTCTTTTACAAGGGAGCAATCGCCGCCACCCTCGAAGGCGATGCACTTACGAACCATCAAATTATGCAGTATGCAACTGGGAGCTTAGTCAATGAAGCAGCCTGACGCCGTCGTCGAACTGGTAAAACCCGATTCATTCATTTCGCGGCTTTCGCCCGCCCGCTGGCATACATTGCCCGAAGTCATGTATCCGTTGATCGGTCTGATTCTGGTCTGCGGGGTCATGAGCATGACGAGCCGCTACTTTCTGTCGGCTGAGAATGGCATGATGATCCTGCGCCAAGTCTCCATCAATTTGATCATGGCGATCGGAATGACCTTCGTGATTCTTACCGGAGGCATCGATCTGTCAGTGGGTTCCATCATGGCGCTCGTTGGAACTTTGATCTCCGGACTGCTGGTCGCAAACGTCAATCCCGTACTGGCCATTGCAGCCGGCTTCGGCGCGGGCTTATTGGCCGGTCTTGTCAATGGCGCGCTGGTTTCCCTCTTTAATATGCCTTCTATCATTGTTACTTTGGCGACCATGGGGATCGCGCGCGGCCTCGCATTGATTTACAGCAAGGGCTATCCGATTGACGGGTTGCCTAACTGGTTCGCATGGGTCGGTCAGGGCAGCATCATGGGCTGGGACATTCCGGTCCTTATTTGCGTTGTCATGTACTTGCTGGCATGGGTTGTACTCAAATTCACTCCGTTCGGGCGCTATGTTTACGCCATCGGCGGAAACGAGACCGCAACCCGATTGAGCGGGGTGAATGTGCGGCGCTATAAATGGGCGGTTTATGCGGTGAGCGGCCTGACTGCCGCGCTGGCCGGCTTTATCCTGTCGTCCCGCTTGATGAGCGGCCAGCCGAGCGCTGGAAGCGGATTCGAGTTGGACGCGATCGCCGCAGTCGTGATGGGCGGAACAGCTATCGCGGGCGGCCAGGGCTCCATCATCGGAACCGCATTGGGGGCCATCCTGCTCGGTGTGATCAACAGCGGATTGAATATGACCGGGGTTTCTCCCTATATGCAGTTAGTCATTCGCGGCGCTATTATTCTGCTCGCTGTGGTCATTAGCCGCAAGCGAGTTAGATGGGCCTAACTTCAACCAGGCTAACTCGAAGGATGCTAGGCCGCACGGCGTCCTGCAAGGCTGGCTTTCAATCCCACTCGGTTGTTGCCGGAGATGCAGATACACAGGCTCTCTCAATGCCGGGCGCAGGGACAAGGTGAGATGGACAGGGGAATCAGAGCAATGGAAAGGTTGGGGCAATCACCATGGCTATCGTAATAGGTGTTGATTTCGGAACCCTGAGCGTTCGTGTTTCGGTTGTCGACAGCGCTCGCGGCAGGCTGGGTTCAGCGGCAGCGGAATATCCACTGGTCCGCAAGAAAGATGATCCGAACCACGCGACACAGTCGCATGCCGAACAGATGCGCGCCCTGATCGAGGCAACTCACAAGGCGCTTGAGCGGTGCAAGGTTTCCGGGGAGAATATCGAAGCCATTGCGCTCGACTCTACAGGATCGACGATCATTCCCGTGGACGAAAAGCTCAATCCGCTTGACGACTACTATATGTGGTGCGATCACCGCTCCAAGAACGAGGCCAAAGAGATCACGGCCGCGGCGCAGAGCGAAAAACTTGAAGCACTCGAGTGGTGTGGAGGCGTTTACTCCTCGGAGTTCGGCTTCTCAAAGCTGCTGCATTGGCTCAGAAACGAGCCTGAACGCAGAAAGCATTTGGCCGCCGTGTTTGAAAACTGCGATTTGGTTGCGACGCTGCTTTGCGGCATTACTGACCTGGACCAGGTTCCGCGCGGTATCTGCGCAATGGGACATAAATGGATGTGGAACAGCGCGCTGGGCGGGTTGCCGTCCGATGCCTTTCTGACAAAAATCGACCCTCTTCTGGCTGGAATAGGCGACAAGTTTCGCGGGCACTACGGCACCTCGGACCAGATCGCCGGGCACCTCTGTCCGGAGTGGGCGGCAAAGCTCGGCCTGCGTGCGGGAATCCCCATTCCTATCGGAGGCCTGGATGCGCATTGGGATGCAATCGGCGCTGGAATACACGAGGGCGATATCGTCAACGTAGTGGGCACCTCCACATGCATCATGGCGATGACCAAGAGATCTGAGTTGATCCCAGGCGTTTGCGGCATCGTGAAAGGCTCGATTCATCCGCAGTACTACGGCATCGAAGCAGGTCTGACGGCATCTGGCGATATCTTCGATGCGATTGCGCGCCGCGCAGGCACCACAGTGGCCGATTTGTCGCGCGGTTTGGAGAGTTATCGTGCAGGGCAGACGGGTCTTCTCCGGATGTGCTGGGACAATGGAGACCGCACAGTGCTTGCCAATCCGGTGCTGGGCGGGATGACTCTCGGCTGGAACATGAACCATTCGGCTCAAGATGAGCTTTTTGCCGCCATTGAGGGCACAGCCTTTCATACCCGCATCATTCTGGAGCGCATGGCCGAGCACGGCACGCCTATTCACCGGGTGATCAACGGCGGTGGCGTTCCCCAGAAGAACGAGACGCTGAACCGGGTCTACGCGAATGTGATTGGAAAGCCGGTGCTGGTGCCGCAGGATGAGGTCACGAGCATCGGATCGTCCATCTTCGCATTTCTTGCCGCGGGGACTTTCAAGACTGTTGAGGAAGCGCAGGAGGCTCTCTGCCCGCGGTACCGGACGGTGGAGCCCGATCCGGCCGAGCATGCCCGATACGAGGACATCTATGCGCTGTACCGCAAGCTGTACTTCAGCTTCGGGATGCCTGATTCGGATCCGATCGCGTGTGGAGACGTGCTCCCATCACTCAAGCAGTTTGCCGCGTCGCTGCATTGATCGTGCGGCTTCAGGCGCAGCACGACCCGCCTGAAGCCGTTTAGCAAGAACGGCTTTGAATGAGATTTTTTCGCTCTTGCCATGGCGCCTATCTTTCAGGCCCAGGCGAGACGGAGAGTTTTTGCGCACGAATGAAAATTGCACGCCGACAATAAACCAGCATTTCCAGGCGGAAGTTCCTGGAGAGCGAACCAAGATTGCACGATTTGTACTTCAGACAGAGTGAGTTTCTGCCTGGAGTTGGACAACCGAAATATACCACCTGAGAATGGAGTGTCGATCAAATGAGCACAACCGGATTAGAGAAGGAAAAAGATCTCATTGAGAGAGCATTGAAGGCGGCGCGTGATACCCGGTTTCTTTCCGTCGAGCACGGTAATCGCCATCAAACAGCCAGCATCTTTTCGTCCCAGTTTGGCTCGCAAGAAGCCGTGATCGTTGCGGATGGAAACACCTGGGAAGCAGCCGGCCGGGATGTGGAAGCGAGTTTTCTGCGGGAGAATCGAGCGCAGCGCAAACCGTTCATTTTTGGCTCGCATGTTTATGCAAACGACGAATGCGTGCAGGAACTGGCGGCGGCGCTCGGTTCCCATGCAGCCATTCCCGTTGCTGTCGGCTCGGGAACCATCAACGATCTGACGAAAGTTGCAGCTCACCTAACAAACCGTCCGTACATGGTTGTTGGCACGGCCGCGTCCATGGACGGCTATGCCGCATTCGGCGCATCCATTACGGTGAAGGGATCGAAGAATACCGTCGATTGCCCCGCTCCCCAAGCCGTGCTGGCGGACTTGGATGTGATTGCGAAGGCTCCCCAGATCATGAACGCCTGGGGGTATGGGGATCTGATGGCCAAGGTTGTAGCCGGAGCAGACTGGATTCTGGCGGACGCGGCGGGAATTGAGCCGATCGATCCCTTCGCCTGGGAAACTGTGCAGGGCTTTCTCCGCTCCTGGATTGGCTCACCCGATGCGATTGCCGCCAACGACCCGGCTGCCCTCCGGCATCTGGTTTACGGATTGATGATGAGCGGATTCGCCATGCAGTCCACTCTCTCCAGCCGGCCCGCCTCGGGAGCGGAACACCAGTTCAGCCATCTCTGGGATATGCAGCACCACACTTTCCAGGGCGCGGCGCCTTCGCACGGCTTCAAGGTGGCCATCGGCGTCCTGGCTTCGCTGGCGCTTCACGAAGACCTGCTGCGCCGGGATATGCGCACCTTCGATATCGAAGCCGCCGTCCGGGCCTGGCCTTCCATGGACGAATTGGAAAAGAAAATCCATCAACTGTTCGACGCCGAAGCGCTTGAGAATCGAGCGATTGAAGAGACCCGGGCCAAATATGTCTCGCCGGAAGTTCTTCGCGGCCATCTGACGCGCATTCAGGAAAATTGGACGGAAATTCGGGCGAAGCTTCTCGCGCAGTTAATTCCCTTCCGTGAGCTGCGTGGTATGTTGCAAAGCGCAGGCTGCCCCAGCACTCCCGAACAGATCGGCATTTCCCGTGAGCGCTTGCGGGTGAGTTATCAGCAGTGCTGTTATATGCGGCGCCGCTTTACGGTGCTCGATTTGCTGCAGCGGATGGGCGTATTCGACGAAACGCTCGACAACCTGTTCGGCGCTCAAGGCGTATGGAAAACCGAAGGAGAAGCTTAGCGTGACGGATCTATCTTTGGTACGCCACATTGTGCTCGACATGGATGGCACGCTGTACAGCGGCACCCGGCTCTTTGCGCAGACGTTGCCGTTTCTGGAGGGCCTGCGCAATCTGGGCATCGGATACACATTTCTTACCAACAATACCTCCCGCAGCAAGGCCGATTATGTGGTGAAACTGCGAAAATTAGGCATTGAAGCCAGCAAAAGCGAGATTTACACGCCCGCCGAGTCGACCATCGCACACCTGCGCAGCAGCCTGCCGCACGCCAAAGCTGTTGCGCTCGTGGGCACTCCCTCGTTGGTGCAGGAGTTTGTCGAAGCGGGATTTACCGTGAATTGGGATGCGCCGGAGGTCGTGGTGGTTGCTTTTGACACGACCTTGACTTATGAACGACTGTGCCGGGCTGCTTACTGGATCAACACCGGTTTGCCATTTTTTGCAACCCATCCCGACTTTGTCTGTCCTACCGATGAACCGACGGTTCTGGTCGACTGCGGATCGGTTTGTGCCTGCCTGACCGCGGCCACCGGACGGCTTCCCATTGTTTTCGGAAAGCCAAATCCATCCATCCTGCTCGAACTGAGCGATCGTCTTCACCTTGCTCCGCAACAGATGATGATGGTGGGCGATCGCATCTACACAGATATAAAAATGGCTCAGGGAGCTGGAGTTCCCGCGGTACTGGTCCTGTCAGGCGAGACGACGGAAGCGCAGGCAGCCGATATGACGCAGCAGCCCGATCTGACCGTGGCCGACATCGGGATACTTGGAAAGTTATTGGCCGACGCCCAGGGAGCCTGTAAGTCATGAACAAACGAGCCGACCCCATCGATTTGGAGCGGGACTTATCCGAGCCGCCCGACGGTCGGTTGGAGTGCAAAAACAAACCTGCCCCGAAAGGGGCCATCAATTCCATGTTCTCTGGAGAAATGTGATGAATATACTGCGCTTGCAAACTGATGTTCTGGAAGCCAATCTCGAACTCGTTCGCCGGGGACTGGTGCTCTACACCTTTGGCAACGCCAGCGGCATCGACCGTGAAACGGGGTTGGTGGCGATCAAACCCAGCGGGGTTCCTTACGAACAGATGACCCCCGCCGACATGGTGATCTGTGATCTCGACGGCAAGGTCCGCGAAGGCCAGATGAAACCTTCTTCCGATCTGGATACCCATCTCGAGCTTTACCGCTCATTTCCCTCCATCGGCGGCGTGATTCACACTCACTCCGAATTTGCCACGGCGTGGGCCCAGGCCAAGCGCAGCATTCCCGCGTTTGGCACCACCCATGCCGATTACTTTTATGGCCCCGTACCGGTCACCGAGGAACTAAGTGCGGAAGAAATCGAAGGAGACTACGTGCTGAACACGGGCAAGGCGATCGTGCGCCGCTTTCGCGATCTCGACCCTGAGGCCATACCCGCCGTGCTGGTCGCCGGACACGCTCCGTTCTGCTGGGCCAGGACGCCGGCAGAGGCCGCGCACAACGCAGTCATCCTGGAGACCGTGGCCCGCATGGCCTTTCATACGACGCTTCTAAGTCCCGACAGCCCCGGCGTTTCACAGGCATTACTGACGCATCATTACATGCGCAAACACGGGGCGAATGCAACTTATGGGCAGAAGTAAGCTCATGCGTGGATGATAGGCCGACAAACAACCGCTGGAAACTCTCTTGCGCTTGTTCCATCTGGAACTTTGAGCAGAGGTTTCCAGGCGGTTTCCATCAAATAGTTCGGCCTTCATCTTCAGAACTTTTTACTTCAATGACGTCTGAGCGCTCGAAGCACATCTTCAAACGCTTCTCATGCCTATCGCCTCGCAAAAATGACTCAAGACTCGCCGCCGAGGCGCGCCTGTCGAACTTATACGCAGCGCCTGGCAGATCAGTCCGCGCCGGCGCTCACTTGGCTCTTTCCATTCCACGGCCGGAGTGAACGCGCAGGAGTGCGCACGGCCAACGAATTCCACCGGCAGAAGAATTATCGAGAGCTGGCTGGAGCCGCCAGGCTCTCCAATTCAACGGCGCGAATCGTCTCCTTGCGCACGGTGAGCCGCTCGACCAGCTCGGTGCGGACTTCATATCCGCGCCCCGGAGCGTCGGCAATGGCGATCTCGCCCGCAGACGAAACGCTCACCTCAGGCTCGATGATGTCCTCGGCCCAGTAGCGCGCCGAGGCGGAAACGTCGCCGGGAAGGGTGAAGTTTTCAAGCGAGGAGAGCGCGATATTGTGCGATCTTCCAATGCCGGTCTCGAGCATTCCGCCGCACCAGACGGGAATGCCCCGCTCCTGGGCCGCGTTGTGCACGGCGATGGCCTCGCTGAATCCTCCCACGCGCCCCAGCTTGATGTTGATGATCCGGCAGGACTCCATCTCGATGGCCGCCAGCGCATCGCGGCGGTTGTGAATCGATTCGTCGAGGCAGATGGGCGTGCGCAGCCGTTTCTGCAGCATCGAGTGAAAGTAGAAGTCGTCGTGCCACAAAGGCTGCTCGATCATCAGCAGGTCGAAGGCGTCGAAGCTCGTCAGGTGGTCCGCATCGCGCAGCCTGTAGGCCGAGTTGGCGTCGCAACTGAGCGTGATGGCCGGCCAGCGGCTGCGCACCTTCTCAAAAACCTCGACGTCCCAGCCAGGTTTGCACTTCAGCTTGATGCGCTGATACCCGGCGGCCAGCTCCCGCTCGATCGTCTCCATCAGCGCGGGAATCGAGGACTGAATTCCCAGCGACACGCCGCAAGGAACCACGTCGCGCACTCCACCCAGCAGCTTGGCAAGGGAGACGCCCTGGCGCTGCGCCTCCAGATCCCAGATGGCGTTTTCCAGCGTTGCCTTGGCCATGCGGTTTCCGCGCACACCCCGGAAGAGGCGCGGGCACTGGCCGCCGTGCTCGGGCGACTCTGACGCCAGCAGCGGTCCCAGTTCATTCACGATCACAGTCCAGGCGCTATCGGTTGACTCCGGGGAGAAGAACGGATGCTCGCCCGCCGTACACTCGCCCCAGCCCGTCAGCCCCTCGGAGCGGACTTCCGCCAGCAGAATTCTGCGGCTGCTGGTGACGCCAAAGCTGGTTTCAAAGGGACGCACCAGGGGAAGGTGCAGTTCGCGCAGAATGATCGCATCGATTTTCATAGATTCTTCATTCCTTGGAATTCAAAGTCTGCTTCGCCCTGAGCAAGGGAGCCCAGTTCGAAGACTCCATTTCCTTCTGCATCCAGGGAGAAGCCAAGTACGGCCAACCCCTGCGAGAATGCCCGTTGAAACCGCCGGCGGTTCTCCAACTGTACGGCAAGTGCGCGCTCCCGTTCAGCTTCCGAGGCCTTCCACTGATAGATGGAGGCCGGAATCAGGATGCGTTCTTCGATGCGCTCTTCGAGAATACCCGGCTCTCGCCGGCGCCCTTCCAGAATCGCCTTCACACGGTGCGAATCAAGCGCCCACTCGGCCACGAGACGGTCTGTCGGGAGACCACCCTGCAGTCGAGATGAGGATACACCATAGAAATTGACCTCATACCGGCAGGCGATCGCTCCCAGCTTGCGAATATTGAGAAAAGCGTTCTTGATCTCCAGTGGATCGAAGGTCCACTCCATGTGGCGGAGGTTGCGCTCAAGCGCATCGCGGCGCTGTTCCAGCTTGAGCCGCACCCCGATCCCGCGGTTTCTGTGCGCCTGGCGCACCGCCAGCATGTGGGAATGAAGATAGGGTTGCGATTCGCCCTTGCACTCCGGCGACAAACCGCCGCTTCCGAGAACCCCGCTGTTGCCGGTCTTCACGCCCGGCCACGAGACCACGAAGCCGACCAGCGATTCCGCCCCGTCCCCCGCTGCTCGGCCGGCCAGTTCCGTGTCGAAGGCCCCGATGACCTGGCCGCCCACCTTCTGCGCCAGAAAAAAGGCTTTGCGCGGAAATGCCTCGCTCGCGTCGTAGCCCCAGGTCTCGATCTGAAGCTGAACGCAGGCATCCAGCTCATCAAAGCCGGAGCAGGAGCGAATCGCGATCATGGCCGCGCCTCCGGGCCGGCGAAGGCTACAGGCTTCAGCCCACATCCGAAGGGTACGGGCTTCAGCCCGTACATCGACGCAGCTAAATCAACTTGGGCTTTAGCCCCTGAGGGTCGATCGGCTCTTGAGGATCGATTCTGGTGGAATTCGATCACAAGCTCTCCCTGTTCTCTGACTCTGCGGCCAGTTTCCGCTTCGCCTGCGCCCACAGCACTTCCAGTTCGTCCGGCGCAAGCTCTTCAAGCGGCTGCGGCGAGGCCAGCTCCATCTCGTAAAACCGTTGCCGGAAGCGCCGGTTGCATCCCCGCAGCGCCATCTCCGCATCCACGCCCAGGTGACGGCTCAGATTGACCACAGTAAACAGCAGGTCGCCCAACTCCGCCTCGACGGCCGGTGAGCGCGCCGGATCGCCCGAGGCAGCCTCGGCCTCGAGCTCCGCAGTCTCCTCGGCCAGCTTCGAGAGCAGATCGCGCCAATGCGTCCAGTCGAAACCGCTCTCCCGCGCCTTGGCTCCCAGTTTGGCAGCCTCGGCCAGCGCGGGCATCGCATGCTGAACAGCATCCAATCTCGACACAAGAAGCCCCTGCGCCGAAGACGCGCCCGCTCGATGCAATGCCTTTTCCGCGGCCTTGATCTCCTTCCAATTGCGCAGCACCGCCGCCGAGGAGCCCTCGACCGCCGCATCCACATCGGCCCGGTTGCCCGCCGCCCGCGAAGCCTCGTCGCCAAAGACGTGGGGATGGCGGCGCACCAGCTTGCGATTCAGCTGGTCCAGCACATCGGCAATGGTGAAGTGGCCCTCGTTGGCCGCCATCTCTGCATAAAACAGCACCTGCAACAGCAGGTCGCCCAGCTCCTCGGTCAGGAGCGGCCAATCGCGCCGCTCGATGGCGTCGAAGACTTCGTAGGTCTCTTCCAGTGTGTATTTGCGGATGGAATCGAAGGACTGCTCGCGATCCCAGGGGCAGCCGCCGGGGGCGCGCAGCCTCGCCATGATCGCAACCGATTGCTCAAACAATGCGGCCGCCCGCTCCGGATCGGTGGCCGATTGCGGCGCGGAAGTCTTGGCAGAAGGGCGTTCGAGCGGAAGGTCCATGCACTTCCAGTCTAACCCGCGCCGGATTTTCATCAAATCCGCCTTGCGCCGAATGCCCGGCAAACCACGGAGGACGCCTTTCGCGCTCCTTTTTCTGCCGCGGGACAGCGAGCCCCGCAGCAGGCGGCCGTATACTCAACCTCGTCGATGATTCGCATTCTAGGAACGATCTTCGCGGGACTGCTCGGCCTCGCCTTCGGCAGCTTTCTGAATGTGTGCCTGAGCCGCTGGCCGGAGGGCGAGAGCGTGGTTGTGCCGCGCTCCCACTGCCGCCAGTGCGGCCGGACGCTGCCCTGGTGGGAGAATCTTCCGCTGGTGAGCTGGCTGGTGCTCGGCGGGCGCTGCCGGGGTTGCAAAAGCTGGATCGGCTGGCGTTATCCGCTGGTGGAGTTGGCTGTGGGGGCGCTGTGGGCTCTGCAGGTCTGGCGTTCCTCGGATCATCTTTTTGCTGGTTTTTCCGGTTTTTCGCCGGATTTTTCCTTCCATTTCTTCGATTGGATTGCTCCGCTCGGATTGATGATCTTCTGCTGGCTGCTGGTGGCTTTGGCGGCGCTGGACGCCGAGCACTTCTGGCTCCCGGATTTCCTGACCTTTCCGGGAATTGCGCTGGGAATTCTTTATTCCGTCGCGATGGAAGCGCAAATCCAATCGGCGATTCCGTCACTGGGCGCGATGGGACGGGCCGCTGCGGTCAGTTTGCTGAGCGCTCTCGCCGCCGCCAGCCTCATTCTGGTCATCCGCTGGGGTTACTGGCTGATGCGCCGCCGCGAGGGCATCGGCCTGGGCGACGCCAAGCTGATGGCTCTATTGGCCGCGTGGCTCGGGCTGCCGGGAGCGCTGCTGGCCTTCGGCCTCGGTGTCGTGCTGGGAGCGCTGGCTGCCGTCGCCCTGCTGGCGTTCCCCGCGGCGCGGAATCAATCGGAAAACTGGGCCGCGAGCAGGCTGCCGCTGGGCACGTTTCTCTGCATGGGCGGCATTGTGAGCAGCTTGTGGGGGCAGCCGATCATCGCCGCTTATCTCCGCTGGGCGGGGCTCTGAACTCGCCCGGAGAGCATAGTACTACAGTTGTATTTGCTTCGGATTGCCCTGTTCCGGGCCTAAAGGCCCCGTTGTTTCGGCAGCTTTTCAGGGGGCTGAAGCCCCCTGCTCCCTCCGCAAAGACGATCTGCAACTGTAGTACTACTGCGGCGCGTCCGCCACGGCAGGCGGACGGGGCGGGGCGTTTTTCCCATTGGCAATCGCGGGGTCTTCGAGCGCCTTGCGGGCATCCTTGGCGTGGTGGCTTCCCGGATCGTACTCGACCACTTTCCGGTAGTTGGCGCGTGCATCGGCAAACTCGCCCAAGTGCCGGTCTGCCTCGGCCAGTCCCCAATAGACATCGGGATTATCCGGGTCCAGCACCAGCGCGGACTCAAAGCGCGAAAGGGCTCCCTTCCAATCCTTGATGTCCAGGTAATAGCTCCCCACACTCAGGTCTTCCTTGGAGCCCTCCTGATGCGTAACCTCTTTGAAAAGCAGCTTCTTCTTCTTTTCGGGCTGACCGTCCCCCGGCTGAGGCAGCAGCGTGTCCACACTGCTCAGGCTGGAACTCCATTGCTGCCCCTGCCCATTCCCGGCGGCCGGAGCGGCGTCGTCCGGGCTGCGCGCCGGGTCCGAGTCCTCGCCCGGCAGAGCCATTCCAGGGTTTCCCGCCCCGTAATCGCTTCCTGGCGAAAAAGCCGGCGCATTGGTCGACGGCATCACCGGAACCGTGCTCCTATCCTCGGGAAAGGGATTGGCGCTCGACTGCGGAGCCGCCGGCGGCTTGGGACTCTCGCCTGCCGGTTTGCTCTGTCCGGTTTTAGTCGAATCGCCCCCGGCCTCCTGGCCCCCAGCCGGGGTCTGCGCAACCAGCCGCGGCGCCGCCATCAGCCAGCCGCCCACGCAGCACGCCGCGAGAAGCGCAACGGAGAAAAAACCTCTCATCGTTTCAACCTCATGCCGCACCTCATGCCTCGAATGGTAGGATGCGGTCCATACACCTGCAAAGGAAAGCATCGCACACTCGCATGGGACTCATCATCCGCTCTTCCGCCATCCACGCCGCCGGCTGCTATACGACCACGGCCATCGCCAAGGGCCGGCGCGTGGCCGAATACACCGGTCCGCGCCTCACCAAGGCCGAAGCCGATCGGGCCTACGAAGCCTCGCCGATCACCTACCTGTTTGGACTGGGCGACGGCTCAATCGTCATCGACGGCCACTGCATGGCGATGTTCATCAACCACAGTTGCGACCCCAACTGCGAGAGCAGCGAGGAAGACGGCCGGGTGTGGATCACCTCGCTGCGCAAGATTGCCCCCGGCGAAGAGATCACCTACGATTACTGCCTTTACGACGGCGGCGAGGATGAAGCCGCCTGCAACTGCGGCGCTGCCAAGTGCCGCGGCACCATGTATTCGCCGGAGGAAATCAAACTCCGCAAGCCCCCCGAGAAAAAAGCGCTCAAAAAGCCCGCCAAAAAGAAGCGCGCCCAGCCCAGAACCGGAAAAAGAGCGTAAAACGGCGCAACCTTGAGTCCCGGCAACATTTTCAGCCCGCGCTTCGTTGAACCATCGACGAACCAGGCCATGGTGGCGAGGCGAGTCTCATTGCCCCCCTCCCAGCCCGGAACGATACAATCGCCACTAGGCAGTCCGATGTTCCAGACAGGTCACAGGGAGCGGGGTTCACGCATGGGTTATCAGGTTCTAGCCAGAAAATATCGTCCGCAGCGCTTTGCCGACGTGGCCGGGCAGGATCACGTCACCCGGACCCTGATGAATGCGCTCAGCCAGAATCGCATCGCCCACGGCTACATTTTCTCTGGGCATCGCGGCATCGGCAAGACGACCATCGCCCGCATCGTCGCCCAGGCTCTCAACTGCCGCACCGAGATTGGAAGCGCGGCCCGCCCCACGCCGGAGCCTTGCGGGGTGTGCGACTCCTGCATCGAGGTGCGCCAGGGCAACGCCGTGGACGTGATCGAGATCGACGCCGCCACCAACCGCGGCATCGACGAGATTCGCGAGCTGAGGGACGCCGCCCGCTACGCGCCGTCACGGGACAAGTACAAGATTTACATCCTCGACGAGGCCCACCAGATCACCGAGGCGGCCTTCAACGCCCTGCTCAAGACCCTCGAAGAGCCTCCTTCGCACGTCATCTTCATGATGGCCACCACGCAGCCGGAGGACATTCCGCAGACCATCCGCTCCCGCTGCCAGCACTTCAGCTTTCACGCCGTCAAGTTCGACGACATTCTCGCCCAGTTGCGGATGATCGCCGGCCTGGAGCAGGTCGAGGCCGAAGACGGCGCCCTGGCTCTGCTGGCCGAGGCGGGAGACGGCTCCATGCGCGACGCGCTCTCCATCATGGATCAGGCCATCGCCTCCGCGCCGGCGGAAAACGGCCGGCCGGTGCTCTCCTCCGCGCAGATTCGCGAGCTGATGGGCGCGGTGCCCAACGCGATCTTCGAGCGGCTGCTGGAGGCGGTGGCTGCCGGACAAAGCGCCGAGTTGATGGAGCAGTTGAACCTGCTGGTGAATGCTGGCCACAGCCCATCGTCCCTGGCGCGGCAGATGGTGCGCTACCTGCGCAACACTCTGATGGCCAAGCTGGGCGGAGCGGAGACCGAGCTGCTGCAAATCAGTGGCGACGAGCGCGCCCGCGCCGCCCGCACCGCGCTGCTGTTCACCGAGGAAGAGCTGACCCGCAACCTGCAGATTGTCCTGCGCACCTTCGACGACCTGAACTACCGCCAGGAGCAGCGCTTCCACCTGGAGCTGGGCCTGCTCAAGCTGATCCACGCCCAACGGCTGCTGCCCCTCGAAGAGCTGTTGAGCAGCGTGGCAGGCGGCGGTTTCCGCTCCTTCGCCCCCGCCTCTTCCGGGCCCGCGTCTTCCAGGCCCAGCTCTTCCGGACCTGCCTCTTCCAGTGCCGGCTCCGGCCCGGTTTCCGCCTCCCGCCCGGCGGCCGCTCCGGAGCGGCCGGCTGCGCCTGCACCCCCGGCAGCGGCTCCTTCGCTTTCGCCCTTTGGCCCGGCAGGCGGAGATCTTCGCTCAGCGCCCCGCGCCTCCGAGCCTGCGGCTTCCGGACCGGCAGTGAATTCCGGCCTTCAATCCAGCCTTCAATCCAGTTCAGCGGCTTCGCCGGTCGCGGCTTTGGAGCGCCCATCGCCCCGCCCAGTGACCTCCTCCGCGGGAGTTCCAGTTTCCGCAGCGGCGCCAGTCTCCGCAGCGGCTCCAGTCTCAACAGCCGCTTCTGCCTCCGCTACCGCCGCAAGTCCGTTCCAAGGCGTCACGCCCTTTCCGGCCGCAGCCGCGCAGGTTTCCGGCTACGCTTCAGCCGCGGTACTGACCGAAGGCGCTCTGGCGACCGAAGGCGCGCTGGCCAGGGCTCCCGATGCTGCCGTGCAGGCCGCCTCTGCTCCCAGCATCGACTCCATTCGCCACGCCATCGGCTGTGCGCTGGTCGAGGCTGACCACATCACGGCTGCGCAGTTGCTGGGCGCGGGCGTGTGGCAAATCGACGGCTCCAACCTGCGGATTGAAGTCTCCGGGATGGGCAAAAAGATGCTGGCCCTTACGATCAATGCCGCGGCAGAGAAGATCATTCGTCAGGAGCTGCAACGGCTGGGCGCACCGGCCCGGTTCCTGGTCGTTCCCGGCGAAGGCGTCAGCCCCAGCTCCAGCCCTGGTCTGGCCCCCATGGCGATGCCTCTGGCGGGCAGCATTCAGGAGGCCGCGCTGGCCAATCCCCTGGTCCAGCAGGCGCGGGAAATTTTCAAGGCCGAGGTGCGCAGCGTCGTGGACCTGCGCCAAAAGCCGTGACAGTACACTCCGGATTCACACTCCAAATGAGGAGAAAAGACCATGATCAACCCGCTTAAAATCACCGAAATGCTCTCCCAGGCCAACCAGATGCAGGAGGAGGTGCAGCGCAAGTTGGGGGCTACCGTCGTCGAGGGCTCCAGCGGCGGCGGCGCCGTGACCGCGACCATGAACGGCAAAAAGCAGCTTCTCCAAATCCGCATCGAGCCGGCGGCAGTGGTCGGCCTCAGCGGGAGCAGTCCGGACGTGGAGATGCTCGAAGATCTGGTGGTGGCCGCCGTGAACGAAGCCGGGCGCAAGGCCGATGAGGCCATCCAGTCCAGCGTGCAGGGGATGCTGGGCGGGCTCAATCTGCCGGGGCTGGGCTAAGGCTTTTTCAGCCGCCATGAATCTCGAAACAGCATGAGCTTTTGACCGATTCCGCTTTTGACCGATTCCGAGGGAGGCGCCGATCGTGAGCCGCTATGCCGAGCCGATGGCCCGGCTGATTGAAGAGTTGAAGAAACTGCCGGGAGTGGGCACCAAGAGCGCCCAGCGCTTCGCCTTCCATATTCTGCGCTCTACCGACGAGGACGCGGCGGCGCTGGCCGAGGCGGTGCGCGGGCTCAAGGCAAGCCTGCGCCTGTGCTCGGTCTGCAACAACGTCACCGACGTCGATCCCTGCGCCTATTGCTCCAGCCCCACGCGCAATCAGCGCCAGGTGTGCGTGGTCGAAGAGCCCACCAGCATCAATGCCATCGAGCGGACGCGCGGCTACCAGTCTGGTTCTCAGGGGGGCGGCTATCAGGGCGTCTACCACGTGCTGCACGGAACGCTCTCGCCTCTGCACGGCGTGGGGCCGGAACAGCTCCGCACCGGCACGCTGATCGGCCGGGTCGAGCGCGGCGAAGTGGACGAGGTCATACTGGCTACATCGCCCACGCTCGAAGGCGAGGCCACGGCTCACTGGCTGGCCGCTGCCCTGCGCAACCCTTCGGTCAAGATCACGCGCATCGCCACCGGTGTTCCCGCCGGCAGCGACATCGAATACGCCGACGAAGTGACCATGGGGCGCGCCCTGGAGGGACGGCGCGAAGTTTGAGCCTTGCGCGCAGTCTGCAAGCAACGGGATGATTGAGTCTTACATGGGACGGAAATATCCGTCGAAATCAGATGGCTTTCGCCTCGATGCGGAGGCCCATGAGAATTGCCTCAATTTCAGGCAGCGTCAATCAGGAAAATTCTGCCCTCGATGCTGCAACGATTCAGGAGTTCCAATGATTCGAGTTGGTTTGGTAGGTTTCGGAATGTCGGGGCGAGTCTTTCACGCTCCTCTCATCTCTTCAGTTGAGGGGCTGGAACTGGCTGCTGTGGTGGAGCGCAACTCGGACCATGCGGCCGAACGCTATCCCGGCATCAAGACCTGCCGCTCGCTGGAGGCGATGCTCGAAGACTCGTCCCTTGGGCTGTTCGTGGTCGCCACGCCCAGCGGGAGCCACTTCGAGGTTGCCCGGCAGATCCTCCAAGCTGGAAAGAATGTTGTCGTGGACAAGCCGATGGCGGTCGCCTCGGCCCAGATCGCCGAGTTGATGAAGCTGGCCGCGGCGCGGGGCGTGCTGCTGGCCCCCTTTCAGAATCGCCGCTGGGACGGGGATTTTCTGACGATTCGGAAGCTGCTGCGCGAGGGGTCGCTGGGACGGCTGGTTCATTTGGAATCCATCTTCGACCGATGGGCGCCCGGATCGGCCAGACGTCCCTGGAAGGACGATCCGGCTCAGGGCGGAATCCTGCTGGACCTGGGTACACACATCGCCGATCAAGCCCTGATGCTGTTCGGGAAGCCGGAGGCGGTCAGCGCCGAGGTCGGCCGCGAACGGGACGGAGATGGCTCGAACGACGCCTTCACGATTCGTCTGCGCTATCCGGGTCTGTGGGTGGTTTTAGCCGCCAACTGCCTCTCCTCGCTCGAGCGGCCCCGCTACCATCTGCGCGGCGCCAGGGGCAACTATTGGAAGCATGGCGTTGACCCGCAAGAGGCTCAGCTTCATCAGATCGCCCGCATCGCCGATTCAACCTGGGGCGTGGAGCCCGCCGCCCACTGGGGCACTTTGTGTGTGGATGTGGAAGGCGGAATGGTGACGCGCCCTGTCGCGCCTGTTGCAGGCGACTACCGGCTCTACTATACGGGCATTCGCGATGCATTGCTGGGCAAGGCTGCCGCAACCGTCACAGCACTTGAGGCATGGCGCACGGCGCGGCTGCTGGAGTGGGCGGCGCAGAGTGCGGAGCAGCACAGCGAAATCCGCTGCGACTGGAGCGAGGAGCCGGTGTAATCGTCGGGCGAGAAGTGCGCGTTGCAATGAGCTGCGCCTATGGCAGAACCAGAGTTGGTGTATCCCGAAAGCAGTTCACTTAAGTTGACGCGACCATCAGGGAGCGGCGACCTCGCATGAATTGAACAGGACACAGGGACTCTGGTTCTGCTCTAATCGCTCTTCCCTGCCCCCTCGCCCGCCGGGTCCTTCTCCAGCAGCGGTACCCAGAAGCGGAAGCAGGCTCCCTCGCCAGGATCGCTTTCCACCTCGATTCCGCCTCCGTGCGCGGCCAGGATGGCGCGGACGATGGCCAAGCCCATCCCCGTTCCCTTTCCCTTGCTGGCGCCCTTTCTGCCCCGATAAAACTTCTCGAAGATGAAGGGCAGATCGGCGGCATCGATGCCCGGGCCTTCGTCCTCGACCGAAAACTCCAACCGGTCGCCATCGCGCCTGCTGCGCAGCAGGATGCGGCTGCCGGGCGGCGTATAGCGCGCCGCGTTCTCCAGCAGGTGGCGCAGCACCCGGCCCAGCAGGTGCGGATCGAACCAGGCGGTATGGTCCAGGCCGCCAGCCGCTCCCGCATTGCGCGCTTCTTCGCCGGCGATCACCACCCGGCACCCGGCCAGCGACCCGCGCAACTCCTCCACAGCCTGCTCCAAAAGTGCGCGTGGATGGAGCGGAACCCGGCGAACCTGAACCACATCGGCGTCGATTTCAGCCATCTCGACCGCCGCGCCGATCAACCTGTCCAGCCGCGCGCTCTCCTCATCGACGATAGCCGCCATATCCAGCCGCCCGGCCTCGTCCAGCCCCTCGCCCTGAAGCAGCGTGGTAGCGGCGGCCCGGATCGAGGTCAGCGGCGTGCGCAACTCGTGCGTCAGCGAGTCGATCAGCGCGGCGCGCAACCGTTCTCCCTCGCGCGCCGCCTCCATATGCGCGGAGGCATCGATGGCCGTGGCGCGGGTGAGCGCAATGGTCACCTGCGCGCTCACCGCCGTGGCCACCTCGCGCGAAAGCCTGTCCGGCCGCAGGCCCAGCGCACCCACGGGCCGCAGCCCCTGCATCAGCGCCCGCACCGTGAAGTTTCCGGGGATGACCTGCGTCGGATTTTGCCCCAGGGTCATGGACCGCAGACTGGCCGCAATGCTCATCGGCAGATCCGCGGTCGAGGTATGAACCTCGTTCAGGTCACGGACGTACAGCACCACCCCGTCCAGCTCGAAAATCCGCGCAATCATCCGCGGCAGGTCGCGCATCAGCCTGGCCGCATCCTCCTGCAGCATCATCTGCTGCGAAAGTTCGTAGAGCCGTTCCACGTCTTCGCGGCGCGCGTTGGCCTGCCGCGCCTGGTCGCGTGCCCGCTCGGCCACCCGGCCCACCACCAGGCAACTGAGCAAAAACGCCAGCATGGCCGCCCATGCCTCGATGCCTGTGATGCGCAACGAACCAACCGGCGGCAGAAAAAAGTAGTCGAAAGAGAACGCGCACAGCAGCGCTGCGTAGAGCGAGAGCCTGATCCCCGCCAAAGAGGAAATCCCCATCACCAGCACCAGAAATGCCATCCCGGCGGTGGTCGAGTTGACGCCCGGCCAGACCAGCAGGGCCGTGGCCGCGGCAACAGCCAGCGTGGCCGCAATCCACCGGGCTGTGTGCTGCGCATAGGCCGGAAGCTGCATCTTGTCTCCACGGAAATCATACCTGCCCGCCCGGATGATGTAATCTTCGATGAAAGAAGCAAGAGATGCCCGACAGGATTCTGATCATCGACGACGAGCCGCAGATTACCCGCGTGCTGCGTGCGGCCTTCACCGCGCAGAGCTTCGACGTGCGCACCGCCAACGATCCGGAGGAGGGCCTGCTGGTCTTCCGCGATTGGGCGCCCGACCTGGTCATCACCGACCTGATGATGCCTGGACTGAGCGGCGTCGAGGTCTGCCGCGCCATCCGCACTCAATCCGCGATACCCATCGTGGTGCTTTCCGTCCGCGATCACGAGCGCTCCAAGGTCGAGGCCCTGGACGCCGGCGCCGACGATTACGTCACCAAGCCCTTCGGAATTCAGGAGCTGCTGGCGCGTGTCCGCGCTCATCTGCGCCGTGCTCCGGAGCGCACCACCGCGGCCATCGAGGTTGGCGATTTTTTGATGGATGCAGAGGCGCACTCGATCGCCGTGCAGGGCAAGGCGATTCACCTCACCCCCAAGGAGTTCGATCTGCTGCTCCATCTGGCCCGCCACCCCGGCAAGGTGATGACCCATCGCGCGCTGCTGACCGCCGTCTGGGGATCGCAGTCGGCCCATCAGCCGGAATACCTGCGCGTCTTCATTGGGCAGTTGCGCAAGAAGCTCGAAGCCGAAACCGGCAAGCAGTACATCCAGACCGAGCCCTGGGTGGGCTATCGCTTTCTCCCCGAGGGATGGACCGGCAACGAAGAATGACAAAACGTCGCCGTCTTGCTGCTGTTGATAGGATGCATTCATGAACCAGGATCGAAGAAATCGCAAGCGCCTCACTCCGGTCTGGCGAGCCGTGACTGAAGTCGCGTTCATTGTCTTCCTTTTTTATTCCAATCTGCTGATGGGGGAGTTCAGCGCGTCCAACGGCGTCGGCAAGACTCTGGCTTTCGCCGTGAACGACATCATCACGGCCACGAATTTCTCGATCGCCATCCTCTCCGCGCTGATCGGATATATCGTATTTGAATACCTTCGAAAGAAATTATAGCGAGAGCACAGAAGGCGCAACCCCGCCGCCATGGATTTCAAAAGACTTCCTCCCACTTCCCGGCCGCCCTTACGCTTTATTTAGAAAAGATTTTCGCGAGTCAAACACCCCGTGAATCAGAATGAATCTTGAGCCGATGGCCTGGCTCGAGGAAGTTGAACCGAAGCGGATCGGCTCTTGACCCGCGCATTCGTTTCAAGCCTCGCAGGCTACGAACTCATGCAACCGGAGATCCGCGATGCAAGATGCAACGATGTTGCTGTTCACGCTAGTTTTCTTCGCCCTGGCGCTTTTTTACGTCAAGGCTTGCAAGAAGTTGAGGTAGACCCATGCAAATCGACTTCATCACCGCCAGTGCTCTGATCCTGTCCGTTCTGCTGTTCATCTACCTCACCATCACCCTGCTCTTTCCGGAGAAGTTCTGATATGTCCGTCAACGGCTGGTTGCAGTTTGCCATCTATAGCCTGATCCTGCTGGCAAGCGTTCGCCCGGTAGGCATCTATATGGCTCGCGTCTTCGAGGGTCAGCGCACCTGGCTCGACCCGGTGCTTCGCCCCTGCGAACGGCTCATCTACAAGCTGTGCGGCGTTAAAGCCGGCGAAGAGATGAACTGGCGCGTCTACGCCGGTTCGATGCTGGGTTTCGCGGCCGTAACCCTGCTTCTGACCTATGCCATTGAGCGCCTGCAAAATCTTTTGCCGTTCAATCCTCAAAAACTGGCCGCCGTGGGGCCCGACCTGGCCTGGAACACGGCCGCCAGCTTCACCACCAACACCAACTGGCAGTCGTATACGCCCGAGACCACCATGAGCTATCTGACCCAGATGGCGGGCCTGGCGACGCACAACTTCTGGTCGGCGGCGGGCGGCATCGTGGTGGCCATTGCGCTCATCCGGGGCATCAAGCGGACCACCTCGGGCACCATCGGCAACTTCTGGGTGGACATGACCCGGACTCTGCTCTACGTGCTCCTGCCGGCGTCATTTCTTTATGCCCTGCTGCTGGTTGGCCAGGGAGTTCCGCAGAACCTGAAAGCCTATACGATCGCCCATCCCCTGGAAAGCCCATCGCAGATGCAGACCATCGGCCAAGGCCCCGTCGCCTCGCAGGAAGCCATCAAGATGCTGGGCACCAACGGCGGAGGATTCTTCAACGCCAACAGCGCTCATCCCTTTGAAAATCCCACGCCATTCTCGAATTTCCTGCAAATTCTCTCCATCTTCATCATTCCCGCCGGTCTCACCTACACGCTGGGCCGCATGACCGGCTCGCCGGGCCACGGCTGGGCGGTGCTGGCGGCCATGTTCGTGCTTTTCGCGGCCGGTTTCGCCGCCGTCTACTGGGCCGAAGCGCAGCCGCACCCGCTGATTCACGGCGCCCAGCAAACTCGCACCGCAACCGCGCCGGGCGGCAACATGGAGGGCAAGGAGGTGCGCAACGGCATCGCCGAATCGGCTCTGTTCGCCACCATCACCACCGACGCCAGTTGCGGCGCGGTCAACACCATGCACGACTCACTCACCCCGCTGGGTGGCATGATGGTGCTCATCAACCTGATGTTCGGCGAGGTGGTCTTTGGCGGCGTGGGCTCGGGCTTGTACGGGATGATCATCATGGTCGTGCTCTCGGTCTTCATCGCCGGCCTCATGGTGGGCCGAACCCCCGAATACCTGGGCAAGAAGATCGAGGCTTTCGACATGAAGATGACCATGCTCTACGTGCTCATCTTCCCGCTCATCATCCTCACGTTCACGGCGATTTTCGTGCTCTTGCCTACCATCGGCCTCAGCAGCCTTGGCAACCCGGGGCCGCACGGGTTCACCGAGATCCTCTATGCCTTCACCTCGTCGGCGGCCAACAACGGCTCAGCCTTTGCCGGCCTGAACGCCAACACCTGGTGGTACAACGTAATGCTGGGCTTCACCATGCTGGGCGGACGCTTTCTCATGGCGATCCCGGTGCTGGCCTTGGCAGGTAACCTGGCCCAGAAGAAATCTGTGCCGCCCTCGCCCGGAACCTTCCCCGTGAACACGGCGCTATTCGCCGTGCTGCTGGTCAGCGTGATCCTCATTGTGAGCGCCCTTACTTTCTTCCCGGCCCTGAGCCTGGGGCCGATTCTGGAACACCTGGAGCTTCATGCAGGGCAGCTTTTCTAGCCTCTAGCTACTAGCTTCTAGCTATTGGTCGTCAGATATGAAATTCAGATTTCCCAGCATCGGCAGCTAGAAGCTAGAGGCTAGCAGCTAGCGGCTGAATCAAGAAACGGACTGTCATGCTTGAAAAAAAGAGTCTTTGGAATACGAAAATCATGGCTCAGGCGCTGGTGGATTCGGTGCGCAAGCTCGATCCCCGCTGGATGGTCAAGAACCCGGTGATGTTCGTGGTGGAAGTGGGCTCTGTGCTCACCACATTGCTGCTCGTCGACAACACCATGCACCACCGCCCCGGCTTCGGCTTCAATTTCCAGATCACCTTCTGGCTGTGGTTCACGGTGCTGTTCGCCAACTTCGCCGAAGCCATGGCCGAGGGCCGCGGCAAGGCTCAGGCCGACACCCTGCGCAAGGCCAAGGGCGAGACCATCGCCCAAAAGTACACGGCTGCTGGCGGCTTGGAAGAGATCGCCAGCGGCCTGCTGCGCGTGGGCGACGTGATCTACGTCGAAGCCAACCATTACATCGCCGGCGACGGCGAAGTCATCGAAGGCGTGGCCTCGGTGGACGAATCGGCCATCACCGGCGAGTCGGCGCCCGTCATCCGCGAGGCCGGCGGCGACCGCTCGGCTGTCACCGGCGGAACCAAAGTCTTGTCCGACTGGATCAAGGTTCGCATCACCTCCAACCCCGGCGAAACCTTCCTGGACCGCATGATCGCCCTGGTCGAGGGCGCAACCCGCCAGAAGACGCCCAACGAGATCGCTCTCAGTATTCTGCTCAGCGGCCTGACGATTATTTTCCTTCTGGCCGTGGTCACGTTGCAGCCCTTTGCCATCTACGCGAAGGCGCCGCAGACAATTTTTGTGCTGGTTTCGCTGCTGGTCTGCCTCATCCCCACCACCATCGGCGGACTGCTCTCGGCCATCGGCATCGCCGGCATGGACCGGCTCGTTCAATACAATGTGCTGGCCATGAGCGGACGCGCCGTCGAGGCCGCCGGCGACGTGAACACCCTGTTGCTGGACAAGACCGGCACCATCACCCTGGGCAACCGCCAGGCCACGGAGTTCATCCCCGCCCCAGATGTGAGCCCGGAGCGGCTGGCTGACGCGGCGCAGCTCTCCTCGCTCTCCGACGAAACCCCTGAAGGCCGCTCGATCGTCGTGCTGGCCAAGGAAAAGTACAACCTGCGCGGGCGCGATCTGGCCGGCATTCACGCCGAGTTCGTTCCCTTCTCCGCCCAGACCCGCATGAGCGGCGTCAACCTGACCGGAACCCGCATCCGCAAGGGTTCGGTGGACGCCATCGCCCGCTTTCTCGAAGAGCAGGGCTCCTCGCTGCCCAGGAAGGTCGCCGAAGCTGTCGAAGAGATTGCGCGCCAAGGTGGAACTCCGCTGGTGGTGGCGGAAAACTCGACGGCTTTGGGCGTCATCTACCTCAAGGACATCGTCAAGGGCGGCCTCAAGGAGCGGCTGGCCCGGCTGCGCGCCATGGGCATCCGCAGCATCATGATCACCGGCGACAACCCGCTGACCGCTGCGGTGATCGCCCGCGAGGCCGGCGTGGACGACTTTCTGGCCGAGGCCAAGCCCAAGGACAAGATGGACCTGATCAAGCGCGAGCAGGCCACGGGCAAATTGGTCGCCATGACGGGCGACGGCACCAACGACGCCCCCGCCCTGGCCCAGGCCGACGTGGGCGTGGCCATGAACTCCGGCACCCAGGCCGCCAAGGAAGCCGGCAACATGGTCGATCTCGACTCCAACCCCACCAAGCTCATCGAGATCGTCGAGATCGGCAAACAGCTTTTGATGACCCGCGGCGCGCTCACCACCTTCTCCATCGCCAACGACGTGGCCAAGTACTTCGCCATCATCCCCGCCATGTTCGCCGGCGTCTTCCCGGTGCTGGGCGTGCTCAACATCATGTACCTGCACTCGCCCCAGTCGGCCATTCTCTCCGCGGTCATCTTCAACGCGCTGATTATCGTGGCCCTGATTCCGCTGGCCCTGAAGGGCGTCAAGTACGAGCCCAAACCGGCTGACGTGCTCCTGCGCAACAACCTGCTCATCTACGGCCTCGGCGGCATCGTCATTCCTTTTATCGGCATCAAGGCCATCGACTTGCTTCTGGTTGCCGCGCATCTGGCGTAAGGAGAGCGGAGTTCGCGTGGTTAACAGTGCGCTGAGATAGTGCTTTGACCGTTTGATTTTGTACCAACTTGGGTGCCCCAGGTCCCGATTTTGGAACCTGGGATTCACAATCGCAAGAAACGAATCCATGCGGTCGGAGACCTGGCTCCGCTCACTCCGCTACAAGGTTTCACGGGCCATCAACCGGCTTCTGAAGGAGAAACAAAGTGCATTCCATCTGGATGACATCGATTCGCTTCACCCTCGTTACCGCGCTCCTGCTGGGTCTGGGCTATCCTCTGCTGGTCACTGGCATTGCCGCCGTGGTCTTTCCGCACCAGGCCTCGGGCAGCCTCATCCTCAAGAACGGCCCCAACGGCAGTCAGGTCATCGGCTCATCGCTGCTGGCTCAGAGCTTCACTAGCGACCGTTACTTCCATCCCCGCCCCTCGGCAGCGGGCAACGGCTACGACGCCACCGCCTCGGGCGGCTCCAATCTGGCCCAGTCCAACAAGGCGCTGGTCACGCGCATCCAGGGGGACATCGACAAACTGGCCAAGCAGAACCCCGGCGCGCCGGTGCCTATCGACATGGTCACCATGTCTGCTTCCGGCCTGGACCCGCACATCACCCCCGACAACGCCTACTACCAGGCCCCGCGCGTGGCCAAGACCCGCAGCCTGAGTGAAGAGAGCATGCGCCAGTTGATCGAGCGGCACACGGCCGGCCGCACGCTGGGACTGCTCGGCGAACCCCGCGTCAATGTTCTCGAACTCAACCTCGATCTGGATACGTTGGCGAAATAGAGCGCCTTCGGGCAATTTCCCGTTCTTTACGCGCGTTTCGTCTCCGCCCTGGCCACGAGCACGACCGTCGCCAGACCCAGCAGCAGGATGGCTCCCTCCACGCTCTCGCTGCGCTTGTGCAGCTTCTCAAAGTCGAGGCGGATGGGGTTGGCGGCATCCAGTGCGTCGATCACTCCGCCGGCGGCGATCCGGTCCCGCTCCATGGCCGGAATCACGGCGAACTGCGAGTAGACGGTGAGCCCGGCCATCCCGGCCAGCAACACCATCGGCACGAGCACCGAGCGACCCCTGTAGACGCCCATGGCCGGGGCCGCCGCCAGCACCACCAGCGCCACAAACCCCGCGCCCAGCCCCATGCCATGCAGAATGCGCAACAATCCTCCGGCGATGGTTCCAGCCAGATGGGTGTTGGGGCGCAGGGTTTCAAAGGTGGTGGCGGCCACAATGGGGAAAAAGATCTCCGCGCCCAGCCAGACGATGAGCGCGAGAAAGAGCAGTGTGCGGAGCAGAGTCTTCATGAGGGAAGAATACAAGGCAACAGGAATCCGGAGAAAGGAAACAGAAAATGAAGCTTCTGCGCAAGATATACAGCACTCCGCGCGCAAAATTCTTCACGGTTCCGACTCAGTTCTTTCAACAAAGCCCAAGTCCCTGCTTTCCTGGTCCCTGGTCCCTATTTTCTGTTCCCTGTTCCCTGTTCCCTGTTCCCTGTTCCCTGTTCCCTGTTCCCTGGTCCCTATTTCTCAGCCCCTGTCCCCTAAAACCGACGTTCTGCCGATCAGGCGCTGGATGCGCTCTTGAATGGGCGGATGGGTGGAAAACAGGCCGGTCCAGCCCTGGCCCGGGAGCAGCGGCGCAATGATGAACAGGTGCGCAGAACTGGGCGATGCCGCCAAAGGAACCTGGCGGCTGACCGTGGAGATTTTTTCCAAAGCGCTGGCCAGGGCATAGGGATTGCCGGTCAGTTGAGCGCCACTGGCGTCGGCTTCGTACTCGCGGGTGCGGGACACCCACAACTGAATCAAAGTGGCCGCAACGGGCGCCAGCAGGAGCATGAGCAGCGCGGAGAGGAATCCGCCGCTGCGTCGCCGTCCTCCGCCGAACAGGAACGCCATGCGGGCCAGGATGGTAATCGCTCCGGCCAGAGTGGCGGCGATGGAACTGGTGAGGATGTCGCGGTTGCGCACGTGACCCAGTTCGTGGGCCAGCACTCCTTCCAGTTCGTCGTCGTTGAGCAACGCCAGAATGCCGTGCGTCACGACGATCGAGGCGTGATGGGAATCGCGGCCGGTGGCGAAAGCGTTGGGCGACTCGGTGGGGATCACGTATATTTTGGGCATCGGGATGGCGGCGTGCACTGTCAACTGCTCCACCACCGCAAACAGGCGCGGCAACTCGTTGCGCGTCGCCGGCTGCGCCCGGTACATCCGCAGTACAATCCTGTCGGAGTAGAAGTAGCTGAAGAAATTCATGGCCGCCGAGAATGCAAAGGCCAGCAGCGCGCCGGCGAATCCGCCGAAGTACTCCCCTGCTATCACCAGAATCAGCGTAAGTCCGGTGAGAAGAAAAGTGGTCTTGAGCATCTTCATTTCGTACCCTCGGCCGTCTGCTTTCAGCCGCTTGCCTGCGTACGCCTGCCGCCTCTTTCCGCGCAAGCTGAACGAGGCGGGCCGCAGCTATCCAGGTTCATGGTACGCCCGTGGGGTGGAAGGCGCCGTTCAAACCCGAAAGCAGCTAGGAGTTTCTCTTCAGCGCCCGCGCCAACACCGTGTCCAGCGCGGCTTTCACCGTGACGTACTCCTCCGGAGCCAGCGTGCCGGCCACCTTTTCGCTCTCCAGCGCGAAGAGTTCTTCCTTGAGCGCGTTCAGCAGGGCCGCTCTGCCGATGGCGGGCGAGACGGGCACGGGCGTCGTCCCGGTTCCGGCGACGATCGGAGCGCCTGAAGCGGGCTTGCGCAGCAGAATGCCGGCCCCGGCCACCATCAGCAGCGCCACTCCACCCAGAATCCACCATTTGTACTTGTTCAACGGGTCGGGCGTGCCGATGGGAGCGCCGAGACCGCCGCCGGGCTGGTTGCCGCCAGCGCTCGGGCCCTGCGCCTGGCTGCCCTGTCCGTTCTGGTCTTCGCGCGGAATCGATCCGGTGCCGGAAACCGTGAACGCGAGCGCCTTGCCCGGCACCACATTCTTGGCCACCATCGTCTGCACGGTGGGATCCTCGTGTACGGAGAGGAAGACCGAGTCCGCGGCAGCCGTGAAGGTCATGCTCTTGGGCAGCAGCACGCCTATGCTCTGCGTGGCCAGCGTGACCTGAGGGTGGAAGGTAAACTTGCCGCCGCTGTAGGGCACGTCATAGCTGATCTGAAAAAGCGTGCTCTTCTGGCTGTCGTCCGGCTGTATGGGGAAATTGAAGGCATAGTGGCCCTTGGGGCCGTCGGGATCGAGCTTGAGCGTGGTGGGCAGCCCGCCCGGCCGTTGCGCGGCCACCTCTTCGACCACCGCGTCGGCTGGCAGCACAACCTGAAAAGAGCGCTTGCTCCACTGCGTCTCCGGCGGCATGCTGGTGTTGTGCACAAAATAGCGCTCGGTCACGCGCAACTGGCCGTTGTCGGCCTCGATCTCGATCACGTCCGCCTCGCAGTAGACGCCGGTCACCTTGGCGGCCACATCATAGACCGCGATGTCGCCGGGCGCGTTGCCCTGCGGTGCGCCGATGAAGTAAGGCGCGCCCATGTGCATGACCCGCACCAGGTAGTTGCTGCCCGACTTGTCCAGCGAATAATGCCCACGGGCGTCGGTGGTGGCGCGTGCTACCTCGCTCATGCCGGCCTGCGGGTCCACCAGCATGACCGTGTCCCCTACGGCGGGCTTGCCGGTGGTCTTGTCGGTCACCGTGCCGGTGACTTGAGCCCCTGCCAGCGTACCCCAGAACAGCAGGCTCAAGGCGACTGTCGAAAAAACGGAATGGGTCGATTTCATGATCGTGTGAGAGTCCTCTTCGTAAATTCTTATAACAGGCTCAGGCCTGCTGCAAATGCTCGATTTCAGCCAGCAGCCGCGCCGTCTCGTTTTCAAGCTGCGAACGCTGGGCAAGAAAGTCTTCTTCAGGATACTTGCCGGCGCGGAACTCGAAGTTCAAATCGCGCAGGTTTTCGTAAAGCTGCTCTTTGCGCTCCAGCAGGTAATCCAGGCGGGTCTTCTCGCGCTGGCTGGCGAAGACGTTCTCCGGCCAGAAGGTGTACACAAACAGCGCGAACAGCAGCAGCAGCCCGGCAATCATGCCCTGAGTTGGCGTCATGGCTCAAAAACCTCCATCTTTGCCGGAGTCGGTCTCCCGGCGAACCTTGTCCTTCAACGCTTCCATGGCCGGATCGGAGGGCTGGGATTCGGTCTGCGTCTTGCCCGCGGACGGAACCGCCCATCTGCGAACCAGCAGGATGGTGCCCAGGAGCGCCGCGGCAAAGACCGCGAAAGGCGCAATCCAGGCCACCAGATCGAAGCCCTTCTTGGAAGGCGCGGCCAGCACCACCGCGCCGTACTTGCTCACAAACGCCGTCAGAATCTCGTTGTCGCTTTTCCCGGCGTTGATGCCGACGCGCAGCTCGTTGAGCTCGCCCGTGGAGTTTGGGCAGCCCACGTGGTTGCATTCGCCCAGGATCTCGGCGCATCCGCAGGTGCACATCAGCCGGTGGCTCAGGTCGTTGAAGCGTGAGCCGGCGCTGGTGGCGCCCAGCGAAAAGCAGACGGCTACCCCCAGCGCACCCGCCTGCAGGGCTCTCATCCAGAAAGTGAAACGCGGGCGAGCGGCGCTCATGCCTTGCCTCCCTTCTGCGCGGCTGGTTTCTGGCTGGGAATCAGCGCCACCAGCGTACCCAGAACCATCAGCATCAGCCCGGCCCAGATCCAGCCGACCAGCGGATTCAGAAACGCCTTGATGATCGGCTGTCCGGAATCGGGATTCGTGCCTTCATAGACCACGTACAGATCCCATCCGGGCACGGAATGGATGGCCACCATCGTCTCCGGCTGCTGGCTGACCAGATAAACCCGCTTCTCGGGCGTCATCTGAAAGAGCTTCGTGCCCCCCTCGTAGACAGTCAGCAAGGCGTATTCGGAGTTGTAGTTGGCGTTCGAGTCCTGCGTGAAACCGGCGCACTCGATCGAATAGGGACCGATGGCAATCCTGCCATGGAGCGCCATTTCGCTCTCCACGCTGCGGTTGAAGGCCGCCCCGGCAAAGCCGATCAGCACAATCACCACGCCGATGTGAACAAAGTAGCCGCCATAGCGGCGGGTGTTGCGGCGAATCAGCAGAGCCATGGACACCAGGAAATTCCGCCCGCTCTGCTTGGCGATCACCCCGGCTCCGCGCACAAACTCCGCTCCGATGGCCATCAGCACGGCCGCCGAGAGCGCAAAGGTCACCAACGCGTAGAAGCTGCCCTGATCGAAGGCGCCATTTTTCCAGGGCCGCACCCCGACCGCGAGGCAAACGGCGACCGTGGCCCAGAGCGCCGTCACCGGCAGCACGAAGTTGCGGCGAATGCTCCTGAGCGATGTGGAACGCCAGGGCAACAGCGGCCCCACCCCGGTAAGAAACAGCAGGAAGAGCCCGATGGGAATGGCCACGGCGTTGTACCAGGGCGCGCCCACGGTCACCTTGTTGCCCACAATGTATTCCGAGAGGATGGGAAACAGCGTTCCCCACAGAATCACGAAGCAGGCGGCCAGCAGCACCAGATTATTGAACAGGAAGCTCGATTCGCGGCTGACCAGCGATTCGACCTGCTGTTCGCTCTTCAAGTGGCTGCGCTGCAGAATGAACGTGAAGATGCACACCGCCAGCACAATCCCCATGAAGACCAGAAACCAGGTGGCGATCGGCGACTCCGAGAAGGCGTGAACCGAACTGACCAGGCCGCCGCGCGTCAGCGTCGTGCCCAGCAGGGTGAGCAGGAATGTGGTGAAGATCAGCCACACGTTCCAGCTCTTCATCATACCCTTCTTTTCCTGCATGATGACGGAGTGAAGGAAGGCCGTGCCGGTGAGCCAGGGCAATACGCTCGCGTTCTCCACCGGATCCCAGCCCCAGTAGCCGCCCCAGCCCAGCACGGCGTAGGCCCAATGCATGCCCAGAAAAATGCCGATGGTCAGAAACATCCACGTGACCATCGTCCAGATGCGCGTAATCTTGATCCATTTCTCGCCGGGATAGCGCATCATCAGCGCCCCCAGGGCAAAGGCGAAGGGCACCGAGAAGCCCACGTAGCCCAGGTAGAGCATGGGCGGATGAATCACCATCTCCGGGTACTGAAGCAGCGGATTCAGGCCGTTGCCGTCGGCGGGGACCGGCCCCTGGTAAAGCGCGAAAGGCGGCGCGGCAAAGCACAACAGCGCCAGGAAAAAGACCTGGATTGCGGCCAGAATGGCGCCCGCGTAAGCGTAGAGCTTCACGTCCCGCTTGTGCGTCAGGCGCAGAATGAAGCCGAACATCGCCAGCAGCCACGCCCACAGCAGCAGCGAGCCCTCCTGCCCGGACCAGAGAGCGGCGAACTTGTAGGCGGCCGGCAGGGCGCGGTTGGAGTGTTCCTGGATGTAGGCGATGGAAAAATCGTTGGCAAAAACCAGCCAGACCAGCGCAAAAGCGGCCGCCGAGACGGCTACAAACCCGGCGATTCCCGCCCTCCGCGCCGTATCGGCCAGCCGTCCCGGAGAGATGCGGACCGGCTGTCCGGTGGCCAGCAGGCGAAGGGCCACTCCCCCTGCCAGCAAATTGTAGGCGGCCAGCGCCAAAGCGATGAGAAGAGCAAAACTACCAAAGGCTGCCATTAAGTCTCCACAATGATTCTCGCATGCGAGCGGGCAGCCTCGACGGGATGCCTACCAGGGTATTCTCAACCCAGCATAGGCTTTTTTCGTGTGATCTGCCTCACATAGAAGGCGCGATCGAATGAGACGAAGAAAGGCGCGCCGAAAATCACCGCCCACCCCTTCCCGCGCCGGCTTCTCGATCCGAAAACGACATTACGCTGTCCAGCTTGCAGCGCGCGGCGGCTGTGGTCGGGCGGCGGGTTTCGATTGAATTGGTGTAGGCTGGTTGCTCGTGTGGATAGATGAGGGGATTCGACTCCCAGGTCTCGTAAGCAACTTTCTGTAAGTTGTTTAGTCGATCCTGAAAAAGTCGAATTCAAGCGGCTTGGATGGTCATCCGGGAGCCGATGAAGCTCCATGCGGAGAGTAGTCGGCTCATGATGGCGTAAATCTGGAGCACAAAATGACGCGGAACAGCCCTCAGCAGCTTCTGGAAGTTCATCGCCGCGACCGCCAGCAGGGCATTGACCGCGTTTCCGGCAGCACCCTTCAACCGATTGCGCTCCAATCGATGTTCTGTTTTCAGATGTCCGATGCTGGGTTCAACTGCGGCGCGGTGTTTCATCCTTCGCCACAGCGCTTGCGGTGTTCGACCTCTGCGTCGTTTGTCCACATGGATCGCCGCCGCGCCCTCGTAATCATGACCTCGGTATCCCATGTCGACGTGCACTTCTTTGATCTGCTTGCCCAGTAACTTCTCGACCTGCTTCATCTGCTCGGCCAGCGTGTGACCATCATAGAGCCTGTTATTAACTTTCCCGCAGGCGGCGCTGGGAGCCAATTTTTCTCAGTTCGAGGAATGAGGAGCGACGAATATGGAGTATCTTCGAGCGACGAGTGACGACAAAATGAGGAAAATTGGCCCCAGCCCTCCGGGTTGCGGCGAAAATCGCGCCATACTTTGTTGTCATCCTCGACGGTGGACCCGCCACAGCCTTCGGATTCCGCCTCGTATGGCCCGATTTTCGTCCGCAACGCCGCCTGCGCGAAAGTTAATAACAGGCTCTAGG
>Ga0255349_1000051_pt1 | contig 45562 bp, 40 predicted proteins | sample CBST25v15metaG_FD_189947 | JGI IMG/M metagenome (GOLD analysis project Ga0255349, IMG submission 189947) | Peat soil microbial communities from Stordalen Mire, Sweden - C.B.S.T-25.v15 | ecosystem: Environmental > Terrestrial > Soil > Wetlands > Peat | place: Sweden: Norrbotten County, Stordalen...
GGGCAAGGCGGCCCAAGGCAAGAATCTCTTGCCGGCGCAACCTTTTTTCCACTTTTGGCAGCGTCATTATATTGGGAATGGTGGTCACTATTCCGGACGGCGAAAAAAGCTTGGCGTATAACTCTGTGTCGCGCTCAGTCAATGTTATGATGCTCGATGCCAGCATGCAGGCTAGCTTTCTGGAGAGTCGCCCGCGCGTTTTCGTGATGCTATGGGACAATGCGAAGTGCTCCCATACCGCCAACTGCACGCCGGGCACCAGCAGCGCCAGCAAGGCGACAATCAGACGGTTGGTGTCCGTGCAGACAATCCATCTCGGGTTGCGGCGAATTACAAACAAGGCGAAGGCGCACATCAGCCACGGATAATCCAGAAAATAAGGCAATGGCTTCCGCCGCCCATAACATACTTCGACGCCGCTGGAGATCAAGAAGCCCGGAAGCGGATTTCTGCGATAGCAAGACCAAATCGATACCGATTCGCCGCGGGCAGTCAATGCGTTGGCCAGATTGGCCTGCGCGCGCTCCGATCCTGCGCGTCCCGTGACGTCGTGAATGATGAAGCAGATTTTCATGACGGCCTCCAAATGAACTTCACAGTAATGCGCAGCGCGCGCTGGCATCAGCAGGCGCGCAGGGATGCTCGCGACGCAACTTTGAACCGGATACGGTCAAGAAAATAGCGAGCCTGCCAAGGTGACAAAAAGGCGGAGCATACAGATAGGAGCAGGCGCAGGAACCGGTTGCGCGATTGCAACCCCTTGTGAACGCACTTCATTGCCAGACGAAAGGCGCCGTTTTCAACCTTGCCAAGCTTGACAGCACGCTCATACCCTTCCTGGCTGAAGCTGTCTTGGCCGCTCTTAATCCGCTCGCGATACATGCCGGCGATGTAGTAGTGCGCCTTCCTCTGTTCCAGGCGGGAAGATACATTGCCGGGTCGAGTCCGAATCTTCATCAGGGCATCTGGAAGGTTGCTGACCGAATACCCCGAAGTCACTGCGCGAAGCAGAAAATCATAATCCGTGGCCAGCGTTACAGCGCGATATCCAGACAGCGCGTCATATACGGCACGCCGCGCCAGCCAGACATGGAAGCAGGGCGTGGCCAGCAGCATGGTTTCGGCAACCGCCTCCGGCGTGATCGGCTTGCGCGAAATACTTAGTCCGGGAATAAGGGTTCCGCACAGATCGATGGCCGAGGTGGCGCAACCGATCAGGGCTACACCGGGATTCTCTTCAAGAAACTGGAGTTGCCTTTCCAGCCTTGTGGGCAGGGCAATATCGTCTCCATCCATTTTTGCGATGAAAGGCGCGCTACAGAATTTGAGCCCCAGGTTGAGGGCGTAAGGGATTCCCCGGTTTTTGGCTGTCCCGATGACTTTGATTCTGGAATCGACAAAGGCAATGCTCTCGACGATCGCCCGCGTGCCATCGGTCGATCCGTCGTCGGCGATGATGATTTCGATGTCGGAGAAGGTTTGTGCCTGAATGCTTGCTATAGCCTCGGCTACGTAAGCTTCCACGTTGTACACATTCATGAGTACGCTGATTTTGGTCATAACTGTCCTCAAAAGCCATTCATTTCATCCCGTTCAGTTGCAGTTCTGCGCATATTCCTGGACATCTCTGACAGCGATGTAAACGATGTCTCCGTACTTCAATGTCAGATTGCCGAAGGAGAGCATTTTAGTGAGCCCAAACAGCCAGTGCTGCAAGACTCTTAGCAAACCCTTGAAGGGATTCTTCGGGATGTGTCCGTTGCAGTTCAGAACCTTCATGCCATGCGCTTCCAGAAAGCCTGAAAGCTGCTTGCGGCCGATGACTGGGTGATAAAAGGTCGGGTAGGGCGCGTGACCAGGCTGGCCTGCGAACGGCTTGCCGTAGAGATGGCGATAGACCCACACATGGGTCCAGAACGGCAGTATGCGCGCGTAGAAACCTGGCACCGACTCCCGCTCTGGCAGATGCAGGATCAACAGCCCCCCCGGCTTCAGCCATTTCAAAGTGTTCTCCAGTGCCAGATCGGCGCGGGGCACATGCTCGAGAACAAAGGCGCTGTAGACTACGTCGTAGGATGCGGGGGGCAACTCGATCGTGCAAAGATCGCCACAAATTGTCACATCGAGATCGCGCTCGATGGTCCTGCGCAACTCCATTGCAACCGGATCGAGGTCAACTCCGGTGAGTTTGAAGTCAACGCCCGCAAGATTAAGAGGCCAGCGGGTTCCGCACCCAGCCTCGAGAATCGACAGAGGGCGGCCAAGCCGCTGAGCCTGCCCTCGAATCGCGTCGATTTGACACTGGTAAATCTGCTTATTTCCCAAATTCATCTGTAACTTCGGCTCGGCTGGGTTCATTTTGTGCTCCTTAGGGTAACCGCCTGCTTTTGCGCGGTGCGGGGAATCATGTTTGAGCGCGCTGATTTCGTCGCACTGCGAGCCGCGTAGCGCTCCAAATAGGCCGAGCGCGGCGAAGAAGAACGGCATCGAGGTGCTGACCAGGGAGAATCCGTTGATGATCGTGGGGAGAACCAGCAGGTAGATCGACGCCGGGGATTTTCTCGACAGAATCCATACGTAGGCGACGAACAGAAGCGAACCTCCGATGCCCAGTTCGAGAACCAGGGTGGCCACGATGTTATGAGCGAAAATTTCGATCAGGTTGATGGAGTCGCCTACGCCCACGCCGAAAAACTTCTGCACCGCGTCCGCCTGCGTATAACTGGCCGCCATGCGCGCGAGGATGAGAAACTTGGAGGAAAAACTTCCGTCGATGGCGCTGATCGAACTCGATCCCTGCGTGGTATAGGTCAGGAACAGCTTTGCAACCACCAGCGCCTGGGCCGCCAGCAGCCCGATCAGCGTCCATCCCCGCCAGCGCCAGAGTATATAGACAAGCAACTGACAGATTCCGGCGGCTATCGAGGCGCGCGACAAAGTGGCGAACAGAAGCAGGTACGTCAGCAGCCATTGGCTCCGGTCAAACTTTTTCCTGTAGGCGAACATGATCGCCAGCAGACAGAGAATTTCGATGCCCACGAAATTGGAATCAACAAAGAAGAGGCTGTCCTTGTAGCGATAGAAGGCGTCGGTCAGATCTGTTTCCGGTCTCGAATTCATGTGCGGCGAAAAGATGAACCGTGTGATGCACTCGATGACCAGAAAGGTCAGAACCCAACGGACCACGCGCGGCACGATGCGGTCGCGGTCCTCCTGCGGAAGCGTCCTAACCAGAATCATCGTGGACGGTGCAATCAGCAACGAGGTGATGAACAGAAAGGGCGTCAGATAGTTCTTGTCAGCGGAGGAAAAGTGCGCGATGCCGATCGCCTGGAAGACGGCTATGGAGAGAATCAGGCAAAGCGCCGCGAAGATGTCCGCCTGGAAGCGGACAAAATAACAGCAGAAAGCAGCGACGCATAGCAGGAGCAGGAAGATCTGTGAGAGGTTGATGACAACTGGAACGGGCACGAAGGAAAACGTCAGCAGCGCGCCGAAAGCGAACAAGGCGGCAGTGGCTGCCAGAGAGCGGGCGCGGCCGGCCGGCCGCGCATCGAGCGCAAAGCTGAAAGGACTCGATGCCATCAGCGAGCCTCCATTGGCCTTGCACAGGCGGGGCGCATTCCGGCCGGAGCCAGGCGGGGGCTGGGGATCGATGGATAGCGTGGAGATACGGTCTTCATTTAGCCGCACCTCCGACCGGTTTCAGCACTTCCAAAGAAAAGTAATGGTGGCGGCCGCGCGCAAAGATAGTCAGCGCCGAAGGCAGTGCGAAGCCCACGGAGTACCAGCGCACACTCAACTGGAGCGCGGAAGCCAGCCGCGCGTGAGCCACGCGGTCACCTAAGACGCTGCCGTCGGCCTGCAATCTCAAGTGGACGCATTCGTGCGCAGACAACTGCTGAACGACAAAGGAGAAGCCCAGTTCGAAAACCATCTGCAGCGCGACCAGGCCGGGCAGCGTGTAGTAATAGCCCTGCTCGACGTGCGAGAGGAAGCGGACGATCAGCAGCACCGTTCCCGTGCTGCCCGCAATGCTCACCATCCTCGCCAAAGAGGCGCAGGAGACAGCGCCATCCAAACCCAGCGCCTTCCGGTCCGCCAGAGTCTTCATAGTGCTTCTCTGCTCCATGCCTGTTCGAGCGCCGAGGTCCATGAACCCGCGCAGCGGCGCAGTGCGCGCATAGCATTGAAAACTTCCGTGACCAGCGCGATCAGCAAGGCCACCGGCAGAGCCAGAAGCAGCCCGGCCAGCACAATCACGATTTTGTAGAGATTGTTGGGATGGTCGGGAACTACGGCCGCATCGACAACCTGCGCCGCGGGTCCCTGCTGCGCTTCGTCGACGCGGGCCATCTCATACTGTTGCGCCAATAGTTTCACGACCCCCGCGCGATACTGCACCTCGCGCAGGGCGTTTGAATACTCCAGACCCGCTTCGCTGGTTGTACCCTTGGGCACCACCAGATCGCCCGTGGAGCGGTTGTTGCCCACATCCATGGCGGATAGCTGCCCCTGCAGGCTGGATAACTCCTGCTGTTCGCGCTCAAGATCCGGATTACCGTCAGCGGCAAACTGGCGCATGGCCCGAATCTCGACTTGCTTGGCCTCTATCTGAGCGCGCAGCATGGCCGCCGAGGCAATCATGGCGCTGGCCTGGCCGTCGAGTTCAATCACGCCGGTGCGCTGCTGGGTCTGCTTCATCTGCTCTTCGGCGTTCGCCAGATCCTGCCGCGCGGAGCTGAGTTGCTGCTGGAAGAAGAGCCGCTGCTGCGACGCCTTTCCGACCGCCAGGGTGGCCGTGAAGCGCTTGTATTCCTCCACCCAGCCGTTGGCTAGTTGCGCCGCGCGGTGCGCATCATGGTCGGTCACCGTAAGGCGAATCAATCCATCCTTCAATCCGCTTTCGGCCGAAGTCTTCGCTTCCCAGCTCTTGCGTGCCGACGAAGGATAATTGCTGCGATAAACCGCCTGCAGATGGAAGCGCTCGACCACGGCATCCTCTACCGTGCGGCTCTTCAACAGTGCCACCTGCATATCGTTGGGGTCTTTTAGGCCCAGGGCGCCTGCGCCCATCCCGGCAATGGCTCCCAGACCGCCAAGCTGCGCCATCATGGCCGCTCCCGCTGAACTCCCCTCTTGGGGCGGCAGGATGACCGCTGTGGCCACGTAGCGCGGGGGCAGAAGCAAGGCGACCGTCAGCGCCAGCGCAACGATAACCGATGCGGCAACGCCGACCAGCTTCCTGCGCTTGAAAGCCAAGCGCACGATGGGAGGCAAAGAGCCGTGGAAGGTCTGGGATGAATGTGCGGCGGGTTGCTGGATTTCTGTTGGCACGGAGCTTCCTCTTTTGCATCGAGTCGTTTTCTTCTTGCGTTGTGCAGCGCGCTGCCTGTCTGAAGTCCTGCACACCGCCAAGCTTGCCGGAATCGAGATCGGCACCCATGGCAACCGCCTTCCGCACCGCACAAGAAGAACTTAGTTACGCATGGATATACCGCCCACTTACCGGATAACTGCGCTCAGATTACCCGTGAAAGAACCTTTGCAAGCGGGAAAGGAGAGAAAAACAGCCTGTGCGAAATCGACTATGGGAAGATGCTTAGAGAACTACCCAATTTGAAACTGCACTCATCTGCGTCTGCATTTTTTTGTTCGTTCCGCAGGATGGATATGTGAACAATGAGGCGTCTATGAGAAACCATTCATTTGTCCGCTCAAGCCTTCGCCGCACGCTGCTGTTCTGGGTTGCCGGCGCCGTAGTCCTCGTTCTTTGCACGCCTCAATTGCGCGCGCAATGTTCGGCAGGGGACGATCCGGATTCGTTTGGCTGCCCTCAGCAGCCGCCTTCCGCTTCGTCTTCCACGACCTATTCGGGGCAATCGCAAAGCATGCCGACCATGCAACCACTGGCGCAACAGGGAATATCAGCTGCGGATCTGTCCACGGCTGCCTCGTCAGACAACGGCCTGTCCAGCGGCCCGAGTTACAACGAGCAGGCTTGGCGCAATGGGCCGAATGCGGGCGGTGCGCAAGACCGGCAGATGTCCGCCTTGCCTCCTGAGCCTCCCACCGAGTTTCAGCGCTTTGTGGCTACCACCGTAGGCCGGATGCTGCCGATCTATGGAGCCAGAATCTTTCAGGCGCAGGAGGCCTCTTTCGGCCCCATCGACCGGGCTCCGGCGCCGGAGAATATGGTGATTGGCGCAGGGGATGAGTTACGCATCCGCATCTGGGGACAGATCAATTTCAGCGCCAATCTGCTGGTGAGCCGCGAGGGAGAGATCTATCTTCCCAAGATGGGAGCCGTGCATGTCGCCGGGCTTGAGTTTTCCGCCGTCGCCGGTCACCTCCGCCAGGCGCTCGACCGGGTCTACCGCAACTTTGACCTGAGCGTTGACATGGGGGAGATTCACTCCATTCAGGTGTACGTCGCCGGGCAGGCGCGGCATCCGGGCGAGTACACGGTGAGCGCGCTCTCAACACTGGTGGATGCGATCTTTCAGAGCGGCGGCCCTTCGCGCTCAGGCTCCATGCGCCACGTCGAGTTGAAGCGTGCAGGCAAGGTGATCACGGACTTTGATCTTTACGCGCTGCTGGTCAGGGGCGACAAAACCGGCGATGTGCAACTGCAGCCGGGCGACGTGCTGTTCATTCCCGCCGCGGGTCCGGAGGTGGCGCTTGTGGGCAGCGTGCGCCAGCCAGCAATCTATGAACTGCGCGGCCAGGAATCCATCCAGCAACTGCTTGACGCGGCTGGCGGCCGGACGGCGGTTGCCTCCGGCGGGCGCATCTCGCTGGAACGTATTGTGAACCATGCGCAACTGCGCGCGTTCGATCTGAAAGACGATGCAGCCGGGCTTGCGACTCCGCTGGCAGACGGCGACATCTTGCGTATCAATCCGATTGTCTCCAGCTATCGCGAGACGGTCACGCTGCGCGGGTCGGTGGCCAACCCCGGCCGCTTCCTCTGGCATGCGGGGATGCGGCTAAGCGATCTGATGCCCGACCGGGATTCGCTGGTTTCGCGGAATTACTGGTGGCGGCGCACTCAGTTGGGCCTTCCCGCTCCGGAGTTTGCTCCTTCGCTCAACGGCTATGCAGCTCAGACGCAGACGAACGATTCTTCGAGTCGGCCTGCGGACAGCATTTCGATGCAGCAGGCAGACCGCTTTCGCAGGCCCCAAAGCCGCACTGCTTCAGCATCGCAAACCGGCAGTGAATCCATGCAGCAAACCGACGGCTTTGCAAACAGCTCTTCCGGCGTGCTGTCGCAGCAGCCCGCTCCAGGAAACGATTCATCCGCTGCGATGCAGAAAGCCTCTGAGGACCGCTCCACGGGATCAGTTGGCGCTCTGGGAAGTATTGAAGTGAACCGACCGGACGAAACCGCCGCCGCTCTTCTTCGTCCCGAGTTTGAAACCGACTGGAACTACGCGGTCATCGAGCGGCTGAATCCAGACACCATGACCACATCGCTGATTCCCTTCGATCTTGGCGAGCTGGTGCTCAACCACGACGCTTCTCAGGATCTTGAACTTCAGCCCGGCGACATCGTCACCGTCTTCTCGCAAGACGACATTCCTCAGCCGCTGGACCGGCAGACAAAATATGTGCGGCTGGAAGGAGAGTTCGTGCATGCCGGCGTGTACAGCGTCCAGCCCGGCGAAACGCTGCGCTCACTGGTCACCCGCGCCGGGGGCCTGACGAGCAAGGCCTATCTTTACGGGGCGGAGTTCACGCGCAAAAGCACTCAGACGATCGAAAAGCAGCGCCTGAATGAGTATGCCGATCAGCTCGAGCATCAGTTGCTGCGCAGCTCGATCGCCATGGCCAGCTCGGAGAGCGGCGCGCAACAGGGAGCGCAACCGGGACAGGTCGGATCCTTCAACCGCGAGGTGATCGATCAGCTGCACCAGTTGCAGCCCACCGGGAGAATCGTACTTGATCTAAACCCGCACAGCACGGGAGAAAACGGATTGCCGGAGACGCCCTTGGAGGACGGCGATCAACTGCTGGTCCCGCCCACTCCCGCCACCATCCAGGTGATCGGCGCAGTGCGCAATCAGAATGCGTTTCTTTATGGCGACGGCGCACGGGTAGGCGAATACCTTCATCATGCCGGCGGTGCGAACCGCGACGCAGACCGTGGACAGGCCTTTATTCTGCGGGCCGATGGATCCGTGACCAGCTACTCTCGAGGCCAGTCGATCTTCTCTTCCTCGAGCTTCCAAAATGTACGCCTTTACCCCGGCGATACCATCGTTGTTCCAGAGAAGAACATAGGGCCTGGAAATATGCGCCAGTTTCTGAACTGGACCCAGCTTTTCTCCCAGCTAGGCCTGGGCGCCGCAACGGTCGGCTTGCTCATGTAGGCCGCCACGAGGAATATCTTGCACCGATCTCCTTCTGCCCGCCTGGCTGCTTTCACAGCCAGGCGGGCGAAACCGATCTCCGGCACGCAGGAAGTACGCACCGGAGACGCAGAAGCCGACCATTTTCGCGGATCTATGCGCGCATGAAGACACTTACTTTCCCAAAACTTACTTGCGCTTTTGAATGCGAGTTGGGGATTACTTGTGAAGGTCTTCTCATGAACTTTGGCTTATCGGGTTTCTATAACGGGATTGTTCCCAATTACGTCTTCCGGACTCTGCTATTTCTTTGCTTTGTTCGTCCATCCACAGCCCATGCGGGCGATGATGCAAGTGTAGTCGCACTCGCAAATGGCGGGGGGGAACTGCTCGGGTGTCCGGCTCAGTTCTTCAGCTCTGCTCTTTGCCTAAGGTGCGCACGAACTTGACCGGCGCTTTGAATATTCATCCTGTTTTTCGAGGTTCTCCCTTATGCATTTTTCCGGCCGCACTCTTCATTCTGGCGCCAATTCCGCTTCGATCTTTCCTATCGGCCTGCTGCCGGCATTGCCTCAGAACGGGCCTGCTCGTGCAGCACACATCGAAAATCCATCGGCCAGCGCCTGGAGCCTTTCCGCTTCCAAGCGGCTGCTCGATCTATCGGTTGCGCTCGTTGCTCTGGCTGTCTGTGCGCTTCCGATGCTGGCGATTGCTGTAGGCGTGCGCTTGTCCTCGAAGGGGCCGATCTTATTTACCCAGTTGCGCGTTGGCCGCGGAGGGCGTCATTTTTGGATCTACAAATTCCGCACCATGGCATGCGGAGCGGAGCAGAGCGGCCCCCACCTCACCAGAGATGGAGACCGGCGCATTACCGGCGTCGGACACTGGCTGCGCAAGCTCAAACTTGACGAGCTTCCGCAGTTTTATAACGTGCTGCGCGGAGAGATGAGTTTTGTCGGCCCCCGGCCCAAACTGCCGAAGTATGCTGCGATCGTGAATATGCCTTACCGCCCCGGCATTACCGGCGCCGCCACGCTCGCCTTTCGCGACGAAGAGAGCATTCTCAGCCACATCCATCCCAGCCATCTCGATGACTTCTATCGCCTGCATATCCAGCCAATGAAGGCGCGGCTTGACGCGCGCTATATGTGCCGGGCAACATTCTGGAGCGACCTGCGTCTGATCGGTGCGACTTTTTTGACTTGTTTTAGAACCACTCGCGCGAGTTACGTATTTCGCAATGCTTCTATGCGGATTTTAACCACTCCAGTTCAACCAGCCAAGACGAGCGGTACAGTCAACTCTTTTGAAACAGCAGGTTGAGCAACTTTAAGCCCTCCCCACCACGGCCGCCGCTAACTGATTTTCGCCGCCGCGAGGGATCGCGGCTGATTCGCCGCCTGCTGGATCGCCAACAGCCTCTCCAGCAGTGGCTTGAGCAGCTTCAAGTCCAGCGCGTTGGCCCCATCCGACCTGGCGTTGGCCGGGTCGTCGTGCACTTCCAAGAACAGGCCGTCAATGCCCGCTGCCACCGCAGCCCGCGCCAGCAGCGGAATGAACTCCGGCTGGCCGCCGCTTACCCCGCCCGCTGCCGAGGGCTGCTGAACCGAATGTGTCGCATCAAAGACCACCGGTGCGAGATTGCGCATCACCGGCAGGGATCGGTAATCGACCACCAGCGTGTTGTAGCCGAAGCTTGCGCCGCGCTCGGTGAGAAAGATGCGCTCGTTGCCCGTAGAACGCACCTTCTCGACAGGGTGCATCATGTCCCACGGCGCCACGAACTGCCCCTTCTTGATGTTGACGGCGCGGCCGGTCTTGCCGGCAGCCACCAGCAGGTCAGTTTGGCGGCACAAAAATGCCGGAATCTGCAGCACGTCCACCGCCTCGGCGGCCACCGCGCAGTGGCCGGGCTCATGCACGTCGGTCAGCACTGGCAGCCCGGTATCCTTTGCCAGACGGCCGAGAATGCGTGTACCCTCGACCAGCCCCGGCCCGCGAAAGCTCTTCACGCTGGTCCGATTCGCCTTGTCGTAGCTGGCCTTGAAGATGTACGGGATGCCCAGATCCGTCGTGATGCGTTGAATGGCCTCGGCCATCGTGCGCGCGTGGACCTCGGACTCGATCACGCAGGGGCCGGCGATCAAAAAGAACTGTCCCTCGCCCACATGGACTGGACCGATTTCAAAGGAGTGGCTCACGAAAACGATTTTACGCTGACGGCTCGCCGGGAGGCCATCCCAAGGGGCGGCATGAAGGATTTCTGTGCGGCACTTTACCGAAGACGAGCACAACGGTACAATCTTTACAGGAAAGCCGAAGTAGCTCAGTTGGTAGAGCAGCTGATTCGTAATCAGCAGGTCGTCGGTTCAAGTCCGACTTTCGGCTCCATAGAATCAACAACTTACAGCAGCCTTAAGATTTAATGGTTTAATCTGTCACTATACTGTCACTATTCGAACTGGTGCCTGAATCATCACAACAAATACCATAACACGCACCGCAGCAACGATTTAGCGTTGACTCGTATGTCGTTCTGTGCTAATTTTATCCAATAAGCCTGAATGGCTCTGTGAGCGACTGGGGCATTCCCCCACAACCGCAGCAGAGGGTCGATGGCCGAGAGCGGCACCTTAAGCTGGTGAGCATCACAGCTTAAGGTGCAAGTCCGCTGTGCATCGGATGTCAGGCCGGGTAGCTCCGGCAGAGCAGCACTGACGCAGCACCGATGACCGGTCCAACCGAGCGCTACCTCAAAGCGACTTTGCCTTTGAGGTGTTCCCATGCCGTCAGGAGCAGTCAAGAATCCCGCCACAATTGAGAGCGCCACACACGCGCCCGACTTAGACCTGATCGAGCCGCGCGAACTGGCCGCAGCGCTGGGAATGTCCCTCCGCACCCTTCAACGTCATCACGACAATAGAACCGGTCCTCCAAGAATCACTCTCAACCGGCACGTCTTTTACAGGCGGAGCAGTGTAGCCGCGTGGCTCGAATCATGCGAGGGCTTTGGCAGTGGTGCGCCCATGCGCCGCCGCCGGAAGCCTGTCTCGCCCGCCGGCCGCACACACAACTCACGGCGAGCACGCACAGCCGCATAGCGGCGTCAGACCGCGAACTTCTCAGAAGGGCGACCGAAATGAAAACGAAATCGAAAGTTGCAACTCTCGCCGACGTGCGCAGGTGGATGATTGAAGACCTGGCGCGCTCCGGCCTCACCAGCAAAGACATGCGCGTGACGCCGCATCTGGAGGTCGATGGTCCGAAGCTCGGGCTGCCGACGCATCCGGGGCCGTTCTACACCATCGAATACCTCGGTGTGGACGGCAAGCCCACGGGCTTCATTCGAGCACGCTACCAGCAGACTGTGGAAGAGCACGGTTTCCTGAAAGGCGTGAAGCTGCCGAAATATCTTCAAACCGAAGGCAGTGACGTTCAGGTTTACATTCCACTCGGCATGGACATGCTGAAAATCCTCAGCGACCCAACCATCCCTGTCGATGTAGTCGAAGGCGAAAAAAAAGGGTCGTGCCTAGTCAAGAACGGCCACTTCGCGGTTGGGCTTACAGGCGTCTCCTGCTACGGGCAGAAGAAGCGCGGAGTCTTACTGCTCCCGCTTCTGCAACGTCTGGCCAAAGGCGGCAGAGTTATCACCATCGGCAACGACCGCGATGTGCCGCCCAATCCTGACGTACTGCGCGCCACCGTGACGCTCGCTAAACTGCTCGCCGACTACGGGGCCGACGTTCGCATCCTGGAGCTACCCCTCAGCTCTGACGGCAAGAAAAACGCGGTGGACGACTACATCGTAGCCAACGGCAAAGACGGCAAAGACGCCTACGACAAGCTGCACGCCGAAGCCAAGACCTACGCGCTGTGTGAGCACTACATCGAGCTGTCCGCGCAGTATGGCTACATCCACGACCAAGGAATGATTCTTGAGTACCCCACAACGGAACACGCTGCTCCGCTGTACCACAGCCCAAAGGCGTTTGTCGATCACGTCGAATCGTGGCGGAAAATTCCGGTTGAGAAGAAGCCGCCCATCTCCGCAGCCCGCGCCTGGCTCGACTCACCCGCCCGCCCGGAATACTACAGTGTTGTGTGTCGCCCCGGCCAAGGCCGTGTAGTCGATGGATGCTACAACGTCTGGGCGGGCTGGGGCGTTGAACCAAGCGCCGCGAGCACTGAGCCGTTCGAGAAGTTGGCCAAGCACGTGATACCGAACCCGGAGCAGCGCGCCTACTTCCTTGACTGGGCAGCCTACCCCGTGCAACACCCCGGAGTAAAGATGCACGTGGGCGCTGTGCTCTGCACACATCGGCAAGGGGCTGGAAAGTCACTGCTCGCGCAAACACTCGAACGGGTGTACGGCAAAGCCAACTTCTCCGAGGTGGACGAAGCCGCGCTGAAAGACCCGTTCATGGAGTGGTTACCTAACAAACAGTTCGTGGTGGGCGAGGAGATTAACGGCGCGCATGGGCGAGAGTTCATCGGGAGAATCAAGAATCTGGTGACGAGCCCAACGATCCGCGTCAACAGAAAATACCGCGAGGCGACGGACGTAGAGAACCATGCCAACTTTCTGTTTTTGACAAATGACATCGACTCATTCTCGCTGGAGCCTGAAGATCGACGGCTCTTTGTCATCGACTCGCCTGCGAACCACCTGGAAGAGCAGCAACGTGCGGAGTACGTTGCCTGGTTGGAAAAAAAGAATGGGGCTGGTGCGCTGCTGGGTTGGTTACAGCGCCGCGACGTGAGCAAGTTTAATCCTTATGCGAACCCGCCCGTGACTGACGGCAAGCTGGACATGATCGAATCCGCGCGGTCAGGTGTGGAGGGCTTCGTGCATCTGTTGAAGACAGAGCCCGATGCCGCGCCCATCGACGAGTACAGTGCGTTCAAAAAAGTATTGTCGCTGCACACCATAGAAGAACTGCTGAAAATGTTCGGCGAGAAGAAGGGGCACACCACAAGGTCGCTGCGCATTGCGCTGCTCAATGAAGGCTTTCAGAGAACGGGCAAGGACGCCCTGCGAATCGGTGGCGACAGAAAGGCACACCTTTGGATTACACGGAACACCGAAAAGATCGCGGCGATGAGTCCCAAACAGATCGAGGATCACTACGCGGCGGAGCGGAATACAAACAACACGCGCAGATTCACGCGCACCTCTGTAAACACTGAGCTAAAGCTCGTGGGAAGGGGCAAATGACCTCTGCCACACATGCCACAGCACTGCCACACCACTTTGGGGAGTGGTGTGGCAGGGTAAAACCCGCATGTGCACAAGCGATTTCTGTTTCTTGCCACAGTTGCCACACCTCTTTAGAAAAAAGTGGTAGGGGAATGATGGTTACTCATAGTGAGAGGTTTTTTGTGCTGTGGCATGTGGCAGCTGTGGCAACCTTTTTAACAAGTTTCGGGGGGTTCGCTTGGTCGCCTTCCCCTCCGAAGCGCACAGTGCGGAAGATGGTTGTCCACTCCATCTTCCGCATGGCGCGTCCAGCTTATCGCCGCAGCTCTTCAGCGGCAAACCGCACCACGAAAGGAATCACCATGATTGAAAAATACGATCATCGTAAGCCCGCTGTTCCTGTTCCGGCTGACAACCACCCAGCGCCCGGAGTAGAGCACCAGCCGCCCGCCGATTACATGCAGCACGATGCGGAGAACGGCGTTACCGTGAACCAGACGAAAGGAACCACACTATGAGCGACCAAATACAGAATGATCTGCGCGCAGTTATCCAAACTCTGAACGGGGTGCGCCGCGCGCTAAAGGCACAGCGCCGACAACTTGCTCAGACCATCGCCGGTGTTGAAGATGTGGAGATGTGCAGCGCGAGAATCGGCTTCGCAACCCGCCAGATTTCCGATTGCCGGGATCTCTACTCGCGTTTAATTGCTCCCGCTGAGCCGACGCATGACGCCGCACTCACCGAAATTAAACTGGGGATGAATCCCTACGGCAACAGTTTGCCAATGGCCGTGAACCAGACGAAAGGAACCACACTATGACTAACGATCCGCTTATTAGTGCGCTTGCTGTGGCCGAGGCTGAATTCGCTCGTGCCAAGGACGAACTCACATGTGCTCAGGCTGCTCAGGCTGGCGCAGGCCGTTCTGGCCTGGTTGCAACCCTGAAGGCAGTGCGACAAGAACTGCGGGTTCTGCTTCCCAAACTTGAACAGATGAAGGTCACCGTTCTAAATCTACAAGCCGAACATGACAACATCATGCTTGCTGTCACGGTGCGCGAAGAGGGTGTGTCGGAGTTGCTTAGAGACAAGCCTGCCGTTGCCGATGTTTTGCCGGACGATCCAGAAGTTGTGCAATGGTCCGCGGCGCTAGAACAGAAGCGCACAGAGATTACACAGCTCCGCGCGGCGCTGGCAGCAAAGCCGAATCTATATTCCCTTCGACTGAGTGGCGTGGAAATAGCCTCTCGAATCCAAAGCCTGCAATTTTCAGAATCTTCGCTCCTCAATCAGATGGCTGGCACCTCCTACGCGTCGTGGGGTGGGAAATCGATGCCCGAACCGGGCGGGACGTTGAGCGGAGTTTTATAAGTTTGGCCTGCCGCCCCAGCCGCGTGGCAGGCCAACACCGGGTGCCTTCCTTCCACCCGGTCACGAGCGCGGGGTTGTGGAGTTGCTCCCACAACCCTAGCGCCAGATTTTAAGTTTGGGCGCTGTTTCATCGGCGGCGCACCAAAGAGGCCGGGCATGGATACCTTCCCCATGGCCCGGCCAACAAGTCGAGTCTTAATTGACTCGCCCGCCTGCTGCAAGGTAGCCCGCTGTCCAGCCTGCTACTTTGCAGCACGGATTTTAAGATTGGAGATAAAATGCCTGAGCCTTCTGAACTCGAAAAACAATCGCAAGCGTTGATTGCATTTGACAAGTCGCTAGGCCACGACGTGTCTACGCTCCGCTGGCCGTACTCCAAAACGATGCCGGAGCCTGTCGAGCATCGCACATGGAGGCGTTACGCAGGAGTTGTCTTTCGGCTCGATTTGCTTCACGATACTGGTCTTGCCGATGGTCTCGGAACCTTCGCCGCATTGGCATACGAAGCACAAACACGCGAGCGCAGCGCATGGGGCGCCTGGTGCAAGCGCAAAGCTGAACTTGAAATGGACCTGCTTACCGGCAAGTGCAAGTCGCTGCCGTGGTCGTGCTAAGACTTCGCACAGCATCAGCGACTTTTGAGAAAGAGGCCAATATGCCGCGCACAAAAAAGAAAGCCCCGCCGAAGATTGCCGGTGTTGCCGTCGCATCGAAGCCGCGCAAGAAGAATCCGCCGCGTACCGCGTTTCGGAAGGGTGGACCCAATCCTCACGCATTTGTCGCCGGGACCGGCTCGCCTAATCCTGGTGGAAAGGTCAAGAGCGATACACGTCTCATCTCGAAAGCGCTCCTTGTAGCTTTGGCAAACCGTGCTCCCGACGAAGCGGCGAAGGCTCTCAATTTGCCGAAGGGAAGTTCATGGGCGCAGTGCTTGGGCCAGCGACTCATTCACATGGCACTGAGAGGCGACCTAGCGGCTATGGACCAGATTAGGCAGTTCACCGAAGGAAACAGGATTCACGCATCCGTCGATTTTCAAGATCCCGGCGCTGCGCCGCCGATTATTGAAATTGTTTTCGTTGATGCGGTTGACGGCCGCCCCGCTCCTGGCACCACCATCGACGCGCCCGCGCTGCCACTGTCCGCCGAGGATTGAGAGGTGACAGAACGGATTACAGGAAGGTCAGCCCAACTTGCGACTGAGCATTATCCTGGTGTGCTCGACTATTGAGTTTCATTTGAAATCCCGTTCACTGGTGATCTTCCATTCTCCAGCTACCTTTTTAAGGGACAACTGAGAGGGAGTAAGGCGTTCCGCAGCGCCCTTGGAATTCGTTGTTACTACTTCTTTGACAAGCCTGAGTTGTACAGTCGTGGTGGTCGCATTCTCAAAGGTCACATCTTTGATTTTGAACATGGTCACACGGCTGTCGTGCTCTTTGAGCCAAGCGTCCATATAGTCGTGGACAAATGTGTTCGTAACATTCAAGCGAAGAAAATAACGGTCTACCTGGTCTGCGTAGCAGTTAGCAAGAAGGGTTGGATCGTTCGATTCGTTAGCCTTGGCCCAATTCTCAAGGGCACTAAAGACCTCAGCGTCAACATTGCCCGTGACAGCTTCACCTTGAGGTTCTGGTAGTGTTGTGCTTGCCGAGATAGGTTGAACGGCGGGGGGAGCGGAACTTTGTCCGATCATCGGAGTGGCTGGCTGGATGGATGTAGTTGCAACTAACACACTGCCAGGGCTGGACGATGTGTCGGTTGACGACGGTGCGGTGTTTGAATCTGCTGACCGCCATGATCCATCTGCGCTGTTGGTCAAGTAAATGTCTGCTGTAAAGTTGACCCCATCCAATACAACATAATCGTCTGAACCGCCCATGGGCACAGCAGTCACTTCAATACCACCCCGCACGACTTCGCAGCCGAGCTTCTCTGCTTTGCTTTGCGCATTGAACATGGATAAGTGCAGCAAATCGAAGACCGCCATCGCGTCATGGTCTGCACGCGGATCACTCAACAGCGATAGTGGGCAGATGATGGCATAATCGGCTGTGTAGACAGTCTTCGTGTAGTCGAGAGGCGGGATAGGCTTCTTAGGCTCATTCGACTTTACGATCGAATAGATTGCCAACGCCGCGACAGCTCCCCAAAACACCTTCGTGCCGGTTTTCATGGAATCCTCCTTGCCATGCCTGTACCCCTCGTTCTCGATTCGCCGTTCATACTAAACCTATGGGCGCGACGCGCGCTAAGAATTGGCGTTGAATGTAAGCGATAGCTTACATGTAAGCCACAGCATACAACGATGCTGGAGGCATGGCAACAGACATTTGCGTACGGATCGGGAGACGGATTCGCGTCCTACGGACGGAACGCGGGTGGACCCAAACCATGCTGGCGGATCACGCCGAATTGACACGCGAGCATCTGTCAGAGCTGGAGAACGGGCATAAGGAAATTGGCGTCAGGGCGCTCGAAAAGATTGCCCGCGCACTCAGCCTGAGTCTTCACCAATTCTTTGAGGAGTTGTGACGCGCTGCCGGTGAATCGGTGCTGGTTTGCGTTGCCTGAATCCCAGAGCACCTCATAGGCCAAATTCTGGCCTCAGGCCCCAGGGCAGCCCCAGAACTGGCTTCAGGGCCTCTCAGGGCAGGCCACAGAGCCAATCTGGCAGCCCACAGGCTCACAGGGCCTCTCTAGAGCCATCTGGCAGGCTCAGGCAGCCCACAGAGCCTCTCCAGAGCCAATCTGGCAGCCCACAGTGACAGTACAGTGACAGGGTAATTGAATGCAATAAAGCGAGAATGCAAACAGCCCTATGAATAAAGGAAGTTATGCGATTGTAAGCTTTGTGGATTCACTGATTAGGTATCAGTGTGCCTAGCTATGAGGCTCTAGGCAAGGCTCTGAGGCTGGCAAAGAAACTCGTCTACTTGTTTATGATGATCGCGACGCTTTGCAAATTGAGCAGTCAACCACGTGGTAGATGAAAGCCCATTGTGCCTTTGTGCGAGCAGACTTGGCATCTTCAAGACGCTGGGAAAGCCTCTGCCGATCGGCAACACTCGATTCACCTTTCGGCGCATCTGCGAATGCCTGTTTGGCGGCCGCTGCGCTATCACGTTCCCCAGCGCTTTGCATGTAAATGGTTTCCAACCTTGTGCCCTCTGTGCAGAGTTCCCTTTCCATACTTTCCTCCGTTACTCCAACCGCAGAGATTCCTGAATGAGGATTTTGCTGTGCGCCCGCTGGCAGGCGGGTTTTCTTGTGCCCCATACTAGCGCTGAGAGCTTAGGTGAGCAATTCTGACTTCAGGCGCGCCGCTTCCCTGCCTTCGGCGCTTGCTCGAAAATGCGCCCGAACTTGTTTGTTGCGGAGCGCAACGCCTCGTCCTGTAGATGGGCATAGCGCATTGTTGTCGAGGCTTGAGTGTGACCGAGCAGCTTGCCGACAACCTGTAGGGACACGCCGTTACTCGCCAGATGACTCGCGAAATTGTGCCTCAAGTCGTGAACGCGCAGAGTCGGGCGGTAGCGCGTGAGCTTCACAGGCTCCCCATCCTTGCCCCTGCGCTTGCCTTCGACGGCGATCTCTCTCACTAGGCCGGCCGCCTTGCACGCTTGCACCCAGGGACGACGCAGCGATACACGCGCAGTGCAGCTTTTTTCTTTGCGTTCTCTGCCGGGGAAGAGTGGCCCGGTTGCACCTGGCGTCTGCATCGACTCAAGCAGCTTGAGCGCGGGTCCGCTCAGTGGTATGTGCTCGTCCTTTTTCTGTTTTGTGTGGTGGGATGGCTTTGTCCACACTCCCCGCGCCAGATCGAATTCTTCCCACTCGGCCTTGAGCACTTCGCCCTCACGTGAGCCGGTGAGCATCAGCAGCAGCAAGGCATCGCGAGCGGACACGTCGTGGTAGCCCTCAATCGACTCGCGTAGTTTCTGCATCTCTTCGATGGTCAAAAAGCGCTCGCGTTTCTCTTCGGGGAACTTCTCGATTCCGCGCGCCGGGTTCTCCGTTGTCCACTTCTTGTCAATGCCGTAGTTGAAGACTGCCGACAGCAAAGCTAGCACCCGGTTGGCTCGATACGGTGCCTCCCTGAGCGATTCGTGAAACCGGGCTATGTCGCTCTGCTTGATCTCGGCAAGCCGATGCTCACCCAGCACTGTGAGAATCCGCTTCTTTTTCTGCGCCTCGTTTTTGTCAGCCTTCGGCTCACCGTTGTCATTCATACCCAGCATTTGGCAGTCGTCACGCAAGCTGCTTTCGCGCTTTCGCGCCTTCGCGTCCTTCATGTACGCAGCCGCCAGAGCGGCGAATGTCGGCTCGTTCTTCCACTCGTGGCGCTCCGCTAGCGGATCATGGCCGTCGTCTACTTTGACCCTCCACTCACGCGCCTTCTTGCGTGCGCGTTCAACAGTCCACGCGCCAGCATCTCCGATGGTGAGCTTGTGCCGCTTGCCCCTGAAGTAGTAGTCGAAAATGTAGAAGACGGTACCAGCTTGGGTCAGCCGCACACAGAACCCTCGTACATCGGCATCCGGCACGATCCTGGCGACTGGCTTTCCTGTCACCATCCTTCTCACAAACTCTTCAGTAATATTGGACATTTCACACCTTTCTGTCACTGCTCTGTCACTGTCATGCTGTCATTCAGTGTCGTCGAGTGACCACTAGTGTCAGTGTACTACACTTTACAAGTCTTGTAAAATGAGCATGTTGTGTGTAAGTTGCTGATTTTTCTGTCACTACTTTTTACTAGGTTAACTGATTCGTAATCAGCAGGTCGTCGGTTCGAGTCCGACTTTCGGCTCCACTTCAAGTTTAATCATCCCAACAGCTTACGGAAACAAATGGCCTCTCGAAAATGAGAGGCCATCTTCATCAGGCACATGTCTTGGTGCAGATTGAGTCCGGCAATTCGTTCATCGGCTGAGGCGTCTGGCGGCGGATGGGCGAGCCCAGCGCTCATCGCGGTCGATTTGTAGCCAGCCAGCTCCTGAATCTTCTGAATCAAAGATTCGCACATCGGCTGCAACGCCAGGACGTCCTTCACGCGCCCCTAGCGCTAGGCGGCTGCACGTTGGACAGCAGGCCGTCGATTTGCGTCGCTGTTCGACCTGCGTTTCGCCAGTTGGAATCCATCCACCACTTTCTGCAGCCCTGCGGCCAGCTTGGATAGTTCCGCGCAGGCCATCGCGGTTTGATCTACCTGAGTTGTCGTCTGATTTGCCTCATTGGAAATGCTGTGAATGTTCTCCGTCAGGCCAGAGGTGGCGGCGGACTGTTGAGTGGTGGCTGTGGCGATCATGGCGATGCCCTGTTGCGCCGCTTCGATTCGCTGCGTGATGGTCTCAAGCGCCGAACTGATTTCGCCGAACTGGCTGACACCCTGGCTCACCACGGTTTCGCCCTGTTGCATCGAAGTGACTGCGCGGGTGGCGTCTTGCTGCATCGAATTCACCTTGTCGGCGATCTCCTTGGTGAACTTGGCTGTGCGCTCGGCCAGCACCCGCACTTCCTGGGCTACCACGGCAAATCCCTTCCCCTGTTCGCCGGCGCGCGCTGCTTCGATAGCCGCATTCAATGCCAGCAGATTCGTTTGTTCGGCGATGTCCTGAATGATGCGCACCACGCTGCCGATACTCTCGGTTTCCCTCCCCAGCGTGGTAATATCGCTTGCCGCCGTGCGCACTGATTGGCTGATGCGATCCATCGTCTTCTGCATCTGGCCAACCACATCCCGGCCCGATGCCGTTGTAGAAACCGCATCTCTGGCTGCTTGCGACGCGGCCTCGGCATTCTCAGCCACATCCTTCACGGCGGAATTCATCTCTGCCACGGAAGAGGCAAACAGTTCCACGTTCTTTTGCTGCCCATGAGTAGATTCGGAAATCTGCCGGGACGTAGACTCAATCTCGGCGCCGGCTGCGGCCACTTGTTCGGAAGATTGCGCAACTTCAGACAGCGCACTGCTCATCGACCGTTTCACGCTGTTGATGGCCTCAATGGCAACAGCCAGTTCATCCTTGCTGGCGGGCTGTCCGTCGGCTCCCGACAGATCCTTTTGCGCCAGAGCGCCCAACATTTTCAGGGAGATTTCCAGGTTTTCCTTGATCGAGCGGGTCAGCATCACCACGACCCACGTCAGCAATCCCAATGCCAGCAAGACTCCAGTCAACTCAGTCCAGGCAACCTCCTGCTGCAATTTGTGGTTTGCTGCCTTCTGCGCACTCAACTGGGCCGCGGCCGCCGTCTTCATGGCGTCGAACTGCCCCATAATCAAGTCCAGGAGACGGTCGTCCTCGCCAGTCTTGAACAGCGCCATGGACGCCTCATAGCCCTGATCCTTCCGCGCCGCGTTGAGCTTGTTCACAAAGACAATGCGCTGGCGAATGTAATCCCAGGATTTGGCGAAGCGTGCCTTCTGAGCTTCGTCTCCGGCTATATCCGCGGCAACGCGATCAGAGGTAGCTCTGCCATCCTGGCGCAGGGCTGGTATTGAAGCAATGGCGGCTGGGTCGCCAGAGATCATGTAGGCGCGCTGAGCCGAGGTAACCTCGCTGATGTAGCTGGTTAGATGCTCCAGATCACGCTGCATATCCAGAGTCTGGCTGATATCCTGCTGCATCGCCTGCGCTCGCAGCTGTGCCCAGTGAGCCAGGACCGTGCCGCTCACCATCATGGATGCCGCAAAAGCCACAATCAGGTAAAGTTTTCGTTGAATTGTCCACTGCATCGGTTATAACCTGCCTGTTTTGTCTCATCGGCAGGGATCAGTCGGACTTTAAGCACCGTGCACTGCGCCAGAATCTTCTAAACTGCGACTTCTCCTAAATTGAGGGCTCTTGTCCGCGCCCTTCAACATTATTCTATCTCGCAGTGAGGTCACCCAATGGAGAATCAAACCTGAACTCCAGTCGCAATCGCCTGGCCGCCTATCCGTACCTGAACGAATACAGCAGGATCTGCGCCTGACGCCGAATGATCCGGAAATGATGATGCACGCAGCCCGCCGGAATCCATCGCGAGCCTGGGGGCGTCTGGGAGTCGGCACTGTGCGTCCGGCTGGAATTTCAGTCGGATTGAACCCGCCTCGCCCCCTCACGCCGCTGATGGGTCTTGATTCTCAGCTACCAATCGTTAAACAGGGAATTCGGCATCGACGATCATCCGAAAGGCTCGGGAAGTTCTCATCTCCAATGCAAGATGTGAGGTCTTCCGAACGCCAAGAACCAAACGATCGATCGATCGTTCTCTTCTATGCGCACAAATTCGCCCGTGCGCGTTCCCGACCTCCATGGCCGCCTGTAAAAGCGTGAGCCACAAGAAACCCGGCTGAGAAGCAGGATGCCATGCGAGCCGCATAAAGGCCTGCATTCTGAGAGCAACGAGAGAAATCAGTCGCAAACACAAGAGATTTCGGATTGACTTCGATCTTGTCGTCGATTACCGGCTTTCAAACCCTCTGCTTGTGTCAAAGCTGATCGACCCAATTCATGGCACCGCGGCTATCATAGCGGAACAGAGACGATGTTTGAGTAGAGCAAGGCTCCACGGCCGAATGCCGCTTCGCCATACCCTCCCTCCATCCTGTTTTCTGTTGCAGCCACTCTCATAACCGCAACCCTTCCTAAAAGCCATCACATAAACCGGCTTTGAAAGAGCACGGCTTCAGTCGTACCGTAAACAGGCTGGCGTGCGGCACAAGTTCCACTTCAAGAATAAGCTGTTGTCGATCGACGCCTCGACCATCGAGTTATGCGCCTCGGTCTTCGACTGGGCACAGCTCCTCCTCACCCAGAGATGGGATGCAATCACCTAATTCGCTGCCGAGGCTGAGCAGCAGCTTATCCTGGCTACATTCTCCATCCAGCCACTTCAGCCTGGCGTTCTTCTGATCAATCTCCTTCAGATACTCGGTCAATCTGTGAGCTGCCACACTCGCTCCGCGAACGGTATTAGGCAGGGATTGTTCTACTGACCTGTTTGGAATCTTAGAGCGGCCAAGGCAATCTGGTAGGCATAGCGGGCGTTGGCGTAGGCGATCTCGCCCTGCGTCTGCTGGAGTTGCGCCTGGCTCAGCTCGACGATGCCGCTCAGTCCCAGTTTGTAGCGGGTTTGGGCTAAGTCCAAAGCAAGATTGGACTGGTCGAACAATTGCCGGGTGACGCCGATGCGCTGATAGGCGGCCTGCGCTGAAAGCACAGCGGTGCGCACGTCGCGTGCGATCAGTTCGCGCAGGTATCTGATCTTCTCCTGCGCGGCCTGCGCGTGCAGGTCGGCCTCGCGGGCCCGCGCGGAGAAGAGAAATCCGTTGAAGACTGGAATGCTCACGTTCGCGCCCAAGGCGCCGTACCACGCCGAGGTGATCTGGTCGGCGCGCACCGGTGCTCCGCCTGCGGCGCCCAGAGCGGAGACCGTGGGAAGGCTCAGCTCATGCTCGGCGCGGCTGTATTGCTTGGCGGCCTGATAGCTGTCGTTAAGGGCGGCCAGGTCCGGGCGCGCGTTGAAGGCCATCTGCACCAGCGGCTCGGCGTTGTCGGGTGGGAGCGGGGCAGCGCTGGACCGATCAGCCAGTGAATATTGCGTGTCCTCTTCGGAGCCGAGCAGCGCGTTCAGATTGGCCATCGTGTCCTGCTCTGCATTCTGCGCGTCCAGCAGCAGCAGCCTGGCCTGGGAAAGTTCGACGTTGGCAAAGCTCTGGTCGAGTGTGGACTTGAGCTTGGCGTTGGTGAGAGCGCTGATCTGGTCCGCCGTGGCCTGGCGGGCGGCAACGGTCTGCTCGGCAACAAGGAGCACGGCCTGGCTGGTGAGCGCCTGGTAAAACGCCTGATCGACGGCCAGCACAATGTCTTCCGTGGTCGCGCGCTGGGTGTTCAGCGTTGCCTTGGCCTGGTATTCCGCGCTCTTCACCAAGTGATGCGTCTGGCCGAAGTCGGTGATCAGTTGGCTCACGGTGAGTCCGCCGGCCGCGCGATCGTAGACGCTGGGATTGTTGAGCAGCCCGGCGGTGATGCGCGTCCCGTCGCGCGCGTCGACGGCCGTCAGGCTGCCTGTCGCGGTGGGCAGCTCTGCCGAGCGTGTCTCGCGCGTGACCTGGGCCTGCGCGAGCTGCAGCAGTTTGGCCACGCTGATGCTGGGATTATGCGCAATGGCCATTTGCTCCGCATCAGCCAGCGTTAGAGTTGGCGCCGGAGCTGTTTGTTGCGCATCCATCACGCCGCAGACAGCCGTGAGGAGGATTGCGATAAAGCAAGTTCGTACGAAGACCTTCATGCCTGTTCTCCTTCCGTTTCCGCCTGCTTGGCGCGCTTGCGATGCGCGATCAGATAGGCGGCCGGCACAATGAAGACCGTCAAAACTACCGAAACAGTAAGCCCGCCGATCACTGCGCGCGCCAGCGGAGCATACAGTTCGCTGCCCTGTTCGAGCGCCAGTGCCATGGGAATCATGCCCAGGATGGTGGCCAGCGAAGTCATCAGCACCGGACGCAAACGGATACGGCAGGCCATGGCGACGGCCTCTTCCACCGGCATCCCTTCCTTGCGCAGGTCGCGCGTGAACTCGACGATGAGAATCGAGTTCGACACCACGATGCCGGTCATCATCACCACGCCCATCAGCGACATCACGTTCAGCGTGGTGTGGGTAATCACCAGCATCAGGATCACGCCCATGATGCCGGGCGGAACCGCCAGCAGAATGATCAGGGGATCCTTGAACGAAGCGAACTGCGCCATCAGAATCAGGTAGACCAGAATCACGGAGAGAATCAGCCCGATGCTGAAGCTGGCAAACGACTTTCTCATGCCTTCCACTGAGCCGCGCATCGTGACCCGCAGATCACCGGGAATCTTGGTGCCGGAAATCACGCGGTCCACGCGGTTGGCCAGGCCGCCCAGGTCTTGGCCGGACGGCGAAACATACACGTCGATCACGCGTTGGATCTGATAGTGGTCCACCTCGGTTGGCGTGTTGATGGGGTGAATGCTGGTGACCGCGCCCAGGTTTGTGGCGATGGTGCCATCGCGGGCGCGCACTGGAATCTGCTCGAAGTCCGTCATGGATTTGATGTCCGCCATGGGGAACTGTACCGTCAGAAGGTAGTTGTTTCCATTCTTCGGGTCCACGTAATAGCTCGGAGCAATCATGCCGTTGGAGGTCAACGCGGTAATGACGTTATTGATAATCTCGCTCGAGTCCAGTCCCAGACGCCCCGCCATTTCGCGATTCACATCCAACTCCAGGCCGGGATAATCCAGATCCTGCGGAATCATCACGTCCGCAACACCGTTGAGCTTGTGGATTTGCGCGGCGAGATTTTTAGCCGTGGCGTAGGCCTCGTTCATATTCTGGCCTTCCACCTGGATGTCGATGGGCGCGGGAAGGCCGAGATTCACGACCGCATCCACCAGGCCGCCGGTTTGAAAGTAAGTGGAAAGCTCAGGCAGATCGTTGTTGAGTTTTGCGCGCACCAGGTTCATGTACGCAAAACTGCTCAGCTTGTGCCCTTTCTTCAGGCTCACCTCGACAAAGGCCGTGTTCTGGCCGGAGTTGCTGGTGTAGATTGCGGAAAAATCGGGAGTAATGCCGATGTTGGAAACAATGATGTCCAGATCCGCTGGCGGGACCACGGAACGAATGTCGTTCTCGACCGTGGCGATGTACTGATCGGTAACTTCCAGCCGGGTGCCGCTGGGAGCCTTGACGTTGATGACAAACTGGCCAGGGTCGGTTCGCGGAAAGAACGAGAGGCCCATGAAGGGAAAGAGGCAAAAACTCAGCAGGAAAATCCCAAGAATGCCGGAGACCGTCGCCACCGGCCTGAGCAGGCTCTTGCGCACCGCGATGTCGTAGTGCATCAGCATCTTGTCGTAGCGGCGATTGAACCAGCGCACGAATCGCTGGAACCAGTTGGCGCCCGTGTGATGAACATCCTGAAGGTGGGCGGTGCGAATGAATTTTGCGCAGAAGAGCGGGACCACGGTCATCGCCACAACATACGAGGCGAAGAGCGAGAAGATCACCGCCAACGCCAGCGCGGTAAACAGAAACTTGCTGACGCCGTAAAGGAAGATCACCGGAAAGAAAACGATGGCGGTCGTAAAAGTCGCGGCCAGAACTGCAAGGGCCACTTCTTGTGCACCTCTTTCGGCTGCCTCTTCGGAAGGCTCGCCCATCTCCAAATGACGAAAGATATTTTCCAGCACCACGACCGAGTTATCGATCAAGCGGGAAAAGGCCAGCGCCAGGCCGCCCAGAACCATAGAGTTGATGGTCTCTCCCATCAGGTTCAGGATGAGAAACGCGGCCAGCGCAGAGAGCGGAATCGACAGCATGACGGCCACTGTGGCGCGCCCGTTGCCGAGGAAGATGAGGATCATGACCGCGGTCAGTGCCAGGCCGATGCCGCCCTCGCTGCCCAGATTCGAAATGGCCGTTTTCACAAAGGCCGATTGATCGAAGACGACTTTGGTGACCAGCGTCTTGGGAACATCGAGCAGGTGTTTGAGAGCTTCCCTGATTCCATTGACCACGGCGATGGTATTGCTTCCGCCGCCCTGTTTGAGAATGGCGAGATAGACGGAGTGCTGGCCGTCGACGCGCACGATGTTGGTCTGAATCGCCGCGTCGTCCTTGGCGTAGCCGATATCGGAGACCAGGAGCTGTCCGTTGCCGACGGATTTGAGCGGCAGATCGTTGATCGAGTCCACGGTGGGAAACTGAGAGTTGGTGTAGATGTTGAAGTCGCGCGGGCCGATGCGTACATCGCCCGCGGGCAGGATGGCGTTGGCCTTGTTCACGGCCCGCACCACGTCCATCGGGCTCAGCTCATGAGCCTCCAGCTTTACCGGATCCACATAGACCTGAATTTGCCGGTACTTGCCGCCGAAGGGTTGCGGCACCGACGCACCGGGCACGCCGGCAATCTGGTCGCGGACGTCAAATTGCCCCACATCATGCAGCTTGGCCTGATTCAGGCCCTGGCCTTTCAGCGTGATCAGGCATACCGGCAGGCTGCTGGCGTCGAACTTGAGAACCACCGGCGGCAGCGTGCCCGGCGGCAAGCGACGGAGATCCGCCATGGCCAGGTTGGAGATGGTGGTCACCGCAGCGTTGGCATCGGTGCCCGGCTGGAAATAGACTTTAATCAAGCTGACGCCGGTCAGCGAGCGCGACTCAATGTGATCGATGCCGCTGCCCAATGTAAAGAACCGCTCGAAGGGGTTGGTGATGTTGGTTTCAATCTGCTCTGGCGGCATGCCGTTGTAAAACGTGGCCACCACCACCACGGGAATGTTGATCTCGGGAAACAGATCGACGGGCATGCGCGCCACAGTCACGCTGCCGACCACGGCGATCATCATGCAGATCATGATGATGAAGAAGGGATAGCGGAGGGCGAATTTGGACATCGCTATGCGCCCCCATTTCCATCGCTCGATTTTTCTTCCGGCAGCACCACCTGCTGGGCGCGCACCGCTTCGCCGGCGGTGAACGAGGAAAGATTGGCCGCTACCACCTGATCGCCATCGTTCAATCCGGAAAGAACTTCAACCCTGCTGGGTCCCTGAATACCCAGGCGCAGCACACGCTTTTCGATCCGTCCCTGCGCGTTCACCACATAGGCTGCGGGCTGTGCGCCGCTGGTGTCCACCGCTTCCACGGGAATAGTCAGGCCCATGCCGCTGCGCTGCACGTTCAGCGTGACGTCGGCGTACATCCCTGGATCAATTTTGTTGCCGGCGTTGTCCAGATCGATCTCCACCTGCAAGGTGCGCGTCGCCAAGTCCAGCTCACCGGTGGTGCGCACTACCTTACCGGTCAGCTTCTCGTCGGTAGATTCGATGCGAATATCGGACGGGTCGCCGATATGCACATAACCGGCCAGCGCGGCCGGAACCGGGATACGCAGGCGCAGAATGTCGGTTTCGGCCAGCTTGACGACGGGTTGCGCGCTGGCGCTGGATGTGCCGGCCTGCACCAGTGCGCCGGTGTCGGCGTAGCGCCAGGTGACTACGCCGCTGTAGGGCGCGGTGATCTGCGCGTAATCGGCCAGCGAGGTGTAATGGCGATGATTGGCCTGAGCCGCGCCCAGTGCCTGTTGCATCGCGGAGAGATTTGCCTTGGCCGCGTCCACCTGCGCCGCGGACGAAGAGTCTTTAGCCTGCGCGTCATCCAGTTCCTGTTGCGCGATCAAGCCGGGACGATCCGCCGCCGCCTGATTCAAGCGCCGGTATGCCGCGTGCAGCGCCGTGTGATCGGCTTGCTCGCGCAGCACTGCGCTTTTGGCGCTCAGCACATCCTGCTGGCTGCGCAGAACGCCGGATTGCGCTTCCTCGACCTGGGCCATCAGCTCGGGAATCTCCAGCTCGGCCAGCACTTGGCCCTTGCGCACGCGATCGCCAATGTCGACAAAGATGTGCCGTATATAGCCGGAGACCATGGCGTGTAGCTCGACCTCCTGGTAGGGAAGCAGTTCGCCCGCGACCTCCAGTTTTGTGGAGAGCGCGGCCCGCTCGGGCAGCACAACCGGCGCAACGGGAAGACTGATTGGGGCGGACGATTGAGACCGATGGCAACCGATGCTTACTGCTCCCAATAAGAGCAGTGAAGCGACGGGAAACCATCTAACCGGAGACGGGAAAGACATGGCGGGAATCCTCGCTGAAAGTCACGATGCAAACAAATACACGCACCCGCGAAACAACTGCGGGTGGAACACAAGGCAAGTTCGCTGAAACATTTAGCGAAAAGAAGGAGGAGGCCGTAAGAAAAGATGATGAAAAAAGTAACGCGAGACAAAAACTGGATAGCGATAGGCGGCGATCTCGCGCATCCGCAGCCGAGCGGCGTTCGGCTGGCTGAAATCCGCGAATGCTGCGAAGAGAACGAGCAAGACAGCAGGCTGGGCGGAAGCAAGTGCAGGAATGCGTTGCGCCAGCAGGTCCGGCGTGTCGGCGGGGAAGGCCTTCGCCGCGCGAACCTCGTTTTCTGGCCCGTGGGAAGGGCCGTAACAGGTCAGTTTTGCTTCCATCGCAAACGCGAAAGCCAGCAGGCACAGGCCGAGTGCAATCGCCGTGTGTTTGGTTCGCGGAAAAGCGAAAACTGCCGACATTCTTGGAGTTTACCATGTCCAACCGGCCGTGCGCCCGGTCCTCCGCGGCCGGGCAAATCCTCCCTGGGGGTACAGATGAATCCACCCTCCACGAATCAGCGCGAGCAACCTCGCGGCAACAAACCCCAGAGAATGATTCCCAGCAAAAACGGTCGAATCCGACTTCGCGCAGCATCTTCACCGAAAGACCGGTGCCGATCAGACAGAGAGTGACCGTGAGTCCAATGACGCCCAGATGCTCCATGATCGGATAAGTTGCATGAAAGACGCGAATGTATGTGTTGTCGACCGCCGCAAGGCAGAAAAAGAGAATGAACCACATGCTCGCTATTGTTATGCCATGGAAACTACTCAAAAGGAAATCGCACTCATTACTGGAGGAAATTGTGGACTTGGATTGCAAACCGCCCGGGAATTAGGCCGTTTGGGAATCCTGACCGTTCCCGGAGTCCACAATCCCGATAAAAGCGCTCTGGCGGCTGAGCAGCTTGAGTCGGAGGGACTTCGCGCCGCCTCTATCCGGGTGGACGTGGCCAATATTTCCGCGCATGTCGAAGCCTGCCAACAACTGAACGAGCGGTATGGAAGGCTCGGCATTCTCATCAACAATGCCGGGGTTTGGAAAGAGAGCACAAACTCCAGCAGCTACGTGCCCGGCATCAACCAAACCAGTTCACTTGCGATGGAGATTCACTGGAGACATTCGAGACGAATTTCTTTGGCACCGTCGGGTTGACCCAATACCTTCTGTCTCTGCTGCGCAAGGCGACAGCCGCGCGGATTGTGAATGTGGCTAGCATGCTGGGTTCGCTGACGCTGCACTCCGACCCCGCGCCGCCGATTTATTCTCACAAGGTTTTCGCCTAAGATGCGTCGAAGACGGCGCTCAATGCGTTTACCGTTCATCTTGCTCATGAGTTGAAGGGCACACCGATCAAGATCAACTCAGCGCACCCCGGCTGGGTACGGACCGAGATGGGCGGAGAGTTCGCATATCTGGGGATCTCTGAAGGTGGCAAGACCAGCGCGCGGCTGGCGACTCTTCCCGCGGACGGCCCGGCCGGCGGCAGCACGGCGCGAGCCTTGCTGAAGGATCGCAACAAAGTCCGCGGGGGCGTGAGAAATACGGCAAGGCGGTTGTGTGGAGAGCTGCCTGAGGTGACCTGGCTATAGCCGAACTCACAGTTGTCTGGTTCAAGTTGGTCCCTGATCTGGCAAGTGCGGCATCAAAGCAGCGATAGATGCAATGGTCCACGCCGATGTGAGAAGCGCTAAGAGCATTTTCGGAATCGACGTAGTCCTTTTGAGTGCATTGAAAAGTGGCTTTTTTGAGGAAAAAGCCACTTGAGTGTGAGGTTTCGGTCTATAGAAATTCCGAAAATGCTATAGCCGCAAAAACAAGAACGCGGCGAGGGTGGGGCAACCAGACACTCTACCTTTAGGAGAAATGCTTTAGGCGGAAGCCTTCAGGCTTTTCAGCTCCGCCAGCGCCTTCTGCAGGCTGGCGGCATCTTCCACATTCAAAGACTTCTGCGCCGGGTCAATCTGTTTGAGCAGGCCGCAGAGCACCTTGCCCGGGGCGACCTCCAGGAAGGTCTTCGCATGCGCGCCGACCAGGGTCTTCATGCAATCGACCCAGCGCACCGTGCCGGTCACCTGGCGGGTGAGCGCGTCGCGGGCCTCGTCGGCGGTCGATATCAGGCCTCCGGTGACGTTGGCGGCCACGGGAATGCGGGGATTGGAGAATGAAACCTCGCTCAGCACGCGCGCCACTTCCTCCTGCGCCGGCTGCATCAGGGAGCAGTGGAAGGGAGCGCTGACGGGGAGCATGACGGCGCGTTTTGCGCCCTTGGACTTGGCCAGCGCGGCAGCCTTCTCGACCGCGGCCAGAGTGCCGGAGATGACCGTCTGGCCGGGGGAGTTGAGGTTGGCGGCCTCAACCGTCTGGCCGGTCTCCTGGGCGACCTGGAGACATATTTCTGCCACCTGGGCGGGGTCCAGCGAGAGGATGGCGGCCATGGCGCCCTCACCGGCGGGAACGGCCAGTTGCATGGCCCGCCCGCGGGCTTTCACGGAGCGCACGGCGTCGGCAAAGGAGAGCGTCCCGGCAGCCACGTGCGCGCTCCATTCGCCTAATGAGTGACCGGCGGCCAGCACCGGCTTGATGCCATGCAGGGCGAGCACGCGCAAAGTGGCTACGCTGACGGTGAGGATCGCCGGCTGGGTGTTCTCGGTCTGCTTCAGGTCTTCGGCCGGCCCCTCGAAGATCAACTTTGAAAGCGGGAATCCGGCGGCCTCGTCGGCTTCGGCGAAGGTTTCAGCGGCAACGGGAAAGCGAACCCAGAGTTCGCGGCCCATGCCGACGGCCTGCGAACCCTGTCCCGGAAAAAGAAATGCTAGTTTGTTGGCCATACCAACAGCCATTCTACCGGAAAGCGGCGGCGGTTTTACTTTTCAGACGCAATTCTGCTCTCAAGCACCACGAGAAAGGCAACAAACAGGTTTTCCGGCTCCGCCCGCTCAGAAGGCTGAATGGAATTCAGTTCCAGCGCTTTTTGTCGTCGGGGTCGTCGTCGATTGGCCGGCCCTGGCCGTCGAAGTGGACGGTGCGGCCCTGGGAGCGCATATAGACCTCGAATTTGCGGGCCGCGCGACGGCGCTTCCAGCGGTAGTAACGATTGCGCAGACCGTACCATCGCTCGCTGAGGCCGAGCGAGAGGCCGCGGCGCGGGGCCAGGCGAATGTAGAGCAGTCCGGCGAGGCCGCCGCCCAGCTGGGCAAAGGCGTACATACGCTGCTGCTGGCCAAAGAGCATGGCGAAGACGACCAGCGCATAGACGGCCACCAGGTAGCGGGCCTTGATGCCGATGGGCAACGGGAAGAGCGTGAACTGCACATCGCGGTAGAGCGCACCGATGGCCACCAGGAGGCCGAAGATGCCGCCGACGCAGCCCGAGAGCGGAACCTCAGCCAGGGCAAAGCCCAGCGGCCGGCTGCACACCGCAATGACGATTGCTGCCAGCGCGGTTCCCAGCACCGAGACCACATAAAGGCCGGTGACCCAGCTTTCGCTCTTGGCTCCCTCGATAAACCCCGCCAGAAACCAGAGTGAAAGCAGTTCAAAAAGCGTGCCGAGAATTCCCAGATGGACAAGGCTATAGGTGAGGGGCTGCCAGATGGCCCCGTGCAGGAATGCGCTGGGGGCGAAGGCGAAGGAGAGTGCAAGGAGGCCGCCCGTGGCCGGAACGGTCATCTGCACCAGCGCCAGTGCAAAGTAAGCTGCGAGGTTCCAGAGAATCAGGCGGCGGGTGGCGCCGCGGAACTCGGGGAAGGCAAACGGAGTGGATCCGGAGCTGGGCATGGTCATGGTCAGGTTAAACTGTAGAGCGTCGAAGTGTCATTGTGCAGGTGGCACAAACAGCATCCGCGCCCAAAATGGAGTGCGATTCCGTTTTGACGCCGTCCACGGGGGTTGCGAAACGGCATGAAATTGGAGAGAATGCAGTTCGTCATCATTTCAGTCTTGAAACGCGCGGTGTAATTTCGGCCTTTCGGCTCTTGACCTGAGGCCGGCTTCTCCCCAAGAATAGCGGCAGTCATACCGTGATTATCCATGATCCTGCACTACAAATGCCGTAAAGAGAGAGGAGGCTGTAATGCCGAGCTGCCCGGAATGCGAAAATGATCTCGACATCGAAATGGACGAAGTGGAAGAAGGCGACGTGGTGGTGTGCGACGAGTGTGGAACGGAGTACGAGGTGGTAGGCATCGAGCCTCTGGAACTGGCGCGCGTTGACGAGCAGCTGGACGAGGACGACGACGAGCCGATGGAGGAGGATGAGTGAGTGTGAATCGCACGGGTTGCACGGCCGGGATGGCGTTTGCCGTTCTGGCGGCCGGTTTGCTTTTCTTGCCGCCGGGTGGCGGGGCGGGCGGTTCAGCCCTGGGTCCATTCAGCGCACAGGCGCAGAACTTCGGTGAGCGGGTGGTGATGGGCGACGTGGTGGACGCCCGCTCCAGCCCGGTCTCTGGGGCTACCGTCTTCCTCAAAAGCCTCAAATCCAAGTCGATTCGCAGTTTTACATCCACAGCGAAAGGCAGGTTCCAGTTTTCTCAGGTGAACATGACCGAGGATTATGAGCTTTGGGCAGAGAAAGATGGCAGGAAGACGGCCACCAAGACCGTCAGCTCCTGGGACGCGCGCAAGGCGTACGAAACCGAGCTGAAGATGAAGTAGGCCGAAGGCGAACGGCATGGCAGCCATGCCGCCGCCATTTCATCCTTCCAGCTTCTTCGTCACCAGCTCGTTGAGCAGCGCCGGGTTGGCCTGGCCCTTGGAGGCCTTCATCACCTGGCCGACGAAGAAGCCGGCGACGGTTTTCTTGCCGCCGCGATATTGCTCCACCTGTTTGGGGTTGGCGGCGATGACCTGGTCGATGAGCGCTTCGAGGGCCGAGGCGTCGGTGATCTGCTGGGGCTTTTCGCGTTCGTAAACAGCGGCGAAGTCCTCGCCCGTTTCAAAGCACTGATCGAAGAGCTGCTTGAGCTGCCGGGAGCTGATCTTGTTTTCTTCGAGCAGATCGGCGGCCAGCACAATGCCAGCCATTGATACCGGGGAGTTTTCCTGCTCCAAACCCAGCGCATTGAGCCGTCCGCCCACCTCGCTGAGCAGCACATTGGCCACGCGACGGGGATTTCTGGCGGTTCTGGCGGCGGCTTCAAAGCGGTCGGCGAACTCCCGCGCGGCGGTGAGCGTGAAGGCGTCCTGGACGCTCAGCTCGTACTCGGCGATCATGCGGGCACGGCGCGCCTCGGGCAGTTCGGGGAGCTCCGCTCTTTTGCATTCGATAAAATCGCGAGTCAGCACAAGCGGCGGCAGGTCCGGCTCGGGGAAGTAGCGATAGTCGTGGGCCTGCTCCTTGGAGCGCATGGAATAGGTGCGGCCCTCGGCGGCATTCCACAGCCGGGTCTCCTGCGCGATGCGTCCGCCGGACTCGATGACCTCGATCTGGCGCTCGATTTCGTACTCCAGGGCCGCGCGGATGAAGCGAAAGCTGTTGACGTTCTTGACCTCGGTCTTGGCCCCGAAGCGCTCCGCGCCCCGGAGGCGGACGCTGATGTTGGCGTCGCAGCGCAGCGAGCCCTCCTCCATGTTGCAGTCGGAAACGCCGCAATAGAGCAGAATTTCCTTGAGCCGCGTGAGGTACTCGAAGGCCTCGTCGGGGGTGCGGATGTCGGGCTCGGAGACGATCTCGGCCAGCGGCGTTCCGCAGCGGTTCAGGTCAAGATACGTGTGGGTGGCGGAGTCCGGAAAACCGTCGTGAATGCTTTTACCGGCGTCCTCTTCGAGGTGCAGGCGGGTAATCCCGATGCGCTTCCACCCCACGGACGAAGACCTGTCCGTGGGGACCCCGGTTTTCATGCCGCCGCCGGCCGCAGCGGGCACGTCGATCCAGCCGTGCTCGGCCAGCGGCTTGTCGAACTGCGAGATCTGGTAGCCCTTGGGCAGGTCGGGATAAAAGTAATTCTTGCGGGCGAAGATGGAGCGCTCGCGCACTTGGCAGTTGAGCGCCAAGGAGGCCAGCGCGGCGAACTCGACAGCCTGGGCGTTGAGCACCGGCAAGGCTCCCGGCAGCCCCAGGCACACCGGGCAGATGTTGGTGTTGGGAGCCGAACCGAATTGATTCCGGCAACCGCAGAAGGCCTTGGTGGCGGTGAGCAGTTGCACGTGGACTTCGAGTCCGATGACGGGCTCGTACTTGGCCAGGACTTCAGGCGATAGCGCGGTGGCGGGCATAGCTGAATTTTAGCGCGGCGCGGGGGCGTATGGCGGCAGAGCGGATGACGGCGGGGCGGATGGCGGCGAGGCGGATGAGGGCAGAGCGGCTGTTTGCCCCGCCGTGCCGCGCGGCCGCGGAGCCGAGCTCCCGGAGTGCGCACCGGGGCCAATGCCCAGCCCGGCGTCAATGGCGTCCAGCAGCGTCCCGGTGGAATCGTCTTCGTAGTTCCAGAACATGACCCCGGCTAGCTTGTTTTCGAGCACATAGCGGCACTTTTCAGCGATCGATTGCGGATCTTCGTAAGATACAAAGACTTTTGCCGCGGAGTTATAGAGGGAAGGAGCCGCGGCGGCGGAATCCCACCAGCGGACGAATCCCTGATTCGCGAGGGCCACGACCGCGTCGCCCACCGGAGCGTCCTCGGGCGGCGCGGACTTGCCGGGCTGAAACAGGCCATTGTCGATGTTGGGAACCTTGCTCCACGCGCGGCTGTAAAAGGGAATGCCGAGCACGATTTTTGCGGCGGGAACGCCGGCCTGCTCGAGCTCGCGCACGGACCGGTCGGCGGAAACCTGCTTCGGGTCGGCGGGATCGGTGAACAGGGGGGCATGATTCCCGGTGAGGCGATCGTCAGGCGGTTCGTAGTAGTCGTAGGCCATCAGGTTGACCGTATCGACGGCCTTGGCGACCTTGTCCATCTCCGTATGCTCGATAAACTCGGAGGAAGCCGCGGCCGCGATGGTGAGATAGAGCCGCCGGTGAAGTTGTTTTTGCAGGGAATCGAAGCTCTGGCGCAGCCCGGTGAGCAGCAGCGTGTAATTCTGCCGGTCCTCGGGACGGAAGCGGTTGCCGGCTCCGGGAACTCCAGGATATTCCCAGTCGAGGTCCAGCCCGTCGAGCTGATGGCGCTCGACATAGTCGTCGGCGCTGCGAATGAAGACGGCGCGGCTGGCGGCGCTGAGGGCGAGGTCGGAAAAGCCGCCTGAGCCGAACCAGCCGCCCACCGAGATGAGCACAGTCAGCGAGGGGTTTTGCCGTTTCAGCGCCACCAGCGCGGCCAGGTTCGCGTCGTCAGAGGCGTGTCCGTTCACGATGAGGCCCTGCTGCAGATCGGCAAAGGCATAGTTGATGCGCGTCAGCCTGCGCGCGTCGATCTGGCCGGGCTGAAGCAGATCGTTTTGCGGAAACACGTAGCCGACGACCACGGGCCGCGGCGCCGATTCGCCGGCGCAGAAAGCCGGCTTCGAGCACAGGGTGGCGATCAACAGCAGCCAGGCCGCGAACTGGAGCGCGAACAAGACCGCGAAGCAGGCGCGTCTGCCTGCGCGGATGCGCCGATCGCTGTACACCCGCTCTTCATGCGGCTTCAGCAAGATGGAACCTCCCGCCCGGCCCGATGGAAAGCCGGTCCTCCGCGGCAAGCCGTGCAGACGCCAGCGTGCTTTCAATCTATCAGTTGGCTCCGCTGCTAAACTGGAACCACATGATTCTCCCGTTTGTCCGCGAAATCTTCGCGGAGCTGGAGCACGCTTCGGGATTTGAGCGCGTACGAAGGCATCTAAGCCTGGGTGCGGGGCGGAGGCGTGTCTCCGGCCTGACGGCGACGGCGCGAGCCCTCTATCTGCCGCTAATGGCCCGCGCTGCCCAGCGGCCGGTCATCGTGCTGGTGGCCGACAACAAGGCGGCCGAGGCGCTGGAACCGATGCTGCGCGCCGCCTGCCAGCTCACCGGCGCGGTGGACCCGGCGGCTCTGGTGCGGCTGCCGGCCCACGACGTGCTTCCCTTTGAAAATCTTTCTCCTCATCCGGATGTGTTGGAGCAGCGGGCGGCGGCGCTGTGGAAGCTCGCGACCGGGGCGGTTTCGATTCTGATTGCGCCGGTGGAGGCGGCGGCGCTGAAGCTGTTTGACCGCGACTACTACGCCGGCCTGGCGGTGACGCTGAAGCGCGGCGAAGAGGTGGACATCGAGGTGCTCACCGGGCACCTAGCCAGCGTGGGCTACACGCAGATGGATCTGGTGGAGATGCCGGGGCAGTTTACGCGGCGGGGCGGAATTCTGGACGTGTATTCGCCGGAGTCCGACCGGCCGGTGCGCATCGAATTCTTCGGCGACGAGATCGAGACCATCCGCAAGTTCGATCCGGAGACGCAGCGCTCGCAGGGCGGTCTGGACGAAGCGCAGTTTCTGCCGCTGACCGAGACCCCGGTTACCGAGCGGCTGCTGGCCGCGGTCCATGGGCGGCTCAACCGGCAGCGGGTGGAGCTGGAAGGCAAGGGCCAGGGGTTGGAGGGCTCAGGCCAGGAGCCGGAGGGGAATGAGGAGCTGGCGGCCGAGCTGGCCGCGGCCGGCGGCGTGAGCGTGTTTCCGGGATGGGAGTTTTTCTCGGCGGTGGCAGGAGCGGATCAGTCGCTGCTCACTCTGGCGCCCAAGTGCGCGCTGTTCATCGACGAACCGGCGATGGTGCGCAACCAGATCGATCGCTGGTGGAACAAGGTCGAGCAGCGCCATGAGCGCTCGGCGATGGGCTCGCTGATCCGGCCCGAGGACATCTATCTGCGCCCGGAGGCGTTGCAGGCGGCGCTGGACGCGCAGATGGGGTTGGACCTCGATCAACTGGGCGTGGTGGACGTGCTCGATACGGACAGGACGCTGGGCGAAATCGAGCTGAACACGCGACCCACGCTGCGGTTTCATGGGTCGATTCCGGCCCTGACCGAACAGTTGCGCACGCTGATGGCTTCAGAGACGCGGATCGTGCTGGCCGCGCCCCACCAGGGCGACGTGGATCGGCTGGCCACGATGCTGCGCGAGTACCAGATTCCGTATCGGCTGGGCAGCCGCAATCCGCATCCCGGCGAGACGGTGCTGGAGGAGGCGAGTTACCTGGCGGGCGATCTGCGCGTGCCGGTGATTGTGCGCACGCCGCTGGCCGCGGGAGTCAGTTTTCTCGATTCGAACCTGATTCTCTTCGGGGCCAACGATCTGTCCGACGACGCGGATGTGGCGGCGCGGCCGGAGCCCAAGCGATCGAAGACGGCGGCCTTTGTCTCCGACTTCCGCGATCTGACGGTGGGCGATTACGTGGTCCACGTGGAGCACGGCATCGCGCAATATCAAGGCTTGAAAGAGATTGAGCAGGACGGGCTCTCGGTCGAGTTCATGATTCTGGAGTTTGCCGAGGCCGCCAAGTTATATGTTCCTCTTACCCGGCTGGACCTGATTCAGAAGTACCGTTCGACGGACACCGGGCCGGCTCCGGAGCTGAACCGGCTGGGCTCCCAGCAGTGGGCCAAGACAAAAACAAGGGTCCGCAAGGCCATGCAGGAGATGACCGGCGAGTTAGTGAAGTTATACGCCGAGCGAAGCGCCGCGCAGGGAACAGCCTTCTCGAAAGATAACGAGTTTCAGCGGGAGTTTGAAGGTTCTTTCGATTACAGCGAGACGGAAGATCAGTTATCGGCGATCCGGGCCATCAAGTACGACATGGAATCGACCCGGCCGATGGATCGCCTGTTGTGCGGCGATGTGGGCTATGGAAAGACCGAAGTCGCGATGCGCGCAGCCTTCAAAGCGGTGCAGGACGGCAAGCAGGTAGCGGTGCTGACGCCGACGACCATCCTGTGCTTTCAGCATTTCGAGACATTCAAGAAAAGATTCTCGCAGTTTCCCATCAACATCGAGATGATCTCGCGTTTTCGCACGCCCAAGGAACAGAAACTCGTCGTCGAGCGAGTGGAGGCGGGCAAGGTGGACATCCTGATCGGCACCCACCGGCTGCTCTCGAAAGACATCAAGTTTCAGGATCTGGGCCTGTTGATCGTGGACGAGGAGCAGCGCTTCGGCGTGCGCCACAAGGAGCGGCTGAAGCAGATGCGCAAGGAGATCGATGTGCTGGCCATGAGCGCCACGCCGATTCCACGCACGCTGCACATGTCGCTGGTGGGCTTGCGCGACATGAGCGTGATCGAGACGCCGCCCAAGGACCGCATGGCGATTCAAACCGTGGTGGCGAAGTTCGACGAGAAGATTGTGCGCTCGGCCGTCGAGGTGGAGCTCGAACGCGGCGGGCAGGTTTATTTTGTGCACAACCGCGTGGAGTCAATCTACGAAATCGCCGCGCGGATTCAGGAGCTGGTGCCCGCGGCGCGCGTCGCGGTGGGCCACGGGCAGATGGGCGAGGCAGAGCTGGAGCGGGTGATGCTGGCCTTCATGCATCACGAATACGATGTGCTGGTGGCCACGACGATCATCGAGAATGGGCTGGATATTCCGCTGGCGAACACGATGCTCATCAATCGCGCGGACCGGCACGGGCTGAGCGAGTTATATCAATTGCGCGGGCGGGTAGGCCGGTCGAACCGGCGAGCTTACGCGTATCTGCTGATTCCGCCCGAGCAGGAGCTGACGGCTATTGCGCGCCGGCGGCTGGCCGCGCTCAAGGAGTTCAGCGACCTGGGCGCGGGCTTCAAGATTGCGGCGCTCGATCTGGAACTGCGCGGCGCGGGCAACATGCTGGGCGGCGAGCAGAGCGGGCACATCGAAGCGGTGGGGTTCGAGTTATACACCTCGATGCTGGAGGCCGCGGTGAAGGAGATGAAGGGCGAAGCGAGCGAGGAGCGGCCGGCAACGCAGCTGAACCTGGGCATCGCGCTGCGCATCGACGAAAGCTATGTGCCGGAGGAGAACCAGCGGCTGCGGCTTTACAAGAAGATTGCCGGCGCGGCGAGCGAAGCGGCCATCGACGAAGTGCGCGCGGAGATGGAAGACCGCTACGGCGCGCCGCCGGACGCAACGGTCTTTCTGCTGGAGGCTTCTCTGGTGCGCCTCGAGTGCGAGCGGATCGGCATTGCGCAGGTGGACCGCAAGCGCGCCGAGCTGCAGATTCGATTCACGGAAAATGCGGCCATCGACCCGCAGCAACTGATGCGGCTGGTGGCGCGCAACGCCAAGCGCGGGGCGCAATTCACACCGCAGGGCCTGTTGAAGTATCCTTTGGCTGCCACGCGCAGCGACGAAGTGCTGCTGGAGATTCACGAACTGCTTGCCAATCTGGCGCCCGCGCCGGTGACTGCGTGAGCGTTCTCCCGATCACGTGGAGTCTTGGAGATCGTGCAAGAGTCTTTTTCCTGAGGGAATCGACCCTTGAGGGCAGTGGTTTCACTTTTCGATCAATGGAAGAAATGCTTTAAGAAAACGAGGATGATGGAATGAACAAACAGGTACGGAAGGCGGTTTTTCCGGCGGGCGGGCTAGGCACGCGGTTTTTGCCGGCCACCAAGGCGATCCCCAAGGAGATGCTGGCGCTGGTGGACAAGCCCATCATCCAGTACGGCGTCGAAGAGGCCGTCGCGTCCGGGATCGAGCACATCATCATCGTCACCGGCCGCGGCAAGGGCGCCATGGAAGACCACTTCGACTATAGCTTCGAGCTGGACGCTACGCTGGAGCGGAAGAACAAGCGTGAGCTGCTGGCAGTGTCGCGCGGCGTATCGGCGCTGGCGCAGATCAGTTATGTTCGGCAGAAGGAGCCTCTGGGGCTGGGCCACGCCGTGCTGTGCGCCAAGGACCTGGTGGGCGACGAGCCGTTTGCCGTGATTCTGCCCGACGATGTGATCGACGCCGAGGTTCCCTGCATCGAGCAGATGATCGGCGTCTTCAACGAGAGAGGCGGCTCGGTGCTGGCGACGCAGACCGTTGAAGGGCCGGGGATCAGCCTTTATGGGGTGCTGGCCGGCGAGCAGGATCCTGATAACTGGCGGATTTACAACTGCACCGGGATGGTGGAGAAGCCGAAGTTTGCCGATGCGCCCTCGAAGCAGGCCATCATCGGGCGCTACGTGCTGACGCCGCGCATCTTCGCGCTGCTGGAGCAGACCACGCCCGGCGCGGGCGGAGAGATTCAACTGACCGACGGGATTCGGGCGCTGCTCAAGGAAGAGAAGGTCTTCGGCTATACCTTCGAAGGCAAGAGGTACGATGCCGGCGATAAATTCGGAATGTTACAAGCAACGGTGGAGTTTGCGCTGCAACGCGATGACCTTGGGCCGCAGTTCCGCGCGTACCTGAAGGGGCTGGCGCTGTAGGAACTTGTTGAAAATCGATTGAGGAGCCAGGATTGTGGCCCTCTGGGGCTAAAGCCCCTCTGATTTTGCAGTGTTGATGTACGGGCTAAAGCCCGTACCCTCCAGCTGAAGCCCGTACCCTTCACCCGACGGGAGTATTTCAACGAGCTCGTAGTGCGGGGTTAGCGGGGTTTGTTCCAGGCGGCTTGAGCCTTTGTTGCGCCGATCGTTGACCTGAGCGAAAAACGATGCGGCTTTCTGGCCGCGTGATATCGCCAGCTGCATCTCTCATCCCAGGTCCCAAAAGCGGGACCTGGGGCACCCAGAGTGGATACAAGAACAGCAGGATCAGAGCCCGCGTCAAAACTGCGCCGTAACTCATCGCGGCAGCTCCGCCTCATTACTCCTTCCACTTGATATTGCAGCCAATGGACGGACGCTGGGCTTCAAGCGGGGACTTGCCCTCGAGCGCGGCGTCGATGGCGGCGCGCAGGTCTTTGCCGGAGACGGGAGTGCCGTTGCCGGGGCGGCTCAAGTCGAACTGGCCGCGATAGACCAGGCGAAGATCGGCGTCGAAGAGAAAGAAGTCCGGTGTGCAGACGGCCTTGTAGGCGCGCGCCACGGCTTGCGTTTCGTCGTAAAGATAAGGAAAGTTGAAGCCGCAGGTTTCCGCCTGCCGCTTGAGGCCGGCAGGGCTGTCGTCGGGGTTGATGGCAACGTCGTTGCTGCTGATGGCGACGATGCCGATGGGCTTGCCGGCATAGTCCTTGCCCAAGGCCGCCAATCCCTTCTCGAGGTGCTTCACATAAGGGCAATGGGCGCAGATGAACATGACCAGCAGAGCCTTCTGGTGGTGAAAGTCATCGCGGCGGACTGTTTTGCCGGTAACGACGTCGGTCAGCGCAAAATCAGGGGCGGTGGTGTCCAGTTCCAACATGGTCGATTCGGTCAGTGACATGAGATTCCTCCGGGGTGGTCAGATGGTTGCGAATGATTACCGCGACTGCGTGGATTTGTGGTTTCCCAAGCCTCAAAAGCGAGAGTTGGAGCACCACAATTGTTACAACAACAAGCGGTCGGGAACCTGGCAAGTTAGCAAGTTAGCGGGTCAGCGAGTCAGCCCGTCTCCCAACCTCTCCGCACCGGACATCTCCGCTCTCTTCAAAACAACGGCGTCTGCCGGCCCGGCATGGTCAGGCCGAAGTGTTCGTAAGCCAGGCGCGTGGCCACGCGGCCGCGCGGGGTGCGATCGAGAAAGCCGATCTGGATGAGAAACGGTTCGTAGACTTCTTCGAGGGCGTCCTGCTCCTCGGCGAGGGTGGCGGCCAGGGTGCTCAGGCCCACGGGTCCGCCGTCGTATTTCTGGATGATGGCCAGCAGCAGCTTGCGGTCGATCTCGTCGAAGCCGTGGGCGTCCACTTCGAGCATGGTGAGCGCGGCGTTGGCGGTGGGGCGATCGATCTCGCCGTTTCCGCGCACCTGGGCGTAGTCGCGCACGCGCCGCAAGAGGCGATTGGCGATGCGCGGCGTGCCGCGGGAGCGCAGGGCGATTTCGGCCGCGCCGTCCTGATCGATGGGCACGCCCATGACCTCGGCCGAGCGAGTGACGATGAAGCGCAGCTCCTCTTCTGTATAAAACTCCAGGCGCAGCAAAATGCCAAAGCGGGAGCGCAGCGGCGAGCTGAGCAGGCCGGGCCGGGTGGTGGCGCCGATGAAGGTGAAGGGGCGGATCTCCATCACGTGTGTGCGCGCCGCCGGACCCTGGCCGATGATGATGTCGAGCTTGTAGTCTTCGAGCGCGGTGTAGAGCTTTTCTTCGAGCACCGGCTGCATGCGGTGAATTTCGTCGAGGAACAGCACCTGGCGCTCGCGCAGGTTGGTGAGGATGGCCGTCAGGTCGCCCTGAATTTGCAGCGCCGGACCGGAGGTCTGCTGGAAACCGACGTCGAGCTCATTGGCGATGATGGTGGCCAGGGTGGTTTTGCCCAGGCCGGGAGGGCCAAAGAGGAGCACATGATCGAGCGCGTCTCCGCGGGATTTGGCGGCTTCGAGAGCGATGGCGAGCTGCTCCTTGGCCTTCGACTGGCCGATGAACTCGCCCAGCCAGCGGGGACGCAATTTCAGCTCGAAGCCCTGCTCTTCGTCGGCGCGCGAGGCGCTAACCAGCCGTTCCCCACCCCGGCGACGAGGATCTGTCGTCGGGGAGCCCGGTTCCGGAATGTTGTCGCGTGCGATGGCCATGCTGAGGAGAAGTCTAACGGTCCAGGGTGGCGGCTGCAACCGCTGAGCCACTGAACAGCCACTGAAAGCTCGGGCTGGAAGGCGCGCTCGGCGGAAAGCTGCCCGGCTGGCTGGGACGCTGGATTGCCGGCTCCCGACGCCGGATTCCCGGCTTCCGATTCCCGCCTCTGCCCTCCAATCCCTGTTCCTGTATCATCGTAGAGGCTCTTGGCGCGCACTTCACCCTGCCGGGAGTCCAACAGGACGTGCATGAAGACTGGCATCATCGGCCTGCCGCAGGTGGGCAAGACATCTCTGTTCAAGATTCTGACCAAGGCGCGGCTCGAAGAGCGCGGCCACTCGCGTCAGGAGCACATCGGCGTGGCGCGCGTGCCGGACGAGCGGTTGGACAAGCTCTCGGCGCTCTATTCGCCCAAGAAAACCACCTACGCCACGGTGGATTTCGTGGATGTGGCGGCCATCGGGCAGGAGGCGCTGAAAGAGACCGCGTTCCTGGCTAGCCTGCGCCAGGTGGACGCGCTGATCCACGTGCTGCGGGCCTTCGAGGAAGATTCGATCCCCCACGTCGGACCCATCGACCCGCTGCGCGACATCAAGAACGTCGAGTTTGACCTTATGATCAGCGATCTGACCCAGGTCGAAAAGCGTTTGGAGCGTCTGGAAAAGGACTTGAAGAAGGGACGCACAGGCGAACTGGAGCGCGAGCAGGCGCTTTTGCTGCGGTCGAAGGAGTCGCTCGAAAAAGAGCAGCCGCTGCGCGAACTGGAGATGACAGCCGAGGAGAAGAAACTCATCCGGGGCTTCATGTTCCTGTCGCAGAAGCCGATTCTTTACGTGCTGAACATCGGCGAAAGCGCCACGCTGGGCGACGACCTGGAGGCGGCGGTGAGCCGTTTCAATCTGGGCGAGCCGGCTCAACGGCCGAACGCCGGGGCAACTGCCATCTGCGGCAAGGTGGAGGCCGAACTGGCAGAGATGGACGACGAGGAGGCGGCGGAGTTTTTGTCCAGCTACGGGCTGCGCGAAAGCGGCCTGGTGCGGCTGATCCGCAAAAGCTACGAGCTGCAGGGGCTCATCAGCTTTTTCACCGCCGGCGAGGACGAGTGCCGCGCGTGGACCATCCCGCTGGGCTCGAAGGCGCCGCAAGGGGCCGGTGCGATTCACTCCGACCTGGAACATCACTTCATCCGCGCCGAGACCATTCGCTGGGACCAACTGCTGGAGGCTGGCTCCGAGGCCGCGGCGCGATCCAAGGGTACACTGCGCCTGGAAGGCAAGGAATACGTGGTGCAGGATGGCGACGTGATGCACATCCGGCACAGCGGGTAAGGGAAAATGCTGAAACTTTCTCTCTTTCTCGGCACCATTGCCGCTTTGGCCGATGTGGTCGGCGGGCTGGTGCTGGTGCGCGCCAAGGGCGTCGAACGCTATCTGCGTTATTTTGTCGCCCTGGGCGCGGGCTTCCTGATGGCCACGGCTCTGCTGGAGATGATGCCCGAAGGCATGCGGCTCAGCCCGCGACTGGGGCCGATTCTGATCATGGGCGGCTATTGCGCGGTGCATCTGCTGGAGCACACCATGAACGCCCACTTTCACTACGGCGAGGAGACGCACACGGGCGAGTTCGTCTCGCACCGGACCGGCAACTCGGTGCTGGCCGGGCTGAGCCTTCACGCGCTCTTTGACGGCGTGGCCATCGGCTCGGGATTTCTGGTTTCAGGCTGGCTGGGCTGGCTGATTTTTCTGGCTATTTTGCTGCACAAAGCGCCGGAAGGCTTCACCATGGCCTCGGTGATGCTGGCCAGCGGACGCAGCCGGGCTGTTGCGTTCTACTCGGCTGTGGCGCTGGCCGTGGCCACACTGGCCGGCGTGCTGGTGATTCAGATGGTCCCCAGTTGGCTGCCGTATGGATTGGGCATCTCGGCCGGCGTGGCACTCTACGTAGGAGCCAGCGACCTGGTGCCGGAGGTCAACCGCGAGCCGGGCATTCGCATGGCGCTGGTCTTCTTCGTCGGCGTGGGCGTATTCCTGCTGTTACGGAGGATTTTGCCCGCACTTTGAGCATGCAAGAGTCCTGTAACTGCGATCGATTGGCCTAACAACCATTCGGCCCAATTCTGAATCAGCCGGAATGGGCCTCGGCAGGACCGAAGAGTGGATTGAAGCCGCGATCCACTTCGCCTCCGATGCCGCATCCTTTGCCATCGGACAAACCCTGGTTGTAGACGGAGGTTTTCTGGCGAACGGCATCGACCGGTAAGTCGAGCGCACCGAACAGAAGCGGCTGCGCCGGCTGCCGCAGCTGCTTTTTTACGCTCTTGCATCAGCACTGTGGTTGATCCATGGGGGAACGATAAAGCCCTCTTGGGAGATACAAAATTCCGTTTTGGGTGCCCAGGCCCGAGTTGCTATTCCGCCGCTCGCATCT
>Ga0255349_1000053_pt1 | contig 44836 bp, 40 predicted proteins | sample CBST25v15metaG_FD_189947 | JGI IMG/M metagenome (GOLD analysis project Ga0255349, IMG submission 189947) | Peat soil microbial communities from Stordalen Mire, Sweden - C.B.S.T-25.v15 | ecosystem: Environmental > Terrestrial > Soil > Wetlands > Peat | place: Sweden: Norrbotten County, Stordalen...
CTTTGTTTTCAATTGTTTGCAATTCCGCAGCGGCTAAAGCCGGAATCCTATTTGGATTTTTGCGGCACGACTCAAGTCGTGCCCTGACACTTCAAACGTTCCCGACGTCGAATTTTGCAAGTAGCTCATATGATTTTATGAGAGAACAGGCCATCAGTGTGACGGAGGCAGCACGCAACTTTGCCGATTGCGTCAACCGCGCTCATTACCAGGGCACCACATTTGTATTGCACAAGAATGGTGTGCCCGTAGCTCGCATCGTGCCGGAAGAGGGAAAACCCAGCAATGGGCGGTCAATCGCCGAGGCGCTTGCAAGTGTCCGGCTTTCGGCGGAAGAGTCGGCCGCTTGGCTTCGCGATCTCAAGAAGGCGCGAAGAAGCCTTATCCCCCAGAAGGATAAATGGCAATAATTCTCGATTCGGACGTAATCATTGCCGGTGAGCGTGGGACTCTCGATCTGGAACGCTGGCTGGCCTCCCAGCCCGGCGAAGAGTTTGAAGTTGCGGCTATTACTGTGGCCAAACTCTGGCATAGAGTGGAGCGGGCAACTCCTGCGCACCGAGCAAAGAGGCAGAGCTATATTGAGAAATCCCTCGCTGCGGTGCGCATTATCCCCTACACCGAACAAACGGCGCATATCCATGCCCGCCTGTCGGCGAAGCTCGAATCGTCAGGTCAGATGATTGGCGACTACGACTTGATCATCGCCGCCACAGCCCTGGAACGAGGCAGCGACGTGGCTACCTTCAACAAACGCCATTTTGCGGTGGTGAAGGGCCTCAAAGTCATCGAGCCCGTGTAGCACACGAGTTCCGTACTGGCACACAGCTCGGCTGCGCCTATGTCTCCGCTGGTTACGGCAAAGCGACGCGCCCCCTATCGGCGAAGTAGAATGCTCCTTCGCGTTGATTGAAGGAGCTTCGATGAATCAGTCTTTCTGCAAGCCCCGCCGCTGGCTCTCCGTCCTGGTGCTGCTCACGATCGTCTCCGGCCTCCACGCCCAGCAAACCCAAGCCAATCAGGAACGTTGGACCGAGGCCCAGGCCAACGCCTGGTACGGGCAGCAGCCCTGGCCGGTAGGCGCCGATTTCCTGCCCTCCACCGCCATCAACGAGTTGGAGATGTGGCAGGCCGATACATTCGACCCCGCCACCATTGACCGCGAGCTGGGTTGGGCCCAGGCCATCGGCATGAATACCATGCGCGTCTTCCTGCACAACCTGCTCTGGGAGCAGGATCCGAAGGGCTTCACGCAGCGAATCGATACCTTCCTGGCCATCGCCGCCCGCCATCATATCCGCCCCGTCTTCGTCCTTTTCGACTCCTGCTGGGACCCGCACCCCAAACTCGGCCCGCAGCATCCGCCCATTCCCGGCGTGCACAACTCCGGTTGGGTGCAAGCCCCCGGCGCTGAGGTTCTTTCCGACCCAGCGCAATATCCGCGCCTTGAGAGCTACGTCAAGGGTGTGGTGGGCGCATTCGCCAACGATCCACGCATTCTCGCCTGGGATCTCTGGAACGAGCCCGACAACGGCAACGCCGACTCCTACGCTCACGGCGAGCCGAAGAACAAGAATGAGATCATCATCGGTCTCTTGCCGCAGGTTTATGCCCTGGCTCGCACTGCACATCCCTCACAGCCGCTCACCAGCGGCCTATGGCACGGAGATTGGACCTCCCTATCCACCATGCCTCCACTGGCCCGCATCCAGATCGAGCAGTCTGACATCATCAGCTTCCACAACTACGGCTGGCCTGAGGACTTCGAACAGCACGTCAAGCTGCTCGAGCAGTTCCATCGCCCCATCATCTGCACTGAATACATGGCCCGCAACATTGGCAGCACCTTCGACACCATCCTGCCGATCGCGAAGCAGCACCGCGTCGGCGCCATCAACTGGGGCTTAGTCGCCGGCAAGAGCCAGACCTGGATACCCTGGGACTCCTGGCAGCGCCCCTACGTCACTGATCAGCCCATGGTGTGGCAACACGACATCTTCCATCCCGACGGCACACCCTATCGCCAGCGCGAAGTCGACATCATCCGCAGTTTGACCAGCGGCAAATAGGAGCCCGGCGCTGGCTATTTTCCGATGCAGAACGTCGAGAAAATCAAATTCAAAATGTCGTCGGAAGTGGTCTGGCCGGTCAGCGAGTCCAGCGCCCAAAGAGCGCGATAGAGGTCCAGCAGAATCATCTCGTGCGGGATCGACTTCGCATTGGCCTGCGCAGCGTCTCCCAGTGCGGACAGTGCGGTCGTGATGGCCTGGTGGTGCCGAAGACTGGTCAACATCCCCGGTTCCGAGGCCGCTCCGCCCGTGGCCAGCGCCAGAATCCGCTCTCGCAGCGCGGGAATCCCCTCGCCGGTCAACGCTGAAGTTCGCAACACGCCCACACCCTCGACCTCCTCCGATGTCTCGCCCATTCCCGCCAGGTCGCTCTTGTTCACAGTCACAACCGCGGGCCGGCCCTCCACGGCCTTCAGCAACCGGTGTTCTTCATCATTGAGCGGCTGCGTTGCATCCAGCGCCACCAGCACCAGCGCGGCGTCGGCCAACGCCTCGCGGCTGCGGGCAATGCCCAGTTGCTCGGCTTCTTCCAGACTGTCGCGCAGCCCCGCCGTATCCACCAATTCCAGCGGAATTCCATCCAGAGAAATCCGTTCCGTTACAGTGTCGCGGGTGGTTCCTGGCGTCGCCGTCACGATCGCCCGCTCGCGCTCCACCAGCCGATTGAACAGCGAGCTCTTTCCTGCATTCGGCCGCCCCACGATCGCCAGCGTCAGGCCATCGTGCACAATCCGCCCACGGCCAAATGAAGCTTCAAGAGCAGTAAGCGGTGGCGTCAACTCGCCGATCCGTCGCGCAATCTCGGCCTGCGGCGCCACGTCCACGTCATCCTCGGCAAAGTCGATGCCCGCCTCGAGCAGCGCAATCAGCTCCACCAACCCCTGCTTCACCGGTCCCACACGCCGGCTCAGCGCTCCACCCATCTGGCTGGCTGCCTGGCGCACCTGCGCAAGCGTCTGCGCCTCGATCAGGTCGCGGACAGCCTCGGCCTGCGTGAGGTCGATCTTTCCAGCTAGAAAAGCCCGCTGAGTAAACTCGCCTGCCTCGGCCAGCCGCGCACCCATGCCGAGTGCGCGGCGCAGCAGCAAATCCAGCACCACAGGCGACCCGTGCGCCGCGATCTCCACCACATCCTCGGCGGTATAGGAGTTGGGCGCGGCAAACCACGTCACCAGCGCCTCGTCAATTCGTTCGGAAACATCCAGTCCGGCCTCATTGCCAGCGGCATTCAGCACGTCCGCCAGCCGCGCCCGCCCATGCTCCAGCGGCTGGCGCAGGCTCACGAGTTGCGCGGCGATCGATGCCGCCTCCGGCCCGCTCAGGCGCACGATTCCGATGCCGCCGCGGCCCGGGGGGGTGGAAATGGCAACGATGGTATCCGTATGTGACTTCGACGCGGTCATAAGCTGCACATAGTGTAGAGGCTGCGACGGGTTACTGCCTTGATTCAAGAACTCCGGATTTGTCTGCAATCTCCCGTGAGTGCAATAATCCAAGCTATAATTCACTCCAACGCAACAACGAGATTCTTTATGCTGCCGAAGATTCTTCCGGTGTTGCGCACATCTGTTTATGAAGGCTTCATTTCCTTGAATAACCAATTTGGGTTGGGGTCAGGCGGGGTAAGGCTGAGAGGCAAAGCGCACGGATTTCGGGGTCTGGCAATTGCGGCATTCCTCCTGTTCACAACGGCAGGCTGGTCGCAGCAGCCCACGCAGTCCGTCTGGCAGGGAGTCCTGCGCAACCCCGCCGGAGCCCCGATCCCTGCGGCGAAAATCCGGCTCGCCAGCAACGCCGCCGCCGAAACGATCACTGCAGCCGATGGTCATTTCCTCCTGCCCGCCTTGCCCGCGGGCCAATACCGCCTCACCGTCGAAGCAAATGGCCGCAAGATTGACTACGCGCAACCCATCAATCTGGCGCCGGCCGCGCCCCCGGTCGCCATCACTCTCTCCGACCGAGGCGAGCTTACAGTAACTCTCCTCAAGGGCCAGGTCGCCACAGGCGGAGAGGAGCTATCCAGCCAGGCGGTCAGCGAACTGCCGCTCAACAAGCGCGACTTCAGCACCCTCTTGCTGCTGGCCGCCGGTACCATGACCGATGTCAACGGCGCCACGAACTTTACTCAGCAGTTCGCCATCAACGGGCAGCGCGGCGTCGAGGCAACATTTGCCATGGACGGCGCCGACATCAGCGATCCGGAGATGGGCGGCGCCACCTTCACCAACTTCAATGTGGACGCGGTCGAGGCCATCGTATCCAGCTCCGGCTGGATGCCGGCTGAAATCGGCCGCGGCGCATCCGGATTCACCAATATCCTCACCCGCAGCGGCGCAGGCGGCTTTCACGGATCGGTCTTCGAGTTTGTGCGCAACTCGGCCTTCGACGCGCGCAACTACTTCGACTATGCAACCCCGGCCTATCCGGGCCGCATTCCGCCCTTCCGCCGCAACGAGTTTGGATTCACCAACGGCGGCCCGGTTTTTGTTCCCCACGTCTACGACGGCAGCAAGCGCACCTTCTACTTCGCCCAGTACCAGGGCTTTCGCCAGGTGTTGGGAACCACGCAGGTGATGCCGGTTCCCACCGCTGCCGAGCGCACCGGCATCGATACCGTCACCTACCCTGACGGCTCCGTCGATACGCTCACAGTGCCCGTAGACGCAGGCATTGCGGCAGCGCTCGCGCGCTATCCGCTGCCAAACTATGCCGCAGGCGCATTCCAGGCCCATACTTATGCAACCGCTTCGAAGGTTGCCACAGACGCTGATCAATTCTCCTTGCGGCTCGACCACAAGTTCTCCGCCAAGGATCAGTTTCTCGCGCGCTTCAATCTCGACAATCTCACCGGCCCCACCACCAACCCCGACCAGACGGCTATCGATCCCTCCTTTGGAATTCAATACATCGACCGCCAGCGCAACGTCGTCGGCACTTACACGCGCAACGTCTCGCCGCATCTGACTCTGGAATCCTCCATCAGCATCACCCGCTCCACGCCGGGCTTTCCCACCACTGATTACACGGACCCCGCCATCAAGTTCAATGACGGTCTCTTTGAGCCGTTCAACTCCGATGCCGGCTCGGTGATGCAGTCCTACGGCAATCTCTTCCAGGGTCGCCAGAACGTCGCTTTCTCCACCTCGCGCCACGCATTCAAGGCCGGCTTGGAAGCTCGCATCAATCGCGACACAACTTATTTTGGCATCAGCCCAAACGGCGAATACGACTTCGGCATCGGAACCGCTTATGCCGCTGAATTCATTCCCTCGCAGAGCGGAAAGCATAACCTTAGCCCCGGCGATCCGTTCCCTGACACGCTCTCCAGCTTCCTGTCGGGCAGTCCATTCGAGTACACCGTGGCCATCGCGCCCCCTTACTTCTCCAACGGCGCACATATTGGTCCCGCGGCTATCAGCCGCAACAACTTCAGCCTTTACCTTGAAGACGCCTGGAAGGTCAGGCCACGCATTACCTTGAGTTATGGCCTCCGCTGGGACCTGTATCAGCCCATCACCGAGCGTGCCCGCCGCACCTCAGGCTTCCAGACCGTGAACGGCTCACAGGAATTTGTGATCAATCCTCAGCCTGGCTATCAGACCGATTGGCACGCCTTCGAACCTCGCATCCAGGCAGCGTGGCAAGTTACAAGCAAGTTATCGGCGCGCGCAGGCGGCGGCATCACCGCCATCGAGCCCAATATCTGGCAGGATAACTTCCTCACCGGCTCCACGCCCTTTGCGGTTTATCCGCGCCTGCTTTCCGCCTCCGCCGCGCCCATCCATTACGGATTCCAGATCACCCCAGCCGAGTTACCCAACGTTTATACGCCGCAAGGCGTGAATATCTTCGCCACCGGCCGGACCAACACTGTCGCGCCTAACACCGTCATGGACCTCAATCGCTACGAGCAGGACGTGGCAGCCCTCACACCCGGCCACGGAGTGAGCGACCTCAATCTCAGCGCAATCGATCGGAACTTTGACAACGCCACGCTCTACACGTGGACGGCCGGCCTGGAACGCAAACTCGGCAATCTTACAGCGGATGCAAGTTATGTCGGCGCCGCCAGCGAAAAGCTGCCGCGCGTCAACTTTCCCAACGGCTATCCCGGCGCCACTCCAGCCTTTGCGCCGTATACCACCTTCGATAGCTCCGGCAACGTCACCGGCGGCTTCGGCGTGGAAAACATCATGACCGCGACCGCCCACTCCACCTATCACGCGCTGCAAACCTCGCTCGCCGGAACCATGGCTCACGGAGGCCCCGGCCTCCAGGCGAGTTACACATGGAGTAAGTCCATCGACGACACCAGCGGAGTCGTTTCATCGCAGACCTTTCCCCAGAATCCCTTCGACACGCACGCCGAAAAAGGCCCGTCTTCCTTCGATGTGACCAACTCCTTCGGCCTCAGCGTGGCCCAGGACCTGCATCTTGACAGCGTCCAACTGCTCCGCCCCATTGCCAGGAAAGTTACCGCAGGCTGGGAACTGCTCAGCATCTCCGGCATCAGCTCCGGCTCGCCCTTCACCGTGTACTCCGGCATTCAGCAGACCGGCGCGGGTTCCTACGGCGACGACCGCCCTGACCAGATCGCCACTCCGCATCTCTCCACAGCCCGTAAAGTCCGCGAAGACTACTTTGGCCAGGGCGCCAACAACGCGGCCGATTTCTTCTCCACCCCCATCCATGTTCCCGGCGGCACTGGGCCCAACCAGGGTGTCTTCGGCACTTTGGGCCGCGACACCTTTCGCGGGCCCGCATACTACAACTACGATTTCGCGATGATCAAGAGCACGCCCTTCGGCCGCCGCAAGAGCGGAGCCGAACTCGTCAGCCTGCAATTCCGCGGCGAGTTCTTCAACCTGTTCAACATCGTCACCATGGGCCTGCCCGCCAACATTCTCAATGGATCCGGCTTTGGCGAAATCAGCAGAACCGCCGGCAACTCCCGCCAGATACAGTTTTCGCTCAAGCTTGTTTATTGAGTGCTGCTCCCGCGGTCATTTGCCGCCGCTCACTCCTCTTGATATAAAGGGGCGATAATTCTGGCCGCGCTTATCGCGTCCGGCAACGAGGGAATCGCATGACGACGAATCAATACGGGAACATCGCTCGCTCACTGATGGCGAGCGTACTGCTTGCCATGGCCATCAACCGGTTACCGGCGCAGGAGCCGGTCCGCCATACGTTCGACCTCACAATCAACACGCCTGAATCCGTCGGCATTTCTTCACAGCGCCTGGATCGACTCCACCAGCTCATTCAACATGAGGTGGACGAGAAGCAACTCGGCGGAGCGGTCACCATTCTGGCGCGCCACGGCAAGATCGTGGAGTACCGCACCTACGGCCTTCGCGATGTGGCCACTGCCGCGCCCATGACCAAGGATACGATCTTTCGCGACTACTCCATGACCAAGCCAGTCACGGGCGTGTCGATGATGATTCTCTACGAGCAGGGCAAGTGGCTCCCGTCCGATCCCATATCCAAATTCATTCCAGAATTCGCGCACCTCAAGGTCTTCAAGGGCGTCGATGCGGACGGCAAGATGATTCTCGCTGATCCAGATCATCCGCCCACCATGCGTGAACTGATGACCCACACTGCCGGCTTCAGCTACGGTTCAGGAAAGACGCCGGCAGACGCCATGTACCACGACTTGAAGGTGATGCAATCCAAGAACCTTCAGGAAATGATCGAGAAGCTGGCGAAGATTCCTCTGCTCTATCAGCCTGGCAAAGGCTGGCTCTACAGCTCCTCCATGGATATTCAGGGCTACATTGTCGAGAAGCTTTCCGGCCAGCCGCTCCCCGACTTCATGCATGACCACATCTTTGCCCCGCTCGGCATGAAAGACGCCGGCTTCTTCGTACCCGAAGATAAGCGCAAGCGCTTCGCAACGAACTATCACGCCGATGCCCAAGGCGAGTTAGTCCCCGGAGTCCCGGCGGGCGCAGTGCCGAATGACTATGCTGTGGAACCCACCATGCCCTCCGGAGGCGGCGGGATGGTCTCGACCGCTGAAGACTACTATCGCTTTGCGCAGATGCTCGCCAACAGCGGCGAGTTGAACGACGCCCGCATTCTGGCCCCATCCACCGTCAAGCTGATGACCTCCAACCACGTACCCACCAGCCTGCTTACAGGTGAGTTCGGCATCGGCCAGTCGGTGATAAGGCCGGGCTTTGGCTGGGGCTACGACTGCGCCGTTATCTTCGACCCCCCTGAAGCTAATCTGTCAGACGGCAAAGGCACCTTTTTCTGGGATGGAGCCGCCGGAACCTGGTTCTGGGTCGATCCCACCAATGACATCGTCTTTGTGAGCATGATCCAGCGCATGTCCAGCCCCGACAATCACAGCCTGGAGTACCGCAGCCACGCCGTCGTCGATCAGGCCCTCGTCGACCCGGCAAAGTAAGCAGGCTCTGCGAAGGCCTTCAGCTCTCAGACCCGGATGCTACACTCCGGCAAAAGGGATGGTGAATGAAAGCTAGCGCAATCGAGTTTCGTCTGCGGATGCTGATCAACATGACGATCGTGGTGTTGGGTTTCTGGGCGCCCTGGACCGCGGCATTGGGCCTTGGCCGGCGCATTCCGCTGCTGGAGTGGCTCCCGCTCGAGTTGAGCCGTCTCGGTCTGCTCAGCTTCGCCGTTGCCTCGCCCGTTGTGATTGTCGCGGCCGCTCTCATAGCCGCTATCGGCGCAATTCTGCGCGTGTGGGGAACGGCGTGGCTCGGGCCAGGCATCGTGCAGCATGGCCAGATGCAAGCCGGCGCCGTCATGGCCGACGGTCCCTATCGCTTCGTACGCAACCCGCTCTATCTGGGCTTGTGGTGCATGGTGGCTGCCCTGGCTTTCATCATGCCGCCTACGGGCGCGCTCGTGGCCATGGTCCTGCTCACGGTCTTTCTGCTGCGGCTCATCCTGGGTGAAGAAGCCTTCCTCACCAATCAGCTCGGACAGCCTTATCAGAATTACATCAGCGCTGTTCCGCGTCTGGTCCCGCGTCTCAGCAGCACCCTGCCGCGCACCGGCCGCAAGCCGCGCTGGCTTCATGGCGTGCTGGCGGAGATCACCCCAATCGGCGTTTTTATTGCGTTGGCCTTCGTGTCGTGGAGTTACAACAGGCTGCTTATGGGACGCGTGATCATCGTCAGCTTTGGTCTATCGCTGGCGATCCGCGCTTTCATGCCGAACATCAGCAAGGACTCTGGCTTGCCGGAATAACTTCCTCGCGCTGTTTCCCAATCCGGCCCAGGTGCGTCCACCCAAACCCGGCGGGATATTTAAGCCCCCAACCCAGCAGCCGGTCCACGCCGATGTGGTTGATCCAGATCAACGCGATCGGCACCAGCGCAGGGCTTCGCAGCACAATGGCGGACACAGCCAGCGTCGCCGGCGTTGTGTACGAGTGAATCGCGTTGTAGATGCGGGCGCCCCATCCGGGTCCGGCGAGATAGCCAAGCATGGAGAGATCGGGTGCGAGCCACAGGGCGGCAAACAGCCACCAGCTTGCGCCTGTCCGCGCATAGTACACAGCAGAGAGCGCCGCTACCGCCAGCCCCTCAAGGCGCAGGAAAAACAGAACCGTAGCCGCACCTACAGGTGTCGGCTGTAAAGGCAGTGGATCCACAGTGGAGAGCGTCGTAGCCATACAACATCGGATGAGGCGATGCTGCCTTTGGATTGACTATTTCTGTGGCCATGATCGTTACTCGCCAAACAACCTCTCCCCGCAAACGGCAAAGGGGAAGAGCTGTGGGCTCCTCCCCTCTTGTCCGCAGTCCGGGAAGAATCTCTTCAAAAAATTACTTCTTGACAGGCGCGATCACGTCCTTGGCGGCCTTGGCCACGCGGAACTTGACAACCGTCTTGGCCTTGATCTTGATGGCCGCGCCAGTCTGTGGGTTGCGGCCGATGCGGGCCTTGCGGTCTGCCTTCACCAGGCGGCCGATGCCGGGGATCACGAAGACGCCGTTCTTCTTGGTTTCCTTGACGGCCGTCTCCGCCAGCAGATCCAGGAAGGCTGCGACTTGCTTATTGGTCAGTTCAAGCTTCTCGGCCAGTAGCCGCGTCAGAGCGGTCTTGGTCAGTCCAGTTGCCATGTGATGTTCTCCTTCTGGGCGACCCCTTGGGGCTGCCGGTGTTGCCTGGGTTTCCGTCGCGAAATGCGTACCGCATGGAGGGAGTGCGACCGAGGCAACGCTTGCACGTTTCCCCTGTATTCATGCGGGTTCTCCAGAACCCTGTCGTTCGTTACAATGCGACTTCAGGCCGGGCAAAGTCAATGAAAAAAGGCCGATTTCCACAATTATCTTCGGAATATCCCCGGATTTCTCCTGTTTTTGCCTGATTTCGCCCGGTTTCAGCCGTTTTGATCCCCTGGCTCGCGCAAGAACGCCTCGCATCTCCCAGGTATAAAGCCACCGCGAAGGCCTGCTACTTCAGGCCGAAAAGTACCTTCCTTCGGGGCGCAAGCGCTGCGGCAATGGGCGTGTTCAGCGCATCCACAACCGGTGCAGCCAACCGGAAATATCGAATCAGCGCGGCCGCAAATCCAGCCTCCAGTGCCGCCGCCACCGGCAGCGTGGCGCTCAGACCCCATTGCCGGCATTGCACCAGGTCCATCGCCGGATGATCCCTGCAGAAGCCCTTGGGCGGCCGCGTCAGAGCATTTCCCTCAAACTCCGTGAATGTGCGGCGCACGGCCGGCTTTTGCAGCAGCTTGCGGAACTCCGCGTGATGATCCAGCAGCCAATGCCGGATCGAGGCCAGTTGATCCTTTTCCGGCATATAAGCCCCCGCCGCAACCACCACGTCTTTGGCGCTGATGTGGAAGTAGTAGCCGGCCCCGGAAGTTTTCTCCAGGCCCTGATGCGACCACCAGGCAGCCACGTGGGTCTTGTAGGGCAGCTTGTTATTGCTGAAGCGGGTATCGCGATAGATCCTGAACAGGCACTTCTCCGCGGGCCGCACGTGGCTGGGCGCAAAGCTGGTCATCGCCTCCGTCACTTTGCGGATAATGGCCAGCATCGGCTCTTTCAGCTCGGCCTCGAAGATGGCTTTGCGCGGTGTAAACCATTCGCGATCGTTGTTGCGTGCCAAGGCGCGGAGAAAGGCAAGCCCCTCCGGGCGAAGGTGAGCAGCGGGCACTGCTGCGGCGGATTCTTTTGCGGCGGATTTTGCGGCGCGTGGCATACCTGACAAGGTTAGCAAAAAAAAACTGATCCTGGATTGCCCACAACTCTGCCGATGTCCTTCTAATGAGCGGAACCAGTATCGCGCGCGGCGAGTCGGGCCACTTTCTCGCGGTGCTTGCGTATATAGTGCGCGGCGATATCGGGATAGAACTCGCGAACGGAAGAGAACGCAATGTCGCGCATCACAGAGTAGCCAAACTTGCTGGCGAGGTCGGCAAACGCGGTTGCGCTGGCCGGGTAGTAGTACCGCGACACCACCTGAGTGAGGACCTTGCCGCCGAGCCCGGCGATGTTGGGCGTCTGGCTGCCGCCATAAGTACGCGCCACGGCTTGGCGGCTGATCACGTAAAGAGAACGGGCCGCCACGCTATGACCAGTGCCGAGGGCGTAGTAACGGGTGTCCTCGTGGAGGGCGCTTGCCAAGAGCCACGCGGAGAGATAGGTGTTGTCGGTCTTATCCAGGAAGCCGCGCCAATTGTATGCGTAAAAGCCGCCGATGCCCTTGCCGAGGGCAGGGTGCGTGTCTGTGCCTTCGGCTGTGAGGGATGTGATCCCAAGAAAGATGAAGGAGGAATAATCTGTGGCCTGATGGGTGGCGACGGTGAAGTTGTATTTCCAGCCCGGCGGGGGCGGCTTGGCTCCTCCGGAGACAGTGCGAAAGTTGGGCATGAACCCAAGAATCCGCTGCGGCTCTCGCCGCTCCAGGGGGACGGGTTTGCCGTTGGCGTCTACAGGAACGTCGGAACCGGGTTTTGGGAACGAGTTGCCGTGGCTGTTGTCCGGCACGGACGTGCCGGTCTGCTGTGGGTCCAGAGGGAATGTCAAGTCAGATGGCGTGATGAGATCGCCGGCGGAAGAATATTCCTCGGAATTGGGCACGGATGCACCGGCGACCAGGACGCCGGCCATCGGCTGCGGTGCGTCTGGAAGCTGCATCGATTGAGCGCGGCCGCTGGCAGCAAGACTCAGAGAGATCGTAAGAGCGATGATGAAACGCAAAAATACCGTCCTTGTAATGCACGGGAAGCCTGAAAACTAGGAATTTAGGCTCTGCAGCCTATTTGAGTTAGACGGTAAATCGGACAGAAGATTCAGATTCTTGGCTGAGATATTGAATTGCGCACGACATTCCTGGGTGAAGAACAATCACCGCTATTTCGTTTGAATGGACCCTAACCTCTACCGTATCAGCTTCAGAGCCCCACGGAATAGCCCGTCGAAATCGGCTCCCAGCGCCGCTTCCTTGGCCACAGCCTGCTGAATGGCCTTCTCGGCTGCGGGCCGCTGGTAGCCCAGGTTCACCAGCGCGGAGAGCACGTCGTCCACGGCCGGTCCCTGCACGGACGACGGCACCGGGGCGACAGCAAAGTCGTCCAACTTGTCTTTGAGTTCGACAACCAGGCGCTCGGCCAGCTTCTTGCCCACGCCGGGAATGCGCGTCAGTTGCGCATGATCCTGCCCGCGAATGGCTTGCACCGTGCGCTCGGAGGACAGCCCGCTCAACATCTTGACAGCCAGTTTGGGGCCGACGCCGCTGACCGTAATCAGCCGCTCGAAGAGCCGCTTCTCTTCGCGATCGAGAAATCCGAACAGCGCAATCTGATCTTCGCTGACCTGAGTGTGAATGTGCAGCGCGGCCTCCTGACCCACAGAGGGCAGGGCCGTGAAGGTAGGCACCGAGATGGTGACGTCATATCCCACCCCGCCAGCCTCAACAATGGCCTGGCCGGGCTGTTTGTAGATGAGTTTGCCGCGCAGGTGAGCAATCATCGTGCTATTTAAACCGCCAGCTTGTCGAGATAATTCAAAGCCTTCTCCACGCTCCCATCGATCTTTAGAGCCGAACGGCGTGCGAGCGCATAGAGGTCCACTAAAAGCCCATTTAATCGCATCTCGTCAGCCGTGTCATAACCAAATGAGGGGTCTTTCTCAATCGAAACTCTCAGTACATCGTTGTCTGGGTTTGTGGGTTCATCGCTGGGCATAGCAATCCGACCATATCGCCGAGGATCAAACTCAACAAGGGAGAATTCCAATAGTTCGTTCTGCCCTGATTTCGTCAATGAAACTGCGGCTTTGAGGTTACCCTCAAGCGTGGTGGTGAACGGCTTGAGGAGGATCCCGGAAGCTTCCCAGGCGAGCCTTCCCTCGCGGGTCCTGTCTATGAGCTTTTTGGCCAGCTTCACGGCCTCGGTGATCTCGATTGAAGAGTTCATCTTTCCACTTCCTCCGTCCGGCGTTGTACCGACCCCGAAATACCGCAAAGCGATTCGCGTATCTGATGACAGCTCTTGAGCAGCTTCGCCATCTCCGGAGGGTTCTCGGGGAAACCCTCGGACACTATCCACGTACTCACCTTTCGCAAATTCTTTACGCAGAGATCGCGCGAAAAGTCTTCCGGAAGATAGGAAGCTCTATGGTACCGAGCAGTCATCAGCAGGTGTCCCAGATTGTTGGCAGCTTCAATAGCTCTGTCCTTCTCTCTTGCTTGCACTGCTGCCAATAGATCCTTAGCATCCGCAGCCAGCCGCAAGAATTCATCGGCCGTTTCTCGAATCCGAACTGTCTTTGCTGCTTCTTCCGCTGCCTTCTTAGCCCCCTTAGCCTGCCGCCACGCCATCCAACTAAAGACAACTCCGGCGACGCTTCCGACCGTTCCTGCGATGGCCAACAGCCAGTTCCAATCGCTTGGACTCATTCAGACTTCTTTCGAGCACCGCCGATGAAAGCATTCTACGCCAGAATCGCAGCACGGGAACAGCGGTTCCAGTTCTATCGATTTCTTGTAGCTTTCGATGTCCCGCCGGGGCCAATTCCTCTATTCGGCCCTGAATCCACGCCATTCGCCCCTCGTCAACGTCCAAAGAAAGTGCCGGCCATAGCCCACCTATGGCCCAGCCGCGCCCCAGCCGGATACAATGGTGTTCTACGCTGCGGCAACCGCGCGGTATACAACTTTTTCTTGAGATTTGGAGCAGGTGCACGTGAGAGGCATTGTCTGCCGCGGTCTGCGGCTTGAGTTGGTTGCAGGAATTGGTATCGCGTTGGCGATGCCCGCGCTGGCGCTGGCCGCGCAGAGCTTGCCCACGCAAGCCACGATGACTGCGCAGACCCGCGACCAGAGCGGACGCACGCAGGCCACCGTACTGGTGAATGTGAATGGCGAGGATGGACTTCCGGCAACCGGCGGTGTCGCCATCAGCGACCACGGAACCCAACTGGCCGGCGCGGCGCTGAATGCCCAGGGCCAGGCCAGCATTATGCTTGCACTGGCGGCCGGCGATCATTCCCTGACTGCGGTCTATACCGGCGACGCTACCCATCAGCCATCGGTCTCCCCAGTGGCCCAGGTGCAAGGCCAGGCCAGCACCACCCCCAATTTCCTCGTCTCCGTCGCTCCGGCCACGCTTTCTCTTACGGCTGGCCAAACGGGAACGATCATCGCCTCCGTTACGCCGCAGAACAGTTCGGCGTTGCTGGCCCCTATGTTTGTCACGCTTTCCTGCTCCGGGCTGCCCGATCAGTCCTCCTGCACCTTTACGCCGGAGAACCTGGAGATCCTGCCTTCCGCCACGGCCCCGCTCACCAGTTCGATGGTGATTTTGACGCAGGCGGCGTCTTCAGCCTCGGCAGTTCATCCGCACTCGAATTCCGTGGCCTGGGCGATTCTGCTTCCCGGCGCTCTGGGTCTGGGCGGTCTTGCCTGGGGAGTGCGCCGTCGCCCTTGGCTCCAGAGGCTCTCGCTCCTGGCCCTGGTAGGCTTGGTCACATCGTTGGGCGCCACAGCCTGCGCGCCTCGTTACGACTACTTCAACCACGGCCCGCCCACCAATCCCGCCACCCCTTCCGGCACTTACACGATCAACGTCACCGCTCAGTCCAGCAACGGCGTCACCGCCATCACGAATTCCACCACCATGGCGCTGACGGTCCAGTAAGCTGGGCTCTATGAGCCGCTGGCATCCCCTACCCGCGGAAGTGTACGCGCTGGTCGAGCACACGCCGGCCACGGTGCTGCTTGAGACAGCAAGGCCCTCTGCAACTGAGCTACACCCCGCCTCCACGTCCCGCCTTTTCACTCTTCCCCTGCGCGTCTTGATCGCCAACGAATCGGCGGAACTCCCTCATCTCTTCGCGGAGATCGAGAGCGCCGTTGCCGCAGGCTGCTATGCCGCTGGGTTTTTCACCTACGAGTGCGGACCCTTCTTTGAACCCACAGCAGCCATGCACACCAGCCATCCGACTCAACCTCTGGCCCAGCCCCTTGCCTGGTTCGGCATTTACCACAGGTGTTATCTTTTCGACCATCGCACAGCAGCTTTTCTCGATGGCGATCCTCCAGGGCTTGAGCAATTCCGTGCCGCCAACCTGGACCAACATCCCTCACCCAAGCCGCAACTGGAAACCACCCTCGCCCTCACAGAACACCAATACACCGGGCGCATCGCCGCCATTCACGAGTGGATTCGCTCAGGAGACGTCTATCAACTCAACTTCACCTTTCCCATGCAGGTTCATGCACCGGGCAGCTCAGCCGCTCTCTATCAACGCCTTCGCAGCCGCCAACCGGCCCCCTACGGCGCCTTCCTCCATTCGCAGCCCCACCGCCGCATTCTTTCCTTCTCGCCCGAGCTGTTCTTCCGCCTCGAAAGCCAAAGTCAGCAAAGCCACGCCCCCACGCGCCGCATCACAACCCGCCCCATGAAAGGAACCGCGCCGCGCGGCCGAACCACACGCGAAGACCGCGACCTTGCCGAGTGGCTCCGCAACGACCCAAAGAACCACAGCGAAAACGTGATGATCGTCGACCTGTTGCGCAACGACCTCGGCCGCCTCTGCAAATACGGCAGCGTGCGTGCCGAAAACCTGTTCGCCGTCGAGCGCTACCCAACCCTCCTGCAAATGACCTCCACTGTCACAGGCGAGTTGCGCCCCGAAGTCGACTTCCAACAGATCTTCCGTGCGCTCTTTCCCTGCGGCTCCATCACCGGCGCTCCCAAGGTCCGCGCCATGCAACTGATCGCCCGCCTCGAGGACCAGCCCAGAGGCGTCTACACGGGCGCGATCGGCTTCTTCTCAAAAGAGCTGACCGTCTTCAACGTCGCCATCCGCACTCTTGTACTGGAAGGACAGAGCGGCGAGCTGGATGGCGAGCACGGCACAATGGGCGTCGGCAGCGGCATCGTCATCGACTCCGAACCTGCCGCCGAGTTCCGCGAGTGCCTCTTGAAGGCGGAGTTTCTCGCCCGAGCCTCAAACCCACCCACGGATACTTTTTCCCTGATTGAAACTTTGCTCTGGCACGGCGGATATCCGCTCATCGAGCTGCATCTCGATCGCCTCGAAGACTCAGCCCTCTACTTTGGGTTCCCTTGCGACCGCGCAACTGCGAAGGCAGCACTCTTGGCCCACGCCGCAATCTTTGCAAGGCCGAATGCGCCGGGTGCCCCATCCATGCGCCTTTTTTCTGGCGCATGGGTGGGAAGCCAAGAATCTCAATCCGCCGAACCTCCCCGCAAAGTCCGCCTTCTCGTCAACCACGACGGTAACTTCCAAATCGAAAGTGAACTCCTGCCAACACCCACAAACGCAGGAAACACCAAGCCAGCGCGAATCCGGTTTTCGACCCATCGCACCGACCCCCAGGACCCCATGTACCTCCACAAAACAACCCACAGGCCTTTGTACGCTGAAGCCCTCAAAGCCGCTGTCGAGGCGGGTTTCGACGATGTCCTGTTCCTGAACCTTCGCGGCGAAGTCACCGAAGGCGCCATCCACAACATCTTCGTCGAGAAAGATGGTCTGCTCATCACGCCGCCCATCGAGTGCGGACTTCTGCCCGGCGTCCAACGCCGCCATCTCCTGGAAACGAGGCCATCCGCGATCGAGCGAGTGCTCTACCCAGAGGGCCTGCGCCAGGCCGACGCCATCTTCTTATCCAACGCCGTTCGCGGCCTCCGCCGCACCACCATTGACTGGGAAGCCTAGCTCGCCGATTCGACCGGGCATCGACTTTGCAGGCGGCTTTTGCTGTCGGCGGTTCAATCGCTGCCGAAGAGAGCTACGATATCCCGGCTGCCTCTCAGAACACGCAGAATCAATACATCGTCGCCGTCGATTCGGTAGAGAATTATGTAATCCCTGACCGGAAAACTCCTCAGCCCTGGACGCGGATCATCGTCGCGGCGACGGCCTATGTATGGGTTGTTGGCAAGCAGATAAAAGCGGCCGGTGAGCAATTCGGTGAAGCGGTCGGCGATTTCAACACTGCCGCTACCTCTCGCTATGTACCACCAGATGTCGTCCAGGTCGGCTTCGGCTTCCGGCGCTACGCGATGCGCCATCAGCGGTTCGCTAGCTGCTCGGCTGCAAGCCGCGCGCGGCCTCGTTGTTTCACATCGCCGGCGAGCTCACGCATGGATTCTTGTGTAATGACGCGGCCTTGACCATGGCCGAGAGATGCGTCCGCGCTTTCGACCATCGCGATAATCTCCGCGCGCGCTCGCTCACGCTCCTCCCACATCCGCAGCGCTTCCTCTACCGCATCTTCTTCGCGATTGAGCCTACCCGTTTCCAATGCCAGACGAAAAAACGCCCTTTGGTCTGCCGAGAGTTGAACATCCATGCTTTCAAGCGTAGGAGCCAAGCAGGCGGCTGTCAATAGACAACCGACGTCATGCACCCCCGGCAAGCCATGCTCCGTTGAGCCGTGGGAACCGGCGGCCTTATCCTCAATACAGAACCCTGTGTCCGACTTCGCCCAAACCGTCAAGCAGCAGGCCGACATCGTCAAGGTGATCGAAGGGTACATTCGCCTGCGCAAAGCGGGGGCGCAGAACTACTCCGGCCTTTGCCCCTTCCACAAGGAAAAATCGCCGTCGTTCTCGGTCCATGCGGTGCGCCAGTTCTACCACTGCTTCGGCTGCCACGAATCGGGCGATGTATTCAGCTTTGTGGCCAAGATTGAGAAGGTCGGCTTCCCCGAGGCGGTGCGGATTGTCGCGCAAAAATGCGGCATTCCGCTGCCCAAGCGCGAGTTCTCTTCCCCTGAAGAGGCTGCTGGAGCGCGGCTGCGGACGAAGCTGCTGGAGTTGCACGAGACGGCGACCGCATGGTTTGAAGAGCAGTTGCGCGGGCCCGAGGGTGCTGTCGCGCGCGAGTACCTGGCTGGCCGCGGCCTCACCCCTGAAGGCATCAAGACCTTCCGCATCGGTTACTCCCCCGACAGCTTCAACGCCCTGCGCGACCGCCTCAGCGGCGCGGCCGACAACGAGACGCTGCGCGCCAGCGGCCTTTTCAGCTCAAAGGAGCAGGGCGACGGCAGCTTAGGCCCCATCTACGACCGCTTCCGCAAGCGCGTCATGTTTCCCATCGCCAGTGAGAGTGGACGGGTGATCGCCTTTACCGCGCGCACGCTGGAGACGGGCGACAAGGCAGGCGCCAAGTACATCAACTCGCCGGAGACGCCCCTCTACTCGAAGGGGGCTGTCCTGTTCAATCTCGACAAGGCGCGCACGGCGATTCGTCAGCTTGAGTTTGCGCTGCTTGTCGAGGGCCAGATGGACTGCATCTCGGTCTTTCTGCGCGGCATTCAAAACGTCATCGCCACCAGCGGAACGGCCTTTACCGAGCAGCAGGTGGCTCTGTTGCGGCGGCACACATCGCAGGTCATCGTCAACTTCGATCCTGACGCCGCCGGCAGCAATGCCGCCGAGAAGTCGATTGCCCTGCTTACTGAAGAGGGCTTCAACATCAAGATCGTCACCCTTGACGATGGCCTGGACCCCGACCGCTATATCCGCGAGCGTGGCGTGGAGGCCTATAAGGCGGCGTTGCGCGACTCACGCAGGCAGGCCGACTACCTGATCGAGCGCGCCCGGCAGATGTTTCCCGGCGCCAGCGCAGAGCAAAAGGTAAAGGCAATGAACTACCTGCTGCCGCACATCCGGCGGATGCCTGAAAAGCTGGCCCGCGACCAGTTTGCCGGCGACGCCGCGCAAAAGCTGGGCATCGACTCGGCGGTGCTGCGAGAGGAACTGCGCCAGGCTGCGCTCCGCAGGCGCGATCACGTTGAAGTGCGGGCCACAGCTCTCACTGAGGTCGAGCGGGTTCTGCTGCGGGCTCTAGCCATCACCGACCCCGAAAATCAGGGCGCGCGGCGGCTGGCGGCCGAAGCCCTTGCCCAACAACCCGCATGGTTTGAGCGCCTCGGCACCTTCTCTGCCCTCCAGGCGCTCGCCGTTCGCCAGGCCAAAGACCCCATGGACGTGGTCGAGGATCCTGCACAGCGGGCAATGTTGGCCGAGGTCCTGCTCGCCGAGACCAAGCCGCCTGGGGAAGCCGAGGTGCAGAGCGCCATCCAGGAGATCCAGGAGCGCGCCATCGCGAACCGCCAGCGCGACCTCCGCGCCCTGATCGCCGAAGCCGAACGCCGTGGCGACTTCACCGAGCTGGCCCTGCTGACCCAGCAGAAGCTGGAGCTGGACCGGGCGCTGCGCCAGTTACACCTTCACCAGGACGGCATATAATCGGGCCAATGAGTGCCTTATCGGCGCTTTAGGGGGCCCCCCATGATCCTCGAACTCAAACCCGAGCAGCAAAAGATCCTTGATCGGGCCGCCCAATCAGGCATGAGCCCCGAAGAAGTCCTCGATCAGGCCTTCGCCGTCATTCATCAGCAATATGAGAACGAGGATTGGATGCTCGCCGACAAGGAGTCCATTGCCGCCAAGATAGAGACAGGTTTCGCGCAAGCTGAACGTGGAGAGCTCATCGACGCTAAGCAAGCCATCGAGATCCTCCGGCAGCGTCGGGCACAACGGCGCACAGCCTGAGAAATGCCCCCATCCTACCAGCTCACTCCCCAGGCGCTCGACGAGCTTAGCGAAATCTGGGACTACATCGCAGAAGACAATGTGCAGGCAGCAAATCGCGTAGAATCAGCGATTCTGTCGGCGTGCAACAACCTTGCAATCCACCCCCTGATCGGCTCCAAACGAACCGAGATTACCCCTCTGCCGGTTCGATTTTGGACGGTAACCCGCTATCCCAACTTCATCGTGGTCTACCGTCCCGACACAAAGCCGCTACAGGTCATGTCAGTCCTCCATGCGAAGAGGAACATCAAGGCTCTCCTTGAGGAACGATCGCCCCTGTGATGCAGCCCAGGTACCCTGATTCGAGCCACAATCCTGAGTCCAATCCGCCCCCGGAGCGTCTAAATATTCAGGAACAGGCCCGGGTGAGAAGCAAAACTGCCCGGCCCCAATCACAGAGCTGCTGAAAAGCCGCCAGTTTCATCCCCTATTCGCGTTAGCGTCTCGATGGTGGGCTGTGGTATTCTGCTTATCTCTGTGAGGATGCGCGCCCCTCTGCCCCAACCATGAGCTTCGGCTCGCGGGCGACCCAGGCGAAACCTGAAGCGCTTGTCATCCTGTTCCGAGCAAACCCCTGAAACCGCATCTTTTTGCGGAAGAACGAAGGTCTGCGTCCGCGCGCGCCCAGATTTCTTTGTATTACCCATGGAAATCTTTTTTTTCGCGCCCTGGACCGGACCCCGCACCGGTGCGCAAAACGGTGCTGTATCTGCCTTGCGCAAGAGAGTAGAGAGTAGGAACACTTTGGCGATTGATGACAAGTTCGAACATGAAATTGAGGGTCTGATCGAGGTTGGCAAGGAGAAGGGCTATCTCACCTACGGCGACGTGAACGACATGCTGCCGGAAGAGATTGGCTCGGCCGACGATCTGGACGACCTGATCACCACCATTGGCACCCAGGGCATTGACCTTCTGGACAGCCCCAAGTTCACTGGCGACAAGGACTTCGAGCTGGAAGAGGGCGAAGACGTCGAGCTCGACCTGACCCCGGGAACGCTGGAAAAGACCAACGACCCCGTGCGCATGTACCTGCGCGAGATGGGCACCGTGCCGTTGCTGACGCGCGAGGGCGAAGTAGAGATCGCCAAGCGCATTGAGCGCGGACAGCTTCGTGTGCTCAAGGCCATTTCGCGCTCCCCCATCGTGATCCGCGAGATCGTGGCCCTGGGTGAAGACCTGAAGCGCGGCGTACGCAACGTCAAAGAGGTCGTGATCTTCGACGAGGAAGAGCTCACTGAAGAGGTGGTGCAGACTCGCGTCAAGGCCACGGTGGCCCGCATTGACGCGCTCGTGAAGCACCAGAAGAAGGTTGCGCTGCTCGATGAAAAGCTGGCCGCGCCTGCGCCCGCAACCAAGGCCAAGATCCGCGAAGCACGCCACACTCGCTGGTTGATCGCCCGCGAAAAGGTGCTCATCTCGCGCATCGTCCGCGAGTTCAAGTACACCGCTCTTGAGCGCAAGCGGCTGTTGGACAAGGTCAACAAGACCGTGGACACCATGCGCACGCTCGAGCGGCAGGTCCGCTCGCTGGACCAGAAGCACGAAGCCAGCAAGAGCGAGGAGCTGAAGAAGGAGTATCGCCGCCAGCAGAAGAACTGCAAGGTCGATCTGGAAAAGATCGAGAGCGATGCCGGCGTCTCCATCATCGAGCTCAAGCGCACCCAGCGCGAGATGATCCAGGGCGACATGGACGCCGAGCAGGCCAAGCGCGAGCTTATCGAAGCCAACCTTCGTCTTGTGGTTTCCATCGCCAAGAAGTACACCAACCGCGGGCTGCAATTCCTTGACCTGATTCAGGAGGGCAACATCGGCCTGATGAAGGCGGTGGATAAGTTCGAGTACCGCCGCGGCTACAAGTTCTCCACGTACGCCACGTGGTGGATTCGTCAGGCCATTACCCGCGCCATTGCGGACCAGGCCCGCACCATTCGTATTCCGGTGCACATGATCGAGACCATCAACAAGCTCATCCGCACCTCTCGTCAACTGGTCCAGGAGCTTGGCCGTGAACCTTCGAGCGAAGAGATTGCCAAGCGCATGGACATTCCCGTGGCCAAAGTGCGCAAGGTGCTCAAGATCGCGCAGGAGCCCATCTCGCTTGAAACCCCCATCGGCGAAGAAGAAGATTCGCACCTCGGCGACTTCATTGAAGACCGCCAGGCCGTGTCTCCCTCTGAGGCCGTCATCAGCGTCAACCTCAAGGAGTACACCTCGCAGGTTCTCCGCACCCTCACCCCGCGCGAGGAGCGTGTCATCAAGATGCGCTTCGGCCTCGAAGACGGCTCCGAGCACACGTTGGAAGAAGTCGGCCAGAGCTTCCAGGTCACACGCGAGCGGATCAGGCAGATCGAAGCCAAAGCCCTCCGCAAGCTGCGTCATCCCAGCCGCAGCCGCAAGCTGAAAGCCTTCGTCGAAGGCGTCAAAGAGATGTAACTTCGGCTGCAAGTTAGCCGATAAGAGCCGCAGCCTTGGAAGGGGCTGCGGCTCTTTTTCTCCTTGGCGCAATCCTGCGTCCTGGAATGTATATATTAATATATATATTAGTGTTTGACATGATATATATAACGCGGTCTATAATAGGCTCTACTGCAACAACCGCCCAACGGAGGAAGATTCCATGCCTGTCGCTACTGCCCCGAAGCCCCTTGTTGTTCGCGCCCGGAAAGAGCGCGTTCTTGTTGAATTTCCTGAGAATCTGCTCAGGCGCGCAGATGAGGCGGCTCGCAAACTGGACAAGAACCGCAGCGAATTGATTCGAACCGCCGTCGAGCAGCTTCTAGAAGAGATGGAGACGAAGCGGTTTGAACAGGAACTGGCCGCCGCGTATACGGCAAATGCCCCAATGAGCCTGGAAATTCTCGAAGAATTCGTTCACGTGGATCGCGAGGGATTCTGATGGCGGGCAAGCCCTTTCGCGGTATGGTCGTCGAGGTCTCGCTGGATCCCGTCATCGGCCATGAACAAGGCAAGTCGCGCCCTTGCGTGGTGGTTCAGAACGACGTGGGCAACCGGTTTGCATCCACCACAATCATCGTGCCCATGACCGACGCGGCGCGCGTCAAAGTGCCGTCGCCGATTTACGTACCGGTGAAAATGGGCGATGGAGGCACGACCAAGGATAGCTGCATCCTGTGCGATCAGATTCGCGTAGTCGATCAGCTCCGCTTTGGCAGAGTCTATGGCGCACTCTCTCCTGATACGATGGCCAGCGTCGATGCCGCGCTGTTGGTGAGCCTGGGTTTGCCTGGGGCTTCCAACACGCGATCTACGCTGGATTGACCTACTTGGCCGGGTGCCCCAGGACTCGCCTCTGAGACCTGGGAAAGCAAAACCCCCATCGCGACTCACCCCGGCACCACCGCCCGGTTCCCCTGTTTCCGCGCAAATTCGCAAAGCGCCTGGTCAAACGTGACGAGCCGTGCCTGCGTTGCCTCTGCATAGGCCAGCAGCCAGCAATCTCCCACCCACTTCGCGGCAGCCTTACCCGCGAACGGCTCAGTTGCCCGCCGAAACACTGCGTCCACATTTCTCGGCTCAGGATAAAACTCCACGCGCGGGTCTTTGAGCCAGCCGTCGTAAACAGCCCAGGCCTCGCCCAGCGTCAAGGTCTTGTCACCCATCACAGAGCTATTCGTGAGCAGGCGGAGTAGGCCGAGCTGCGTAAAGCGGGAGAAGATGAGCACGGAATCGTCGGGGCAGCCAATCAACCAGCTCCGCGCGTTCGAATTGTGTGGGTGTCCACCGTCCGAGAGCGCCAGCCAGACGTTCACGTCAAGGAAATATGAGGTCATACGGGTTCTCGTCCACGGGGTACCTGGGACCTCGTTTGCCGGTGGCCGAAATCATTGGTCCGGTCACACGCTCGCCCTTCTTCGGCTCGGCGTAGGTCTCCTCGATGGCGCGCACAATAAGTGAACGAATCGATGCACCCGAGCTCTCGGCGCGCTGCCGCAGCCGGGTGTGCAGCGGCTCCGGAATATCGACAGTGGTGCGGACAGGCATGACATGATTATGTCACGAAAGAGTGCCAGCCGCCTCCAACTCCGCCGTTTCTTCCGCACTCAGCTTCAACTCCGCCGCCGCCACATTCTCTTCCAAATGCGTCACCTTCGACGTTCCCGGAATCGGCAGCATCACCGGCGACCGCTGTAGCAGCCACGCCAGCGAAAGCTGAGCCACGCTGACTCCGCGCTCCGCCGCAATCCGGCTCAACGCCTGCGCCGCCGGATGCTCCGCCTTGAGCATCTTCCCGCCCGCCATGGGATACCAAGGCAAGAATCCAATCCCCTGCTTTTCGCAATACGCCAGCGTCTCCTCCTGCCGTCGATCCGCCAGACTATATCGATTCTGGACAGTCGCCACCTCAACAATCTTCCGCGCAGCCTCAATCTCCGCCGGCGTCACCTCGCTCAGGCCGATGTGCCGGATCTTGCCCTGTTCCTGCATCTTCTTCAACGCTCCCAGGCTCTCCTCAAGCGGCGTCCGCGGGTCGATGCGATGAAGTTGGTAAAGGTCGATGCGCTCCAGCTTGAGCCGACGCAGGCTCATCTCGACACACTGGATCAAATACCCGGCCCGGCCCACGTACTCGGTCTTTGCCGGACCCTGGCGAGTAATTCCGCCCTTGGTGGCGATGACGGTTGTTAATCCGCTGGGGCCAGCCGCATACGGCGCCAGCGCCTCGCCGATCAGCCGCTCTGCAATCTCCGGTCCGTAGGCGTCGGCAGTGTCGATGAGCGTTACGCCCAGCTCGACAGCCCGGCGGAGGACGCGGCGGGCTTCGACCGGGTCGGCGGGCTCGCCCCACGCGCCGTCGCCCACCAGGCGCATGGTTCCATAGCCAAGACGGTGAACGGGCAGATCGCCGCCGATAAGAAATGTGCCGCTGGCGGCTGCGGAAGAGGCTCTTGCGTCCATGATCCAATTTAGATGCTTTCAGCCGTCAATGGATGTGAGAGAATCCCCTGCGTGACGCGGCTGGGAACCGAGCGCCGGCCTGCTGCGTATGTTCAACGCAGAGCAACCAAGGAGAAACACTCATGAGCAGCGAACCGTATCCCAACCCGCAAGCCATCTTCTATCAGCAGTATGAGTCTGTCCGCCGCGACGAGGTCGTCGGCATTCTTCTGGCGCTTTTTCTTGGCGGCTTCGGCATTCACCACTTCTATTTGCGGAATACCGGCTTGGGCATTCTCTACTGCTGCTTCAGTTGGACGCCGATTCCCTGGATTCTCGGTTTTATCGAGTGCTTCTTCATGCCCGGCCGGGTGCGCGAGTTCAACGCCATTCAAGCTGCGGGCATCGCCGCGGCGCTCGGCATCGCCATGCCCGGATGGGGCCAGCCGATGAATGTGACAGTCAACATGCCGCCCGCGCCGCAAGCTGGCCAAGCCACCCAGACCATCCAGGCCGGCACGCTCGTCGCCTGCGGACGCTGCCAGCAGACCAACCCGCCGGGGTCGCGGTTTTGCTCGGGGTGCGGCTCGGCGCTCTGATCTGTTCCACGGTGGGACAGATCAGACCGCAATGGATTCCTACATATTCGCATGCCCCGACCGCATCGACTCATTGAACTGCGGCTTGGTAAAGTTCAGCGCCGCATCCAGCGTCGCCTGATACTCCGGTGCGCGTTCCATCAGCTTCGGCGTTGCCGCGGCAAACTCGCCATCGAGCGCCATCAGCCCCTCGCCGGCCTCGTTCCCGGCGATGCGCAATAGATCCTCTTCAGTCGTATTCAGGTACTGCGCGTCTCTCGGGTCGGCGATCCACACCGGCTTGCCTTCGCCCAGCACTCCAGAGAGCCAGTAGACCTTGCGCAGCAGATATTCGAGCCGCTCCGCATCGTTGGTCTCAGTGAACAGAAACTTCTTCTGCCAGCGGCTGTAGTAGCGGGTGGTCACCGGGACCGGCTGGCGGTTGCCGGACTTGATGAATTCAAGCTGGCCCAGATCCACCGTCTTGCGAACCGCGTTATAGACGAAGCTCTCCGCATAGGGCTGCTCCATGGCGGGCACAATCTCCGCAAAGGTCAGGGTCACTGAGGCGGCTATCTTGGCATGCAGGTTGTGCGCCCCGCCGTCCGCCAGGTGCATTTCCCCATGAACGATATGGGTGTCCGCGCCGGAGATCGATGTGTGGAAAGGCCATTGGAACTGGCCCAAAGCCACCGGCAGACCGCCCAGCGTTACGTAGCACTCGGGCCGTGGATTGCGCAGCCGCTTGGCCTCGCCCGCCAGGTGCGCCGTCATTGCGGGCAGCAGGTCCGGCTTGTTGAATTCGAAGGCCTCGCTCAGTTCCAGCTTGAGAGTGCGGCCGGCAGCTTCGGAGCCCGGCAAGCCAAGCTGAAAAACCGCCGTTGGCTGTCCGTGGAAGTCGCTGCCTTCGGTCGCGGAGACCAGGACCAGTCCGGCCTGATCGGCGGCAGCTTGCACAGAGGATACGAGAGTAGATTTCAGATCGGCGGTCATTCGAGGGGAATCCTGTGTTCCTAGGCTAAGAATCGATGCACCGCCATTGCTGACCGATGCACACTCATTCTAAGCGAGGCGGCGGCCACGCGTCGCATTTACAATGTCAATTGTGCAGACCGAACAGTCCTCGCCGATCATTCTCGCCGAAAACCTGACCAAGGTTTACGCGGCGGGCCGACTTCAGGTCACCGCGGTGCGCGGCGTATCGCTTGCCGTGGAGCGTGGGGAGTTTGTAGCCATCGTTGGCCCCTCGGGTTCGGGCAAGTCCACGCTCTTTTACCTGCTGGGCGGGCTCACCCAGGCCACCGAGGGGCGCGTGGTCATCGACGGCGTCGATTTTGCCACGCTCAGCGACGGCGAGCGCACACGGCTGCGCAAGCAGCGGATCGGCTTCGTCTTCCAGAAGTTCAACCTGCTGCCCACGCTCTCGGCCATGGGCAATATCGAGATCGCGTGGGCCGTCAGCGGCCGCAAGGAGCCTTTGGATCTCAAGTACCTTGACCATTTGAGCGAACTTCTCTCGATTCAGGGCAGGTTTCAGCACCGCCCCTCGGAGTTGAGCGGCGGCGAGCAGCAGCGTGTGGCCATTGCGCGTGCGCTCATCACGCGGCCGGCCATTGTGCTGGCCGATGAACCCACCGGCAACCTGGATACCAGGAACTCCGAAGCAGTGCTCGAAATGCTGCTCAAGTCGAACCGCGAACTGGGCCAGACAACCCTGATGATCACCCACAATCCAGAGGCCGCCTCCATCGCCAGCCGGATCCTCTACATGCGGGACGGCGAGATTGTGCGGGAGGAGAAGGGTTCGCGGCCGGATGCTGCTTGACCAGCCTCAACCGTGGCCTAGCCAGTCCCGGCAGCCGGGTCAGGCAGCCAGATCCGGCAGCCAGATCCGGCAGCCAGATCCGGCAGCCAGATCAGGATCAGCCTTGCCCGCCGCAGTCGCACTGCTGTTCGCCGCATCCACGGCACAGGCCGCTGTTTGACCGCATTTCGGCAGCCCGGTATACTCAATCTTGCACGATGCGGGAGTAGCTCAGTGGTAGAGCATCGCCTTGCCAAGGCGAGGGTCGCGAGTTCAAATCTCGTCTCCCGCTCCATTCCGCCCTCCGGCTTCGGCCGGGTTGGCTACGGTGGTGTGGAGCGAAGCAAATATTAGGCTGCCCTGCCAAGGCGCGGTACCCAAGTGGTAAGGGAGAGGTCTGCAAAACCTTTATGCGTCGGTTCGATCCCGACCCGCGCCTCCAATCCTTTCAATAACTTAGAGCCAAACCTCACAACCGGCGAAAGCGTCACTGTAGCGGAATTTGTAGCGACTGCGCCGCTCTGTAGCAGGACGGCGCCTGAAAATCGGTAATCAGTTGAGCCTCTTGCATAATTCCATTGAGACTGCAAAAAGTGTCAGGGCACGACTTCAGTCGTGCCGGAAGAGCAACAAAATCATGTTGGGCTTTAGCCCCTGCGGTTTTGTTTTCAGTAATTTGCAATTCCGCAGCGGCTAAAGCCGGAATCTAAATTGGCCATTTGCGGCACGACTGAGGTCGTGCCCTGACACAATCGATAGCCTGAAGGCAATTTTGCAAGAGGCTCACACGTTAGTGAAAACACTAGACGCTCAAAACTATCAAAACGCAGCAAACGCGGTTCTTGAGTGCGCTACAAGTACACGGAGTTTTGGACGATTGGGGTTCGCATTCGGTCGTTCTTGACCCATCCGGCGACCTTCTGGTCGACAGTTCTGCAAAGGAGATTTTCTCCGGCGCAATCCTGGCAATTCCGTCAACCTCCGGATTGCCGGCTACGCGGGAATCGACTTTCCGAAAACCACTGGGGCGTTCTTCAGGACGAATCGGGGTGCGATGCATCCTTGCTGGAGCTTCTTGGCCTTCGGCGTAAAGAGAAGACTCGCATTGGAAGGGTTACAAATGAATCCAGCCGCCAAGAATGAGTGAAAGCGACCCTACAGCAACGAACATCCAAAGCAGGACCCCTTGCAAAAGAGGGCGAACTCCGACTTCGCGGAGAGTTCTCATGGAGAGTCCGGTTCCAATCAGGTAAAGCGTGACGGTCAGGCCGACGCCCCCAAGGTGCTTGAGCACTGGATACGCGGACTGGAAGATGTGAACGTAGGTGTTGGCGACCGCCGCGAGGCAAAAGAAGAGAATGAACCAGGGCCATTGAATGCGCGCGTTGCTCTTGTTTGCCATTGCGGTTCCAACCGAAAGCGGTACGATCCACAGAGCGCGTGCCAACTTGACGGTTGTGCCAACCGTGAGAGCCACCGCTCCGTACTTTGCAGTCGCGCCAACGACGGAACTTATGTCATGGATGGAGAGTGCCGACCAGAGGCCAAACTGTGTTTGTGTCATATGCAGTGCTGTCCCGATTGGTGGAAATGTAAGCAAGGCAACCGAGTTCAGCACGAATACGGTTCCGAGTGAGACGGCAATTTCTTCCTGGCTCGCATTGGTGATTGGGGCAATCGCGGCAATGGCGCTGCCGCCACAGATGGCAGTGCCGGCCGAAATGAGATAAGAGATCCTTTGCTTTACGTGCAAGAGTCGTCCCAACCCCCAACCCAGGAGCAATGCGATGCTGATGCTGCCCGCGGTATAGATGAACCCTGAGCGGCCTGCTTGCATAACCTGCTGCAAGTCCATTCCGAATCCGAGCCCCACCACTGACGCCTGTAGCAGCAACTTCGATAACTGCTTTGCCTCAAGATGAAAGGGATGCACGAAGCTGAATCCGTAGATGAGGCCGCCGGCCAAAGCCATTGGTGGCGATACCAGGCCGCTTGCCGCAATAATCAAGCCGATGAAGAATACGTTCTTAGTCACACATCCAGTGTTCCTGAAGAATGCGTCGGCGTCCAAGCAGAAGTACTGATGCCCTATTTGCGATTTTTATGTGTGCCGGCAGGTTGGAATCGATTGGTCATGACGGAGGTTCTCTGCATGCCCGCGCGTGCGGTGAGAAACCTGCGGAATTCAATTGTCAGGCCCTGCGGCTCGGGGACAGATCCGTATGCGAAAAGGAACTGGCGCTTGATTCTCACACCCTCAATTTCAACAATCTTGAAACTGTTATTGAGCCTCAGGTCTTTGGCAATCGCCCAACGCGAGACGAATCCGATCCCCAATCCGGCTTCCACGGCGGATTTGATGGCTTCGGTTGAATCAAGCTCCATTACAATGTGCAACGAACTCCGATTTACACCTTCTCGTTTCAGTGCCATTTCAATTACATGCCGCGTACCCGATCCGCGTTCCCGCATCAGCAACGGAATTGAGGCAATTTCAGAACAGGAGACCGAATTGCGCTCGGCCCACTCGTGTGCTGTGGATACAATCGGCAAAAGTTCATCTTCAAGGAACGGCTCCGTCTTCACCTCGCGGCTTCGCGCCGGGCCCTCGATGAAGCCCAGCGCGATCTTCTGCTTCTCCACCGCTTCCACAATGTGCTCCGTGTTGCCGCTGATCAAAGTGGGGTGAACGCGGGGATGCTCGCGACAAAACTCTCCTAGCAGGCCAGGCAACACATATTGGGCAATGGTTGTGGATGCGCCCAGTGCAAGTTGGCCGGCGTGTTCTCCGCTCAAGGCTGCAATCTCCTGCTCGGCGTGGCCGAAAAGCGTCTTGACCTGCTCACAATAATTCAGAAGAACCTTTCCAGTAGCCGTTAGAGTGATGTGCGCTCCCGTGCGATTAAACAGCTGCACGCCAAGATCCTCCTCAAGCGCCTTGATCTGGAGGCTCACTGCGGGCTGCGTGAGATACAGTTCTTCAGCGGCCTTGCGGAAGCTGAGCTGTTCCGCAACTGCCCGGAAGACCACGAGACGGAAATTTTCAAGACTCGCCATTCGATGATTAAAGCACCTGCTCGCGACGGCCAATGCAAGCACCGTTCCGCGCCCGGCCAGAATCTGTACGGGATGTCAGTTGTGGGCCTTGGCAGGTTCGGCTACAGCTAACTCGATCTTAATCTCCGGTGGCGTCAGGAGCGTGTTGTGAACCAGACAGTGATGCACTGAGCGCGTCAGGCCCTCCGTCTGTTCTTCTGTGAGAGAGACGGGACACACAACATGCACGCGAAAGTTGCCAACGCGGGCAGGCTGTTTCAGCTTTTCGGCGGTAACCGTGACCTCAACGCCTGTCTCCGCGAGATTGCGTGTCTTCAGATACTGCATAGCATAGAAGGCCGCGCAAGATCCCAGCGACGCGAGCAGCAACTCCGGTGGCGTCATGCCGGAGTCTTCCCCACCATTCTCTGTCGGTTGGTCGCAAATAACGGAGTGTGATCGCGAATGAATCGCAAATTTAACCTTGTCGAGATGAGTAATCTTCACTTCCATCATGGTTTTCCTCTTCCATTGGAAGAAAGACACGAGGGCGGCGATTCGTTACAGAATCGCGGATGTTTTTTCTTCGACCGGCATTACCAACATACGCAGATACTCGCGTGTAAGGATGGCGCGCAAGCGAGGCGCGACAGCCGGGTCACAGGGAATCTCCAGGGAGCGGCAGCGGTCGATGGCCGCGCGCAGGTCACGTAGAAAAGCCACGCAGGATGGGCAAGCCTCGATATGTTCGCGCATCTGTTCGCAGGTAATCGGTTCCAAGCGGCCGTCGAGATACTCGGAGAGATTGGCAAAAAGATCGCGGCATTCTGCCGGGCGTTGCGCGCCGTTGGCTCGGGCGCGTTTGGGCTTGCTTGCGGAGGGTCTGGCTTGTTTGGGTAGCGCGGGAATGGCCTCGAGTAGCTGGCTCATCTCCTTGCGCACGCTCAGACGCGCGCGATGAAGCCGAATCCGCACCGTTCCCTGCTGAAGAGAGAGGACTTTCGCGATCTGCTCGGTGCTCAACTCTTCCATATCGTGGAGCACAAGAACGATGCGCAAGGGCGCCGGGACGCGGAGTATCGCCTGATGCAGCAGATGGTGCTGCTCGGCGGCGAGAAGGTTGCCTTCCGGTCCCACTGCGGCATCCTCAAGCAATCTCCCCAATTCTTCATCGTCCGGCATCAACTCGTCGAGCGACAGGACGTTTGCCGGGGCGTGGGCGGGCTTGCGGCGCATGCGCCAGCAGCGGTTTCTGGTGACCGTGTAAAGCCAGACGGCCATCTGCTGGGGGTTCTGGATCCTGGCAAGGTGTCCGAGGGAACGGGAGAGCACCTCCTGCATGGTGTCTTCCGCATCTTCAGGATGCCCGCAGACCTTCATGCTGAAAGAATAGACCGTATTCTGGAGCAACCCAATTGCCTGTTCGACAGCTTCAGGAGTGTTCCGGCGCAAGAGTTCCGTGGCTTGGATCAGTTCAGGTCGCATCGCATAGAGTCACCGAGAGCTACACCAGTATATTCCGCGGCGTGCACGACCGACAGCAGGTTCTCCCGAAACTCCGCCTGTGTGGCGCGGAGCACATTCAGAAAGAAACTCACTGCACACCACGAGGCAGCGTGCTGCCCGTTTGCAATGCAGTCTCGATCATCTGAAGACATATCTGGGAAACCTTTTTCAGCCATTCTCGCTCCTCGCTGTCATCCGGTTTGGAGTCAGCCGCCAGCCATGCGCGCACCAAGGCCAACGCGAGCCCCATCTCGGCGCCTGGATGGCATTCCTCCAGCCGGAACATCTGGCGGTAGACCTCATCTTTGACTCGCTCACCGCGAATATGCCGAGGGTTGCCCGGTCTGGCAATACCCTTTCGCATCGTCATGGCAGTCTCTCCCCATGAACGAGCCAGGAGTACAGCCCGACTTCGGCTGAACCAAGCTTCTCGAAACCGGAGAGCCGCATCTCTCTAAGGGCGTCTGATGGTGCGATGCGATGCGCCAGAGGCGGACCGTGAACGGGCTCAACATCCGTACGCCAATCGAGGATTGCAATTCGCCCACCCTTCTTGAGAACTCGCCGGGCTTCCAATAACACTGCAACTCGATCCTCGATCTCATGCCATACATTCGCGAGAAAGAAGAGGTCGCAGCTGGAAGCAGGCAGGCCGCTTTGTTCGGCTTCAGCGTGAATCAACTCGATGTTGGCGAATTCGGGCTGGCTCAGCTTCATCTTGAGCAAGGCAAGCATCTCGCTTTGCCCGTCGACCGCGTACACCTTTCCCGCCGCGCCGACTGCGCTCGATAGAGGCAATGTAAAGTATCCCGTGCCCGCGCCCACGTCGGCGATGGCCTCGCCGGTGTGCGCCGCCAGAGCGCCAATCACCTCCGCGGGGGGAAGCCAAACAAGGCGTTCGGGCTTGTCGAGCCGCTCGGCCTGGGATGCTGGGAATCGCCTGTCGTTCATCATGCCCTCAACTCCTGGGACTACAGTTGGCGTCTTTCAAGCCAATGGCGCGCAGCATAAGCATGGCCGGGCACCAGTTAGTGAACGCCGATTGCAGCAGATTGAGTCCCACAAATGCCGTCAGCCACAGCCAATAGAGCGACACAAAATGCGCGAGCAGCAGTGAAATCAGAACCATAACGCCTCCCATCAGACGCACACCGCGTTCAACTGTCATAGGGAATCTCCTTGTTCTAATTCAGGTTGATCTCCAGGCTCAGCCTGGCGCCCAGAGTGAACCATGTAATAGAGAACCGGAATGGTGGGCCACGAGAGAAAAGTCGAAGCCACCGCTCCCGCAATCAGCGATATTGCCAGCCCCTGAAAAATGGGGTCGGAGAGAATCACGCTTGCGCCTACGACAACCGCGGCCGCGGTCAAGAGCATGGGGCGGAACCGAGTTGCGCCCGCATCGATCACTGCCTCGGCCAAAGGCATTCCCTGGCGAATGCGAAGCTCGATGAAGTCGACAAGGATGATCGAGTTGCGCACGATGATACCGGCGCCGGCAATAAAGCCGATCATCGAGGTTGCCGTAAAGAATGCGCCCAGTATCGCATGAGCCGGCATGATGCCGACCAGGGTCAGCGGAATGGGAGCCATGATGATCAGCGGAACGATGAAGGAGCGGAACCAGCCCACCACAAGCACATAGATGAGTACCAGCACCGCGGCGAACGCCAGGCCCATGTCGCGGAAGACCTCGATCGTAATCTGCCATTCGCCGTCCCACTTCATCGAGTAATGGTCCGTGGACTCCGGCATCGACGCGTTATAGCGGGTCAACGTGTATCCGGCTGGAAGGGTGAGATGGTCGAGGTCCTTGTTCATCTTCAGGATGGCGTAGACCGGGCTTTCCACCGCCCCAGCCACGTCTCCCGTGACATACACCACGCGGCGCAGATTCTTGTGATAGATGCTGGGCTCGATGGTCTTGTGTTCGACGATGACCAACTCGCGCAGAGAAACCATGCCGCCGTCGGCGCCCGGCAGGCGAATATTCTCCAGGCCTTGCTCGGAGGAACGATCCGCGCGGTCAAGCTCGACAATTGCGGGCACAGGCTCCCGTGATGTCTGATCGTGCATCAGGCCGGCCTGATCTCCCGAGAGAGCCAGCGCCAGGGCATGAGTTACATCGGAGACCGCGATGCCGTGCTCTGCCGCCTTGACTTCATCTACACGCATGATCAGTCTGGGTTCCGGGTCTTCGACATACCAGTCGGTGTCAACCACTCCGGGGGTGTGTTGGAAAATCGACTTGATCTGTTGGGCAACCTGGGTCTGACCGGCAAGGTCTGGACCGTAAACCTCGGCCACCAAGGTTTGCACCACCGGCGGCCCCGGCGGAACCTCGCTGACCTGAATGCGCGCGCCATACGCGTTGCCGATCGCGTCGAGCAACGGACGAAGCCGCTTTGCAATCGCATGGCTCTGCACGCTGCGTTGCTTGGCAGGCAACAGATTGACTTGAATGTCGGCCTGATTAGGCTGGCGGCGCATGTAGTAGTGGCGCACCAGACCGTTGAAGTTATACGGGCCAGACGTTCCCGTGTAAGTCTGGTAGTTCAACACATCCGGCTGCCGCGCGAGTTCTTCACCAAGCGCTTGGGCCACTCGCGCCGTCTGCTCCAGGGGTGTGCCGTCGGGCATGTTGATAACCACCTGCAACTCGCTCTTGTTGTCGAACGGCAACATCTTCACTCGCACCAGTCCCAGGGGCGCCAATGCCACCGAGACCAGAAGCAGCACTGCCACTCCAACGAAGAACAGGACGCGATTGCGCGTGGATTGGATCAGAGGCGTCATGATGCGCCGATAGATCCTCGTCCGCCAGTTCTCCGTCTCCGGTTCGAGTATTTTGGCCCCTTCCAGATGCCTGCCAACAAGCCGGAGGGCAGCCCAGGGCGAAACTACAAATGCAACCATCAGCGAGAAGAGCATGGCCGCCGATGCGCCCACGGGAATGGGCCGCATGTACGGTCCCATCAAGCCGCGCACAAAGGCCATCGGCAGTACCGCAGCAATCACGGCAAACGTGGCAAGAATGGTTGGATTGCCAACCTCGGCCACTGCTTCTACTGCAACGACACTCATCGGCCGCCCATGATTCTCCGGCAACCTGAAGTGACGCACCATGTTTTCGACGACGACAATCGCGTCATCGACAAGAATGCCGATCGAGAAGATCAACGCAAAAAGCGTTACGCGGTTGATGGTGTAGCCCAGAAAGTAAAACACTGACATCGTGAGCGCGAGCGTAACCGGAATGGCCAGCAGCACCACGCCCGATTCGCGCCAACCGAGGAAGAGCGCGACAAGCAATGTCACGGACAATGTTGCCAGCAGCAGATGCTCAAGCAACTCATCTGACTTGTCTTTCGCCGTCTCTCCGTAATTCCGCGTGGTGGTCACCGTCACGTCGCGGGGAATCGTGACACCCTGCATCTCATGCACGCGCTTGAGCACTGCATTTGAAATATCCGTGGCATTGGTCCCTTTGCGTTTAGCAACGGTAATCGTCACAGCCGGGTACTGACCTGCCCCCCGCGATGCTGTGGCGCCCGCGTTGGTCGTACCGTAGACAACATAGTCTGAAGGCTCCGCGGCGCCATCGACGATCCTGTCGGCCACGTCGCGCAGATACACCGGATGCCCGCGCACCACGCCCACCACCACCGCTTCCAGATCCTCGCGGCTGTTGAAGAGATTGCCGGCGTCGACGCGGACCTCCTGGTTGTTATCGGAGAATTTCCCAGCCTGTACGCTTGCATTTGCTGCTTGCAGGTGTCCTACAATCGCCAATGGCGATAAGCCGTAGGCACTCAGCTTTTCCGTACTCAGCACAACACGCATCGTGCGTGGAAGGCCGCCGATGATCGTCGTTTCAGATACATCGGAAATCTGCGCAATGTTGTGTCGCATCTCGTCCGCGATGGCGCGCAGTTGATAGCCGTTATAGTGCTCGCCCCACAGCGTCATGGCCAGGATCGGCACATCGTCGATGGAGCGGGCTTTGATCAGCGGCTGCGAAACTCCCGGCGGCATGTGATCGAAGTTCGAGTAGAGCTTGCTGTAGACCTTGATCAGCGCGTCCTCTTGCGGCGTGCCGACAAGAAAGCGCACAATCACCAGGCTTTGGCCCGGCGCCGACGTTGAATACACATACTCGACGCCCGAGATCTGATGCACCAGCGTCTCGATCGGCAGTGTGACGCGCTCTTCCACCTCCGCCGGGGATGCACCCGGCATGGCGGTGGTGATGTCCAGCATGGGGACAAGGATCTGCGGCTCCTCCTCGCGCGGAATGATAGCCACCGCAAAAATTCCGATGGCCAGCGATGCGGCAATGAACAACGGCGTCAGCTTGGAGTTGATAAATGTGTGAGCCAGTTTCCCGGCGATTCCAGGTTCTTGCTTCATTGCTGGACCTCAATGCGTTTGCCGCCGAGGTCGCGGTCCGAGGGCGCGTCAACCAGCTTTTCACCCGAAGAGATGCCCGACAGAACCTCTACCAGATTGCCTTGCGCCGCGCCCAGGGTCAGATAGCGAAGCTGCGCGATTCCCTGCCCGTCGAGCACATACGCGCAGGCCAGCGAGCCACGCAAAACAACGGCGGAACGCGGAATGAGGATCGCCTGGCGCGAGCCGTTGGCAAACTCAGCCGTTCCATACATGCCGGCGCGCAACTGAGTTGAAGAAGGCAAGTCGATCTTGACGAGAAAGCTATGACTCGATGGATCGGCGGCGGGCACGATCTCCGCAACGGTCCCCGTCATACTCGTGGAACCGGCCCCATCGATCGCCACCTGCACCTTCATCCCCTGATGTATCGTGCCAATTGCCGACTCATCCACCGTGGCGTCCAGTTGCAACGCTCCAGCTTGATCCACCTGGAGTAATGGCACGCCCGGTGCGGCCATCGTTCCCGGATCGGCCATCCGCGCCGTCACCACGCCTGCAAAGGGCGCAACCAATCGCGTATAACTCATCGTGGTGCGCGCCCCGCTCTCCTGCGCTCGCGCCGCATCGGTCTGCGCGCGCGCTGCCTCCAGGCTCGCTGCTGCTGCTTCCGCTCGTCGCGAGACCTCATCCATCTCCTGCGGGCTTACGCTCTTTTCGGACTCAAGCTGCTTGTACCGGCTCAGCGTGCTCGCCGCCAGCGCGGCGTTCGTCTGCGCCGCGGCTTGCATGTTGAGCGCCGACTTCACGCCCGCCTGCGCCTGCTCCACTTGCGCATGCAATGTCGCATCGTCGAGCACTACCAGGGCCTGCCCAGCCCGGACGCTGTCTCCTTCGCGCACCATCACCTGCTGGATGCGGCCCATCACCTGAGCCGATACCACCGCGGTTTCCCTGGCATGAACGGTGCCGGTGGACCGCAGGCTCACAGGCACCTGTTGCTCCTGGCTTTCAACAACCCGCGCCTGCATGGTTTGTGTGGTCCCTGGAGTTGCGGCAGGTTCACCGCCATGGCAGCCGGCGATCGTCGTCGCGGAGGCGGCAAGCAAACTTACCCATAAGACGTTCTTCATTGCAGTTCCTCCGCGGCATCGGGGGTTAGGGTCCCGGTAGCGTTTAAAAGTTCGCTATAGGCCATGGCATTCCCGTACACGGCATGCCAGTAATTGGATTGGCTCTGCCGTTCGGCGTCCTCAGCCCGCAGCAGATCGGTGATGGTGGCAAGTCCCGCGCCGTAGCGGTTCTTGATGATGCGAAGACTCTCGGCCGATTCGTCCGTCGCGGCCTGTGCCGTCTCCAGTTGCAATGCAGCCGTCCGGCGATGAATGTGCGCCTGGCTCACTTCCAGGCGCACATGCTGCTGCGCGGCAGCCCGTTGCGCGTCGATCTTCTGTTTCGCCGCGGCCGCCCGCGCCAACTGCGCGCGCTTGGCCAAAGGCAGAATGTCCACGCTGATCTGCACGCCGGCCACCCAGTTGTTGCCGCCCGAGCCGCCAAACGATGTCCGGTCCTCTTCCCAGTTTCCGTAAGCACTCACGCGTGGACCGAAGTCAGACCTTGCCGCTCCCACGGTGGATGCCTGCGCCGATTGCGCCTGTCCCAACGCAGTCAGGTCGGGTCTCCGCTTTGCGGCCGTCGCCATCTCCTCTTCAAGCGCGCCCTGCGGAAACGTGCGCGGCTCTATCGGCTTCAACTCGGTTGCTTTCAGGTCGGGCGCGCCCATCGCCTCGCGCAGCCCCGCCCATGCCAGCTCAAGGTCGCCCTGGGCCGCAATCAGCTCCTCTTTGCGCGCGGCCACATTCACCCCGGCCGACATGCGGTCCGACTCCACCGCAAGTCCAGCCTTCACGTGCTCGTCCACAGAACTCAGCAATGCCGCCGACGTTTCCTGCTCATGCTGCGCAACGGCAATCTCCCGCTGCGCGTACAGCACCTGCAGGTAGGCCCCGACAACGCGGAACACGATCTGCTGGTCCACCGCCTTGGCGGCGGAGGAGGCGCTCTCCTTGAACAGATCCGCGCGGTGAATCTCCCTCTCCGTCTTGAACGAATCGAATGCCGTCCACGAGCCGGAAAAACGCGTAGAGAAATTCCCTATCGGTTGCGGAAAGTTCAGAGCGTCCAGAGCAAAATCGGCCTGCGTGAACTGCCTCTGCCGCAGCCGCGTTCCAAACGCATAGACCGGATCGTTGCCGCGCGAGATGTCTTCAGTAAAGCCGAGTTGCGGCAGAAGTCCCGTGCGCGCCACGGCGGAGGCCGACTTGGCATCCTGGTTGTCCGCGCTGGCAATCGCTGCCTCAGGGCTTTGCCCCAGGGCCTCATTGATGGCTTGCCGGAGCGTCAGTGGTTCCTGCGAGCCGGCGGCCAATCTCCCCATAAAGACCAGAAGAGAAAGGGTTAGGACTCGATAGATGCGAGAATTCGTTCGGTGCAACGTCGTCGGTTTATGCATTCATAGGAATAAAGTCACGGAACGGGGTATTCGTTACAAGCGAAGTGAAAGGAAACCGGCCGATGGCTGCAAGGCCATGTCGAATCAGCTTCCAAGACATAGCTTCGCGATGTCAGGCTGCATGGCTGAATGCCGATGCTGAACCGGACCTCAGGAGCGTTTCCCGTCATCATCGCGGCAAAATGCCCCGTTATTACCGCGGCTTCCGGTTCGGCTTTTCAATCATCCTGAACGCGATCCAAGGCATTATTCTTGGTACTTTTCTATTCTTGCCCTTGGGTGATGCGGCATGAGGGCCGTTCCTGATTCATCGGTCCGCTGCAAGGAGAGCTGGATGCAAACTCTCTTATAACGAGCCACTTGCAAAATTCCACGGAGAGGGCAAAAAGCGTCAGGGCACGACTTCAGTCGTGCCGGAAGAGCAACAAAATCATGTTGGGCTTTAGCCCCTGCGGTTTTGTTTTCAGTAATTTGCAATTCCGCAGCGGCTAAAGCCGGAATCTAAATTGGCCATTTGCGGCACGACTGAAGTCGTGCCCTGACACAATCGATAGCCTGAAGGCAATTTTGCAAGAGGCTCACTTTTCTATTCTTGCCCTTGGGTGATGCGGCATGAGGGTCGTTCCTGATTCATCGGTCCGCTGCAAGCAGAGCTGGATGCAAACTCTCTTATAACGGCGGCTTGGGTATGATTCCGCCGATCAAGCCGAAGGCGCTTGCACTTGGCGGCTCAGGCAAATCGGGGAGGATTCGCATCCCGGCAAATTCCCTAGTTGGCGGAGTCTTTCTGGCGAGTCGCCTTTACAGCGGACAGAATCCCAACACCCAAAAGCACGACTGCTCCCACGAAAATCCATTGCGACGGCATATGCACCAGGTGCGCTGCGTAAACCAGTCCGGCAATCATGATTGCGAACCCGGCCGCGTAAATTCCGAACGACATAAGGTCTCCTTCTTGAGTCAGCCGCGATCCATTGAGTCGCGGCGGTTTGCATCCAGGTACATCAAAGCGACAATCGGTGCGCCCCGCCGTTCACACCAGCCTCGCTCGTCTGGCGGTTCGTGCTGCACTGGGTGGGGGATCGAGGAGTTTGGGCCTGGATGCGTTCTCCTCTGGCAGTTGATCGTGCAGAACCACGGTGAGCAGCGACCTGTTCACCCGGATGCGGCCGTTGTACTCGATGTAACCGAGCTTTCTGAAGCGATTCATGAAGAAGCTGACGCGTGATCGGGTGGTACCGATCATCTCCGCAAGGGTCTCCTGCGTGACCGGTGGAATTAGTGTTTCGGGCTCGCCCGGCTCGCCAAATTCCGCCATCAACAGGAGAGTCCGCGCCAAGCGCCTCTCGCTGGAGTTGAAGAGTTGATCGATCAGATCGGCCTGGGTTCTCATGCCTCGCCGCAGCATGAAGTTCAGAAAAAAGTCGGAGAAGAGATGTTCTTCGTGCAGGACGCGGAGCATCTCCGTTCGATCGATCTTGAGCGCGATGCAGGCAATCAAGGCAGATGCAGACGCCGTTCGCAGCGCGTCCCCAGCGGTGATCGCCTCCTCGCCGGCAAAGTCTCCGGCAGCCAGAAGCGTAACGGTAGCTTCTTTGCCCCGCTTCGACACAACCGTGATCTTTGCCCGGCCAGTCTGGAGGTAAAATACTGATTCGGCGGGGCTTCCTTGAGAAAAGAAAACCTGTTTCGCCTTCAGGCGAACGATCTGCCGTCCTGTCCCTTCGGTGGCAAGATAGTGGACGTTATCAAACGACTTCTTCGCTGCTCTGTCCATCTGGATGGCCTCCTGCTGCGTTCCATCTACCGGTCGATCGCTCGAATACTGCATCCGCCGGGGGATCTCGCTGTTGCACTCCAGAACACCCGATCGATCACTCATTAGGGAAGCATGGCACCGCGTCCAGCGATAGTCTGAGCGGTTTGGCTCAATCGATGAAAGCCTTTGTCCGCTCCAGGCCCTGGGGCGTTTTCGGGAAGCGCAGCAGCCCGGACGACCGGCGCCAACGCTTCCAAGCGGGCGCGACGCCAACGCCATGGACGCTGCAAAGGGAGTCGGGCTTCACAGGCTGCGGAAAAACCCGTTCGGGCGGTAGGCCAGGGATTTATCCCTGGCACAACGGCAGCAGAATCAATTCGGGCTTTAGCCCCTGAGGTATGCTTTTCGCCGCTTTTGACCCAGAACTGGCCTTTTTCCGCAGCCTGTTCAGCCGGAACGCGTCCGGGCAGTAGATGAGAGGAATCGACCGTTTATCTTGAGGTGGCCGCGGGACATTCCCATTTTGCAACCCGTTTACTGTTCAAGCACACCACCAGTGCTAATGACTAGAAAGTAACCTTGCTAACCCCACCGTCACGGGTATACTCCAGCGTGAATGGGGTCTTATGACATGAGATTCACGGTGGATCCGGCCCTGTTCCTTGTTGTTGGCCGCAATGCCGGACCATTTATGCCAGCTGCAAGAAGCGCACAGTCTGAAACGTCAAGATGGAGTTGCCCATGAGAACGATTCAAGTTCAAGTCGCCAGTCCGGAGATTCATAAAGCCACCCGGCCCGGACCTGCCGCCGTCTTGACCGAAAGCACCCGGAAATGGGCGAGCCGTTCTGGGAGCGACCACAACGCAGCAAGCTCAGCAAGAGCAGTCGTCGCCAAGCGGGGTGCCCTGGGACAATTCCGAAGCTGGACACTGGCCCTGGCGGCTTTCCTGCTGACGGCCGCGAGTGCGCATGCGCAAGCGATCTTCTCCACTCCGCAGCCTGTGGGCGCCACGTCCGGTCAGCAAAACGTCACCGTGACGGCCCAGGCCGCGGGCGCCGTTGCCAGTGTGCAGGTGTTGACCGCGGGGGCGGCCAATCTTGACTTCGCTCCCGGCACCGGATTGTCAAACTGCGGGTCGGCCACCCTCGCCGTCGGCGCCACGTGCACAGAATCCGTTACCTTCACTCCCGTTGCTCCTGGCCTTCGCATCGGCGCCGTGGTCCTGCTGGACAGCAACAGCAAAGTTCTGGGTACCGCGTATCTTTCGGGCACGGGATCGGGCGGATTGGGGGTTCTGGTTCCCGGCAACGTCGTCGGAGTCGCCGGCGCCGGCCGCCTCTTCAGCGGGCCGCTGGGGGATGGAGGTCCAGCCACATCGGCGTCAATGAAGGGCCCATCGAGCGTGACTGTCGACGGTTACGGCAATATGTACATCGCCGACAGCGGGCACAGTCGGATTCGCATGGTCACTGCGAAGACCGGCATCATCTCAACCTTCGCCGGCAACGGAAACTACGGTCTTACGGGCGATCAAGGCCCCGCCATCAGCGCGACCCTGAATACACCGTCCGGCGTAGCCCTCGATGGCGCGGGCAATCTCTATATCGCAGACACCGGCAATAACGTGATCCGCAAGGTTACGGCGGCCACTGGCATCATTACCACCGTGGTTGGGAATGGCGCGCCCGGCAGCTCCGCGAATGTCGGGGATGGTGGTCCGGCAATATCGGCCAATCTCAATTCGCCTCAAGGTCTCACTGTCGATGCCAAGGGAAATCTTTTTATCGCCGATACATCGAACCATCGTATTCGCCGCGTCGATGCGGTATCGGGCATCATTACCACGGTTGCGGGAAACGGAACCATCAATCCGGTGACCGGAGCCGGCGGCTACTCCGGGGACGGTGGCCCGGCAACTTCGGCCGAACTCAACTTCCCCTTTACTGTTGCATTTGACCCTGCCGGCAATATGTACATTCCAGATTCCACCAACAACCGAATTCGCATGGTGAGCCCCTCGGGCGCTATCACCACGTTTGCCGGAACCGGGGTATCGGACTATTCGGGCGACGGCGGCGCCGCGAGTTCAGCCACCTTATTCTCGCCCGAGGGCGTCATTGCCGATCCTGCCGGGAATGTCTATATCGCTGACACCCAGAATGCCGCAATTCGAAAAGTGAGCTCGGCGACTGGACTCATCTCGACCCTTGCTGTGAATGACTCCGGAGAGGTCTTCTGGAATGGATCCTTCTACACAATCAGCATCTACGGCCCGATCGGGCTCTTCCTGGATGGCAGCGGCAATCTCTACCTTGTCGATTATTACAATCAAGGTGTCCAGCAGATTCAAAGCAACTTCGTTGCACTGGATTTCACAGCAGTCGCGATCCGCCAGGGGGAAAAATCCGCACCCAAGCTCCAGACGGTCGAAAATGATGGGAACGCTCCATTCGATGTGACCGCAATCAACCTTGGCCTGAATGTCGCACTCGATCCGGCGACGACCACCTGCGTCTTGAGCCCTCCGTTGATGGCCGTGAATCAAGATTGCGAGATCGGTGCGGAGTTTGCGCCATCCACCACCTTGGTGATCAATCCACCTCCCCAGCAAGAAGTGACCGACTATATCGACGTCGGCAAGCTTGGCGACACCGTGAACTCGCCACTGAATATCCAGGTGACTGGGATTGCAACCGTCGTGAATGCGACAACCACCACGTTGCAGTCGAGCCTCAACCCGTCCGGATTTGGACAAAGTGTCAGCTTCACCGCAGCCGTGACCACAGGCGTTGGGACCGGCAATCTCACCGGCACCGTCACCTTCTATGTTGACGGCGTTCAAGTCCCGACCACGCCTGTCTGCCCCAATCCCGTCATCGTGAATCAAGCAGCTGTTGCGGTCTGCGCAACCACCACGCTTTCGGTGGGAGTGCATAAGATTACCGCCTCCTACAACAACGACTTGACCCACTTCCCCAGCACCTCGCCGACGCTGTCCCAAACCGTGCTCGAAGGGACGACCACCGCTCTTGCTTCCAGCCAGAACCCGTCTTCCGTCGGTCAAAGCGTCACCTTCACTGCAACCGTGGCAGTACCGCCCGGCGGTGGAAACGTCCCCCCGGACGGCACCGTTACCTTCTGGGACGGCTCTTCAACCATCCTCGGCTCCGCGACGATTGGCTCAGGCGGCGTAGCGACTCTTGCCATCTCGACCCTCGCCGACGGCGTGCATGCGATCACTGCGACGTATAACGGGGATTCAAGCAATCAGATTCAGGGCAGCACCTCGGCTGCTGTGAGCCAGGATGTACTGGAGCCGGGCTCAGTCGCAGTCACTTCAAGTCCCAACCCCTCGAATTATGGAAACCCGGTCCTCTTTGTCGTGTCGATTGCGTCCACCGGAAGTGTGGCCGCCACCGGGAAGGTCAACATTCTTGATGGGGGCAATCAGATTGGAACGAGCACCCTGGGGGCCGGGGGGCAAACCACCTTCACGACCTCATCGCTTGCCGTCGGCTCGCATACCGTCACCGTGGCATACGCGGGCGATTTGAATTATGGCCCCGCCACTTCCCTGGCGGACACGCAGGTGGTGAACCAGGCGGTTACGGCAACATCCCTGGTCGCGCTTCCGAACCCGGCGTTTGCCGGCGGGGCGGTGACCATCACTGCCACGGTGAAGGTGACCCAGGGCGCGGGTACGCCAACAGGTACCGTCACATTCACAAGTGGAACGGTCACCCTGGGAAGCGCAGCGCTCGGCGCAGCGGGAACGGCCACCATCGGTCCATCCTTCGCGGTTGGCGCCGACTCCGTTGTTGCAACGTATTCGGGAGATACAAATGACAGCGCCAGCGCGTCTGCTCCGCTTGCGCTGACCGTGCAGATCGCAACCACTTCGACCATTGTCCTGGCCAGTCCAAGTCCCGCCATCGTGGATTCCCCGGTAACCTTTACCGCAAAGGTGATTGGCAACGGCGGCATGCCGTCGGGACCTGTCACCTTCTCCGCCGATGGCGCTTCCATGGGAACCGTGACCCTCGACGCCACGGGAACAGCCACGCTGAGCTATTCCACTCTCGCTGCCGGCACCCACTCGATTGCGGCAAGCTATGCCGGGGACGCGAACGACTCGCCGAGCACATCCGCGGCGATTAGCCTGCTGGTCGGCACCATCCCGACAGGCACTGCTCTGGGAGCCTC
>Ga0255349_1000060_pt1 | contig 42470 bp, 56 predicted proteins | sample CBST25v15metaG_FD_189947 | JGI IMG/M metagenome (GOLD analysis project Ga0255349, IMG submission 189947) | Peat soil microbial communities from Stordalen Mire, Sweden - C.B.S.T-25.v15 | ecosystem: Environmental > Terrestrial > Soil > Wetlands > Peat | place: Sweden: Norrbotten County, Stordalen...
CTCCTCACGATGGACCAAAACCATCACCTTCTTGCGGAACTGCATCTGCTCTCGCAACGCTGCAAAGAGTACAGCCTTGCCCAATCCGGTAGCCAAGACGCCGAGTTGTCTCGTAACCCCGGCGTCGTAGCGTTCGCGGACTTGGGCAAAGAACTTCCGTTGATATGGCCGAAGTTCCATTTACCTGTCCACCGGGATCTTGCGTTCTGTTACGGTGATAGCTCCGAATCCGACCATCATCTCGGTCGCCTTGTGCTGAGTCCGAACCAAAGCGTTGATTGCCTTGTCGTTGACCAGCAGGAATTCCGGCTTGAGCTTCTTCGCGTCGAGCAAGACCCACTCCCACACTGAGCGGAAGGAAAGCCCTTGGACGGTAGGAACGGTGGACTGGACGACTGCGGGCGGTGCTTCGACGGCTACCGCCTCTTCCAGAATGGCCTCTGCCAGCGCCGTATTGCCCTCAGCGGCGGCGACACGGGCCTCTTCGGTCAAACGAGCCTCCTCAGCCTTCCGAGCCTCCTCGGCGGCTGCCTGAGCCGCTGCTCTTGCCTCGCGGTCCTCTTCGGCGGCGTACTGCTCCCGCTCCAGTTTCAGGCGCTTGATTTCGCCGTTCGGCTCCGCCACGTTCCCGGCGCGTAACCCGGTCACGGTTCGATGCGCCTTGAACAGAGCCGCGGCGAAAGGCTCGTACACCTCTTCCATCTGCTCGACTACGGACTTGAGCGCCTGGACCTGCTCCGTGGCCTTGAGAAAGGCTTCGCCGTCCGAGACGGTGATCTGGCCTCGCTGGTCACGCTGAAATACGGTTATGGACTTCGACTGTTCCACCAGCGCCGTTCCCTGGGCGATGAGTGAGTTCAGTTCAGGAAGGGCATCGAAGAAGGCGGCAAGCTGCTCCTTGATGTCCACTTGCAAACTAGTCGTTTGCGCTTCGAGCGTAAGTGCAGTTGATGTGCTCATTTCAGCAGTCCTTTGTTGTGGCGGTAGTAGACGTTGGTCAGACCCGCTCCCACGAATATCTTCTCGTCTTGGCGGTCAGTGTGTTCCACGCAGCGATAGAACTTGCCCGCAGAGGTTTCCTTATCGAACAGGTACACCACGAATCGGCGAAGAGAGAGCTTCAATTCTTCCGCCTTCGCCTTGAATAGGATCGCTTGGCCCGCCGTTTGGAGGGCGTGTGAAGATTCCTCGTTCGCGGTGCATTTCTTCTCGACGATAGCCAGTGCGGTGCTCTCCCCTTCGCCGATGGTTCCGTAAGCGTCCAGCTTCATCGCGTAAAGCATCCCATTGACCCGGACGGCAACAGGAACTTCGCACACGGTCAGGTCTGGCTGGAACTTGAAATCTTCTCGGAACTGCCGCCAGCCAAGCACGCGGTTCTGATACTCCGGCCAAGGTTTCAGATCGTCGAGATCAAGGTCTCCTTGGTCGTCCCAAAGCGTGTACTCGTGGACTCTGGTTCCCCGAATTGCCGCCGCCGGCCGCGCCGCAATCTCGCTCGGCTCTGTGGGTTGCCGCGAGAGGCCGGATAGCTCCAGGATTTGAGTCAGCGAGAATGGTATCCGCTGGCCCTTGAGGTAATAGACGTGCCCCTCTTCGACGAAGGTAACGCCGTCTTGCGGTCCAAAGATTTCCACTACTCTGCCTCCCGCGCTCTGAGCGTCTCGTCCCGCGCTCTGAGCGTCTCGTCGGCCCATCCGTACGCCGTCTTGCACGTTTGTTCCACTGTTGGTGCCGCGAAATTGTTCGCAGGCAGTGCCAGCAGAAACTTCAACACTTCTATCGCTATCTCGTCCCGAAGTGTCTTGAATCTTGGCTCCTGTTCCATTTGGTTCCTCCGGTGGGTCAACCACCTTAACGCAAGGAAATTTTCCCTTGATTGCTTTGTGGTAGTACGAATCGGGAAACGGCACACGGCAGAGAGAAACGAACTTGTCTTCTGGTACGCCGCTGTAGTCGTACTCGCCCGACTTGCCGAAGCGCGTTCGCAGGGTGCCGGTCACAGGGTCGTAACCGGCACTGACGATGTTCTTGCCGCGAATCAAGCGCATCTGCATGGCTAAAGCTCGTCGGTCGCCGTGTTGACCGGTCCCAGGTCCACCGTCGCATCAACCTTGCGATAGGTAAACACTTCGGGGTACTTTTTGATGCTAGCCTCGAAGTATTTGCCCTTGCTCTCGGCGGACGCGAACTCGTTGAACATTTCCGGCGATACGTTGGCGTACTCGTAGACGGAGCCGCGCTGTCCCGCAGCCGTCTGCCTCTTGCTGGGCTTGAACAAAATGCCCAGAGGGTACTCAGCCTCCGGCTCATAACCGATGGCTTGAATCTGTGAACTCTCTACTGGTTGCCAATTCATAGCGGTTCTCCTTGGAGGTGCGATATCGCATCTCAGTTAGCGGGCTTGTCTTGGTGGAATTTGAATGTGGGGTCGATGGCACGGAGAGCGTCTTGGAATCGGCTCTTCGGTATCGAGTCACGGTGACAGTGGATGCCGACTTGAGCAAGGGCGCCCTTTACTTGGTCGTCCGTCAAGTTGGCGCTTCTTGAGATGGCAAAAAACATCTTCCGCTGCTTATCGGTAATAACCGGCTCAGCGCCTACCACTTCGCCCTGTGGGTCCTCGTGCTGCTCTTGGGGCTGGCCCTGTGGCTCTGGAGACGGTTGGGTGGTGGGTTGGGCACCCTTTTGGCTACGAGGGCGTATATCGGGTTCTCCAGAGGACGGCGCGGGTGGCTGGTCGTACATCCCTGGTTCTTGGCTGGCATGGTCGGGTTCATGGCTACGGGTCTGCGGGGGTGCCTGAGTTACCGATGCCGGGGCTGCTTTCTGGTCGAGATACTCGCGAGGCAGTTCCTCAATATCCTGAGTAAAAATATCGCTGGCCCCAGTCACGGTTAGTATGCCATCCACCATTGCCCGCTTTTTCGCCATTTTGAGCACAGTGTTTGCCACGTCGGCTACATTCATGCGAACTTGTTTTTGGCTCCACGCCGGTTTTGGAGGATATGCTTTATTCCACTTCACCCGGCGCTGATTCTCCGGTGCGGCATCGAACTCCTCAGCGCAGACCGCAGCCCTCCACTGATACTTCGATTCTGCGCTCGACGCTTCGCCTACTCCGGCTCCAAGGAACCGACCGCTACCCATCTCTGTAATCCGAGCGACGACTCTCACTCGGAACTCGTCACCGTAGGACAATTCTTCGGCGATAGGGTCAATCGCTAGCCGGAACGTAGCGGCCAGCTTTTCAGCCCCGGCCTTGAAGAGCGTCGGCTTGTCCCCGGCTCCAGGAACTTTGCCGAAGTGGGTTCCGTCTTTCATCACCGACTGCATAACTTCTTGAATGAGGTTGACCTGTGCGCGGACATCTCCGGCGCTCAGTGGTTGCTGCTGAACTACTTCCAATTCTGTGCTCATGGTTCCCTCTTGTGATTCGGTTGAATTGTTTAATGCGCCGTCCATCCTTGATCCGCGAGGGTAATAGTTCACCCCGATCAACTCCCCGATGGCTAGGTATACATGACGATGTTTTGCGGCGCATCTTTTCCGCCCCTCTTCAGTAGTACGCACAACTCAGCGTGCCCCGTTACAGGGTGTGAGGCGGGAAACTTTCAAAATTCAGACATCGCTGCGATTTGAGCTTCACGCTCACGTACTGCCTCTTCATAGGCGGAATCGACGATAGCTTCTGCGACGATCTCGGCTAACGCTTCTACCGCCCCATCGGGCTTGTTTTCCCATCCGACGTACCGCTTGATCTTGTCGATGTTTTTCCGTGACAGCATGGCTCCTATTTCCCCTTTCTTTCGAGATAGTAAACCTACCGTGGAACCGTGTCAAGCTAAAAATACAGTCAGCCGATATTTATTCTTGCGATATGGAAGGCTTGGATGCGTCCGGGAAGGCTGAACCCTAAGAGTATGCCTCGGAGCGGTTCGCTGCGTCGGCAGATCAATCTTGACCATACACGCCCTACCGGAAATGTTGTAGGCTTGGATTGGAGGTTTGCCCGATGTTCTACGAACGACAGATTTTGGAAATCCTTGAACGGCAACGGCAGACCCTGGACGAACTCCGCTGCTTGAACCATAAAATCGAGCGCATCGAACGGCGCCTCGAACCGCAACTCATAACCTCTACAGTAGCGAACGTGTTCTCAGGAGTTTCAATCATGGCAAACAATGCTCTGGTATTCAACGTGGGACAGACTTCGACCGATGTAGTCACTCCCTTGCTGGCCGATGGCGTCACGCCCTCAAACGGCGTTGTCTCCAATCTGGCCGTCACCTTCAACGATCCATCGGCTACCGCCGTCATTCAGAACGCCAACTCGATTCTGTTTACGGGCGTGGCCGTCTCTACCGGCGCTATCAGCGGATCGACGACCTGCACCGTGACTGACACGGATGGCGTGGTGTCAACCTGGACTATTCCCTTCACCGTCACCACGAACGCGTCCGCGCCTCCTCCAGCTCAACTCACACAGTCGGTAGTCAACGCGTTCACCACACCAACCCCCTAACCTTTGCGGCATCCCGAACGGAAAAGGCCACCCAAGCATAACTTCTTGGGTGGCCTTTTTGCCGCTCTGGACTCTGCGACTCCTTTCCTATGAATTGAACATCTTCACTTCTGCCGCACGCCGCGCGATCATTCCTGGCAGTACTTTACCTCCGGCATGGACCCATCGGGGTAATTGCGCAGGTATCTGGTCGATGCCATGCGCCAGCAGTTGAATTAGTGCCCCGGAACCGCACTCGAAAGTAAAGTCGGCAACCGCATCCCACTGGTTTTGATTGAAGTCGAGCGACAAGTGTTGCGCGTTCATAGCCGCATCGACTTTGGCAGTGTCCGCCGCAAGTAGAGTGTCTGCCTCGGCCTCGGTGATACCGTTCGGGAATCTCTCTCCGGGAAGAAGATCGTGGCCGTGACCGATAACCTCGTGGCCGAAGTCTCCTTGCACTGTCGGCGCAAACCCCTCGTTCTTGGCGATGAATTCTATTCCTGCCTGCGATGTTTTCATTGCTTACCTCAAATCGGGCGGCGCCCAGGAGGCCCCGCCCATTCCCAGTTAAAACCGTTGTTAGAAACCGGCCGCTTGCAGTCGCGCCATGCCGACAGAGTAATCGACCTGTGCTTCTTCGGTCGTGATGCCGTAGTGGTTTGCTACGATTGCCACGCTCTGCTTCTCGTCGAGGTAAGGCCGAATCTCTGAGAGCTTGGTGGCTGTCACGCTGGCCGGCGTCACCGTCGCCCCTTTGATGGTCGTAAGCAGCGCAATAATGGCGGTGATGATCGTCGATACCCCATTGATTGCGTTCAACGCCTTGGCTTGGCTGGCAGAGTTGGTAATCTTGGCGGCGGCAAGCACGGAAGCGCTTACGGAACTCTGGAAGGCCAGAACGGCAGACTGTAGTTGCGCCAGCACGGAGGATGATGGGTTGGCCAGGTATGCCTTAGCCTGGGCCACGACAAGCGTCGCAGCAGCATCGAAGCCTATCGTCGCAGCCGTGAAGATCGGTGCATATTGCGGTGCCAGCAATGAGGCTGTGCTGTCCACTGTGGTTACCGCCGCTTGGAGTGACGGCATCCAGTTGACGATGTTCTGCGCCACCTGGGTTCCAGAGCATCCCGTTTGGAAGGGCAGTATGAAAAGCAGCAGAATCAGTGCCCACGCGCCGAGCGTGCGGCTCTTGGGAAGGGCGGGGAACCGCAGTTCAAATGCGGGCCAGTACATAATGTTTTCCATGTGTTCTCTCTCCTTATTTCGTGACGACGGTTGTCGCGGTCGTTGCCGGGGTGGCCGGAGTGGTTACCGTGGTGGACGTGGTGGTTGTGGTATTCGTAGGCTGGCTGTCGTTCTGAATCATTCCGATCCAGACGCGAGCGATAGTCGCAACCAGCGTGACAATGCCGGCAGCCGTCGCGGCCTTTGGGTTGTTGACGGTGGCGAGGTATGCGGTCAGAGGTCCGGCGGCTCCAATGATTGCGGCCAGAAATCCGTTCGCCGAAGTTTGCCAGTTCGTGAAGCTCATCCTTCACCTCTTTCTTTAGGGACTTATATACTTGAATCCCTTGGCTGTTCGATTTCGATGATGTGCGTCAAGTGCCACTTGCCACTTGCGCGTGGATAAAGTTCCTTTAAGAGCCACGGAACCAGCGTGTTAGTCCACTCATGAAGCCCTACCCATCCAGTCCCGTTATTCAGGCAATTCACATCCCAGATTCCGATGTTGTCTTGGTTTGCGTAGCTTGCGCCCACCCAATGCGTAGCTCGGTAGCGGGCGGCTATCGGCACACCATCTTTCGTCCATGGTCCTTCCCACTGGGCCCTCGCAAGGCCATATCTAGGCCATGGCGCTCTACTAGTCCGCTCCATCTCGAATCGCCAATTGAGCCTGCCAAACTCAATCACTTTAGCGCCAATGTTCTTCAAAATATGAGCCATGAGAGTAGGGTTTGTGTACCGCTTTAATTCAAAGTCGCCCAAATGAGGCCGCAACTCAGCCAGCGAAAGTCCGCAAATAGAGGCGACCGCCGCAGGGCCACAATTCAAGCCCCACTCATCAGCAGCGGCGTTGGCTTCGTCCATGGAAAATCGGAGTTTCATACGTTCACTTCTCCAAGGGAATTAAGTACGTAATTCCCTTTCTTTATTCTGCCACCGATGCAGAGCTTCTTCGGTGATTTGGTTCATGGGGTTAGTTGGCTTGGGCGTCGCCGGCTCTCGCACATCCTTCGGCGTCGGGCGCGGTAACGGATTGGGCTTGTCGCTCATTGCTTCCGTGCGGCGTGGATGTGCGCCCAGAATTGATCCGCATGTGTGCCGGTTAGGTCGTAGCGTGCTATCTGCATAGCCTCGCCGATGACCTGAATTTGCTCGGCGGTAAAGCATGGCTGCGGCGGGTCTTGCGGCGGGCTTCCGGGGCGGGGCGGTGTGCTTCCCATGATTTCCTCCTACCAGTTGACGCGATCACTTCCCGCGTCCTGGTTATTCATGCGTACAGTGTACTCCTGCCGCGTTTGCTGCGAGTGGAAAGTCTTGGGGATCGCGAGGTCGCCGATTTTGTACGAGTGCCAGAGTGTAGCCCCAGCGATGACAGCCATCAGCACAGTCATGATCGCACCAAAGATGGTCACACGTCGGTTAAATCCTCGGTCATGCGCGGATAACTTATTGGCGACATCTTGAGCGTGTTCCCTCATGCCTTTTTCGCGCTCATCATCCCGAGTCTTGGACTCGGTGAAAAACTTGTGCGCCTCATCCTTGAATGCCTGTAGTTCTTGCCGTAGCCCCGGCTGGCCGTTTCCGTTGATCTGCTTATCCAGACGGACTACCACTTCGCACATATTTTCGCACGCAGCTTTCACGCTTTCTCTCCGTTCTGAATTTGTCCGCCGCTCATCCACTACTTCACCTGCTTTGCTGCGCGGGAGCCATCCTCCCCCAGAACGGCTCACCGCGCACATTCCCCCGGAGGTTGTGAGGGGAACGTCACTGTATCCCGTAGATGCTGATCGAAGTTCCCACTGCGAAGTTATAGCCTCCCGTCACGGTGAGAGTCGCACTTGTAATCGCTGCCGTGCTTTTCCAAGTGCCGTTATAAAACGTTGACGAGGAATACGAAGACGCGTTGTAAAGAGAGGATTGACCTGCCATGTCTTTGTAAAAACTCGTTTGAGCATAGAAAGGAAGATCTATTGTGGAAGAGCTAGAAGCTCCGGCAACTGATGTATCGTTGAAATAGCATACTAAGAGATTTGAGGCGGAAAGAGAGGAGAAAGTTGTCATCCCTGAAGATGACGAGGCAAAACTCCACCCATACTGATAATCACTACCCGAATCCCCATTAAGATTGAGCTTGATAAACGCTCCGCCGCTGTTCGATTCTTGACCTACAATATAGAGGCGAAGATGGTTATACGTTCCCGGTATGGAACTCAAGGTGATCGTAGTACCCGGAGTTCCAACCACACACACCCCGCTCGTCACCGTGCAGCCTGAGACGGTCACAGCTCCAGTGATGTTGGTCATGGCCCCAGAGCCACCGCCGCCGCTCGGCGCATTTCCAATGGTTGTCGTCTCCCAGTTCGTACCGTCGTAGGTCATCAGAACTTGCTTGTTGGCCGCAATGTCTCCCGCCGCCAGCGTGGTCGTGCTTTGCCACTTTGCCACACTCTTCGCGCCAAGTGAGTTCACGTTCAGCGTCAGGCCGGCTCCGCTGTTGGATGTGGTGGTGCTGTAGACAATGGCGCTACCCGCTACCGGTGTAAAGGTGGGCGATGTGGTGCAACTCTGTGCCGTGCCGCTTCCAGATGTGTCCGAGCAGGTAGGGATCGAAGCCGATCCGGTGGCCGCAGGTGCCCACTTCAACCCGAGCGCCTGAGTAGAGTCCGCAGTCAAAACGTAGGTATTCGTGCCGACCGGGATGCGGGCATTGGTAGTGCTGTATCCATAGAGATCGCCCTTCGTAGTTAGCGGTGAAGAACCGCTCGACGATCCCACCGAAACATTGCCCGCCGTGTCCACCACCAAAGGCTGCGTTCCGCTGGATGCCAATAACTGCGGAAACACTAGGCCGCCATGCGTGAGCACCTCAATCCCTTTCAGCCAAATAGAACCTGTCCAGCCTTCAATCGAATAAAAATCGTTCCCGCCAGAACCGTTATCCACATTATTTGCACATACCCTGAACGATTGATTCGCTTGTCGTGGAGCTATATCTAACTCGCTGCATCCAGACTGTCCTAATCCAGGATTTAGAGTTTGATCTAAACCATCATTTCCTCCGTAACTAGTGAGGACCATTCTGGTACCGTTGTTCGGGGTTCCCTCATAATTTAGGTCGGTCTGAATCTGGATAGCTGGCGCAGGCCCGCCGGGCGCTAACGGGTCGATCATCGTCAACTGCCCCGGTATCCAGTATGCTCCCGTTTCATTTGTCCATGCCTGCCACGCCCCGTTTCCATCCCAACTGCTCGACTGAGTTGAAAATGCCTCGTTTACATGAGAGGCAAAGATGATTGATCCGCTTGCGTTAACTCCAACTATACCGGACGTAGACCCGTTGAACCCTACATATCTATCCCAATACTGACCAGCAGAAAGTCCCGCGTCCGTGATTCCCTGTCCACCTATCCATTGATCGATCTGCCCTATTGTTATCCAGAATGGGTCCCAATCTGAAATTCCAACATGCGCGTTGAGGATGGGCATTTCAACCACAATGCAGCCCGCCGCGTGGGCCTGCTGCCAGATAGATTGCAGGTAACCTTCAACCGTAGCGGCAGAAGCTCCATTCGAGATCACATCGTTTGCGCCCACTTGAAGAATCAAGTATGAGGGCGTTCCAGCCGAGCAGGTCACTTCACTGGAAAAATTGGTAGCAAGATTCTGCGCCGTGCTGAAAAAGCTGATGAAGGTTCCGTGTCCTTTGAAATATGGCTGGTCAGCGGTCTGGTACGCGCCCCAGTACGTTGCCAGATACGATGTCCCTCCCGATCCGCCGAACGTGCTGGTTGTGCTGGTCGTAACAGTAAATTGCGTTGTGCCGGTCACGGTCACTTGAAAGATGTCAACGTTGGTACGCCACTGCCTGCCGGATTCAAAATCCGGTATCCATCCCGTAACTTGACTTACATCCACATAGTCTCCCGTGGTGTAGCCATGAGCCGATGTGGTATTGAACGTGCATGTTGTTCCACTGCAAGACCACGTTCCGACCGTGGTGCCTGGGCTAAAACTGTAGCCATCGTTCATCAGAATTGACGAGCTCGCCATGTAGTAGACGGTCGTCGATGGGTTGTACTGCACGCCGCTCCCGCCGCCGCCTCCCGCCGAAGCAGGGAATACGTCTGTTGCCAATGGAGTGGAGGTGCTGTAGCAGTTCGGGCATATCCCGCCGCTTCCCTGAACGTCGAGAGCCGCACCGGTCGCCGCCCAGAATATCCACCTGCCAGGGTTCGTCGATCCAAGCGCGTTGGCTTTGAACGGATTGCCCAGAACGGTTCCGCCCGCGTTTGAGTAGATCTGGCTCCCAGGGACTTGGGTTGTCGTTCCGGTGTAGTAGACCGTGACGAGGCAAGAGGGAATGACGCCCTGGAGTTGATTGGTGGAAGACAGCCCTTGTGTCTTCGCGAGCACGCCGCCTTGGGTGCAGAACCCTTCTACTGCCCCGTTCTGGCCAAATGCCGCCGCTGACAACATCAGAAAAATGCAAAGGGAACCGATTCTGAGCATGAACATCCTCCGGCGAGGATCGGCGCAGTCTCTTCGGAGAGGGCGCACAAAATCTCACAGCCAGTGTAGTCTAAGCACCGAGAATCGTCCACTACTAAATTCTCGCAACATTTCGATTTGTAATTTGCAATTTGCGCGTACAATTCAATTCGAGGAATTTGAAAATGGAAAATGAATCAAATTCAAATGCGAATCAGCCAAAGCCGAAGCGGGCTTACCACAGGAGAGAGCCGCAGCAAGTTCCACAACAGCAAATTGCGCCAAGCCCGCATATTGCCGAACTGGAAGCCGGTCTCGTTCCGCTCGTAAATCAGAGATTGGAAGCGAATCAGAGGGTGCGGATTGCAGCGCAAAAGGCAAATCAGGCCAATTCGGAATTGCAGAATGTTCAAAACGAACTGGCCCAAATTGAAAGTGAAATCAATTACCGCATGAATTTGATCGGTCAATTGAAGAATGGCGGGATGCCTGTTCCCGCTACTCCTTACATCGCGCAGAACCTGCAACAGTCGGGGGCTTATACCGCACCGTCATTCCAAGACCCAAGGTATGCTCCGGCCCCGCCATCCTCGCCCTACAATCCAGTTGTTCCGTTCCCGACGATGCCGCCAGCTACAGGCGTAGGGAGCTTCCCGGCCCGCAATGATGGCCTCTACCCTGACGCCGCCCCGCGAGGGTATGTTGAGCGCGACCCGGAAAAGCTCGTCAACACTGAGCGGGAATACCAGTTCCCGCCCGACGTAGTTGCCAAGATCAATGAGGGGAGATAGTCATGGAAAAGCGAAAGATACTGTTTTTGGGAGATTCTCCTTCGGGAAACACTGGCCTCGGGCGCATCCTGCGAGACGTTGCTTTGCGGACACAAGAGCACTTGGGCGACCTGCTGGACGTGGCAGTGATCGGCGGCGGTACCCCGCCAAGCGACAAACTGGCCCTCAGGCAGTTCCCCATGCCCTCGGTGAAGGATTGGATACCTCACGACCTGCCCTACGCCTGGGGAAAGCATGTGGGTTCAGGAGAAGGCATCCTGTTCTGCATTTGGGATGTTTCCCGCTTGCTTTGGCTGTCTCACCCCGAACAGTGCCCAGACCCGCTCGTAAAAGACTTCCTGATGAACGATTTCAAGGGGCAGAAGTGGGTTTATCCGGCAATCGACGGCGCCGGGCCGAACGGCCACCTTCCAGTCCTGCTGAAAGAAGCTCTGTCGAAGTTTGACCGCGTGCTCAACTACACCGAGTTTTCATCTGAAATCACCGAATATCCCGACGTTTGCACGCACGGAATCGACACCGACGTGTTCTACCCTCGTGGAAGCGCACTCGAAGTCATTTCTAGCAAGTGGGGACTCAAGCTCGATTCTGACGAGGTTCTCATCGGCATCGTGGCCACAAACCAGCCGCGGAAAGACTGGGCGCTTGCCTTCGGTGCGTTGGCGTTGCTCAGCCAGCAGGGCATCAAGGCAAGAGTCTGGATTCACACCGACATCGATATGCGCTACTGGGACTTGAAGTCGCTCTACGTCGATTTCGGTCTGCATCCCGGCGTCAAGGTGTTTCTGACTCCCTACGGGATCTCCGACGACGACCTGGCCATGCTCTATTCGGCTTGCGATGTGACAATTGGCATAGGCCCTGAAGGCTTCGGCTATCCAATTGCGGAGAGTCTTTGCTGTGGAACGCCGTGCGTCACGGGCAGCTACGGAGGGCAGGCCGACTTCGTGCCGGAACACATGCAGGTTGCGCCGGTCGCCTACCGCTACGAGGGCATCTTCGCCATTCAGCGCCCGGTCTACAATGCACAGGATTTTGCAGATGCGATATCGCACCTCCTTGAAAATCCTGAAATCGCGCTTCCTGTCTGCGCATGGGACGATGTGTGGCCGACATGGCAGCGATGGATTAAGGCGGGACTATGAATATTGAAAGAGCGCAAGCGACACCAGGATGGATGTCGGACGCCGAATTGACTTACCTAGCGGAATGTGCCGGCAAGAGCACGGCCATCGTTGAAATTGGGAGTTGGAAGGGCAGAAGCACTCTCGCCCTTGCTTGCAACACCTCCGGCACGGTCTACGCCGTCGATACATGGAAGGGGACGGAGCAGCAAGGCGATGAACTAGCTCAGCACGAGCCGGGATGGTTGCTCACAGAGTTCAAGCGCAACACTGCCGGACTCGACAATATTGTGATCTGCGAGGGGCCTTCGGTCGAGATGGCTAAGCTGCATATGGGCCTAACGCTCGACATGATCTTCATTGACGGGTACCACACTTACGAAGGAGTCAGAGACGACATTCTTTCATGGACTCCGATGCTTCGTCCTGGCGGTATCCTTTGCGGGCACGATTACGTCCCGCCATACTGGGACGGTCTACTCAAAGCCGTGCATGAACTAGCGCCACGGTTTCGCGTTGTGCCGAACACAACAATCTGGACGACGGAGTGGCTATGAATCCAATACCGATATTCATTCCAGTGGTGAATCGCCTCGATCTTCTTAGAAAGGCAATCGATAGCGCTCCGCTCTCTGAGAACTGGCAAGTGGAGGTCATTAACAACACAGGAGTCCCGCTTCCAGATGACCTGTGCGCCGGAGATTGCAACCCCGAAAATCCGCTCACCGCTTCCCAGTCTTTGAATTGGATGAACGAACTGGCTCACCATTTTGATGCGCCTTTTTACTTCTTCATGCACAATGATGCGGAGGCTGGGCCTGGCACAGTTGAACGCCTGTTCGAGATGGCCTATCGAAAGTATTCCCAGCGCGAAAAGTGGGCGGTAATCTTCACCCACTACGACACGCTCGCGGCTTTCAACACATACGCCTTCGACGCTATCGGACCGTGGGACGAACAACTTCCACAATACTTTACCGACAATGACATGTACCGACGCCTTCGCCTTGCCGGATATGAGTTGGCCGAATCGTGCTTGCCCGTCAGTCATGTTGGGAGTGCAACCATCCATAGCGATCCAGCCCGTGAAGAGGAGAACCGCAGAACCTTCCTTTTCTACCGCGATTACTACATCCGAAAGTGGGGCGGAGAGCCTGGGCATGAGACTTTTGAGAGGCCATTCAACCAATGAGAGTTTGCCTGATTACACCTCCATCTCCGTTCCTGCTTGATGCCCGCGTCTTCATGTCGCTCGGTATCCTCAAGGTGGGAGCCGTCCTCGAACGGGCAGGAATCGAAGTGGAGCATCTCGATCTGACGGGAGTATCCAACTATGAGACAGCGGCACAGGATTACCGGGGAGCCGATGTGTATGCGATCACGGCCACAACCCCGCAAATGCCATCGGCGATTGCCGTCTCAAGCAGCCTCCCTGATGGAAAGAAAATCCTTGGAGGACCGCATCCAACGCTGGTTCACGCTGCGGCGAAAAGGGGAAATGAACGCGCTCGAAAAGCTCTACGGGAACTCCTTGACGCCTTCGATACTGTCGTTGCTGGAGACGGAGAAAAAGCCATCTTCGCAGCCTTGAATACGAAAGGAATCGTCGATGCCGATGACCCCTTGTGCTCACTGTGGCAATCGTCCGCAGATTTTGATAGTTCTCCCTGGCCTCAACGGAGCCTCGTTGATGTTGGAAGTTACCGTTACGCCATTGACGGGAGACGAGCACTTAGTGTCGTTGGCCAGCTCGGTTGCCCATTTGAGTGCGCTTTCTGCGGTGGCCGTAATTCGTCAATGCTTAGAAGAATTAGGAGTCGGACCCCCGACAATATCGTCGCTGAACTCGTGTCCCTCCATCAGAACTACGGCATCACAGGCGTGATGTTCTACGACGACGAATTGAACGTCAACCGGAGCATGGTTGAACTGATGCGCAAGATCAAGGCGACGGGAATCGACTGGAGGCTCCGCGGATTCGTCAAGTCGGAACTGTTTACCGATGCCCAGGCGGAGGCGATGTACGAGGCCGGTTTCCGGTGGCTGCTGTGCGGGTTCGAGGCGGCTCATCCGCGCATTCTGCGCAACATCAACAAAAAGGCCACCGTGGAAGACAATACCCGGATGCTCGACACGGCGCATCGTCACGGCTTGAAGGTCAAGGCGTTGATGAGCATCGGGCACCCCGCCGAGTCAGAAGAGACGGTCTACGCTCTCAGAGACTGGCTCGTAGAGCACAGGCCGGACGATTTCGACGTGACGGTGATTACGCTTTACCCTGGCACGCCTTACTGGGACCAGAGCGTACAAGTCGAAGGCTCCACCTACGTCTATGAGACGAACGGCGACCGCCTGTATTCCGAGGACGTGGACTTCACGCGCGATGCGGCCTACTACAAGGGAATCCCTGGCGAGTATCGAGCTTTTGTCTGGACCGATTTTCTTACTCGCGAACGACTAGCTCAATTGCGGGATGAGGTCGAGGCGGAAGTGAGAGAAAAGCTGAACATCCCCTACCCTAGCGGTGCGGCCGCCATTGCTTTTGAACATTCGATGGGGATGAGCCTGCCGTCAACAATTCTTCGATCTTCACAAAACCCTTCCCCTCTGTCGGCTCTTTGAAGTAAGCGCAAGGATGGCGGAACTCACATGGCCTTAACGAATCAAAGCAGCGCGAGAGATTCCTTCGCGGCGGCGTGGTACCAAGATGAAGCACTGAGGCAATCCCCTCTTTTGCGGCTTCTGCGATTGAGCGTGTCTCTTCCGCGTCAAACTCGACCGGAGGCTGAATCAGGAACGTCTCCGTCATCACCCCATCCGCGTTCATAGCCTCAATCCAATCCTCACGGGAGCCGTCGTACCGTTCTCTCCAGACCGGCTCCCAGTTTCCATCGAAGCTATTTCCGTCCCTCTTGCGGAAGCGTAGCTCTCCGCTCCGGGGATGCAGCCAGCCGCGCGTCAGAGGCCCGTGGCGGCGTCCGTCGCGCATCGAGCCAAGGACCACCGCCAGAATCGTCATAGGAAGCCCGTAGAGCGCCCCTTCGAGGGTTTGCCAGTCTCTCGCCTCCTGCAAGGCCCTGCGGTCGCTCCAGTGGTCAACCAAGGCCACCCGGCGCAATCCTCCGTGGATAACCCATGAAGAAGGAGTCCAGTTTGGGAGAGGTTTGGGATGGGCCCATGCATGGCCGGTTCTGAGGCACCAGACGATTATCTCGGCAAGAGATGCGACGTGCTCAGCGAGGCCGATAAGGTCTGACTGTTCGGTTTCGATAGGGCGCGACCAGCACAGGCGCATCACTTCGTCGGATGACGCTTTTCCGGGGTCGTCTGCATCAGCTTCCAGCCCGTGCATCACGCCGCGGATGAGGAGTTGATGAAATGTCAACGATTCGCGCTCTAGTCCTTGAGCGTATAGGGACGCCTGCTTTTGGCAGACTTCGAGGCTATTCAGTAGGCTCGGACTGTTGAGCGGCACGAGTTTTCTCCAATTGCTGAGTATTTGAGCCTTTGAAATGCGATGCTCTCGCGGCATCAGAGAACAGCACGCCATACGGAAGGGTGTTGATTTGCGGGCCGAACGCCTTCGCTACATGCTTGCCTGCCGCCGTCAATTCTCGTGGCGGGGTCAGGACATTATGCAGCCCATAGAACCCGGCGCGTAGCGGAGATCCCGCGTGAGCCGAAAGCGAGATATTCCCCGCACCAAACGCCGGCGTCACTTCGCTGATTGCCTGTGACCCGCCTAGGTCTTGAATCCTCTTTTGCAGGATGCCCCGAAGCTGAATCAGATTTCCCTCGCGGTCGAGAACATCGGCAAAATATCCCTCTGGCTTTCCGGCCGCTTTGTCGGCAATCGGATACAGCACGTCACGCGCCCCTCTTGCAATAGCAGCGTCGATGGCAAGATTGACGTTCCCGTTCTCAGCCGCGTACCGGGCATTGGGAGCCTTGGCATAGAATCCGGCAAGGTCCGAGTTCAATTGCTGGCGTAGGGAATCGAGTTGCCCGACAGTACGCGGCATCCGAAACCGTACCGCGGCATCCTCGATTGCTTTCTTCTCGGCGGCTCCTTCTTTACCTACATCCATCCAAGGCTTTTTCAGATCAATAATATGACGAACGATAGACTCCGTTCCCGCTTCTTGGTTCGCTACGGGTCCAAGGGCGTTCCCGTACTCATCATGGAGCGCGGCCCGCTTCGCCGTCACCGCATTGAGAAACCCTTCCACGTTGCGCTGCTCGGGTGGAAGTTTCTCCATGTCGCCTTCAATATCTCCGATAGTGGCAGCGATGGCTTCTCGCGTCGGACCCGCGCCTCCCTTTTCCGAAGCCGCTGCCGTGAGATGGCCTACAGCGTTCGGCGATACTTTTCCGACGCCCAGCGTCTCCATCAGTTGCGGATACTTCTCAAGAACCGGCTTAGCAAGACGGCCCATAACTCTCGCGCCGACCTGCCCGCCAAGCTCGTACGCGCCCTGTTCGGCGCCGCCTTTTACTTCTTCCATCGTTGAGCGTGGTTGCTTTTCGTAATCGCGCTTTAACCCTGTGCCAAGATACCCGCCATAGGTCGCACCAAGTACCGCCCCGGCTGGACCTCCCAAAGAGCCCACAGCTCCTCCCACGACGCCGCCGATAACAGGGAGATTCTTCATCGTAGGGTCAACCAGTTCTTTTTGCGCGGAGCGTGCCTGATGGAGCTGGCGAAGGTGTTCGCTCCCTTCCGTGACGCGCGGCGCGGAGGGCTTCCCCCTCATGCTGCTCACAAACTTGGAGGCATGGCTATCAGGGGCAACCGGCGCGGCGCTCACGTCCTGCCAGTCGTTCGGCTCTACATCTTTCCAGTCGTCTACGTTGTTGGCGGTTTGCCCGGTAGCCATGTTGCCCCTCCGTCCGTAGAGTAACGGTCCTTGCCAGTGCTTGCGGAATGTTGAACGCGAATCTTAGGCTTACCGGAGTGCAATATCGCACCTCCAGACTTCTCGCGCTCAATATCAGCCTCTCTCTTATTCAGCCATCCAATCGCCCTTGAATTGTCCGGCATCCCGTTCAATCCCACTCTAATCTGCCGTCCGATGGTCTGCATTTTGGTCAGGTAACTGGTTGAGTCAGGCGTTCCCGAAAGGCCGATGAGCGGCAATTCGTTCTGAATCGACCGCACGCTGAATCGCGCTGCTGACTGTCCAGTGGCCGCGCGAGAGCCGATAATGTCCGCCATCGAAGAAATCGCCGCATCGAAGTAGGAACGCTCTTCCGGCGTCATTTCCGTTCCGGCTGATTGCTGAGCACCCGCCTCAGCCCGTGCGCGGAAGTTAGCCCATCCCGCCGCCGTTCCAAGCGTCTGGAGAATACCCGGATCGGAAATCTCCCCCATCTGCTGATCGAGCAGCTTGAACGCTTCGCCAAGAACCTTCTGCGAGTGAGGATTGTCCGCGAGTTTGGCGTAGTTCATCATCGATGGAGCATTGGGACTCTGCGGATCGCCGTAAAGTCCTAAAAGTGCCGTGACTGCCGGTTGAGCTTTCCGAGCCGCTGCCGCGTTCTGCGGTGTCATGTTTGCAATGTTCGGCAGAACTCCTTCGGTCTCTGCGGTCTGTGCTCCCCTTGTGGCGTCGAGAGATTTCGTCTTGGGGCCAGCGAACGAATGAGGCTCTCCGTGAGGCTGAGGCGAACCATGAGGGGTCTCTGGCGTGCTCGTCCCTGTCACCACCTGACCGCCACCTGGAGCGGTTGCCGTGCGCACATTACCCACCCGCGCCGCGCCCAGGCTTGGAGCTTGGCCGGCTGGCGCCAGTGCTCCCTCTTCCGGTTGGACTGTGCGCTGATTGTCCGCCGTAACGACTCGCGGCCTCTGGTCGCCGATGGTGTAGAAAATCTTCCCTCCGTAGGCCCACGGCGTCACCTTGGAACCGTCAGGCAATTTCGACACGTCAAGAGGGTTCCCGTCCTGGTCTTTGAACTCCATTCCGTTTTCCGCAAACTGCTTGGCATCTTTTGCGGAGATGCTTCCTTGACCAAAAGGCACGGGACGACCAGCGGGTGGACGATTCTGCGCTCCTTTTTCTTTTTCCTGTTGGAGCCTCAGAGCGTCGAGCGCCTTCTGATGCTCAGTCATAAATTCCCGAGTCTGCTCGTACGGAACCGTTCCCTGCTCGTAAGACCTGGCCCCGGACACATCCCCCGCTTCCTTTTTCTCAGCCTTCTCTTTTCGCTTTTCAGGATTCGTGAGGTGGAGTCGGTCTGTCACTCCGCGTTCGACGATATTGCCCTTTGCAGCATCCTCCGGCGTCTTGTCTCCCGTCATCATGCGGCGGACTTCCCCGATGTTTTCGCTCAATTCTTGCGTGATCTGGTCTACGTTTTGGCTGTAGTCCTTAGCTTGAGGGTCGAGAGCGGCGTACTTCTGCTGCAAGCCGTTGATCGCAAGAAGATGGGGCTGCATCTTGAAGCGCAGCGCCTCCTTACTAGTGTCTTCGCGAGCCGCACCGCCGCCGCCAGCAATCTCCTTTATCATTGGAGGCATCAACGCTCCCCACATTCCCACTAGGCACCTCCCTGAAACAGGCTTGTCGTTGTTGGGGCCGCTGGCTGAGAGGGGCTTGCGCTCTGCGGTTGCGCTGGCGTCTGCTGAGTCTTGAGCGAGCCGAATATCGAGTCGAGCAGGGACGCGAAATTTCCGGTGTCGCCGGATGTTCCACCAGAGAGAAGGTTTTGCTGCCCCTGGACAGGCTTCGGCTGGGGATTGAGAAGGCCCTGGCCCCCGTCATCCTTCATCATCCCGCCGTGCATCATCGACATGATCGAGAACCCGCCCATAACTTACCCCTTAAGCAAACGGACCAAGCATTCCCTTTTCAAACAATTTAGCGTTGTCAATTCCAAGCTGACCAGCCCCCTCGTTAGCCGACGTGGCCGTATTCAGAAGATTGGCCCCTGACGTAGCAAGACTGCTCGCGGCCCCGGATTGCTCCTTGCCCATAAGATTGATTACATTCGTGCGGTTCGCAGCACCAGCGGCCTGCGTCGAGCCGGTCGTCCCGCCCGATCTCGTGCCAAACTCAGCGTTGGTCTTCGCTTGTTGATTCAACTGGTTCTGCCCAGAGGAAATCTCAAACCCCAGCGCCTTCATCGGGTTGGTAAGCAAGTCTTGGAAGAATGTCGAGGACAGAGTGGTGTTTTGCTCGCCTAAGCTGGTGGAGAAGTCGCTTACGCCGAGGAGGTTATTGCTGGCAGTCGTGGCCGTCCCGCTCTCAAGAATCTTCCCCAGGGCGGCAGTGTCGCCAATAGCCGTGAGACCCAAATTTCCTGCCGATGCCGCTGCCATACGCTACCTCACTCTCATGATACCCCTTAACTGAATCGGTTCCAGTGCGACCCGTACCAAATGTATCCGTGCCACGGAGATGAGGTCGAGTCAAAGTAAAGCAAGTTCCCCAGCGTGCCTGGCGTGGCGTATGAGGTGCTGTCGGGTGGCCCGTGACCTGCTCCAACCATGCCGTAAACAACTCCATCTGTCGAATCAAGCCCGATGGTCACGTTATCCGGCTGCACGATTCCCGGAGTCGAGTCCTGAGCATACTGGATACCCTCCGACCAGAAAGAAGACCCGTCATAGTTGACGTAAACATAGCATCCGGGGGAGATGTGGAGCACACCGTAAATTGGACTCGTCGATGCAAGGCTCACACTGCTTGTCGAGTCGTTTCCGATGATGGTGAACCACGGCAACGTTACGGACGGGTTCAACGTGACCACGGAAGGTGTCGAGTCCCCCACTAGAATCTTCGCTCCGTCATCGGATTGCTGCGTCGTGTACGCCGAAGACTCAAGCTGATTGTTGATCGTGCCGAGATATATCCAACTTTCCGATACCGTCTCCGTGGTCACATTCTCGGTGATAGTAGCCGCCGTGGAAGCGTTCGCCGATGTGTTCGCGGTGATCTTCTTTTTGAGGGTGGCGATTGCCTGGTTGATGTCCGTAATGCTCTTGTCATTGTCCCGAATCGCTTGCACGACCGCCGGATGCGCGGCATCTGACGGGATGGTGTGGACCTTGCGGAAGCTCGGCGTGAGTGGGTTCGTGCTCATGGCTTAATCGCCTTTTTGGGGTTTTTATTGCGCCACTCTACGCACGATGGGCAGAGCTTCACCCTCGTTTCCACATCGGTAGGATGTGACGACAGCGGGACAGGCGTAGTGCCTATCCGCCCGCATCGTGAACAGCGCCTACTCGAAATCGATCCATACTTCACGTCTCGCTCCCTCCGCCGCCGCTGGGCGTGAATGGGTTGATCTGCTGGTACGGATCGTTGGACCCCCAATTCCGAACCGCTAAAGCCGTCCCGTCGATGTTCACCACCAGGCCCGCATCCAGAGCCGCAGTGAATCCAATCTGCAAGAGCTTCCACTTGTTCGGACTGACCGGATACCGCATCTTCGTCAAACCGCCTGCCGTCGAGTCCAGCGCAATCGGATTTGGGGCATAGCTCCCATTGCCCACATCGGCCACTTGGAAATAGACCGTAGCTTCGCCGTTGAGGATGTATTCCAGCGTGATTTCACGCAAGTGCTGATAACCGACCCCGCCGATTGCGCCAGCCCATAGGTTCATCGCGCCGGCCGTCGAGTCCAGCGCCCCCTCGGAAACGAACTGATAGGCGTCCTGCCCAGCCCCAAGCAGCACGCCTTGGGTTCCGTAACCTGAATTGTCCGCATACGTCAGTGGGCTGAAATTCAACTCGCTGTAGTTGTCTGGAATCCATGCCATCGCGTCAATGTCGAAGACAAGGGTGTGCGGGAATCCGTCTATGCCTTGGTAGCTCCAGTACATCCAATTGTTTTGAATATTCGCTTGCTGCAACTGAGGTTTGGTGTCGTCCGGCGGATACACCGTCACCCCGTTTCTCACGACCGGAACCGGCGTGCTGCCCTCGTGCGGGAAGAGAGGGTAGAGCGTATCGTCTGTGATCGATTTCGACGAGCCGCCCGCTACGGAAACAACCCATCCATCCTGAACCCGCATGAACGTCTTGCCGCCGCCCTCCACGGCAATGCAGCGGGGCATGTAGAGGCCGCGCGGTATCTCGGTGGCCTGCGTGCTGAATATGTTCCCCACAGTACCCGCCGCGGTAGCCTCCGCGTTGTAGAAGTTCGGCTCGAATATCCATGCGCGGCGAATCGAGGCCACTATCGCCAATCCAGAGGTCATCGCGCCATTGACCAGAGCCTCGCCGGGGTCAGTCACGTCCATCTGGTTTGTGTCCGGCGCCGCGTCGAAGTTTGACCCCTTGCACCAGTAAGCAGTACCGGGGCGCAGTGGATCGCCAACCGCCAACTCATAATTCACATTGTCAGTCGGCCCGAAAGTGTAGGGCAACGGCTGGGCGGCAAGGATAGGCTCAGGGATATTCCAATCCAGATTATCGCCAGCCTGTACGCCAGGTAACGTGATGTGATTGGTGTCCGTGGGCCGAGAAATCATCGTGTAGGCAATCTGCGGAGGGGTAGGATTTTGCGGAGGAATCCCGACCTCGATAACGGTTCCGGGTAGCCAGCGAATATTGAACGGGTCGCCGGTAAGGCGCGTGATGACGCCGCCGGTTACAGAGCAGGTTCCAGACTTCGGCGTGTCGATAGACGGGAAAGGCTCGAAGTTGTCGTATTCAACAATCGAATTACTCGCCACATCCGCCGAGGTGAGATTGTTTTCGATGGGCGTGTTCTGGCCAGTCAGCCGGCCATCGTTCGGGCCAGTTCCGACGTAGGTATAGTTGGACAACTCCGAACTCTGCTCGTAGTAATCAACCTTGTCCACCTGCGGGTCTGGTGACCATATCGACCCAATGACGGCACCGGTAGAAGGGCTAGAGATAGGCGCAGACGCCGGACCCGGATTCGACTTCGCTCCGGTCAGAGAGGAGCGGTACATGTAGAGGTACGAGTCATTTATCGTTGCCGTCGATGTGATCGGAGGGATGATCGCGGGGGCCGCTCCGGGAACAGGAGAGCCCTGCAATAGAAGAATGCGACCAGAGTGATACCAGAAGTCATAATCCAGTTCGATGGGATATGTTCCACCGCCTGCTGTCGGGAAGTTGATCGTCAAAACACTTTGGAGGCAGTCGCCGTCCTCGTTGTAGTAAGCGCCCGGTATGAGTGGCATGGTCGCGGTCGGCATAAGGGGCAAACCGCTGATGACGCTCTCTGTCTGACCTACCGGGCCTACAGCATCGGATAGAGTGAGAGCTCGCGTGTAGGAAATTACCGTCTCATTGCTGGTGAATCCATTGCCTGTTCCAGAAACGAATGAAGCTCCCCCTCCGATTCCGAGCAAGCATTGGTCCTTGCTGGTGAGCACGAGCGTGTAATTTCCCGCCGAAGGAACCCAGATATATCCCGTCACGCAGAAGTTGAAGTTCTGGAATGAACTCGCCCCGGTGTATGGGTTCTTGATCGCGGTCGTGAAGACAGGGATGGATGCGGTAACGTCCCCCTCTGCGTTAAGTTGGCTCCACTGCATCGGGTTATTGTTGTCATTCGTGCTGCTCGATATGTCTATGCCTGGAAGCGAAGGGACTCCGGCGGTGATTGTGGCATCGAAAATGAACGAGTTCCCGGTCGTTGTTCCCGCCGCAGTTGAAGCCGTTCGCTCCGTACCAGACCCAGTATCGTTAGGATTCCTCCAAACGTAGTTTCCCACCAATCCCGTAGGCGGCGAGTCTCCCCAATAGTAGACGGTCAAGGTGTTCATAATGGAAAGCGCAGTAGCCACGTTCGACGTGTTGACCGTATAAAACACATCGAACGATCCGGTATTCGTGCCGATGCTAGCGTTCGGCGTGTTGATGCCGAATTGGAGTTGAGTCGCTCCTTGGGGAACAGTAAGCTCTAGCGGAGTTCCCCCTATGCCGTAAATGTATCCTTCCGAAGGGCTGGCTGAGGGAGACTGGATCTGTCCCGATCCGTTCGTGAACGCGACCATCAGCAGAGGAGACGAGGCCGCGCCGCTAGATGGGAAAACCCACCATCCAGGATTCACGTTGACGGTATTCGTCACAAGATCGCTGAAACTATGCGGCACTCCTCCAATAACCACCGTTCCTGTCACGGCGGTTATGGTCACCGTCTGCCCTTGCGAGACAGGTATGGAGGTCATCGACGATTGAAGCTGAGTGCCTCCGAATGGCCATGTTCCATTGATACCGCCAACGTTGGTATATGGCTCCTGCGTTCCGTGGACCGTAAGGCTTCCGGTGGTGTTGCTCGACGAGGTGGAGACGGACGGGGCAATCTGCGGTTCTTTGATGCCAATCTTGTAAATCAGGCCGTCAGAACGAACCTTCACCATTCCCGAACAGAGGAACGATGTCGAGTCTCCATCTATCGCGTAGCGCGTGTGAATCGTCACATCCCCGTCAGGGCTGGAGTCGGCAACGTACATCCATGGCTGGACAGAGGCGTTGGGCCGGAACGGAACCATCGACTTCGGGTTCGGCGTCATGCCGGTAGCGATAGGGGGCAGCGTGCCCGATGACCCGCAGTAGAGGTTTCCGGCATTGTCAGAGACGATGTAGGTATAGCCTGCTGGCGGTCCTTGGGGGGTAGAATCGTTCAATCGTCGGATGGTGTTGATTGACCCACCCGTGACGCTCAGAAGAGGCTCAGAGACGAAATTACGGGCTTGGAACGCACCCTTGGCGTAGGCGCGAACATTCTCGCACACTGCAACAAAACCGGCCAACAATCTATTGACCGGACGCGTAAGGTCAAGCCCGCGTAAGTTCACTTAGCCCTTCATGTATCCCTTTTTCGCAGCCTTGCGGCCCTTTTTACCGCCCTTCTTCGCGGTCTTTTTCCCGGTCATGTAGCCGTTGACCTTGAAGGGCTGAGAGTGCGCCCGCGTTCCAACCTTAGTCGGATTGGGCATGTGGCTAGTTTTCGCCTTGCGCTTCGCTGTCGATTTCAGTCTCATGGTTTTTCCCTCGCTTTTCTTTACAACACCGTTTGCGGCCCTTACAGCGGCCCCTTCGTCGCCCGTGCGTTTGAGCACGGAATTCGCCACGTGCGACCACTGCCGCTTGCGCTTGGGCGATTTAGCCTTTTTCGTTTTGCTTGCGGCATCTCTCTCGCTCCACGGCATAAGTCACCACCTGCACGGGAAGTCGCCCCGTTCGCGCTCATCTTCACTCCGGGGATCGTAGCCCCGGCGCACAGGAGCCTGCTTTGGCTCGCGGTCCCTGCTTGTGAGCCGGTTGAGGGCGCTCTGGTTGCGCAGACGCTCACGGTCCCTTTCAATCGACTCCTCGCGCCATCTTACGGTCGGTTTGCTCATCACTCACCTCATTTCCCGTATTTCTTCACCGCAGTCTTCTTTGCGGGCTTCTTCGCGGCCGCTTTCGGGGCGGTCTTGGCGGCCATGCCCCGCTTGCGGAACTCTTCATTGTTCGCCCTTACCTGGTCGCCCCACCCGTCATCTTTCGTCGTCGTTGCCTTCTTTGACGGCTGGTTCTGCTTGTCGAGCCAGTTGGCGGCCTTCCCGAGTTTGCTTCGCCAGCCAAGAATTTCATCTGCTGCTGTTTGCGCCATAACTCACCTCAGTTGCTCCTCGTCCTGCTTTAGGCCGGCTGTTGCGAGAACGTCCACATACAGGCCGTAAGTCGATTGCCTCTTGTTCTTCCGCACGCAGTACTGGAAAAACTCATCCATCAGCGAAACGGTGGCTGCAAATTCCTCCCCGCCCTGCTTGAAGCTCGCCACGTGCTGCACATAGTTGAGCACCTGATCCCAGTCGTCCCGCGTCACCTGAACATAGGTGTTCGTCGAGTCGAGGAATGGGGCGTTTTGCACCAGCGTCATCACAACGGAGCAGGGCGTTTGAGGTGCAATATTGCACTCGTCGATTCCGTCCGTCACCACGCATGGAATCGAACCCGCATCCTCCTGCCAGCCAATCGACCAGCGATCCTTCTTTTCGAGCGAAGGCGTGTCGGCTACCGCGCCATCAATGAGCGCCTGGTTCATCCAGTTGGAAAGCCGAAGCATCTTCAATCCGTCTTCATAGCGCTTGGCGCAATAGGCCGCTCTCTGCCTGTCCGTCGATTCCGGCTCCTCACTCAACAGGTCGGCCAACGCGCCATACATCGGCAACCAGCTCCAGTCGTCCGGCAAACCGAGCAGAGACGGCGTAGAGCCGAACTGGGGCCCGGACTGGAGCACCAGAACATCATAGGTGCCTTCCGTGTTCGGCGCGGTGTCCACATCGAACGACAACGGCGGCTCGCTGGCCACGCTCCACTCCTTCGGCGTCTGGACGGTCTGCAAGTAGTCCGAGTCGAAGTAGTGAAATGCTTGCGTGTCGGACCGCTTCAAGTAGAAGTATGTGGTGACACCATCGACGACTTGAAGGAACCGGATGCGGCGAGTTTCCAGCGTGGTATCTGGCAGAACCGTTCTGCTAGTACCCGGAGTGGCGTTGATGGGGGGAAGGTTGACCGTGTTGCACCCACCTACCTGAATCACCTCGTTGCGCCTGAGCGATAGAGCTGTCTGCAATTTCTCGACAGAGAACTGGTTCGTCCCGGTCCATGGTCCAATCCCCACCGCGGGCTCAAGCAGCATATACTCCATCTGCGTAGCAAGGTCAGCATCCGTCACGGTGCGCAGACGCGGCGAGCCGGCCAACGTGCCGATGTTCAACCACTGAGAACCGGAAGCCGTGAAAGCAAACTCCGAGCGCCACGATTCCGTGAGCGCGTTCAGGATGCGAAGAGCCTCAATCAGGTAGGTTTGGATTTCCGCCACAGACCAAAAGGTTCCCTCATCATTCAGGCGGTCCTGAATGTTCGCTATTGCGGTCGTCAATGGGAGCCAAGAATAAGTCGGCATATCACTCCAAAACAAGAATGTCGTAGGCGTCGCCCGCCGTGCCTAGAATGTAGAACTCGCTTACATCTCCGCTGTACTGGAGAGCGCTGAACACTTGGGACGTTCCGGCGTTTGTGGCCGAGGCTGGATAGATGGTCATTCCCCTGCTCGACGTGATCGAAGCATCTCCGAAGCGCATGACATTCGCGCCATTGTTCTGCGGCAAGATCAACTGAAATGGAGTGATCCTGTCCGGCACAACAGCGGCGGGGCAAATAGGCTGTGCGACGTTAGTGGATGCGATGGTTCCATGAATCAAGTGCATACTCTCTCCTTAGTCGCTGTAGTCCGGGTAGCCGCCAACGTTGAAATCGCCAAGCTGGTTGGAGTACGGTTCTCCTGAGATGGAAGCGCCATGTTTCGGCAATCTCCCAAAAGCCTCGCCGTTCAAGTTGAGATCGACGGCAATAAGTTTGTCCAGCGTGGCTCCGTATTCCTTTGCCGCGCCTTGCGCCAGCATCAGCCAGTTCGCGCCAGAGCCACGAGCCTGCTGCGTGTCCTTCTGCGCTTCCTTGTACTGGTAGAGAACTTCTTTTGTCTTCCAGCTTAGAAGACTGGTCGTGATCGGGAAAGGCAACTCCATCGTCTGAAAATCCTGAAAACTCTCAGGGATCTGGCCCTTCCGCCGATAGCTAAAACTGTAGGGCAGGTAGCACAACTGCTGGGGCCACAACTCGAACATCTGCCAGCCCGGCGTAGAGGTTCCTGGCCTCTGGTCCACGCCGGCCGGAACACAATAGCTCGGGTCGGCAAACTCAGTGCGCTGCGGGTCTCGTATCGCCAGCTCCGCCTGCGTCATGCTCCAGAAATTGATAGGCGAGGAATTGGTCGTGTCCCTCATTTCTATGAATTTGTGGAAGTCCTTGACCGGCGCCACGAAGTACGCCTGATAGATCATGTACGGTTGTCCAGGCCCAGCAGTCGGTTCCAGCCATGGCCTGTCCAGCGTCAGAACGACGTTCTGGAAGACTTGGAAGGTAGCCGGGGTGCCACCCTCTGCAAAGTCGATGTAGGGGTTCGTATAGCCGCTTCCAAGCGTCAGGACTTCTACCTGCCACTCAATAGGAGGCCCATCATGCCATCTGCCACGCTCCCATACTGGAATCCCCTCGACTTCACCAGCGGTGTTTATGACGACTGAAACTGTCCCGCCAACCCCCGGCCCGCCGTTGTCGAGCACTGGGACGGTGTAGGTTCCCGGCGTCTGTCCTGAGCCTCTGGTGAGGATGTTGACATAGCTCGTGGTCCCATCACCGCCGACGCCGCAGATGTTGTAAATCGAGTACGCCGGGTCGCGATACTGGAGGGTAGTCAGAAGCGCCGCGCCCGGAAAGGATGTGTAGCGGTTGATGGATTCGCTTGCCGCCTTGTTTGCGGTCACGGTGTTCGAGTAAGGCGTGACCGTGAAGCATCCCCAGCTTGCCACTTCACCAGGGCATAGCCAGTTCGCATAGGTACTCGTCCGCTGAAAGCTCCAATCGCACTCGTCGTAGATTTTCGACAGCGCCTCGCCCATCTTGTACATGACAAGATCGAGATCGCAGCCGGGAACCTCTCCCGATATGCGGTTAGCGAGTTTGTACAATGACGCCATTCATGCTCCAAAAAAACGGGCGGGTAGCGGATTCGCCCGCCCCCGCCCGAAGGCCGTTTCGCACTTCGCCCGTCACAACTGACTGATTAACGCCCCGAACACCAACGTCTCTGCCGAAAGATTCACACCGTTTCCCACTTCCGCGCCGGTAGCCGCGATAAACCACCGTGCTATCCAACCCGAAACCGGAGGGCTTGGCGATCCTTCCCGAAGAGTGGTAGCCAGCGGGTAGAACTCGACGGTATAGGTTCCGCTGGTCGTCTCGCTCTGCATCGGGAACTCGATGTAGTCCCCCGCGCCCGGATTGTTTACCGGGTCGCGCGTGGTCTGCGAGTAGGAACTTGGCCCGTTCGTCCCCAAGAGGATAGCGGGCTTCAAGTCTCCATACTGCGCGGTCTGATTTCCCAAATACTGAGTCTGCATCGTATCCCCTTAGTCGAACACTTGTGGAATGGTGAGTTTGGTCGGCACCGTGACACCAGCAGCGGCCAGCGCCAAGGTATAACCAATTTCGACCGCGCTATAGGTGCCAGGATTTCTGGTTGTCACAGCCCCGCCTATCGCCGCAATCGCCTGCGCACCCGGAGCAGTATTCGTTGCCGTGGTCACAAGAACTTGGGCAACGCCTGCTTCCTGAACCACGATCCACGAGCCAGCGGCGATCTGCGCAGCCGAGACGGGAGTATAAGTCACGCCGCGCACCATCGAAGAATCGGCAACCGAGGTCGAATCGAAGGACGATACGTAGCTCTGCGACTGGTAAAGTTGCGCCAGAAGAGAACCGCCGATCAGTCCTGGGACTTCGGTCAAACCGAAGGTAGGAGCCGCCAAGAACGGGCCGCCACCTTGAACCAACTGCGAAGAGATGATGGCACCGCCAGAAACCGTCACCTGTGCGATAGCGGGCATCTGTGAGCCGGCATTGTATGTCGAGGAGACGTTATAGGTTCCGGCTGTTCCGCCCGTTCCGCCCGCAGCGATAACCGTACTGCCGACATATGTTCCCGCAGCCCATCCCACAGGAACGCCCTGACCTGCGATCTGCGGAAGGTTCGCGCTGTTGGCGTTCTGCGCCAAGCGGCAGATGCGATAGCGTCCGGCCTTCAACTGCGTTCCGTAGGCCGTGTTCCACTGCGAAACATCGTCCTCGGACAAGTCCGCGTAGTTGTCTTCGAGGAAGTCGGTGCCGAGATACGCGCTACCGTCCCGAACGTCTTGCTGCCCCGTCTGAATCGGGTACACCGCCAGTGGGCCATTGAAGAATGCTGTAAACGGAACCTGTGGCATCGAAATTCTCCTTAGATCGAGCGGAACCCGAAGATGATGGCGCCATGCGTGTTCTGCGGCGTCCAAAGATTCGTCGCCAAGCGCATGAAGCGGTTGTCAGTCGAAATGTTGGTGGGGATCGGCACAATTCGGTCGTCCCATTCCCACCCTGAACCCGGCTTCGGAGGTGTCATTACCAGCGTATCTGGGTCGATAACATACAGGCACTCGCCGGGGTTGACCATCGCTGCCGATGGGATATTCGAGCCGGTAGGCGATAGGGTTCCAGCCGCCACCGTCGCGCCGTTGATGGTATAGGTCGGGGAAAGGAACGGAACCAGCTTTGTGTTCTTTCCCGCGCCGTCGAGGAACTTGGCCGGCGAGGCCGTTCCATAAGCCGCCGGGTTTCCACCGGGGAGATAATTCCATGCGGTCGAAGACGGAGCCAGCGGGTCTTCGTGAACGCGCCACCCCCCAAAGTCCACCGAGCGCCACCCGAAGTCTGTGCCTTCCCTGACTTCAAGATGCTGAATCACGGCCGCCGAGCGGAACATCACCGCGAGCGCTCCAAAGCCGAACGGATTGGCGAACGCCACCCGCGCCTTCGCGCCCAATACTGCGAGCTGCGCCAATACGTGCTCCAGAACCGGGTAGGTAATCGAACCCGGTGTAGCCGTATTGTTGCTGGCGTTGTAAGAGCCGCAGTAGTACGGAACCGAGTTGAGAACCTGCCCGACTTGGCCATTGCGCTTCTGGCCTCCGTAGTACTGGTAGACGTTGCCGAAGGGCGACGGGTCGATGCCGTTGTTGTAGGCTTCGTCGAAGCCGTTGGCCGTCTTGTAACGGTTGTCCGAGACGCCTACCGTGGACGGTGCGCCCGGCTGGCCTGAAGCCGCCTGACCGTGGCGGTAGAAGTCCATCTCGATCATCGACTCGATCTTCTTCATCATGCAGTACGTGTCGAGGTCTTCCTGCGAGAACTTCTGCGTGTCGCCCGCCGCATTGAAGAGCCGGTAGGTCGTCTGGTCGATGGGCAGATTCGACTGATAGAACCGCTCATCAAACTTGACATTAGACGCCATCTGCTTCCGCTGCGGGGTGATCATATCGCCCGGCTGAGTGGCTCCGCCGTCCGCGTAATCGTAGATGTACGCCGACTCGATCCCGGTGCCCTGGAAGAGAACTTCGGTGATTCCCGCCTCCTTCAGCAAGCCAACGAGCGGAAAGTTCGTGCCGAAGTTGTCGTGAATGATCCCGTACCGAATCAAAGTCCGGCTGGCGGCATCTCGCTCGTTGTACAGCGGATCAAATGGAACCATGTCAATTCACCCTTTCGCTTACTCAGCGTTTGAGGCCAAAGCCTCGCGTACATGCGACACTGACGCGGCAATGCGATCCCGAACAGGCATCCTTCGGAAATCGTTGGTTTCCTGCGCAGTGCGCGGTTTGAAAACTTGAGGATGATGGGAAGCAAGGCCGGGAGCAAGTCCCCTATGTCCCGCCGTCACTGGATGCTCTTCCTGATACTTCTTCACGCCAGCAGATACGCCGGCATCGATCCTGGCTTGCACTTCTGCCTGACGGATTCTCTCCGTCTCTTCGGAGAACTTGTACTTGCGCTCGGCGTACTCGGCCACCGGCAACTTCGCGGCAATGGCTTCGTCAACCAGCCGAACCGGGTCATCCACGAACGGCTTGTTGAAGACGGCCTGGAACCTGGCCTGGACCCGAAGAGCTTCGCCCATCTGCGCAAATCCGCTGCGCATCGTGTCATTCAAAACTTTGGTAGGATCGGCGGCGGCGACAGGGGCGGATTTCGGAATTCCGGAGAGGTCCACGTTGAGGCCCATTTCTTTCGCTTTGCCGAGGGCCGCTGTCAACGCGGCATTGGCGGTTTCGAGTTCCGTGAGGCGGGTTTCAGTCACGCCAAACGAACGAATCTGTCTATCAATTTCGGCTTGTTCGCGCTGCGCCCGTTCAACATCTTCGGCAGCCTTCCGCTCGGAGGCGGTAGCCTGCGTATACTTCGTGTCAGCTTCCGCGAGGTAGCCATTCCACTTCGCGGCTACTTCCGGTTTGGCCTGGAGAGTGGCCGGGTCGATGCCTAGCTCGGCGGCCAGATTGTCCAACGTGAATGCCATTTGCTGTTCTCCCTACTGCTGCGGTGCTTGCATCGGTTGTGCGGGTCCAGGTGCGGCCTGCGAGGATTTCTGCAACGCCTGAATAACGGCGGAAGCAGCCTGCTGCATCTCCGGCTGAATGATGGTGTTCTGTGCGCCGATAGTGCGCAGGGCGATTGCCAACCTGCCCAGAATGGTTTGGAGGGGGTTAGCGTTTTGCTGCCCTTGAGACGCATCGCCTCCGCCCCCCGCTTGCGGCGGGGGAGCAGAGGCTTGCGGGTTTGGCATTGAAGTGGCCATGTGCCTACTTCGCGGCTTTCTTACCGCCATTCTTCCGGCTACGCTTCCGTCCACCCTTGCGGGATTTCTTGTGACCGCTGACGCCCTTGACTGTGAATTTACCCTTTGCCATGATGCTTCTCCTTTTGTTGAATTTGCCTGAAATAGAAAACGCCCCGAAGGGGTTTCCTTCGAGGCGCTGGCTGAATCCAATGGAGGAGGGCTGGCGAATCTCTAAAAGCAAGTAGAGCGCAAGTTGCTCATTCTGTCAAATCTTTATTTTCTTTCACCAGTTCTCGCGTCACCTGCTCGGTCACAATTGCCCTGCATCCGCCCTGGTTGAAGCGCACGGTAAATTCTCCGGTCGCCTTCCCTCGGCGAAGGTAGCGCGAGAGGTCGCCAACCACGTCCGGCACCGCGTCTTGATCGGTTACGTGGATGTGCTGCCGGAAGATTGTAATCTCTTCCTTCTTGTCAACTTCGATGTGGTCGGCAATCAAATTCTTCGGCCTGTTTGCCATGTGCTCTCCTTGACTAACTTGTCTTGTTCACAGCCCTTACATCACCGCTTTGCGACCCCTTCACAGCCCCTTGAGGCGGCTTCTTGTTGCTGTTGGGCCTGCCGCCACCCTGCCCTTGCCCCGGACCACCTTGTTCCGGTAATTGTATGCCAAGCTCTTTTGCCTTTGACGCAAGAGCAACTTGGGCTTCAAGTTTCCATTCGCCTTCTTTGAGCTGCTCTGCTTTCCATTCCTCATGCAGAGCGTCGTAGCCGGTGACGCCAAACTTCTCCATATAGGCCGACTGCGGAAGCTGCGCACCTTTCTGGTAGAGGAACATCCAAAGCATTTTTTCCTGCATCTGCGTAATGTCCAAAAGCTGCATCGGCGTCGAAACAATTCCGATGCGCTCAAGGAACCACCGCGCCCTCTGCGCCTTGGTGTAGCGCGATTCGTCAGTATTCAATTCGTTCGGCAAATGCGAAGGGATGAGCGAGGTCGGGTCGTTGTCGTAGGTTTGAAGATCAATCGCTTCCGGCCCAATATCTGAAATCAGTTCATCGACAGACTTGTACTGCGCGATGTTGTATTTGATGAGTTGCGCCAGCCGCGAAGAACCCCGCCACATCACCATCGCTATGCCCTTAGCCATCGGACCGAGATTGGTGATGAATTTATCTAAAGACTGCTCCGACATGTTGCTCTTGAGATCGCGCAGACTGGCAATATCGTTCAGGCCGAGAATCGACTTTACCATCGAGTCGTACCACTCCTGGCCCTTCCAATCCTCAGTATCCACCGTCATAGAATCCGGCAGAATGCTTTGCAGTCCCTTCTTCGGGTCGCCCTTCACTCCGACCCGCACGCCCTCGGCCCGCAGCATATCCAGTTTTTCCAGTTGCGTCCGGCTGGCGCCCAAAGTGAAGTCGTAGCCCATGGGAGGGTCTTTGCGCACAGCCAGCGTCTCGTCAATCTCCGAAGCCCTTGCCCGCCGCGCACGCTCTACGCCTGCCACTTGCCGCACCGCGGAGTATCCCCTGGCAGCCCACGGGAAATCGTTCACGTCGAATTGCACCACGGGAATCTCGCCGTGCATATCGTAGGCCGTGTTGTCGTACATCGGAACAGGGCAGGTAGGAGAGGTGATAATCTCGCGCATCTGAGGGTAGACGCGGCAATCCTCCTCCTCCGCGCGGCGCGATTCTGGCAAGCCGTTCTGGGGGTTAGTGCTCACCAGCAAGTCGCCGTAGCTGGGCACCGTGTAGCCCCACGTAGAGCCGGGAACACCCATCTGGATAGCGTGTTTCGTCTCGTTGATACGGAGGTCATGGATGAACGTGCGACGGATTTCGCAATACCGATTTTCCCACCGCCAGCAATCCGAGAAGCGGTTCCGGTCCCAGTGGTCCAACCGCCGGCCGCCGTTCGCTCCGTACTTCTTCCAGTCGTAGCGGCTGATGGGCTGCAAGTACTCGGCGAATTCATGGAAGCGCCCGTGAGCTTCCCATATCGGCATTGGGGTAATGATCGTGAAAGCGTAAGAGCCCTGAATGTCGTTGTTGAAGGGAAGCTGCTCGGGAAGGCCCTCGAAGGGGCCGAGAGCATCGAAGATGTTCCTCGCACGCCCAAAGCAGTTCCCATAGAAAGGCCGCGTGTAATGCAGCCACACCATGCCGGAGCCGAGCATCGTCCACTGGAGAGTCCGGCGGATATTGAACACGTACTCGCTGGCCCAGTAGATGTGCTTCAGTTCGCGGTTGTAGGTCTGGACGTACTGCTTGTACTGCTCGGCGTTTGTGCCCAGCGTGGCAATCTGACGAAGGTCGGAAATCGTCTCAACAAAAGTTCGGATGTTGGGCATCAGCATATTCGACTTCATGCTGTTGTCCTGGTCCAAGCCCAGAAGCAGCCGAATGTCGCGCTCTACGTTGCGCGTTCCCTCTTGGTCCCGTGCCCACCTATCTCCATTTTGAACCAGTTCATCACACCACGACTTAACGTATTCTGGCCCCGCCTCGTATGGCGGAACTTGCCAAGAAATGTAGGACTCGTGATCGATGATGTTCATTTGCTCTCGACCGCCTCGCCCTCGGCAATCCGTTCTGGACCATGCTTGAAGTAGGGGCTGTCCAGCGCAAACTCGTGAGCGGTCATCGTCGCCTCGTAAGCCTCATTCATCCCGTAGACCTGCGGATGCAGCATGGCGGTAACAATTTGGTTGTACCGGTGATCCATGAGCCGAATCAGGGTGTTGTTCAAGTCCCGGTTGAACTGGTTGACGTGTTGGTTCCTCTCCTGAATCGCAGATGCCAGAGCCTTGCGGAACCTCTCCTCGCGTTTGATGCGAAGCAGGGTTGCCTCGTAGGCGTCCCGCTCCTGCTGCTCACGGTAGCGCTTCACGTAGCGTTCAATCTCGGCGGCGTGCAAGAGCGTGTATTCTTTATAGCGAATTCCCGCAGGATACATCGGTTTGGCGAACTCCGGCGTGAATCCAAGAATCCGGTCAGTATCCAATTCAATGTAAACTTTGATTCGTTCTGTCGGTCCAAGTTGAACGCTCATGAGGGAAATCGTACCACAAATCACTCAATATTCGTCGATTGTGATTTCTCCCGTACACCATTCTTCTGAAACTGTACCTGAATTTGAACTCGGATTGTAACGCTTTGTGATTCTGCTGGCCTCAATTTCCACATCGTGCCCGGTCAAAAGCGCCATTGCATTTGCAAATAGATTGTCGTCGTGTTCGCCCTTTTCGTGAATCATCTTGGCTTTTTCCTCGCCAACCTTGCGCCGGATGAAAGTCTTCATCTGCCGGATTACGATGGGGTCGTTCAGCTTAACCCAGCCCATGTTCACGTAATTGACGAACTTCGAGAGCAGGATGTCCCGGCTCCACTCAACCGTGCGCCATCCCTCTTTCTTGCCTTTGTCGGGATTGATTGGCCCCTTATCGTCGTAGAAGTGCATGACGTGGTGGTTATAGAAGCCCATCAGCTTCAACTGGTTCAGGCACTCATCCCCCGACTTTCGGATCTGCTCGATAATGAACCGCATCCCCATCTGGTCAGCGCAGGTGTTCTCGCCCATTCCGTCCGTCGTGAAGTAGACGGCCACGGCGGCGGCAATACGCGCCATCTGGGCGGCGTTCACGTCGAGCGAGGTAAAGCTGGCGCACTGGTTGTCCCGGTCGCGCCCATACTCGTTCCTGAGCACAGATAGCGTTCCCCGGTCCTCGTTGGGCAGTCCAAGGCCCTGGGCGGTGTCAATGCCCTCAGAGTACCGCTTGCCGTCCTGCGGCTCCTCAAAGACAAGAAGTTTGTTAAAGCAAGCCTCGTCCGTCGCGTCATCGAACGGCTTGAGGGGGACTAGTTCCCACGTGTAGACATTGCCGTCATTGGCTTCCCATCGAAGCGGGATGCGCTCGGCCGCATAGTCGATCTCGTGAGTCGGAGGCTCATAAGGCTTGTTCTCATTTCCAATAATGATCGTCTTGCCGGTGATTGCGTATGCCCTGTAGGAGCTTTGCCGCTCCTTGGTCGTTACCTCAATCACTTCATCAGAGAACACCGGGTCATGCTTCGACTGGAAAGCGTCTTGATCGGTCACGGCGTTCATCGCGAGGAATGTCTTCTCCGAATGCGACTTGACGGCTTCTTTATATCCAAGCCACCAGTACCACATATAATCCATCGGCATCTCCCAGGATGCCCCCAGGGACCGCGCCAGGTAGTCCGTAGAGCGCACGAACAACTCGCAGCGCCGTTTCATACGCAGAACTTCAATCGCCGGGTTCCAGCCCTCGGGAACCGGGTTGCCGCGTATCCAGTCCTTCGTCGGGTAGATGTCCGAAGCGCAAGCCGGGGGGATGAAGATCGCCTTGAATTTCCTCTGCGTCTGTCCAGACTTATATTCTTCCCACTTCGACTTTTGCCACGGCGAAGCCATCGAGCCGGTTCCTTCCATCACAAAGAACAGCGAAGAGGTCTGGTGAGCCGCGGGGAACACGCCCTCTTCAATCGTCTTGATGGGATTGTCGTAGTCAGCCAACTCGGACAAGTGCAGGCAGGTTGGCGTTGAACCTTGCGCAATACCGACCGTCTGAGAGCCGGCCTGAATCGAAAGTGCAGAACCGTTTTCCCACTTCGGCTCCTTTGCCCGTATCGAAGTCTTGGCCGGAGGCAACCAGAACGGAAGGCGCTCCCATGCCGTGTCGATAATCATGTTCAGCTTGGTCGATTGCTCCACCTGAGCCGATGCCATGATGGCGTGCGTATTCGCGCGGAATAGGATGCGATGAAGAAAGAACAGGGCGACTTCGGTCGAGATGCCCACCTGACGGGCCTTGAGCACGAATATCTGGATGGCAAGCTGGAGGTCGTCGAACTCGCCAAGAATCTCAAAGAAGATGCGCTGGCCCAGCCGGAAGTCAAAGGGGATGATCCTCTCATCCACGGCCCTGATTTTCCCGTAGTGGGTAACGAAATATTCGGCATCAGCGAAGCAAAGGAATTTCTCGCTCTGGCACCAGCGCTTGATCCATGCCGCCCGTTTTGTTGTGGGTTCACGCCCAGGGCGCCAGTCGAATGATGAACCGAGCTTGTTTGTGGACTTGTCGGTGATGCTCTCGATGTAGGTATTGAACTCGTCAACTTCCCAGCGTTCGCGGCGAACCGGCTCCCAGCCGACTCGATTCCCGTTCTTGTCCTTCCGGTCAGCGAAGTCCCGGATTACCGACTCGACGATGCGTTTGCTATAAATGGCTCACTTCCCCGCTTCCAGAAACTTTCTGAGATCGTCTCCTGATGCGTCGATACTCTCTTGTAGCCATAGAAGATTGATCGCCCAGCGGATCAGGCTCCTGTCGTAATGAAATCCGATACTTGGACTGTGCCACTCGCGAATGATCTTCAAAATGGCTCCTTTCCTCTTTTTCCTCTCCATGGATATGTTCCGCTTCCATAACGCATTCACCATAGAGCTAATGTGCTCTGTTTCTCTTGAGGATATTTTCTCCCGATCTTCCATGTCGAAGATAGTCGTGAAAATCTCATGCCATCCTGCCTTGATTCTTTCACCCTCGGTCATTTTCCTGCCTCCAGTAACTTTCTACGCTCTTCGCCCCAGTTCTCAATTTCCATCGGGTCCGAGCCGAACACGCCTTCCAGTGTCGGGGTTCCGTCGTCCTCTTCCTCACTGCCAGCCACCTGCTTAGGGTCGAAGACGTTGACATTGACACTGGAACCCTTCGACGCAGGGAGCCATCCGGTAGCCTTGTGGAACATCTCCCGGTCCTTGGCGTTGTCAGCAAGCATCTGGCCCCAGTGCGCCGTCGCCTGGACCATGTTCGGATGCTCTCTCATGGTAATCAGAGCCGACTCCATGCGGGACACGTCGCGGGCAGCCAGCACGAGCGCCCCGGCGATGGTCGTAGGGTCCACCCCCGCGCACAGGCACAGCGCCTCGATAGGTATGCTGTCGCGAGTGCTCCACGACAACCTCTCGCAGAATTCCAGCAACTTAACCGCCTCTGGGTTTTTGGAGAATTTCAGCGTCTCAATGGCCCGGTTCTTGCCGCCTATCGCCCGGTAGATAACGTCGCCGATCTTGGCCGACAGCTCGTAGGAGCGCTTTCCAATCTTGTACCGGCCCAGGAACTTCATCAGTTTCTTTTCGGAAGCAGTCTGACCATCCACGGGCGCGGGAATGCCCATCTCAGACGGAACGGTTTCGATTGGCGGCGTCGATGGCTTGCTGAAACCGGCCTGGCTGATCGGAGGGAAATTCACGATATTCTTCCGCTGTTTGGGGTTGCGGGAGCGGGTCGCCTTTTCGCCAGACTTCTCCATCTTGCTCCTTTTGAATAGGGTACTTCCGCTCAATCCACTTGTCGAACAGGTTCAAGGCCCGGTCCAGGAAATCAAATATCTTCGTCTCCGTTTGCGCGTCCAACTTTCGGCCCCCTTTCCCGTTCCTTGCGATAGAAGATCGCTTTTTGCTCGACCGAACCATCGTCATTCTCGACAATCACCGGAATTGATTGCCCGGTTTGTTTGCGAAATACATTTGGCGGTGTGAATGGGATTTCGCCTTCAATTTGAATTTGCTGCGGATTGTGGAATTCGCCTTCGGATTCAGTTTCACCGGCAACCACGTCCAATCTCACATCCCCAAAATTGTCCAAATTCAAATCAATTACGAATTTCGCTTTGAATTTCGGATACGCCACGCCATACAAATTGCAGGTATTGTTTAAAGCATCCCAAATTGATTCAGCAATCTTTGTGACAATTCCAGATTTGATTTCGTCACAGTCAAGCGGCAATACAATTTGAGTTTCAGGCATCGCGCTTTTGCTCCGATGGAATTGAACCGACAACTGGCCATTCCTCGAAACCGCCTCCATCTCGTACGGGAGATGGTTTCTGAGAACCATAATTCGCCTCGGCAACTACCGTTGGGAACCACTGCTCCCTGAGCGCCTCGACGATGACCGTGGCCAGGCGGCGGTTGCCGGCCAGTTCGCGGCCTCGCGCTTCCAGTTCAGGAGGCAGGTTCAGTTTGATGGGCTTGCTCATCCGATACCTGCAATCTCGCCGGGTACACCCTGCCCCGGATCAGGAAACGGCAAGGGGCGCTCTCCCGGAAGACGGTGAACCTTATGCGGCCCCATCTCAGGGTTAGAGCAGTTGTGGTGTACGCGGTAGCTCCAATGAAACCAGAGGAAATGCTTGTAGACGTGCTTCCAATGGTGACCGCGCTTGAACGGTTGCTTGCAGGTGTTACACGTTTCAGCTTTCACTATTCTTCCTTTCCCGGTACGCATTTCGCGACCGGATTCGATTCTTTTTCTGGCAGACCTTGCACCGTCCCCCGGAGACGATAGGACGCTTTCCGCAGATTCCGCACTTCCCCTCGGCGATCTTGCGAAGCTGCCAGTCCCGCGCGGCCTTGGGGTGAGCAGGCTGGTTCGTCCGTTTGGTACCTTCCGTCACTTGAGCGCCTTTTTAACCTCTGGACCCTTAGCCTCGGCGCTGATGGCGAAGGTCTGCGGGTCGATGCGCCAGCCAGGATGGGCAGTCTGCCACTCGCGCAGGATGGTCAACTCCTGCTGCTGAATCTCCTGAAACTGCTTCTGGAGGTCCGCCTTGGCCTTCTCGATGGATTGAATGGCAACCCTATCCGCCGTGCTCAGCGACGGCGCTCCGGGCGATTGTGGGGCAGGGAAAGCGGGCTTAACGGTCTGAGCGGAGGCAAAGGCGAAGAACATCCACAAGCCAACGAACGCGGCAATTCTGACAATTCGTTTCATCGGTTCCTTTCAGGTGCTATATCGCACCTCGTTGAAGCAAGCGGGCGAGCTTCCCGACGCCGGTGGAGGCTATGTCCCGGCTAACTCGCCCGCGCTCATTCCCAAGCGCCAGGGGAAGCCGCTAAGCCGTTGGCGCCGGGGAAGCCTGTGTCGTCGATGTGGAGGCCGGTGTGAGGGTCGCCACGGCGGTATTCAGGGCGGCGACGGCGGTGTTGATGTTGCCGATCTGGGTTTCCAGTTCTTCGGCATCTACTTCCACGGTTCCGTCTTCAACGTTGGTTGACGCCCCAGATTTGATTTCATCCACGGCGGTAGAAATGGCGGCTGCGGCTGCGCTGACGGCAGCGGTGAGAGCGGTTACGGCGGTCGTCTCGTCAGTGACGGCTTGAGTGAGTGCGGTGAGTCCGGGTTGCGTTGACATTCTTAACTCCTTCGTCAGTTCTTCAATTGCGAGTTTGAGACCTCGGTTGAACATGAATCCAATCTACCACCACATCAAATCATGTCAAGCAAAATCTTACTTCGATGCCTTGCCGCGCCGGTAGGCTTCCATGATGAGCGAATTCAACTCGCCTTTTAACGGTTGAACATCTTTGTGACTCTGTTCCGTGAGCAGCAAGTCTTTGATCTCCTCTGGTACTTCCGGCTCAGGAGCAAGGTACATTATGCGCAGCCACTCTATCGCCACAGCTCGAACAGAGTCGCAGTAGCTAATAACACTTCTGTTCGCGAAGATTTCACATAGGTGAATCACCTGCTCATGGCTCGGCACAATCAGGTTCTCCGACTGCCAGCGGATGAAGGCTTCAAGCCCAAGGGATGCACACTGCTCTGTCGAGAGAAACTTCGTGCCGCTGGGATTTTTCATTGCTTCCACAGTCGCCTTCAACCCCTCTTCTGGTACGGTATATTTGCTCACTTCGCTCATTTGGTCCTCCATGGACTATCGAACTTCCACCAAATAACAATCCAGTTGCGCGGATACTCCCACATCCAGATTACCGGCCAGTACCACCAAACAGCACCGCCAATCCATCCTCTATACCGGCTCTTTTCATAGTCCCAAAGAATGTTTCTCATCAGAAATTCCTCCCGCAATCCACACAACGCTTCTGAGAACCCCAGGCGATCAACGGCCTTCCGCAGAGCGGGCAGCCCGATTCCCGTCCCGCAGCTCGATCATCCGGCGCAGAAACCAGCGGCGATAGGCCGCCGGATTTTTCCCCCCGGTGAACACCAGCCCCTTCGCCTCCTGCTCCGCCCTGAACTTGTCGGCCAGAACCTTCATCCCTCGCCGCATCGTCTCCCCCTACACCCTTCCGCCGACGCTTCGCCGGCATCGCCAATCGCTGACAACACCTCGGGCACTGAATCGGATTCTCAATCCGACTCTTCCACTCCGCCCCACAATGTCTGCATGGTCCTGCCATAATTAAAATGCTACTACTACTGCTACTACTTGTCAATTGAAAAATTTTCCATCCTACCCGCACGCGAGAAAAACGGGTCCATGCCATCACCACCCCTCCCCTATGGACAACTTCGGAGCTAAACTGGACTACATGAATCCCCGGACATCCCCGCCCATGTATCCATGCGGACACTGCAAGACGTTGATACCACGCGCCCGCGCCCTCCGCCAGGCCGGGTACTGCGATCTATGCGAGTGGATGACTACCTCTGACGTTAGGCAATACCTCATGGTCGGACCAAACACCCCTAGAAACTGGACCAAACAAGGCCGCATCCGACAAGCCAAACTCAACGGCCAACCGCTCTATCACCGCGCAGATATTGAACTTATGAGAGCACAGTGGATACAAGAAAAAAGAGGCTGGGTCGGGTTGGTGGGAGCTGTGTGGGTGTGAGGTGCGGCAGTGGGGCTGTGATATATTTCGTCAAATGGATGAGTGCTGGTATTGCGGTACGCCTATCTTTACAGCCCTTGGGGAGCGCACTGGAGGGCTTTGTGAGGCTCACGAGCACATGACCATCAAGCAGGCCGGGGCTAGACTCCATGTCACTCCTATGACGATCTTCAGGATGCTGGCAGATGGAAGGCTGACGAAGTACAAGCCATGCACTCACGTACTCATTAGACGTGCTCAAGTAGAGTCACTACTACAAGGACACTAAGAGACCTCGTTAGAAGCGTTCAGGGCTTGTCGGCGATAGGTCCGGGCGGGCTTCCCGGAAAATAGTTTCGGCTGACTGTATTTTTAGCTTGACATAGCGCGTCTTGACAGCAAAGCCGCTATGCGCATACAATCCTGCTATGGACGATAAGACAGTATCAGCGGTGATGAGCTTCCTGGGGCGCAAAGGCGGGAGACCTCCTATCATGCGTCCTTGCCCTAAATGTGCCCGTGTAGTGAGTGCTAGAGCTATGCAGTATCCCTGCCCTGCACACACATCAGCAGCGTCTAGGAGATCAACCGAAAAGATTTTCACCCGCGTAAACACTGAGCGAAACTGAGTTATTCACAGTTTTTGCACAACTAGATGCGATATTGCACTTGACATACAAAGCCGTTTTGTATACTCTTTAATCATGCAAGGGAGGAAACACAAAATGAAGTTTGACGCTATCAAGGGAAGTATGAGGTATCAGGTTTTTGCCGTAGCCGATGAAAATTGCGACTCCGTAGGTGAGAGATTGTCCTACTTCGACGATCTAGAGGGGGCAAAATATTTCGTCGCCAACTCATCCTCAGTTGCTCGTCTGCCCTATGGCGCTGCCATCCTCGACTACACCACTGGCGCTTACGATTTTGGCTTTGGCTTTGGCGTGGCCGTACCAGAGGTCGAATGGTCACTCTGACGCAGAGATCGCAATTGCGCGCGCAGCACTAGCCCAGGCCGAAGGTCATGTAAGATAACCCGTCACACATCTGAAGAGCAGGAGAATGAAAATGGCAACCTGGTACAAACTCACAGACAAAGACGGTTACACGCGCAAAGGTAAGGAGAATGAATGCCTTTGGGGTGAGAACATAACGCATACCGCGACGGGAAAAGGATCACACCTTTGCTCAAGAGACCTCATCCACGTTTACCGGAATCCCCTGATTGCTTCGTTTATGAATCCCTCTCATGCGGATTTCAAGAATCCATTATTGTGGGAATGCGAGGCAAATGGAGAATGCGCCCATGAAGGCCAGTTGAAATCGGGCTTTAAGACAGTCACAACTATTCGGCGCATTGACTTGCCTGTTATCACTTTGGAAAAGCGCATCCGCATCTCAATTTACTGCGCCCTGAAACAATACTCCGCTCCGTCCTTTGTGAAATGGGCTAATGCTTGGCTTGATGGCTCAGATCGTTCGGCGCGGGCGGCGGAGG
>Ga0255349_1000066_pt1 | contig 40781 bp, 41 predicted proteins | sample CBST25v15metaG_FD_189947 | JGI IMG/M metagenome (GOLD analysis project Ga0255349, IMG submission 189947) | Peat soil microbial communities from Stordalen Mire, Sweden - C.B.S.T-25.v15 | ecosystem: Environmental > Terrestrial > Soil > Wetlands > Peat | place: Sweden: Norrbotten County, Stordalen...
GCTACTACCTGCCCCGGCTGCTGCTGGCCCTGTCCTCGAACAGCGACAAAAGCAAAGACAACAACAAAAACCACCCCATCGATGTGCAGAGGTTGACGGGTCACTCCATATCAGGGAACCTCTGATTCAGTTCTGTCCAACATCGAGCATTCCTCAGGGGCTAAAGCCCCGGTGATTTGAGGCGACTTGCGGCACGGCTGAAGCCATTCCCTTTCAAAACAGGGTTATGAAACAGCTTCCAGTGTAGCGCCCGCAACTGTCTCAGTTTTGGGGTTGACTCCACTTCTACAAATAAGCTTTTACTACAGATAAGCCCTGACTCAAGCGCTTGGCAACGCGCAAAGCGATGTATCCGGAAGGGCGGTTATGCCGCGCCCATCTCGTGCGGGTCCGGGGCGGTTTTGAGGCTCTTGGAGTGGCGCACATCGGCGCCCTGCACCCAGAAGATGACGTCTTCGGCGATGCTGGTGGCGTGGTCGGCAATGCGCTCCAGGGCCCGCGCGATCATCAGCGCGTTCAGCGCCTGCGGGGCCAGGTTGCCCTGCTCCGTCATGACCGCGGTCAAAGCCTTGTAGGCCGCGCGGTTCATCGCGTCCACGGCGTCGTCCATGGCCAGCACCGCACGGGCCGACTCGGCGTCGCCGTCGATGAACGATTGCAGGCTCTTGCGCACCATCTCCGAGGCCAGCGCCGCCATGCGCGGAACATCGACCGGCATCTCCGCCGCGCCCATCTTTTTCATCTTGCGCACGCGGCCGCTGATGTTCTCGGCTGAGTCGCCCACCCGCTCCAGCTCGGCGTTGATCTTGATGGCGCTCAGAATGAAGCGTAAATCCACGGCCATGGGCTGCTCCATGGCCAGCACGTCCGTCGCCGCCTGGTCGATCTCCCGCTGCTTCCTGTTGATGGCGACCTCGCCCTGGCTCACCAGTTCGCAGATGGAGAGGTCGCGCGTCCGATAGGCCAATGTGGCGCGCTGGATAGCCTGCTCCGCCATGCCCCCCATCTCCAGGAGTTGATCCTTCAATTCATCGAGGCTTTGTTGAAAGCGTATGCGCGTCATCCGAACCTGCCTGTGATGTAGTCTTCGGTGCGTTTGTCGGTGGGGTTGGTGAAGATCTTCTGGGTGGAGTCGAACTCGATCATGCGGCCATTCAGGAAGAAGCCCGTCTTCTCTGCGACTCGGGCGGCCTGCTGCATATTGTGGGTCACAATCACGATGGTATATTCCGACTTCAACTGGAAGATCAGGTCTTCAATCTTGGAGGTGGAAACCGGATCCAGGGCCGAGGCCGGCTCATCCATCAGCAGCACTTCCGGGTCCACGGCCAGCGCGCGCGCAATGCACAGCCTCTGCTGCTGCCCGCCGCTGAGGCTTGCGCCAGATTTCTTCTTCAGATCGTCCTTCACTTCGTCCCACAGCGCGGCCTGCTTCAGCGAACGCTCCACAATCTCGTCCAGCACGCGCCGGTTTCTGAAGCCGTTCAGTTTCAGGCCCGCGGCCACGTTATCGTAAATCGACATGGTGGGGAAGGGATTCGGGCGCTGGAAGACCATGCCCACGCGGCGGCGGATTTCAACAGGCTTGGCGTCGGCATAAATATCCAGCCCGCCGATGAGCACCGAGCCCGTGACCCGCGCGATGGGATTGGTCTCGTGCATGCGGTTGAGGCAGCGGACAAAGGTGCTCTTGCCGCAGCCCGACGGGCCGATCAGCGCCGTCGCATGGTTGGCCGGGATGTTCAGATTGATGTCCTGCAGCGTGTGATTCGCGCCATACCACGCGTTCAGGTTGGTTACCTCAATGCCGACGCCCACTTAGCTTGCCCCTTTCAAAACGCCGCGGCTGGTTACGTAGCGCACCAGCGAAACCGCAAGCACAATCAGTACGATCAAAACCAGCGCCCCCGCCCACGCCAGCCGGTGCCATTCGTCGTAGGGAGAGAGCGCATAGACGTAAATCTGCAAGGGCAGCGCGGCAATCGGCTCATTGAGCTTTTCAGCCCAGCCAATGTTGCCGAAGGCGGTGAAGATCAACGGCGCCGTTTCGCCCGCCACGCGCGCGAAGGCCAACATGCAGCCGGTGATGATGCCCGCTGAAGCCGTTCGCACGGTAATGGCCAGCACGGAACGCCAGTTGGGCACGCCCAGGGCCAGCGCCGCCTCGCGCACCGCATGGGGCACCATCAGGAGCATCTCTTCGGTGGTGCGGCAGACGGTGGGAATCATCATGATGCCCAGCGCCACGCCACCCGAGAAGGCCGAGAAGTGGCCCTGCGGCACGACGACAAGCGAGTAGACCGCAATCCCCATCACGATGGAGGGAACGCCGTTCAGCACATCGGCAGTGAAGCGGACTGCGTTGGCCAGTTTGGTGCCGCGCCCGAACTCGGCCAGATAGATGCCGCCGGCAATGCCTATCGGAATGCCGATGAGGCTGCCTACGGCGAGCAGAATTCCCGAGCCTACGATGGCGTTGGCCATGCCGCCGCCCGACTCGCCCACGGGAACGGGATTGTGAGTGAAGAAGGCCAGATTGAGCGAACTTGCGCCCTTGAAGACGACGTAGATGAAGACGGCCACCAGCGGCGCCACCACGAGGACAGTGGAGAGCACAGCCAGCCCGGTGGCCGCACCATCGGTGAAGGCCCGCCATTGCGCCCGTAATTTGTGTTCGTCGTTCACTTTCCCCATCTCCCACGTTCTTTACTGATCTCTGACCTCTGATCTATGTTCTTCAATGCCTCGATGCCGGGTTCTTCAATGCGTTGATGCCGGCGTTCCGCGGGTTACAGCCCACACGAGAAGCCTGGCAATTGCATTCACGATGATGGTGACGATAAACAGCGCCAGCCCCAACTCCATGAGCGCGCTCAAGTGCAGGTCGCTGGAGGCTTCGGCAAACTCGTTGGCAATGACCGAGGCCATTGTGCTGCCGTTGGCCAGCAGGGAACGGTGAATCTCCGGGCTGTTGCCGATCACCATGGCTACCGCGATGGTTTCGCCCAGCGCGCGGCCCAAACCGAGGATGACGGCGCCCACAATGCCGATGCGCGCATTGCGCAGCACGCCCATGCGGATCATCTCCCAGCGCGTTGCGCCCAGCGCGAGCACCGCCTCGCGCTGCGAGTGCGGCACAGCCAGCATCACCTCGCGGGTCAGCGAAGAGATGATGGGCAGAATCATGATGGCCAGAATCACGCCCGCCGCAACAAAGCCGAGGCCGGTGGGGTTGTCGTCTGCAAAAAATCCTGTCCAGCCCAGCAACTGAATCAGCCAGGGGTTCACATGCTCCCGGAGGAGCGGCACCAGCACGAAAACCGCCCACAGCCCGTAAATCACGCTGGGAATGGCCGCCAGCAGTTCGGTGAGAAAGGCCAGCGGCGCGCGCAGCAGTTTGGGGCACATTTCGGTCAAATAGACCGCAACGCCAATGGCCAGCGGAACCGCCAGAAGCAGCGCCAGAAACGAGGAAACCAGCGTGCCATATAGGAACGGCAGGGCGCTGAAATGCCCGTTGACCGGGTCCCAGTACATGGGCTTGTTGCTGTAGGTCTCGACATATGCCTTGTAGAAGAAGTCCAGCCCGAAGCTGTTCCAGGCCAACCGGGAACGCAGCACCAGCTCGGTGGCGATCAGCACCACGATGCCGAAGATGCTCAATGCGCAGAGCACCATCAGCCAGTGAAAGCCGCGATCGGCAATCGCCGAGTTCCCGCGCGAGAGCAGAAACTCGCGAATCGCAGAAACCCCCTGCGGGGCAGACTCTGCCGAACGCTGCCCGTCTGGAGCGATGGGCTCGGGCAGGAGTTCAGCTTGCGAGATATGAATCTCGGGCACTTGGTCTATCACCTGGAATCAGGCTACCTTCCCAAGATGAATAGAAGGTTACAGTGGGAGCAAAATCAGACACATACAATAGGAGAATTTACCGGGCACAGGGATAAATCCCTGCCCAAAACGAAGTCGAAGGCTTTTTCGATTTTTCGGAGATGGAAAAGAGCGTAAAAGCCAGCGAACCAAACTGGCCAACAATTCTGTTTGATTTTTCCAGGCAAAGCACATAAACTTGTGCTACACAAAAAATAGGCAAAATATGAAATCTAACGTCACGCTGAAAATTGAAGCGGATTTGCTGCAGGAAGCCCGTGTACTCGCTGCGGAAGAAGGCTCATCCATCAGCGCCATGCTCTCGGCGCGGCTAGAGCAGGCGGTTCGCGAGCGCAAGGGATACAACCAGGCGCGGCGCAGCGCCGTGACCCGGCTCCGGTCGGGTTTTAACCTGAACTTTACTCCACCACGCACGCGGGGTGAATTGCATGAGCGGTAAGTGCTTCGTCGATACCGACATACTTGTATACGCGCATGACCGCTCCGCCGGAGCCAAACACCTGCGCGCTCAGATGGTGCTGGAGAGTCTCTGGGATTCGGGCTGGGGCGTCGTGAGCACGCAGGTTCTGGACGAGATGTGCATCCACTTTTGCCGCAACGCCGATAATCCACCGCCGGTGGAGGAAGTTCGGCTTCTGATTCGCGATTACTCGACCTGGGAGGTGGTTCCAAGCACTGCCGAGGGGGTCCTGACGGCGCTTGAAATCGTGATGCGCCACAAGGTTCATTTTTGGGATGCATTGATTCTAGAGGCCGCCCAGCGCGCGGACGTGTCGGTGCTCTACTCGGAGCATTTGGCAACTCGACAGCGCTATGGGGCAATTCAGGTGGTGAACCCGCTTCTGGATTCGGTTGCGCAATAAAAGCACGTCATTTGGCGCAAGCTGCAAAGCAGCATTATTGATCCGGCAAGAAAGCAGTGAGATCGCTTTCCCACCCTTTTCCGCAAAAGGCGCGGATAAGGATGGGGCACCCTGACAGTATCTAGTTACCGGATCACTAGGCGGCGGCTTCCTGCGTGGAATCCGCAGGAGAATTGGAACCCTTGGAGGGAGCCACTACATTCTCAAACTGATCGATCTGAACTTCTCCTTCGGGGAAGACAGCCTTGATCTGGAGTTGCCCGCCCATCGCCTGAATAAAGCTGCGCAATGTAGACACATACATATCCGTGCGCTTCTCCATCTTCGATACCGACCCCTGATTGACGCCTAGAATGCTTGCGAGGCTTGCCTGCGTCAGGCTGCGAGCTTCCCGAAGCTGATTCAGGCTTACGGTCTCCACGACGGACTTCACATATTGCCGGGTTTCTTCTTCCTGCTCCGGCGAAAGCGTCCTGCGAATATCTCTCCAGTTATGGGCCATGATGTCACCCTCCAATTTCTTCAAGGTGTTTGGCATAGATCAAGCCTGCTCGCCGAATCGCGTCCGTGTACCATTGTGCATCTCCGGTCTTGTCGCCTCCGCAGATCAAGTATGCGTACCGCCGCGGGTCAAACGCGAAAAGGATGCGATAGGGTTTACCCCGATATTGAATGCGGATTTCCTTCATGTTCGGAAAACGCGATCCGTTCAGAGTATCGACCTGAGGACGTCCCAGAGCCGGACCCAATTGCGCAAGCGCATCAATCACGCCGTTTACGCTACAGCATTCCTCATCGGTCAGCGATTCGTACCATTTCTTGAATTCATCGCTGACCTCGATCTCCCATGCCATGCGTCGATTATTCCCCGGAGGCGATATTCTGTCAAGGGAATATTTAATAAGATTTCACAGCGCTACGAGGCGATTCTGGAGTAGGACAGCACTAAAACTGATCTCTGATCCCTGACCCCTGATCTCTGTTCCCTGCTACTCCAGCATCTGCAAATCCAGAGGATCTCCGAGCAGGTAGTCCTTGCTGCGCAGGCATTCCATCGCCCGCTTGAGCGCCGAGGACTTGCACGGCTCGACGGTCATCACAAAGGGCAGCGCATGCTGCGGATAGCCGGGCTTCTGCACGATGGCGCGGATATTGATGCCCTCGCTGGCCAGCGCCACGGTAATATCGGCGATGATTCCCGGCTTGTCGTTGACGATGAAGCGAATGTAATGGGGAACCTCGAATTCGGCGCCCACCCGCGCCGGCGCAGAGGGAATCTTCACCCGCCGCGAGTCGTGCGCCAGCGCCAGCAGGTCGCTGACCACCGCAACCGCCGTGGGCTGGCCGCCGGCGCCGTGGCCGGAAAAGACCACGTCCCCGCCGTACTGGCCGTTGAGAATCACCATATTCTCCGTGCCCCGCGACCAGGCCAGCGGCGAACGCAGCGCCACCAGCATCGGTCCCACCGTGGCAGCTACCTGGTCAGAGGAACGCTCGGCCCGCGCAATCTGCCGGATGGTGCAGCCCAGATCGCGCGCATAGCTGAAGTCCACTGCGGTAATCGCGGTAATCGGCTGGGGCACAATCTCTTCCGGGTCCACTGCTACACGCATCGCCAGCCGCATCAGGATGGCCAGCTTGGCGCGCGCATCAAAGCCGCCCACGTCTTCCGTGGGATCGGCCTCGGCATAGCCCTGGGCCTGCGCATCGGCCAGCACGGGCGCGTACTCGGCGCCCTCCTCCATTTTGCTCAGAATGAAGTTGCAGGTGCCATTAAGAATGCCTTCAATACTCCTGATGCGATCGCCGGCCAGCCCCTGTTCGAGACCCGGAATCACGGGAACTCCACCGGCCACCGCTGCGCCGTACTTCAGGTGTCCGCCGCCGGAGGCGGCCAGCCGCTCCAGTTCGACGCCTTGAAACGCAATCAACTTCTTGTTGGCCGTGACCACGCTCTTGCCGTCGCCGAGCATTTTCCGAATCCAGCCGCCGGCAGGCTCAAGCCCGCCGACCAGCTCCACCAGCACATCCACGTCGCCGGAGGCCAGCACCGCCTCGGCGTCCTCGGTCCAGACCACGCTCTCCGGGACCCAATCCACGCGCTTGCGCTCGACACCGCGATTGAAGATGTGAGTCAGCTCCAGGCCCGCGGGGCGCGACTCAACCAGAATCCGCGCTACTGAACTGCCCACCGTGCCAAAGCCAAAAAGAGCGATGCGAAGCGGACGACGGGCGCGGGCTCCGGGCGCGGCGTGGACGGAAGGCTGTTGCGGCGATGCGGAACTATTGATTTCAGGCACGGAAAATCTCCTCTTGAAAGTGGTCAAAATCGCAATATCCCGATGATACCTGAGCGGCGCGAGGGCGTTACCGGAATCGGGGACAGACGTGAAACTCGACGCCTCCTCAGGAAGGCATCGCCACGGTTGTTTCGAAATGATTCTGTCTGAAGAGTCCGATTCCCGCCCGCTGGAGCAAAGAAGCGAGGCGTTACTGAACTTGAAAAAGCCCCGGCAGCACTTCGCCGGCCTTGCCCTCGACGACATGCGTAAATGCCGAAGCGTTCAGCGGCGCCTCGGGCCCCACGTAGACGGTGCGCGCCCCGGCCTGCCGCGCCCAATGAACAAAGCCGGCTGCCGGATAAACCGAGCCAGAAGTGCCCACCACCACCATCAGCGTGGATTTCTGAATCTCTTCCTCGATGCGCTCCATCTCCAGCGGCATCTCGCCGAAGAAGACAATATGCGGGCGCAGCCGTCCGCCGCAGGGGCAGCGGCCTACTTCGTCCAGGCTGCGATAGATGGCATGGTCTTCAACCGGCGGGCGGCCGCACTCGCGCTCGCAGTGCGCCATGGAGAGATCCCCGTGCATGTGCACCAGCCGCCTGGAGCCGGCCCGCTCATGCAGATTGTCCACGTTCTGCGTGCAAAGGAAGAAGCGGTCGCCGAGCTTTGCCTCCAGTTCCGCCAGCGCAACGTGCGCCGGATTGGGTTGGGCCTCCGCGCCCGCGATACGCAGCTCCGAGTAGAACTTCCACACCCCCCAGGGATCGCGCTGCCACGCTTCCGGAACGCACACGTCCTCGACCCGATGCCCGGCCCACAAGCCGTTTTCGGAGCGGAAGGTCGGCAGGCCGCTTTCCGCGCTGATGCCAGCGCCAGTCAGGACGAATACTTTATCTTCTGGAGTAATCGAAATCTTATTCATTCACTCTTCTTTCCGATGAAATCGCGGTTCGAGTCTATTTCCAAAGGGAGCCCCCCCCGGTTTTGCCGGAGTGACAGTAGCAGTTTGACAATTCCGGGAGTCGATCCCGGTTTGTGATTTTACCTTCTTCTCGTAAAGGCGTTGGCGCGGAACTGAGCTGAGCGCCGTCCCTACGGGACTCCGTGTGAATTGTTGGTTTCGCCAACCCCACGCTGAAGCGCGGGGCTAACAACCATTGCGCCTACGGCGCGGGTGATGAGCCACTGCCGACATGGAGCGATTCTTTTGCTGTTCACTGACCACTGCTTTTCACGGCTCCAGCAGAATCTTGCCCGTGGTCCGGCGCGCTTCCAGGTCGGTGTGAGCCTGCGCGGCCTCGGTCAACGGATAGATAAACTCAGTCCGCAGCTTGAGTTCGCCCCGGGCAACCCAGCCCAGCACCTCGCCGGCCCGCCACTCCAATTCCGCGCGCGTGGCCACGTAGTGCCAGAGCGTTGGGCGCGTAACGAACAGTGATCCCTTGCCGCTGAGCTGGATCAGGTTGAAGGGTGGAACCGGCCCGCTGGATGCGCCAAAAAGCGCCAGCAGCCCGCGCGGCCTGAGACAGTTGAGGCTGCCCTCGAACGTGGTCTTGCCCACCGAGTCGTAGACCACGTCCACGCCCTTGCCGCCGGTGAGCCGCTTGACCTCTTCCTCGAAGTCCTGCTCGGTGTAGAGAATCACGTCGGAGGCGCCCGCCTCGCGCGAGAGTTCTGCCTTCTCCGGCGTGGAAACCGTCGTGATCACACGCGCCCCCAGCCGCGAGGCCATCTGCGTCAGCAAGAGGCCCACGCCGCCGGCCCCGGCATGAACCAGCGCCGTCTGCCCGACCTTCAGAGGAAAGGTGGAGTAGGCCAGATAATGCGCTGTCATCCCCTGCAGCATGGCGGCCGCAGCCTGTTCCGGAGCCAGCCCGTCGGGCACCTTGACTAATTGCGCCGCGGGAACCAGCGCATATTCGGCATAGCTGCCCAGCACACTCGTCGAAGCAACCAGGTCGCCATAGGCAAATCCCTTCACGCCCGGCCCCAGTTCCTCCACCGTGCCTGCAGCCTCACTGCCCAGCGTGAGCGGCAGCGACGCCTTGTAAATGCCCTTGCGAAAGTAGACCTCGATGAAGTTGACCCCCACAGTCTCCACGCGGATCAACACCTGCCCCGGCCCTGGCTCGGGAATGGGCAACTCGGCCAGCCTGAGAACCTCAGGTCCGCCAGTTGCGTGAATCTGGATGGCTTTCATGGTAGGTTCAGCATGAACCTAGGGGGTGGGAGGCTGCAAGGGGGCGGACTCAACTGAGACGAGCACTCTACCCCGTCAGCTTGGCGCTGGCCAGGCGGTTGAGGCTGATGCCCTGCTCGGCCGCTTCCAGCGCCAGCGCCCGATGCACCTGCGGCGGAATGCGGACGCGAAACTCGCCGCTGTATCGCTTTTCCGCCAACGGAACAGGCAGCGCTTCTCCATTCGCAATCATATCTGCCACCGACGCGGCTACCATATTACGAATCCCGGCCAGCGCCAGTCCGGGAGCGGATGCCAGCCAGCTCAGAGAAGGAAACTCTGCGCAAAGAGCAAGATATTCGCCGTCTTCCAGAGACCAGGTAACGCGATATGTGTAGTGGTCGGGAGTCTTGTGGATCATTGCGGCTTCTCCATTGTGGACGGCGAGCTGTCCTTCTCTTGCAATTTCTCAAGGGCCAGCAAAACCTGCCGAACCTGATAAGGCTTGGCCTTGCCCTTGGCGTTCTGAATATTCACACGCGGATCACCAGGCCAGGGGGTCTTGAAGACTGCATGGCTGGATGCGCTCTGACGCGGCTCGCCAAAATATGCCACGCAGACCTTGTACAAATCCGCAAAGCGAACTTGCGCTGGGCTGCCGCGCATCCTGTCGACGATCCTGGCAATTTCCGCCACGCCTCATGGTATCAATAGTGGAACCACTTCGCAAGATGGATTTTTCTCCTCTCGCGAAGAAAAACTTCATCGGAACCAGCAAACGCCAAGCCCCGCCCGGAGATTGTCCGAGCGGGGCTTATCTGTTCCCTGTTCCCTGCTTTTTATCCTTCCGGCAACAGGCTCGACTCTTCTCGCGCGCGCAGGCGGACCATGCGGTCGATGGAATACGGCGTGTTATGGATATTGCTGTAGTAGTGGCGCACGGCGAGCTCGCTCAGCAGGCCAGTGGCCAGCAACTGGACGCCGGCCAGAATCAGGATTCCGGCAATCACGAACAGCGGCCCATGCTGGTCCATCACGCTCAGGTGCGGATGCACGATCTTCATCCCCAGCAGAATGGCCGAGACGAAGCTGCCCGCCATGACGGCCAGCGCGCCGAGGCCGCCAAAAAAGTGCATTGGGCGGCCCATGTACTTGATCAGGAAGCGAATCGTCAGCAGGTCGAAAAAGACGCCGAAGGTGCGGCTGATGCCGTAATGGCTCTTGCCCCGCTCGCGGTTCACGTTCTTGATGGGAATCTCGCAGATCGAAGCGCCATACCAGGCGGCCAGCGCGGGAATGAAGCGGTGCAATTCGCCGTAGAGCGGAATGTTGTGGATGACTTCGCTGCGGTAGGCCTTGAAGGTCGTGCCGAAGTCGTGAATGTCCACGCCCGAGAACTTGGCCATGATCCAGTTGGCGCAGCGCGAGGGGATGCGGCGCAGGATGAGGTTGTCGATGCGCACCTCGCGCCAGCCGGAGACCACGTCGTAGCCCTCGTTGAGCTTGGCGATGAAGTTGGGAATCTCTGCCGGGTCGTGCTGCAGGTCGCCATCCATGGCCAGAATGAACTCGCCCGAGGCGTGGTCGAAGCCCGCGGAGAGGGCCGGGGTCTGGCCAAAGTTGCGGCGCAGCTTGATGACCAGCACGCGGCTGTCGACCGCCGCAATCTCTTCCATCAGCTTATAAGTGCGGTCGTTGGAGCCATCGTCCACAAAGACCAGTTCAAAGGTATCGCCCACGTGCTCCATCACTTGCTTCAGGCGCGCATACAGGACGGTGACATTCTCCTCTTCATTGTGAAAAGGAACGACGATTGAATACTTTGGCATGTTATTAGTATAGACGCGATGCGGGCGAAAATGGGGCGAAGCGCTGGGCCGAAAGCCCAGTTTCAGCCCGCTTGTATCCAGTCATCCGAAGCTGGGTGCCCCATCCTTGCGGCGTTTCTGTTTTTGCCGCAAGGGTGGGAAACCGCGAACCCCAATCCGCCCCGTCCTGAAATAGCCCTACCGGTCCAGCTCGTCGAGCATGGCCTGCATCTGGCTGGCGGCATGATTGTTGCCGCTGCCGGCGGCGCACTGAATGCCGGCCTTCAGCCGCGCAATGGCCTCCTGCGTGCGGCCCGCGGCGGACAGCGTCTGCGCGGACATGAAGTAGCCCGCCGTATAGCCGGGATCGCTGGCCAGAAGCGTGTCAAACTCGGCCAGCGCCTCGGCCGTCTCGCCCTGGCTGGCCAGTTCCATGGCCAGGCCGTAGCGGGCAAGGCCGTTGCCCGGTTCAAGCGCCAGAATCTCTTTCAACCCTGCAATCTTGTCCATTTTGCTCATGTGCGGCGATTCAGCCATGCCGGGAATTTGCGTTCCTGGCTGCGATTGCCGAAACTGGAAGTGGGCGTCTGTTCAATCCGGCCGCCAGATTCATTCTATCCGGCGGCAGGTTGAGTTGAACGGCGCGCCAGGGAATGGAGAGGAGCACCATGAGTTCCACACCTACCAACCCCGAAGTCCGTACAGTCGCCAGCACGCAGTCGGAAACCTCCGAGATCGTTCTGCCCAATGACACCAACGTGCTGGGCAGCCTGCTGGGCGGACGGCTGATGCACTTCATGGACATGACCGGGGCCATGGCCGCCTACCGCCATGCGCGCACCTATCTGGTGACTGCGGCCATGGACCACATCGACTTTGTGCGGCCGGTGCGCCTGGGCAGCCTGATCACCCTCAAGGCCAGCGTCAACCGCGCCTTCAACACATCCATGGAAGTGGGCGTGAAGGCATGGACGGAAAACCCGCAGACCGGCGAGCTGTTGCACGTGGCCAGCGCCTACCTGGTCTTTGTGGCCGTCGACAAGGAGTGCCACCCGCAGAAGGTTCCTCAACTGCTGCCGGAGACGCCCGACGAGAAGCGCCGCTATGCGGATGCGCTGCTGCGCCGCAAGCATCGCGAAGCCGAGAAAGTGCGCCGCAAAAAGGAAAAGCATGCGCACGCCGCCGCGGCCGGAGTTGAGCCGCAATCGAAGTAAAACGCATCTGAAGAACAACAGAATTTTCGGGGTAAAAGGAGCAAAACCACACTATGGCGCATTCATCTGCCATGCCGCAGCCCGTAGCTTTGCCGGGCATTTCGAAGATCATCGCTATCGGTTCCGGCAAGGGGGGCGTGGGCAAAACCACAGTCGCAGTCAACCTGGCCATTGCGCTCAGCAAGCTCGGCCAGCGCGTGGGCCTGATCGACGCCGACATCTACGGCCCCAATGTGCCGCTGATGATGGGCTCAAACGAGCAGCCGCGGATGGGCCAGGACGAACGCATCCTTCCCAACGAGACGCACGGCATCAAGACCATCTCCGTCGGCTACATCTCCCCCGGCGACAAGCCCATGGTCTGGCGCGGACCCATGCTGCACCAGGTCATCCGCCAGTTTCTGCAACAGGTGGAGTGGGGAGAACTGGACTACCTGATTGTCGATCTGCCGCCGGGAACCGGCGACGTAGTGATCTCGCTGGTGCAGACCGTGCCGCTGACCGGCGCTGTCGTCGTTTCCACGCCCAGCGACGTGGCCCTGCAGGACGCGCGCAAGGCTCTGGAGATGTTCGCCCAGGTCAACGTCGAAGTGCTGGGCATCGTGGAGAACATGAGCCACTTCACCTGCCCGCATTGCCACCAGGAGATCGACATTTTCTCCCGTGGCGGCGCCGAGCGGACCGCGCAGCAGTTCAAAGTTCCCTTCCTGGGCTCCATCGAACTGGTGCCCGCCATCCGCGAAGGCGGCGACCACGGAATGCCCGTTGCGCTGGCTGGACCGATGAGCCCACTGGCGGCGGAGTTTTACGCCATGGCGGAAAGGCTGATGGAACACGCCGAAGCCGCTGCAGCCGCGGCTCGCGACGTGATCGAAATCGTCTAGCAACCTGCGGTGGGGCCAACTGCGAGTGCCCCATCCTAGCCGCGTTTTTGTTTTTGCGGCTAGGGTGGGAATACACGATGTCTTCAGGCAATCCAAACAGAAAAGCGGGGCTCGCGCCCCGCTTTTCTGTTTGGTTGAGACTGCGATTTACCGCCAGTGCCCTTCCACCATGACCCACTGTCCATGGCGATGGACCCACTTGTGGGCAACCCAACGCCCGCCTGGGCGGGGCGGACGCTCCCAGCGGCCAGGAGTCCAGACATAGTGATCGCCTTCCCAGCGGTGATAGCCGTCGATCCACACAAATCCCCGCTCCGGAGGCCGGCCGCGATCTTCGAAGACAGGAGCCGGGGGCCCGATGCGAATCATCACCTGCGCGAACGACGCCGCAGGACAAAGGGTAAGAGCAAACAATAGCGCCAGTGCAAACTTCTTCATCATGAATCGAGTCCTCCAGGGACGGTGCATTCCAGGGATTCGTGAGGCTTCCACGTGCGTTCCGGATTGCTAAATGTTTCAACGCTGCGCGGCGGAAAAAGTTGCGCGCTCATTGCGAACCGCGCCCATATTTTTTCTACGCCCTCTGGTTTCTTTTCGATGTACCGGATTGCTCTGACTTTGCCGACCGCCAGGATCGCCGCAGCCACCGCTCCCGCTGACGAATATCATGGACGAATGAAACGTGTTTTGTTGTCCTGGAGCAGCGGCAAGGATAGTGCGTGGGCGCTCCACATCCTGCGCCAGCAGCCGGAGATTGAACTGGTTGGCTTGCTGACCACCTTGAACTCCGAGTTTCAGCGCGTAGCCATGCACGGCTCGCGCCGTTCGGTGCTGGAAGCCCAGGCCGAAGCGGCGCAATTGCCGTTGTGGGTGGCGCCGCTGCCCTGGCCCTGTTCAAACGAAGCCTACGAAGAGCGCATGAGCGAGGTCTGCGACCGGGCTATTCGCGAGAAGATCGACGCGGTCGCTTTTGGCGATCTTTTCCTGCCCGATATTCGCGCCTATCGCGAGAAGCAGTTGCAGCCGACGGGGCTGGAGCCGCTGTTTCCCCTGTGGGAGATTCCTACCGCGGAGCTGGCTCGCGAAATGATCGCCGGCGGGCTGCGCGCCAAGCTGGTTTGCGTGGACAAAAAGCAATTGCCAGGCTCATTTGCGGGCCGCGACTTCGATGCCGCGTTTCTTCGCGATCTGCCGCCCGGGATCGACCCGTGCGGGGAGCGCGGCGAGTTTCATACGTGCGTCTATGCCGGACCGATGTTTCGAGCGCCGGTGGAGTTGATGGCCGGGGAGGTCGTCGACAGGGACGGATTCGTCTTTGCCGACTTTCAGCCGCAGCCCGCAGTTCTCAGCGAAGATTGACCTTCGCCGCGGAAGAATCGCATCAGAGCATTATCACTGTTCCTGTAGGGTTGAATTCGTGGTTTCCCACCCATTTCACAAAAATACAAGAAGCAGGTCCTTCGACTCGCTACGCTCGCTCAGGATGGATGGGGCACGGAAGTCTGTAGCAAAAGCAAATATGCCTCAGGCCGCCGCGATCTCCTCGGCCAGCACATCGGCCGCCGTGAGGCAGGCCGCGCGGTCCACATCGAGGTGCGTCACCAGCCGAATCGCATCCGGCCCGATGGCGCTGGTCAGAACGCCACGCGCATTCAACCTCGCCACCACGTCAGCCGCTCTCAGCCCGCCCGTCAGCCGGAAAATCACGATATTGGTCTCGACCTTGTCGAGATCGATCTCAACGCGTTCGATGTGAGAAAGCGTCTCGGCCAGGAACCGCGCGTTGACGTGATCATCGAGGAGCCGTCCCGGCCCCTGCTCCAGCGCGATCAGCCCCGCCGCGGCCAGAATGCCCGCCTGCCGCATTCCGCCGCCCAGAGCTTTGCGATGGATGCGCGCCTGCGCCATCAGCTCCGCCGAGCCGGTCAGCATGGAGCCAACCGGCGCGCCCAGCCCCTTCGAGAGGCAGAACATCACCGTGTCGAAGCCGCTGGTCAGCGTCTTCACATCCACGCCCAGCGCCGTGGCCGCATTGAAGATGCGCGCGCCGTCCAGGTGTGTCGGGAGCTTGCGCTCTTTTGCCCCAGCCCAAATCTCTTCCAGCACAGGCAGCGGAGTAACGCGCCCGCCGGCCATGTTGGCCGTGTTTTCAATTTCGATGAGGCCGGTGGCGGCGTGGAATGAGCCGCGCTCGCGAATAGCCGGCTCAATCTCTTTCCAGGTGAGAATGCCGCGTTCAGCGGCGACAGCGCGCACCAGGCAGCCGGAGAAGACCGCCACGGTCGCCATTTCGTAGTCCAGAATGTGCGCGCGCGATTCGGCGATCACTTCCTGGCCCGGCTGGGTGTGCAGGCGGATGCCGATCTGGTTGCCCATGGTGCCCGTGGGCACATAGAGCGCCGCCTCGCGGCCAAAGGTCTCGGCAGCGCGCTGCTCCAGAAGATTGACGGTGGGGTCCTCGCCGTAAACGTCGTCGCCCACCTCAGCCGCGGCCATCGCCGCGCGCATCTGGGCCGTTGGTTTCGTAACCGTATCCGAACGCAAATCGATCATTGCTGACACTGCCTTCTCCTTTGGTGCCAATCAGGATTAACTTCTGTACGTCATTTCTGAGTAGCGTGTTCTTTCATCGTTTCCTTGAAGCTCTCAACCGTTGATTGAAACTCTCTCTAGCTCAAAGTGCCTTTTCGGCACGACTAACAGTCCTGCCCTGACACAAAGCCCATTTTTGAAACATGCTTCAGGCATACTCCGCTAACACGCGCGCAGCGCGCCTAACACCGCTAACTCCGCGGCCTCTACGGAATCTTCTCCATCGGCAACTCAATCACTGGCGTCTGCTTGCCGTCTTTCACTGCATAGGCCCAGAGGCCATAAAAACTCACTCTCAGTCCCGGCTGCGCCTTGAGCACCGCGCTCAGAACGGCCGTAGCCTCCGTGCGCTGCGCTGCCGGATCGGTGACTCCGGTCGATTCGTAGACCACGCCCAGGTCGCCGTGCAACAGCATCGGGTCCAGGCGCACGGCATCGATCTTCCAGGTGCGCGGGCCATCGGTAAGCGTCAGCGGAAATGCATTCTGCGGAGAATCCTTCAGTTGCGCCTGCTCCGCGCCCAGCTTTTCCAGATTCGGCGAGGAGAGAAAATCCACCGGCACAAGCAGCATCCGTGCGGCCTCATAGGCGTACCATGCGCTCCACGCCTGGCCGTCCCTGGCGAACTCGCGGGCGCGCGTCCACCACCAGACGCCATCATGCCCATCCAGCGAGCCCGGCCGCACGGTCAGGCCCCCCAGCTTCCAACCTGACTCGGGGCCGCTCCAAACCAGAATGAAGCCCAGTTGGCCGGCGTAGGGCGCGCCGGCCGCATCGGCCAGCACCACAGCATACCGCCCAGGCGGCAGCGCGCGCATGGTCAGGGTCACGGTCATTGATCCGCTGGCGGTAGAACAGAAAAACTGCGTGTCGGCGGGCGCGGCAAGGCTTGTGGCGTCCAGCAGGTACAAATCCCGCAGTTGAATCTGTCCGCCTTTCATCAGCGTTGCGGCGGCTTCCGCCGCTTCGCGGATTTGCTCCCAATCCTTGGAGACGACGGGCAGCAAAGCGGCCTTCAGCGTGGCTTCATCCTGCCCGGCCACGGCCACGGCCAGCCGCCCTCCGGTGGCCACCAGCGCATCCCGATCCAGCGGCTGCAGTTCGGCCTGCATCGTGCAGCTCGTCGCCCGGCCCGCCGAAGGCAAGGCCAGCAACGCCAGCAGAACCGCTGGCGCGGCAAAACTCTTCACGCAGAGGCGCATTTTATGTATTCCTTCCTTTTCCGGCTCAGTTCCGCCCGCAGAATCTCTTGCATGAGCGTCCGCGGGCCACTGTTAGTCTAGTACAGTAGAGCGGCGGTGGAATGCCGCTTCCGGACGGAGCTCACGCGGCTTGGCGCCCGTGCCGGAAGACAGCCTTGGAAGCCAACCGCCGGGAACAGGGACGGATTCTCATGCGCGCCATCAACCCGCTCAACTCGCCGTCTTCGCTCCGCATTCTCCGCATGCGTGCGTTTGTTCCGCTGGCGGTTCTTGCCGCGGCTCTGGGCGGAGCGCCGCTCTTGGCCGCACAGGCTCCGGCAGCCGTTCCCGCGCACAAGCCTCATGCTCAACAGAAGCGCTCGGGCACAGCCCATGCAAAGCACACTGTGGCCAAGGCGGTTCCCGCAGCCCAGGAAGCCTCCGCAACTCAGGCAGCGCTTCCGGCAAAGCCCGCCGAACCGGAAATGCCGAAGTGGCCGGCCAACGAGAAGCCCGCTCAGGCCGCGATCACATGGGACAGCAAGGGACTGAGCATCGAAGCCGCCAACTCCAGCCTGCGACAGATTCTGCAGGAGGTGACCACCACCACGGGCGCGAAGGTGGAAGGATTGGACACTGACGAGCGAGTCTTTGGCACATACGGCCCAGGCCCGGCCAAGGACGTAATCAGCCAACTTTTGCAGGGCACCGGCTATAACGTCCTCATGATTGGGGATCAGGGCCAGGGAACCCCGCGCCAGATCGTGCTCAGTTCCCGCCACGGCGGGGCCGCGCAGCCAGCAGCCACTGCCGCCACGGACAGCGATGACGACGCCGACGCCGATGAACAGCCGCAGGCCGCCCCACAGCCACCCATCCGACCCGGCTTCGGACCCGGCGGGCAGCGCACGCCGCAGCAGATTACACAAGAAATGCAGCAACGCCAGCAGGAGATGCGGGAGCATCAGCTGCCTGTGCAGCCGCCCAGCAGCCCGTAAAAGGCAGGGCTCAGGGATCAGAGATCAGGGCTTGATGAGAAGAGAAACTTCGCCAGCAATAAAGTATTCATTCAATATCCGCATCGATACCCGGTCCGGCAGCGATTGATTTCACATGCCGTTTAGCCCGCTTCTGCGCGGTGGCACGGCGTGGCTCAGGAAGCCCGCGCCGCTTGTTGCCGGACCTTGATCACCGCCGGCCGCGGCTGCCTGTGTATCAGCGCAAAGCCCACGCGAAGAATTCCGTAAGCCGCCAGCAGGCTGAAAGCCATTGCGCCAACTGACGCACAAATCAACATCATCAAATCCACCATCGTTCGCGCCTTTGCACTCTCTCCCAGGGATCGGAACGCTCCGCATTCCCGCTCTCAGGCCGCCCGGAAACTGCCGAGCAACCGCTGTTTGCGATTGTCGCAGAGAACTCTTTGCTTTGACCCTGGTTTCTATTAACCAATAGAATACTCCCAGGGGCGTTGCAATCCGGTGAATGCGCCTGTGAGCCTGAGCCAACCACCGCTGGCAGATTGCCCCGTCCTTCGGATTTCAGAGCATACACATCCGCAATCGCAAGCCGGTTTCCATCCGAATTGTGTGGCAGCTCGACGGCATCGGCGATAATCGACTTAACAGCTTTTGAGGAGATCCCCCATGTCAGAACCCAAAATTGCCCAAAAGAGTCCGTATCCCGTCAATGTTGAAGCCGGCAAAAGCTACTATTGGTGCGCCTGCGGCCAGAGCGCCATCCAGCCCTTCTGCGACGGAAGCCACGCGGGAAGCGATTTCACGCCCATAGAATTCAAGCCCAAAGAATCCAAGACCGTCTACTTCTGCGGTTGCAAGCACAGCGCCGATCCAGTTCTCTGCGATGGCAGCCACAAAAAGCTCTAACTGGCTCCGCTCACAGGCCTTCAATCTCAACTCATGCCCATCACTCACATCACGGTGCGCGGGGCGCGCCAGCACAATCTGCGCAACATCAACGTGAGCATTCCCCGCAACACGCTCACGGTGATTACCGGCCTCAGCGGCTCGGGCAAGAGTTCGCTGGCCTTCGACACGATTTATGCCGAGGGGCAGCGCCGCTATGTGAAAACCCTCTCGGCCTACGCGCGCCAGTTTCTCGACCAGATCGAGCGGCCCGATGTGGACTCGATCGAAGGCCTCAGCCCGGCCATCTCCATCGAGCAGAGGACCACCAGCCGCAGCCCCCGCTCGACCGTAGGCACCATCACCGAGATTTACGACTACCTGCGCCTGCTTTATGCCTCGGTGGGCACGCCTCACTGTCCCAATTGCGGAAGGCCCATCTCCCGGCAGACGGAAGATCAGATGGTGCAGCGCATTCTCGAACTGGGCTTTGGCGAGCGCGTCACCGTAATGGCGCCCATCGTCCGCGGGCGCAAGGGCGAGTTCAAGGATTTGTTCGACCATCTCGACCAGTTGGGCTTCCGCGCCCGCGTGGACGGCGAGATGCAGGACCTCTCCGAGCCGATCAACCTGGACCGGCGCAAGAACCACACCATCGAAGCAGTCATTGATCGCATCCTGCTCAAGAACCCCGCGCCCGATGCGCCACCGCCGCGCCCCGGCAAGCCTTCGGTCGAAAAGCGCCTTGAAGCCGCTGTGGCCAAGGCCCTGCAACTGGCCAACGGACTGGTGCTGGTGGCCATCACCGGCAACGAAGAGCAGTTGTTCTCCTCTTCCATGGCCTGCCCCGATTGCGGCCTCGACGTGCCCAAGCTGGAGCCTCGCAGTTTCAGTTTCAACACCACTTACGGCGCCTGCCCGGAGTGCCACGGCCTGGGCTCGCTCTACGATTTCGACCCCGCCAAAGTCATCATCGACTGGTCAAAACCGCTGCTGGACGGCGGCCTCGGACCCGGCTCCTCCTCGCAAATTCTGACGAGGCTCATGCATGGGGCCGCCGACCGTTACGATATCGACCTGAAGACGCCCTTCGACGAACTGCCTCCGCGCCAGCAGCACATTCTGGTCTATGGCCCGCCCAAGGGTGAAGCACCGCGCACCGGCTTTCACGGCATTCTCGATTTCCTTCGCGACAGCCTTGAAGAGTCGAACAGCGATTCCTATCGCGAAACCATGATGAACTACATGTCCGCCGTGCCCTGCCCCGTCTGCCGCGGCCGGCGCCTGCGCCCGGAGTCGCTGGCGGTCAGGATCGGCGGCATGTCCATTGCCGACTTTACTGCTCTGCCGCTCAACCGCGCTCTCTCGGCGGCCATCAACCTCAAGTTCACGGCGCGCGAGTCGCTGGTGGCCGAGCGCATTCGCCGCGAGATCGCCGAGCGGCTGGAGTTTCTCTGCGACGTCGGCCTCACCTATCTTTCGCTGGACCGCAGCGCCGCCACAATCTCCGGCGGCGAGAGCCAGCGCATCCGGCTGGCCACGCAGATCGGCTCCAGGCTGCGCGGCGTTCTCTATGTTTTGGACGAGCCCTCCATCGGCCTGCACCAGCGCGACAACAACCGGCTCATCCAGGCCCTGGAAAAACTGCGCGACCTGAACAATACCGTGCTGGTCGTCGAGCACGACGAAGACACCATCCGCCACGCCGACTACGTCGTAGACCTTGGCCCCGGCGCGGGCCGCCTGGGCGGCTACGTCGTCGCCCAGGGCACGCCCGCCGAAATCATGGCCTGCCCCGAGTCGCTCACCGGCCGCTATCTCTGCGGCGCCACCAGCATGTTGCAGCGCGACCATCCGCGCCCACTCACCGGCAAGTGGCTCACCATCACCGGCGCGCGCGAGCACAACCTGCAGGACATCAATGTCCGCGTCCCGCTGGGCGTAATCACTGTAGTCACCGGCGTCAGCGGCAGCGGCAAAAGCTCGCTGATTAACGACATTCTTTACCGCTCGCTGGCCCAGACGCTCTATGGCTCGCGCAAACAGCCCGGCGCGCACGAAGCGCTGACGGGCGCCGAGCAGATCGACAAGGTCGTTTGCATCGACCAGTCCCCCATCGGCCGCACTCCACGCTCCAACCCGGCGACCTACACCCAGGTTTTCTCGCCCATCCGCGATCTTTTCGCCATGCTGCCCGAGGCCCGCGAACGCGGCTACAAGCCGGGCCGCTTCAGCTTCAACGTCAAAGGAGGCCGCTGCGAGGCCTGCCAGGGAGACGGCCAGCGCCGCATCGAGATGAACTTCATGCCCGACGTCTTCGTCGAGTGCGAGATCTGCAACGGACGCCGCTACAGCCAGGAAACGCTTGCGGTCAAGTTCCACGGCCACTCCATCGCCGACATTCTGGAGCTCACCATTGAAGACGCGCTCCCCGTGCTGGCCGATGTGCCGCAGGTGCGCCAGAAGCTGCAAACCCTCGTGGATGTGGGCCTCGGTTACGTCCGGCTCGGCCAGAGCGCGACCACGCTGTCAGGAGGCGAGGCGCAGCGCATGAAGCTGGCGCGCGAGCTGAGCAAGCGGCAGACCGGCCACACGCTTTATCTGCTCGACGAGCCCACCACCGGCCTGCATTTCGACGACGTGCGCAAGCTGCTGGAAGTTCTGCACCGGCTCGCTGATCTGGGCAATTCAATTGTCATCATCGAGCACAATCTGGACGTGATCCGCAACGCCGATTGGATTCTCGACCTGGGCCCCGAGGGCGGCGAAGACGGGGGCCGCATCGTCGGCGAAGGCCGCCCCGCAAAGATTGCCGCTACGCCCGGTTCCTACACCGGCCAGTTCCTCAAGCGCTACTACACCTCGGCAAGCGGCCAACTGGAGCCATTCGACCTCGACGACGAATCCGCCAACGCCGGTTCTTCTCTTGAGGAAGCAGAGCAACTCGAAGAACCTGCGGTAACGGATGAGCCGCAAACCGTTGGAACCTCGGAAGCTGAACCGGCCCCCGAAGAAACGAAGCTGGCCAAACCCGCCGCTCGTAAGCGCTCCGCCGCAACGAAGACCGCTCCCAAGAAATCCGCCACCCGCAGAAAGAAGACGGTGCAGCCATGAGCGAGCCCGAAGACATGCCGCGCTCTCCGGAGTTCGATCCATTCCCCGCGCCAGATCGAGCTTTGCAGCCTGTTGAGCAGGCCAGCGAGGAACCGGCCGAACTCTTCCAGTCGTGGTCACAGCCCGAGGCCGCTTCCCCCATGCGCATTCCGCATCTCGGCCATCTCTGCATGCTGATGACGCTCGGAGTCTTTGGGGTTGTTTGCGCGGCCGTGCTGATTCAGGTTGGCCTGCACTTCCATCTCTTTGGCGTCGCAAACTCAGACCAGGCAAAGAGCGAAATTCATTACCTTCTGGGCAGCCAGGCTGTTCTCTATTTCGCCACTCTGGCCCTCGGCATCTTCGTCTTTCCGCTGTTTTGGAACAAGAGCTTTTTTGCCGGCATCCAGTGGCGCGGCGCAACGGCTCTCCATCTCCGTTGGCGACTGATTGCCACGGCTCTGGGCTGCTTCGCGCTCGCCGGGCTCGATGCAACGCTGCTGCCCGGACCGTCCAACGCGCCCATCGACGAAATCTTCCGTTCCCCAGGCGCCGCGTGGCTGATGTTCGGCTTCGGCGTCACTCTCGCGCCCCTCTGCGAGGAGATCTTTTTTCGCGGCTTTCTGCTCCCGTCCCTTGCCACGGCCTGGGACTGGGCGATTGAACGAAGCACGGGCAAGCCCGCCCGCCCCCTCGACGCCAACGGCCATCCCCAGTGGTCTCTCTTCGCAATCATCGTTGCTTCCGTAGTCACCAGCCTGCTTTTCGCCCTGATGCATGCCGAACAGACAGGCAAGTCTATTGGTCCATTTCTGCTGCTGATCACGATCAGTCTGGTGTTGTGTGCGGTGCGCATCAAAACCCGCTCGCTGGCTGCCAGCACGATGGTCCACGCCTGCTACAACTTCGTGCTCTTCTTTTCCATGCTGGTGGGCACCGGCGGCTTCCGGCACCTGGAAAATATGTGAGAAGCAGGGACTAAGGAACAGTGAACAGAAAGCAGCCGGCCTCGGCCGGATAACTTTCTTCCACCGGCTATCCCATCCGCGAGACGTCTGGCAGTCTGGACGCTGCGTGCACCATCCTTCGCTTTTTTTCTGGCGAAGGGTAGGAGACCACGAACCCCATGCGAGCGAATAGCGAGCGGCTGGCCCCACCGCTGGTGGTTGCAGATTATTTCCTTGCTTCGTCGCACAATGATTCCAGAAGTCTTCATGCCGCCTTCCACTAGAAGCTGCTGGCAGAGGAAGTAATTGCGCGTAACTCCTTATCCTGGACGATTTTGCATGGAACTTCATTGTTTTCACGATTTTACGGCGCAACCATACCTGTAAGTTCAAGAAAACAAGGAATTTGTTTACAAAATAGGGGTGGGGGTGGTGCGGTGCCAGCTTTGCCGCCCTATCCAGACCAATCGCATCGTGAATCAGGGGAAAATCTCTTGGGCGATCAAAGCTGCTTTCAGTCCCTGTTCCCTAGTCCCTAGTCCCTTTACAATCAAAAGCGATGACTACACCAAACAACGCTCAGCAATTGCTCTCGATTCTCGCCCGCATCAGCTTCCGTCTTGGCCAGTTCAAGCTCTCCTCCGGCGGCACAAGCGACTACTACGTTGACTGCCGGACCACAACCCTCCACGCCGAGGGCGCCTGGTACACCGGCCAAACGATTGCTGACCTGATCGAAGAACACGGCATCGAGGCCGATGCCATCGGCGGGATGACCATGGGCGCGGACCCCATCGTTTCGGCCGTCGCCATCGCCACCGCATGGCGCGCAATGGAAGCAGCCCGGCACAACCAGCCCAGGCCCCAGGTGCTCAACGGCTTCCTTGTTCGCAAGGCCGAAAAGGCCCACGGCACCGGCCGCCGCATCGAGGGCTTCTGCCGCGAAGGCGCGCGCGTGGTCGTTGTGGATGACGTCTGCACCACCGGCGCCTCCACCGTCGGCGCCATCGAGGCTGCACGCGAGGCCGGCATGATCGTCGCAGCCGTGGTTTGCCTCGTGGAGCGCGAAGAAGCGAACGGCCGCCCCGCAGTGGAGGCAGCCGCCCAAGGTGCGCCATTCTTCAGTCTTTTCAAAGCAAGGCAGGTCCGCGCGGAACATCAAAAGCAGCTCGACGCCGCGCGGCTGTAGGCTTGCCTACTGCACAAACGTCGTGATGCTCTGCGCGGGCAGCGTGGCTGTGAAGGCGCCGCTCGACACGCTCACCGCGCTCTGCGCCGCCAAGCCGCCGGAGGCGGTCGTCTGATACGGAGTCAGCGAAGTCACCGTCGCATTCGCAATGGCGACCGGCAAAGAGACATCGTAGGTGTTGCTATTGATCGCCACGATTGTCGAGTGGCTGTTCCCCGAGCTGTCGCTCCCGGAGTACGCCGACAGATACACGCCCGCGACCGGAGATGCTGGGGCGCTCACGCGCACATAGCCCGGCCGCACGAAGCGCGCGAACTGAGCCATCGCATATCCGAAGTAGTTGGGATTATTGCTGCCGTCGATCAGCGCGGAGGAGTACGGATTAGTCGCGCTGGAGCCCCACCAAACATAGGCGTTGTACTGGCCCACGGTCATCGAATTGTGAAGTTCCTCGGCCAGCGCAATCGCATCGGCGATCTTCGGGGTGCTTCCAGATATCGGACTCAGGTAGTGCTCAGTCATCCACAGATCCTTGCCCTTGTTCTTGGCATTGGTGTAGTAATAGGGCGCTGATCCATACAGGTGGCCGCCGATAATCGAGATGTAGGGCTCGGCGTTGCTGTCATTCAGCGCCGTGTCGGACATGGCGGAAGAGAAGTAAAACGACTCCGGCATCATCAGCTTGACAGGCGTCGTGCCGCTGGTCAGCACCGAGCCGTAACTCGCTATCCAGGCATCAAACTGCGCGGCTGTCCACAGGCAGGATTCATAGCAGTCCTTGCCCGTTGGGCCTTCGTCCGTACCGCTTGGATCGCATGGATTCCAATCCGGCTCGTTCTGCAAGGAGACGGCATAGAGATTCACGCCCTGGCTGGTGGCGTAGTTGACGTAAGCCTTCAGGTAAGCGGCGTAATCGGCATAGCTGGAAGTGCTCAGGCTGCCTTCATTGGTGCTGTTGTTGGTCTTCATGGAAGCTGGCGGAGTCCAGGGAGAAGCAAAGACCGTGGCGCCCGCCTGCTGCGCGAGGACGCCGTTGCTCAACTCCGTGGTCCATGCGCTGGTATCAGCGGTCTTTTTCGTCGAGTCCCAGGTTGCGGGCGCGATGTGCAAACGAAAAATGCTCAGGCCCAGATCCGTGCCAGTGGTGCCGAACAGGGCGGAAATCGTGGCGCTGGGCATCGTCGAGGGAGCCCAGGGATACGCACCGCCAAAGCCGCGAATCGCCTGTTCTGTCGTGCCAAAATCAACCGTCGCCGTGCTCGCCACCTCAGTTACCATGAGCGATACACTGGCGGTTGCGGTGCTGTAAGTGGTTGTATCGGTCGGCGTGAAGGTGGCGGAGAGCGTAACCGTTCCTGCCGTAGACTCGACCGTTCCAGCAGCCGGCGAATAGGCGAAGGTGCCATCTACATTGGCCGTGGCGTCAAGCTGCGTGGAGCTGAGCGCCGTTCCGACCGCAATCGAGGCCGGCGTCGCCCAGGTGATGGTGGGGGTCGTCTTGGCAACTGCGGTGACGGTCAGCGTTACGCTGGCGGTCGCTGTGTTGTAGTCGGTGGTGTCGGTCGGCGTAAAGGCGACGGAAAGCGTAACCGTTCCTGCCGTAGACTCGACCGTTCCCGCCGCCGGCGAATAGACGAAGGTACCGGGCACACTGGCTGTGGCGTCAAGCTGTGTGGAACTGAGCGCGGTTCCGGCAACAATCGAGGCAGGCGTCGCCCAGGTGATGGTGGGCGTGGTCTTCGTCGTGGTCGTAGTACCCGACGAGCCGCTCCCCGAGCCGCATCCCGCAATTGCCAGCGCGGCCGCTAGAAGAACAACACTCTTGGAAAAGGAAAAAATCGATGAATGCATTTCGCAGCTCCACGCCCGGCTCAATGATTGATGAGCACGCGCGTCATCCTCTTTTAGTACGAACTCGCAATCATAAACCGCTTTAATGAACACTTGCAAGGCTTTCCTCCGGCGCGCGTCACACCCGTAAAACGCCAAAAGCTTCCAGCGCCAAAGGGGCCCCAGGCAAAAGCCCGGAGCCCCTTGGAAATGTGCAATTTCCTGAGCGGGTTCGATTACTGCACAGCCACCGTCTGGGTCGATGCCGCAACCGTATTCTCCAGCAGCCGAACCTCGACGCGCCGGTTCTGCTTGCGCCCCTCGGCCGTGGTGTTCGCAGCCACTTCCTTGTCCTTGCCAATGCCGATCAGGTAAAACCGGTGCGCGGGAATTCCATATTTCGACGCAAGGTACTGCACCACGGCATCGGCGCGCCGCTGGCTCAGCTCGTAGTTGTACTGCGCCGGCCCGGTCGAGTCCGTTCCGCCGGTCACTTCCAGAATGTACCCCGTGGCCGAGGCAAGCTGCGCGGCAAAGCCGTCCAACTGCTCGCGGTCCTCCCTGGTCAGCACCGCCTTGTCAAAGCCAAAGGTTACCGCGACATTGGCCACCGGCTTGTAGTTGTCCAGCCCCTTCACCACGCTCTCCAGCGAGTCGGCGCGATGCACCGCTGTGTTGGCCGAGGATTCGGCGTCGCCGGCAGCCTTGCTGGCGTCCTGGGCGTTGTGGGTGGCCGCATCGGCCGAGCCCTGCGCCTGCCGGATTCCCGACTGCGCCCGATCGTCCACGTCGTGGATCTGCCGGTTATTGGCCGCTGTCTTGCTGTCCAATTGATTGGTGCGGTCCACCAGCGGCGCTGTCTCGTTGCGCACATAGTTCTTTGTTGCGCACCCTGTCGCACCCGCCACGGCCAAACCAGCCGCAAGACTCAACGCTACAAACCTGTAAGTGTTCATGACCCCGTTCCTTTCCCCCGCCATGCTCTTTGCCGTACGGCACATCCGCCGGCAAGGCTGGCTTATTCCCTGCCCTATCAACAATGCATTCCGCAGGCCAAACGCTTTAATCTTCCAATGCTTTGAAAACAAGCATGTTGCCCAACGGCCCGCAGCGGCGCGCGCCCTCGCCAACCGTGTAGTTTTTACCCGAACCGGTAAGGATTGCGTGCCAGAGAACAGAGATCAGAGATCAGGGTTCAGATTGTCGCGGCGAAAAGCGTGGCTTCAGAAATGAGAAATATACATACAAGCCTAAAAGTTTCGGCGAGTTCCTGAAGCGCTGTCTACTGCTCTCTGACCTCTGGTCTCTGACCCCTGATCTCTGTCCTCTATTGCCAAACCCGCTATTCTAAGTGCAACCGCTGGCCGCCCCATGGATCTTTACGAGAAAATCCGCAGTCTGCCCAAGCATCCCGGCGTGTATCTCTACAAGAACGCCGAGGGCGAGGTCATCTATGTAGGCAAGGCCATCAACCTGCACTCGCGGGTGCGCTCTTACCTGCTGGCCGCCTCTCAGGCTGACGCCAAGACCGGCTCGCTGATGCGCGAGGCGGTCGATCTCGAATACATTCTGGTGGGCAACGAGCAGGAAGCCCTGGCGCTGGAAAACAACCTCATCAAGCAGCGCCAGCCGCGCTTCAATATCCTGCTGCGCGACGACAAGACCTACCCTTTTGTGAAGCTCACCATGGCCGACCGCTTCCCCAAGGTCTTCGTCACCCGCCGCGTGCGCAAGGACGGCGCAGCCTACTACGGCCCTTACTTTCCCGGCAGCCTGGCCTACCGCGTCGTCGAGCTGATCCATCGCAGCTTTCAGATTCCCAGTTGCAAGGTCGATCTCTCGCGCTACCATCCCCGCGCCTGCCTGCAGTACTACATCCATCGCTGCCTCGGCCCCTGCGTCGAAGGCCTCACCACGCCCGAGGCTTACGCCAGCGCCGTGCATGACGCGCAAATGCTGCTCGAAGGCCGCCATACCGAGTTGGAAGCCACGCTGACCGCGCGCATGATGGCTGCGGCCGAGGCAGAACAGTTCGAAGCCGCCGCACGCTTCCGCGATCAGCTCTCCACCGTCCATCAGTTGCGGGAAAAGCAGCGCGTCGCCACGGTCGAGCTGGACGATGATTCGGACGTATTCGGCTATCACTACGAGGACGGCCGGCTGGCCGTCAACCTCTTCCACATGCGCGCCGGCAAGATCGTCGATCGCCGCGAATTCTTCTGGGAAGATTTGCCGGAGCTGCTCGAAGCCGAAGCTCCAGAAGGCGAAGCCAGCCAGCCTGAAATCTCCCGTGCCCCATACTTGCGCCGCACCACAGGCGAAAGGGTGGGAGACGGCGAACCTCAATCGGCATCTCTTGAAACTCCCGCCGAAAACGAAGCCCCCTTCCACGCCGGACGCATCTTCAGCGCCCTGCTCAAACAGCTCTACATCGACCAGAGCTACGTTCCGCGCTCCATCTTCATTCCGGCGGACTTCGACGACCGCGAAAGCCTGGCCGCCCTGCTCACCGAGCGCACCGGCCACCGCATCGAAATCACACTGCCCCGGCGCGGCGAGAAGCGCTCGCTGGTCGATCTGGCCAGCCAAAACGCCCGCCAGTCCTACACCCAGCGCTTCCGCGTGCTGGAGCCTTCGCGCAAGGCCATTCAGCAGGCCCTCGCCGACGCGCTCATGCTGCCCGAACTGCCCCGCCGCATTGAGTGCTTCGACATCTCCCACATCCAGGGCACGGAGACCGTGGCCTCGCTGGTCGTCTGGGAAGACGGCAAGATGAACAAGCAGGCCTATCGCAAATTCAAGATCAAGACCGTCACAGGCGTGGACGATTTCGCCTCGATGAACGAGGTGCTTACCCGCCGCTACCGCCGCCTGCAGGATGAGAAGAAACCCATGCCCTCGCTGGTGCTGGTTGATGGCGGCCTGGGCCAGCTTCACGCCGCCGCCGATGCTCTGGAATCCCTCGGCCTGACCACGCAGCCGCTGGCCTCCATCGCCAAAAAGGAAGAGATTATTTACCTCTACGGCAACGAGGACGAGCCCGTTGTCCTCGACCGCCGCTCGCCGGTGCTGCATCTTATCCAACTTATCCGCGACGAGAGCCACCGCTTCGCCATCGGCTATCATCGCCAGCGCCGCGCCATGCGCGACCGCGACTCGGAGTTACTAACCATCCCCGGCGTCGGCGCGCAAACCCGCCAGCGCCTCCTAACTCACTTCGGCAGCCTCCGCGAAGTGCAGCAAGCCACCGCCGAATCACTGGCAGCCGTTGTCAACCGTAAAACCGCCGAGATGATTTGGGGGCATTTTCATGAAAGCCAGCCGGCAGGTACCTGAGAAGAACGCCCGCATCACATTAGGATCTCATTTAGCCGGGTGCGGGTGCCCCCGGTCCCTTTTGGGGACCGGGGATACCACGAACCCCATGCGAGCGATTAGCGAGCCTTTAGCCGCACCGCAGGTGCTTGCAGATTATTTCCCAACTTCGTCGCACAATGATTCCAGAAGTCTTCCCGCCGCCTTCCAGCCGGAAGCCGCCAACACAAGCAGAAACGTCTCGTAACTCCTTATCCTGGACGATTTTGCGGGTAACTTCTTTGTTTTGACGATTTTACAGCGCAACCCTACCCGTAAGCTTCTGAAAACAAGGATTTTGCGCCCAAAATACGGGTGGGGGGGTAGGTCGTACAGGATGCAGCTTTGCCCTCGGAACAAGCCATGGCGCCGGAGGGGAAACGGAATCTGTAATGCCGGTTTCCAGGTAATTTTGCCAGCGGCTCAAAGGTGGGTCAATATGGCTCTTAAAACAACCCTCTGGGACCCATCCGAGTACCTTGACAGCCCGGAGTCCATCGCCATCCTCGAAGCAGCCTTCGAGGATGGCGATCCGGCCCTGATTGCCGCTGCCTTGGGCGACATTGCGCGCCATGGGAATGACCAGCCGCGCCGGAGTCACGCGCGGCGCTCTTAAAGGACTGCTTCTGCCAAAAGTCGCTGGCCCCAACGCAGGTGGCTCGGCGTGATGAAGGCTCTCGGATTCAAGCTCACTGCCCGCGCCGTCTGAGTTTCCGCGCTGAATCGTTCCGTGCCCCCATTTCTTTCTGTCCTGACATTCCGCGCAAAACAATATTGCCAATCCCGTTAACCATGAAATAGCTCAAACATGGAATCTTCGGCGATTCAACTCGAAGCCCCGCTTCCCTGCCCCGTCCGCAGGGTGCAAAATGGAAAGCAGAGGTTAAATTCCAGTGAATCTCGCTCTTCCCCCCGGCGAGCAACCCGTGGTCCCTCTGCTGCCGGAATGGCGGCAACGGCTTGAGGCGTGGCGCGCTTTGCTTGAGCAATGTGCCCGCAAACCCAGCCGGAAGAGCGTCCACGTTCTGCGCGCCCTCACAGTGCGCCTGCGGGTGGGGTTGGAATACTCCATGGCGCAGGTTGCGAATCCCGCCGCCGCGCGAGCGTTTCAGCGTTGGAGCAAGGATGCGAAGAAGCTGCGCAAGGCGCTCGAACCGGTGCGCAATGCGGACGTGTTTCTGTTCCGGCTCGACAGCCTTCGCGAAACTCAGGGGGCAGCGCCAGAGAGCGAAAGGCCGCTGAGCCCACTCTGCGCGCGCCAAATCGCCAAATTCGAAGACCGGCTGATGCGCAAGCGCATGGCGGGAATCGATAAGCTGAAGGTTTTCATTGGCGCTCACGGCAAACGATTACACCGGCTCAGCAAAGAGATGGAAGCGGCGCTGGCGCCAGCCATGCCAGCCCAGGCGCCCTCCACGGCCCAGGCGGCTTTGGATATCTTCGCCCGGCTGACCAGCGAACTGCCCAGCCTCAACGTTGCCAACCTGCACGAATATCGCAAATGCATCAAGCAACCGCTCTATCTGGCCGAGCTTTCCGCCGCAACCGATCCAGTTGCCGAACGGCTGACCGCAGCGTTCCGGAAGATTCAGAACGCCGCCGGAGAGTGGCACGATTGGCAGGCGCTCGCCCTGGAGGCGGGGCACGTCCTTCGCAGCCACGGCAAGCGGGATGGCCTGGTTCCCCTGTTGCAGGCGCTGGAGCAACAGGCTCTGCATCGGGCGCTCGGCCAATGCCGCCGCTCCACGGCGCGTTCCATAAAGAACGCTGGCGAGATACTCCTTTCACTGCCCAAAAAGCCGGTCGCTGCCGAACCCGGTTTGCAGCTTGATAACGATGATATGGACGCGCAGATCTGCCGCTGAGAGCTTTTTCTATTTTCCCTCCGGCCACAAGACAATTTGCCTCCGCACCGGAGCGTTTCTTCACGCTTTCACACGGAAAGCCATGCGATTTGAGAGAATGGAGTTAGATGAATTCTTCAAGCATGACTGAGGAACACTTGGCGCCTACGCAGATTCAAATCCCCCGTTGGACCGCTCAGGAGTTTGAGCGGCTGGTTTTGGCCGGAAGTCCCAAAGTCGCGGTCTTCGATTGCGACGGAACGCTATGGAGCGGCGACTCCGGCGTCGGCTTCATGAATTGGTCCATTGAGCAGGGGCTGGTTTCGCGCTCCACCATCGATTGGCTGGACACGCGCTACCGCGCTTATATGGCCGGCAAGGTGAGCGAACGGGAGATCTGCGGCGAAATGGTGCAGATCTACGCGGGCCTTCGCGAGCAGGAACTGCGGGAGGCCGCCGCTCGCTTTGTGCATGAGTTTGTTCCGCAGCGCATCTTTGCCCAGATGGCCGCGCTGGTGGCCACGCTCGCCCAATCCGGCGCGGAGATTTGGGCCGTCAGCTCCACCAACAAGTGGGTGGTCGCCGAGGGCGTGCGCGCTTTTGGCATTCCCGAAGAGCGTATTCTGGCCGCCGATGCGCGCATCGAAAACGGCCTCATTTCCAGCGAGATCGCAGACGTGCCAACCGACGAGGGCAAGGCCGCCTCTCTGGCGCGCGCGGGTCTGGCCCATCCCGATGCGGCCTTCGGAAACTCCATCCACGACTTGGCCATGCTCAAGGCCGCGCGTAATGCCTTCCCTGTCAACCCGTCTCCGGCGCTGGCTGAGGCGGCCGCGAAGAACGGCTGGGGCTGCTTCTGGCCCAGAGAGGCCGAGAGCGTTCAGGCGGCCGTGCCTGGCAAATCGTCCTGACCGCTTTCGCTGGGGCGGCAGTGGCGTTTCTTGTCCCGCCGAACCAGGGAATGCGCCGCTCGAATGCTGCAACCCTTTTGATGCGACTACACTAGGAACGTGGAAGAAGCCCAGCCAAATTCAGATCCCAGGCCTGCAGGCCCGGCCCTTCGCTTTGTGGCGGCGGGACTGATCGTGCGCGACGGCGAGGTCCTGATCGGCCAACGCCGTCCCGATCAGCCGATGGCGCTCAAGTGGGAGTTTCCCGGCGGCAAGATCGAGGCTGGCGAAAGTCCGGAGCAGGCTCTGGCCCGGGAACTGGACGAAGAACTCGGCATTCAAGCCACCATCGGCGCCCCCGTCATCCGCATCCGCCACAACTACCGCCATGGCGGCGCCGTCGACCTGCAATTCTTTGCCGTGCACGAGTTTGCAGGCGAGATCGTGGGCCGCATCTATCATCAGGTGCGCTGGGTCCGGCTCGAGGACCTGTCCAACTACGAATTCCTCCCCGCCGACCGCAACCTCATCCGCGATCTAGCCGCCGGAAAGCTGCTCTAAGACGCTTTCCCCATGCCTATGAAGAATCCGCCACATCCGGGCAGCATCGTCGGGTGCGCCATCCTTGCGCTTTTTCTTGGCGCAAGGGCGGGAAGCCAGCACCGTCCGCACTCCGAGACGAAGGCAGTTGGCCCCACCGCGGGTGGTCAATGCCCCGGCATCATGCCCCAGAGCATGACGAGCGTCATGCCGATGACGATGAGGCTGGTAGCCCAGGCGATCACGTTCCACAGGCGCGAGTTCCGATGCTCGCCCATCAGGTCTTTGCGATTGATGAGCAGCAGCATCAGGATGATGACCACTGGCAGCAGGACGCCGTTCAGCACCTGCGACAGAATGGCCACGTTGATCAGTTGCGCATCCGGCAGCAGCAGCACGGTCAGCGCGCCGCCCGCAATCAGCACCGTGTAAAGCCAGTAGAAGAACGGCGCCTCTGCGAAGCTCTTGTCCACGCCAGACTCGACGCCCAGGCCTTCGCAGACCGTATAGGCCGTCGAAATCGGCAGGATCGAAGCCGCGAAGACCGAGGCGTTGAAGAGCCCGAAGGCGAAGAGGAGGAAGGCGTAGTCGCCGGCCAGGGGGCGCATCGCCTCGGCCGCGTCCGAGGCCACCTGGATGGCCCCCATGCCATGCACGAAGAGCGTGGCCGCGCAGGCCACGATGATGAACCAGGCCACAATGTCGGTGAAGAGACTGCCGATAATTACGTCAAGCCGCGAGGCCGAATAGTCCTTGACGCGAATTCCCTTCTCTACGATCGACGATTGCAGATAGAACTGCATCCAGGGGGCGATGGTCGTGCCCACCACGCCAATGGCCATGTACATATAAGCCTTGTTGCTCCAGACCGACCTGGCCGGCAACTGGACCGTGGCCAGAATCGCATCGTGCCAACTGGGCTGCGAAAGCACCCCGGCAAAGATGTACGAAATATAGACCAGAGAGGCAACGATGAAGATTTTTTCCGTGCTCTTGTAGCTGCCCTTCACCACCATGTACCAGACCAGCGCCGCGCAAAAAGGCACACTGATGAACTTGGAGACATGAAACAGGTGCATCGAGCCGGCAATGCCGATGAACTCGGTGACCACGTTGGTGTAGTTGACCACCACCAGCAGCACCATCAGCACAAAGGTGAGCCGCAGGCCGAACTCCTCGCGGATCAGGTCGCTCAAGCCCTTGCCGGTGACCACGCCCATGCGGGCGCACATCTCCTGCACCACAATCAGCGCAATGGTGATGGGAATGATGGTCCACAGCAGCGTATAGCCGTACTGCGCGCCAGCCTGGGAGTAGGTGAGGATGCCGCCGGAATCGTTATCGACATTGGCCGTGATGAATCCGGGACCGAGAACGGCCAGAAACAGCAATATCCGGATTCTCCATCGCTTCCACATTCCGGCTGATTCCTAAGGGGGATTCATTGATCGTTTCCTTCCTGACCATATCAGGCCCAGCCGGAAACGTGAACCCCGGCGCAGAACTATCCTCCGTAATAGCCTCAAAAATCTGTTGACATCATTCATGTACCAAGGTATCGTGGTACACATGTACCAAGGAGGTCGTTATGCCCCAAGAACAGCAGAATCGCGAACCCGTTGTAGTTGAGCGCGTCCAGACCGGAGTCCGCATGGAAAAACGCCTGTTGAAGGTGCTCAAGGCCGTTGCCGAGCTGAAGGAAATCACCCTCGGCGACCTGCTGGAAGGCATCGTCCTGCATGCCTTTGAAGGCAAGATCGTGCCCTTCTCTCCGCAAACGCTGAAGGAGATCGAGCAGTTCAAATCCATTTACGGCATGACGCTGAAGTCTACCGACAGCCACAACCTGAAGGAGCGGAAACGATAGAGGCTGTTCGAACCGCGCATTGCAGCGAGCTCACCCTTTCGCCGGAAAAGGTGAAAGCAAGTGGCACGGAGCTTTTGACGCTCAATCGCAAAAACGAAGACGCGGCGGGGATCAAATACCCCGCCGCGTCTTTTTATGGCTGAAACTTGTTGATAGAGCCCCGGAAGCTTTTCCTATGCGCTGGCAATGACCTGCCCGTCCGGATTCTGACCGGTAACATCCCCGCTCAGGCTCAACAGAGACGCAACTACCTCGGCGGCGCTATAGGATGTACGGCCGGGGGCCAGGAACTGCGCAACGGTGTTCAGGTCGTCGCCCACAGTAACCAGAGCCGGCTCCACATAACCGTCCTTGCGCGTTTGCTGGTAACCGACGTTGGCCATCAGGGCGTTGCACATGCACTTGCGTCCCACCGTGTCGTCAAGCTTGCCGCCCTTGGCCACGTAGTTCGCCACCGGCTCGGCGGCGCAACGGTAGCCGATGTTGCCGTCCGGCGTGGCGTAAGGCTCGCGCAGATAGCCCAGATCGCAGACCCTCGTCCGCACCGCGGCGGCCTCCGGATCGGAGTATGAACCCTTGATCTGCGCCACCTTGAAGGGAAAACCTGTCGGCGAAGCCAAAGGATCAGTGAAAACCTTCCCCGTGCCGGCCACAGCCTGGGCCAGCAGCGACTCTTTCGCGTCAGAGCGCAGAGCGGATTCTTCAGTGAACGCGAACGCGGTGCCCACCTGCACGCCCGTAGCGCCCTGGTCGAGCGCCTCGCGCACTTTTTTCGCGTTTCCATAGCCGCCCGCCAGCCAGAAGGGAACGCCGAGCGCGCGGAAGCCCGCGATATTGAACTGATCGCGCTCGCCATAGATTGGCTCGCCGGTAGCACTAAGCTGCATCTGGCCGCGCGGCGGCGCATTGTGTCCGCCCGCCGTGGCGCTCTCAATGACCAGTCCATCAATGGGGCCGTTGGCCCGGCGCAGGATTGTGGTGGCCAGGGTGTTGGAGCTGACAATGGCCAGGAAGCGCGGCCGTTCGAGCATGGGAAGCGGGCCTTCGGCGTAGTCGGCGGGATCGAAGTACATGTTTGTGTCTTGCCCCTGCTCCGCGCCGGTCACACTCAGCTTGTAGGCGGCCGGGCGCTGCGCCACAAAGGCGTCCATCACGCCGGGAATGTGCAGCGGAATGCCCGCGCCCATCAGCACATAGCCCACGCCGGCCAGCATCGCGCCGTAGATCGAGGGAAGGTGCGGCATCTGCACCTTTTCCATGAAGTTGATGCCCACTGGATTCTTGTGGCCTTCGCGCGCCAGATAGACCTCGACAAAGTTGCTTACGATGCAGAGTTCGACCACTTTGCGCAGGTCGCGGCGCTGGTGCATCGGCGAGATCGGATACGGCGTTCCGGCGGGCTTGCCGCCGGGGATGTAGTACTCGTCCCAGATTCGCCTGGCCATCTCGGGGAAGGGAAAGGCCTTCAAGCCGCGGCGCATGTGTCCGCCCTTGTCGCCGTCGGCAAGGCGGCGAACAAAGAGAGAATCGAGCGCAGTACCGGAGACCACACCGAGCTGTCCGAGTTTTGAAACAGCATTGGCCAGGCTCCAGTTGGAAACGCCCACACCCATGCCGCCCTGAATGATCTTGGGAAACTGCATCATCTATGAATTGTTTCACAGATCGGGATCAATCCGTATCTTTTCTTCTCACCTGATGACGACAAAGGGAACAGAAACAAGCAATGCTGCCCAGAATAGGCGGAATTGGCCTGATGGAAAGCTCTACCGGTACGAGTCAAACAATGAGACGGGCGTTCAAGCCGCCTGCCCGAGCGGCAGACCGGAAGCACAGGCTTCTCGAACCCGGCGCGGAGGACGGCCTGCTAAGGTTCGCTGTCGTATGCCCCTTCGACATCGGGGAAAAAGGCAAAACAGCCGCAGATCAGCAAATTCCATGCCACGTCGATAAAAAGAGCCGTTCGCATCGCTCCGGTAAGAGGAGCCGACACCGTACCCACATATCTGGCCGACAATTCGATCATCGTTTGAATTACCGTTGCGCCGTGCAGGAAGATCATGACCCAGCGGATGATGGAGACCCAGAATTTATTCAGGGTCCACATCTTCCATGCGGATGCAAGAAAAATCAGCCCGAGCAGCAGGAACAGGAATACAGCCCGCTGAAAAAAAACAGACAGTGGTTCGGCGCGATTCAGCGCAGCTGGATTGACCCACATGGATATCTGATCGAGAACAAGAGCCCGATGCGCGATCAGGAAAGAAGCCAATCCCGACTCCGGGTCGCCCCACGGAACCAGGGCAAGGAAGATGTAACTCCCAGCACGGAGCAACAGGTACCAAACAATCAACTTGATGTAAATGGGCTGCTTGCTTCCCGAGCCTGTCCGCTGTGGCAAATGCTCCCTGGGAATCGCGTATGGCGTAGGCACAATTCCATGCATCCGCTGCGGCTTGGCATCTTTCAGTTGCTCCGGCATTCTCCCTCCAGGTCTTCTGTCTCACTCGGGCAGGCCACGGATGGGCCTGCTCCTGATGGACAGAATTCACGACGCAAAAATGTCTTTGTGAAGTACGCCGGGAGTGTAACACGGAGTTCTTTCGGCCAACGCTACAATTTATCGCGCAGGAAGCTGATCACGTAATCGGCCTCAACGACGCCCACCATGCGTCCCTGGGCGTCGACCACGGCCAGAGCGTGGAGATTGTACTTGTCGAAGAGTTCGGCCAGCTCATACTGCTGCAAGTCGATGGGGCAGGAAAGAACGCGGGCTTCGGCCAGCACCGCCAGGCGAGTCTCCGGCTGGGCCATCACCAGCCGCGCCAGCGGAATCGCGCCGCGCAGCACGCGCTTCTCGTCGAGCATGTAGACTTCCGTGACGCTCTCCGGGTCGCCGTCGAAGCTCTTCAGGGCCTCGGCGGCCTGGGCCACAGTCGCATCCAGGGCCACGGAGACGAAATCGGTGGTCATGCAGCCGGCAGCGGAATCCTCGTCAAACTCGAGCAGCCCGGAAACCTCCTGCCGCTCCTCCAGTTCCATTTCTTCGAGGATGGCGTCGGATTGATCCTCAGGAAGTTCGCCCAGCAGGTCGGCGGCGGCGCCGGGGTCCATCTCCTCGACAATGTCGGCGATTCTCTCTTCTCCCATCTTTTCAAGAAGCGCCTTTTGCAGCTTTGGCTCAACCTCTTCGAGGGTATCGGCGGCCACATCTTCGTCGAGCGAGGTAAAGATGACCTCGCGCTCGGCCGGCGCCAGGTCCTCCAGAATATCGGCCAAGTCGGAGGGGTGCATCTCGGCCAGGCGTTCATACTCGATGCGCAGCTTGACGCGCCGGTCCGGGTCAAGCTCGATGACGTCGACAAACTCCCAAGGGATGCCCCGGGCAGCGAACTTGCGCGACAGCTTATCCAGCACGCCGCGCGGCAGCAAGCCCTTGAAAAGGCGGCGAAAAGTGCCCCTCAGCCCCACCTCGACCTCGGCTACGCGCAGCAGGTGAGCCGCGCCATGGCCCATCCACTCCAGATCGACGTCGTTGGCGCGAACCACCTTGCGCCCGTGAATGTCGATGATCTGGCGATCGACCAGGTCCTGCTGGAGATAGAGGTAATTGCCCTGATCCTCGAGCGGTGTCAAAGCGCCCGCCGAGCGCAGTTCCATGGTGCCGGAAGGCGTCTCCATCACCTCTTGCGAGGGCACGATCGCCAGTCCGTCGTGCGTTTTAAGCACGATGCCGGCCACCTTGCCCGCATCCGGGCCGGTGGCGACGGCGATATCCTTGAGCCGCCCGCGCATGTGGCCCTGGGCATCGGTCACTGGGGTGCCGAGCAGCGCTGTAAGGCTGACGCGAGCTGTGGTGCGTGGGCGCATGTGGTGAGTTTATCCCCTCGGGGGCGGGTTTTGCCTGGGGAGGCATCCGGCTGGATAACGGGGGCCAAACGGAAGTCACCACATCAAAAAAGCCGGATGGCCGCGTTCTTCCTTCTGGCAAGCGAATGCCAAGGCTTCTCTCGCAAACGCATCCCGCTTGACACAAGACCTTCAAACCTTGAAACTTTCGTTAATGTTGCTGTGAAGCGCGCGGGGTCGGCGACCCAGTTTTGCGCCGAAAGAGGCGGATACGAATCCGGGAAGCGTACCGAAGACCGGGCGGCTGACATTGACGCTGAACTCCACCATGGAGAGCGTCTCTCAGGTAGAGGCGGCTGCGTGCAAACTGGCCGCTGAGACCGGCCTGAACGACGATGAACGCTTCCACGTGACCATGGCAGCGCGCGAGGCCGCCGTCAACGCGGTTCTGCATGGCAACGAATACGACCCTGCCAAGCGGGTCACGGCCAGTTTTGAGAACAACGGGGAGGCTCTGGTCATTACCGTCGCCGACCAGGGCAAAGGCCTGGACCCGAAGACCGTGCCCGACCCGCTGGCCCCGGAGAACCTTTTGCGCGGCACCGGCCGCGGCCTCTTCCTGATCCGGTCCTTCATGGACGAGGTGCACTTTCGGCAACTGCATCCTGGAACGGAGTTGACGCTAGTCAAACATTTGAGCCCGGCTGACAAAAGAAGCATCAAAAGGTTGAACAGAGATTTTAACGCCGGTTGAGAATCAATCTTTCGCGCCAGAGCGCAGGGCGCGCGGGGCTGTCATAGCCTGGAACTGAAAGAGCGCTATTCTCGTAATACCAGCAAGGAGGATCATTCATGGCCCTGACAATTGCATCCCGTGAAGTGGATGGCATCACAGTTTTGGATCTTAGCGGGCGAATCACCCTGGGCGAGGGCAGCGTGCAGTTGCGCGATGCCATTCGCGGCCTGATTGGCAAGGGAACTAAGAACATTCTGCTCAACCTGGGTAAAGTAGACTACATCGACAGCTCGGGTCTGGGCGAACTGGTGAGCGCCTATACCACAGCCAAGAATCAACAGGCCGAGGTCAAGCTGCTGAACCTGACCAAGAGGGTTCACGATCTGCTGCAGTTGACCAAGCTCTACACCGTCTTTGACATCAAGGACGACGAAGCCAGCGCGATCGCATCCTTCAAGTAATCGAAGCCCCAGCAATCGAAACCAGCGCGGCGCCCCCTGGGCAGCCGATCAGGAAGAGGCCATCCCCAGAACTGGATGGCCTCTTCCAGTTTCAGGCCTACTGAACGCAGGAAGCCCCGGCCATGACCGGGGCTTTCTGCGAACGATCGCCATAGGCCGGAACGGTTCAGGCAAGAGCAGGAGAGGGCTCAGTAGTCCGAGAAGCTGCCGCGGGGGCTCGCGATGCCACCGGAAGGGAATCTGCCGTCTGCTGCAGATGGGAATGAGCTGCGTGTGTGGGCCGGAGGACAAAGTGGTAGGGCGGCCAGGGGCCCGACAACTGCATCTGGCATTCCTTCATCGCGGCGCAGGTCGACGAGAACTTGTTCACGTAGCGCTCCACGCATTTGCGGTCGATCAGGTGCGCGATATTCAGAACTATCTTTCCACCTTCGGTCAGCCGGCAGCTTACCTCTTCGTCCAGGGGCAGAAAGAGGCGATGCATCTGGAAGCTGACGGCGCGGGCCCGGGTTTGGCGCTCGCGCTGGCGTCCGGCGTTCTCGCGCAGGCTGGTGAAATACTCCTGGTCCAGCCCTTCCGCCGCCAGATGCTTCTCGACCGCGTGGCCGCAGCAGTCGTCAACGATTATCTTCAGGTGCATTTCCGTCTTGCCGCGCAGCTTGTCGATGTTGCCGAGGAACTGGCGCTGGTTGGAGCGGATGGACCTGCGCAGGTTCTCGTCGTCGTTGAAGATGGTCCCAAACCGGAAGGGCAGCACCGTGGAATGCTCAAAGCAGTCGGCCACCACCCGGGCGTGATCGACGCCGGATTTCTTGTCGAGAGTTTCCTGGGTGTTATGTTCGCTGACAATGACGGCAAGGTCACTGGCAGGATAAAGAAATACCTGGCTGCCGCTCACTCCGAGGACCGATTCCATCGGAATGGGTTTGCGATGACGGGCCAGTGCTGGAAACGCTTGTTTCTCACCAATACAGTAGGCATACCATGCCATAAGGAGACACTCCGTCTTCGTGCGCCGGAAAGCGCCACTCGCTGGTAAAGCTCTGCAAAATCGGGAACATCTGCATAACCGGCAACACACCGGATGGATGAAAACAGACCGGGAAGAAAAAGCAAACCTGCAGGAGGTACTACAAAAAGCATAATCAGTTGAACTAAAGGAATACTAGCTCTCTGAAAATACGGCTGGCAACATCCCATATTAGTGATAGTGTAAAAAGGTTGCAAAGCGTTTCAATTTTCTATTCGTATAAATAAAACATTAGTTGACCCTGTAAACATTTGTTCTATTTTGAATCACTATTGTCCAAGACAGGAAAATCGGTAGTAGGTCAGGTATAGAGGTAAGGCTGCGCCGTTCTGATAGGTTGGGTTTGTCTAGAACTCAGCGTCAGAGGAGGACGCAGCCTTGTCCACAGT
>Ga0255349_1000067_pt1 | contig 40774 bp, 37 predicted proteins | sample CBST25v15metaG_FD_189947 | JGI IMG/M metagenome (GOLD analysis project Ga0255349, IMG submission 189947) | Peat soil microbial communities from Stordalen Mire, Sweden - C.B.S.T-25.v15 | ecosystem: Environmental > Terrestrial > Soil > Wetlands > Peat | place: Sweden: Norrbotten County, Stordalen...
CTCTTTTCCTTTTCAGGAATCAAGACCGCCGTCCTCCGCTACGTAGAACTCCACAATCTCCGTCCCGAAGCCGAATCCCGCCGCGAGGCCCTCTTCAACCACGAGACTGAGGCTTTGAAAGGGCTCGGCTTTAGCCGTGCCATAAACGCAACCCAACAATCGCGGGCTTTAGCCCCTGAGGGAAGCTTCCCACCAAAACCCCCAACCACCAAAGCCCAAGCCCTCGCTCTCTGTCCACAACTCACCCTCGACCTCATCGCCAGCTTCCAGCACGCCGTCGTCGGCGACCTGATGAAGAAGACCTTCGCCGCCGCCGAATCCCTCGCCGTCTCCCGCATCCTCATCACCGGAGGCGTCGCCGCCAACCGCGAACTCCGCAGCCGTTTCACCGCCGAAGCATGTCATCCTGAGCGCAGCGGAGCGAAGTCGAAGGACCTGCATTTCCGCATCTCTTTCCCAACATTAGCTCTCTCCACTGACAACGCCGCCATGATCGCCGCCGCAGCCTGGCCCCGCTTTATCAGCGGCGACTTCGCCCCAAGCAACCTCTCTGCCGACCCATCCCTCGCACTGGGGCGATAAGGTCACGAGAATCAAAACAGCCACGGTCTTATCTTTCATGGAAATGCTGGAAGAGGCTACACTGACTCCAGCACACCCGGCAGCAAAGGCGGTTGGCCGGGCAAACGAACAACACCCCGAGGCCGAGGCCATGATCTCAGAACTCAAGATCCGCAACTTCAAGAGCCTGGAGAGCGTCGATCTGAAGCTCGGCCACTTCAATCTTCTTGTAGGCGCAAACGCCAGCGGCAAATCCAACTTCTTAGACGCCCTCCGCTTCGTCCAGGGTGTCGGAAACAGGTTCAACATCGGGGAGATTCTGGATGGTAAGCCAAGAACTGATACAAGGGTACTGTGGGGTGGAATTCGCGGCGGATCGAAGTTCGTCGCATTCCGGAAACTCGACGGACAACAGGCAAAGAGGACTGACTTCGATGTCAGCTTTCAAGATGATGAAATCATAGGTTCCTTCGGAGAGCCACTGCGCTACAAAGTTTGCTTTTCAGCGAGCGCGGACGCACCATACGTTGTTGAGGATTCATTGTCTCTCCAAAATCCCGATGTGGCCACAACCTTGCACGTGAATTACACCTCAGGCTCCGAGGAAACCTCGACGCGTGTGCATCAGGAGAAAAGTCCGCCCAGTGGACTGTCCAAATTTAGATTCGCAGACCGCGACCATGGTCCATTTCCATCCGTATTGAACGGATACATTCCCAAGAAACTCATCGATGGTTCCAACGAATTCTTCGACTTGGAACATGCTGCTGACAATTTGTCCAGTATGCAATTTCTCGACCCACTTCCTGCAGTGTTGAGAGACTACTCCTCAAAGGTGTGGAGGCTCGGTGAGGATGGCGAAGGCTTTGCAGCCCTCATCCACGAAATCGAATCCAATGGAAGCAAGCCTGCGCTTCTGGAATGGCTCAAAGAACTTCGTCCGGACGAAGTATCCGATCTGTTCGCAATCCGAGGCGCTGTCAATGACTACATGGCAGCCATCAAAGAAGGCAATACCGTATTTCCTGCTCCAGCCATCTCAGACGGCACCCTCCGCTTCATCGCCCTAGCCGCCGCCTTCTTCCAGCCTGCCATGCCCAAAGTCCTCGTCATCGAGGAAATCGAAAAAGGCCTGCACCCAAGCCGTCTGCGTCTCTTGCTCGAACTCATGCGCTCTCAATCCAAGCGCACCGGAACCCAGGTCTTCGCCACCACGCATTCGCCCACCTTGCTGAACTGGCTCACCGAAGAAGACCGCAAGACCACCTTCGTCTGCACCCGCGACGCCGAATCCGGTGCCACGAAGATGCGCTCGCTGGCGAAAATTCCCCGCTTCGAGGAACTCCTCGAGGAAGGCAGTCATATAGACGAGTTGTTTGCCGAGGGATGGCTGGAGTCGGCGCCCCAATGAGTTGCAATGTGCTCGTTGTCCCTGAGGACCCAACCTACAACGGTTACATCCTCAGGCCGCTTTGCAAGCGCCTACTGCGGGAGGCGGGCAGGCCCAGCGCAAACATCGTCGTTCTGCCTGAGCCCAGGGTGCAAGGGTACTCTCACGCCAAGAAACTTCTTTCCGACCTAATCCCGCGCAACTGGTGGCATTTCGAGCTGATTCTTTTTGTCTCCGATGCCGATGGTCTGGCGGAAAACCGCAAGGATGAATTCAAGCGCCTCGAACAACTCGCCGAGCAGCGTACGAGACCTGTCAAACTCATCTGCTGTGCGGCGGAACAGGAACTCGAAACCTGGCTACTCGCAGGCCACCAGGAAAAGCTGAAAACCATGGGCTGGCGCTGGTCGGGGATTCGCGCCGAAGTTTCCACCAAGGAAAGATTCTTTCAGCCCTTTCTTGACCGGTACGGTGATCCAGCAAGCCCCAGCCAAGGGCGCGAACGCCTTATGCAAGAGGCTCTAGCAAACTACGACGGCATCAAGAGCCGTTGCCCCGAGTTGCAGCAATTAGAAAACCGGATCCGGTCTCACATTGCTAGCCTACCCTAATCCACACATCCCATCGCCGTCCTAACCAACCCTGCCAACCGGCAAATCTGCGTGTTCGTAAGCGGCCGATGACCCGCGACCGGCCCCATCAGTTCATCCTTCGCGACTGCGCTGACATTCTCCGCCCAGGCAACGCTGTCCTCGCGCAGCCCCGTTTCTCCGGCCCGCAACAGCAGGTGCCAGGGGCCAAGCTTGTGGACCGATGTCGAGAGTGGAATCGCCAGCACGGTGTCCGCACGAGGGTGAGCGTTGCGTTCATTCGTGGAGACAATCACAGCAGGCCGGTTCTTGTCCTGCTCGTCCGAATCGAAATGCGCCCACCAGATCTCTCCCCGCAGAGGCGATCGCCGCTCATGCGCAGTCATTCCGGAACCCCGCGCCACATACTCGCACTGGCCATCTCAGCCCACTCCAGTTGCTCAGCGAGCTCTTCATCCGAAGCCGTGTCGTAGTACTCCTTGGTCGCTGCTTCCAGCTCCTGCCGCTTGGCCTCCAGCATCAGTTCCCGCAGCAACATATCCAGCGCCTCAGAATCCGAACCAGCCTTCCGTCTCTGCCGAGTCTCACTCAGGAACGCCACCGACTCCGGAGCCAGCGTGAAGCTCTTCTTCATCTTCCGATCTGTCGCCTGTATTGTCATACTTATTATCGTACTCTATATCTGACGCGATTCCATGGTCCCCGATTTCCTTTGTCTGACCCCTGTCTTGCTACAATCGAGTGGGCCGCACGGCCGCCGATTTCAACCTGTTGCCGAGCAGCCAGTTAGAGCCTGATACCCCATGCCTCTCCGCCTCTTCAATACCCTTTCCGGACAAGTCGACGAACTCTTCGCCATGGACGGCAAAGCCCTGCGCATGTACGCCTGCGGCCCCACTGTCTACGATTACGGCCACATCGGCAACTTCCGTACTTTCTTGCAGATAGACATCCTCCGCCGCACCCTCGCACTGCTTTCGATCCCCGTCCGCCACGTCATGAACATCACGGACGTCGACGACAAGATCATCCGCAACGCTGCTGCGGCGGGCATTCCTATTGCCCAGTACACAGCCCCCTTCGAACAAGCCTTCCTTGAAGATCTCGAAACCCTCAAGGTCCAGCGCCCTGAGCAACTTGCCCGCGCCACTGAACACATTCCGCGCATGGTGGAACTCATCCAGAAGCTGGCCGCGGCCGGAGCCGCCTACCAGACTGAAGAGGGCAGTTGGTACTTCCGCCTCGCCGCCTTTCCCGACTACGGCAAGCTGAGTAAAAAGGACTTGAGCGGCATGGAAGACGGCGCCCGCGTGGATGTGGACGAGTATGAGAAGGATTCCGCCCGCGACTTTGCCCTGTGGAAAGCGGCCAAGCCCGGCGAAACCTTCTGGGATACCGCAATCGGCCGTGGGCGCCCTGGCTGGCACATCGAGTGCTCCGCCATGGCCATGGAGTACCTCGGCGAGAGCTTCGACCTGCACGCCGGGGGTGAAGACCTCATGTTTCCCCACCATGAGAACGAGATAGCCCAAAGCGAAAGCGTGACCCATAAGCCCTTTGCCCGCCATTGGATGCACGTACGATTCCTCCTCGTGGATGGCCGCAAGATGTCCAAGAGCGAGGGCAATTTTTTCACCCTTCGCGACCTGCTCTTGAAAGGCTACAAGGCCTCCGCTATCCGCCTGGCGCTGATCTCGGTGCCCTACCGCCACCAGCTGAACTTCACCTTCGACGGACTGATTGAGGCCACCAACGCCATTGAGCGGCTCAGGACCTTCCACCAGCGCCTGGTGAACGGCAACTTTGCCGCGGGCTCGAATCCCGCGCTCCAGGACGCCGCCAAAGCAGCGCAAACCGGGTACTTGGCCGCGCTGTCAAACGACCTGAACACCGCTGAAGCCCGCGCCCCGATCTTTGACCTGGTCCGCGCCGCGAATACGGCCATCGACCAGCAGCAGCTTTTGGTCGCCGACCGGGACGCCATTCTAGCGGTGCTGGCCAGCTTTGATGCGGTCTTTGACGTGATCCAGGACAGCGACGCCGAACCCACCCGCCGTGCCCTCGAGTGGGCGGAAAAGGCGGGAAGACTCGCCGATGTGGCTCCGGAACTCCTTTCCCGCGAGTCGCTTACCGGCGAGACCATCGATGCGCTGGTGGCCGAGCGCACTCTGGCCAAGAAGCAGCGCAACTTTGCCCGCGCCGACCAGATCCGAAACGAATTAGCCGAAAAGGGGATCGTGATCGAAGACTCGAAGGACGGCGTCCGCTGGAAGCGCAAGTAGGATTGCTTGGCGGAACTCGAGATCGTATTCAATCGCGAGAAAGACAGCCGCTGGATCTCTAAAATTAAAAGCCCGCCAGGTGTACTCTTTTACTGAATAAGTCGCACTGAGGCACGATCAAAAGTGGAGACGCTGGCGTTGCGGGTCGTTGCCCGCCAGATTGAGCTTGAGCTGTCGCTTCCCAATCAAGTACGCTTTGCTGTAGCCTGAGTCTTTCTCATGACGCAATGGCCTTCTTCGCACGCGTCGAAAGTGCTGCGGGCTTGTATAGGATTGGGTGGCAGGAGAAAGTTCGCGTCAGCAAGAGCGGATCGCACAAGCAGCTTGAACAGCCAAACTATCCCTATGAATTTACGTGGGCCTTCCACGATGGCGAAGAGATCGGCCCCAAAATGCTTGCTCGCACTGCGAAGCAGACAGGCTTGAAACGAAAGGACATTTGACACCATGGAAGCCAACGAAGTCCAGGAGTTGCAGGAGAACGCCGAGCACGGATCACATGAATCCTCGCTCCGCCCGGTCGCCTTCACCATGAGCGTGGTCGCCGTGCTGGTGGCCGTGACCACAGTGTTGGGTCACCGCACCCACACAGAGGCCGTGCTCAACCAAAACCAAGCCACCGATCAATGGAACGAATACCAGGCCCATAAGATCCGTTCCAACGACACGGCCCTCGTCTCCGATCTGCTCACCGTGGTGACAATCGCGGACAAGGATGCGGCGCAGAGGATCGCCAAGAGCTATGCCGACCATCAGGCCAAGTGGGCCGGCGAGCTGAAAGAAGACCAGGATAAGGCCGAGGCGCTTCAGACCGGCGTCGAACATGCCGAGGCCCGCGCCAATCGCTTCGACTTGGCCGAGGCAATGCTTGAGATTGGACTGGTCATCACCTCGGTCACGCTGCTCACGCACAGCCGGGTTTATTGGTACCTTGGCATCGTCTTTTCGCTTCTTGGGATTGCGTCGGCGGCTTCGGTGCTGTTTCTCAAGTAGGGCATTGCGATTGATCTGCGCTACTTCGCCGGAATCTGCTCGACTGGCTGGCGATTGCCCTTTGCCTTGACCCGCGCCGTGGTCAGCAGAAACACAGCCACCACGATTGCGGCCATGCCGGCGAACTCCGCGGCTTCCGGTCGCTCGTGAAGCAGGAATATACCCAGCAGCACAGCGACCACCGGGTTCACATAGGTATTCGACGCAACTTTACCCACGGGCACATGCTCGATGAGATAGATGTATCCGGTGTAACCCAACAGCGAGCCTCCGGTGATGAGATAGGCGAGCGACCCGGCGGCGCTCCCGGTGAGATGAAATTGCGGCCATTGACCGAGGGCCGTGCCAAGTACAGTACAGAAGGCCCCCGCAATCAGCATCTGCCACGCAGCAGCCACAAGCGTGTCGACCTTGAGCCGCGCCCGCCTGGATACGATGCTGCCCACGGCCCAGGAAAGCGCTCCGGCGAGCAGCGCGGCGATGGACCAGAGCAACGCGCGGTTGCCGCCCAGGCCGTTGTGCAGCGAGGGCCAAAGCAGCGCTACCAGGCCGGCAAAGCCAAGCAGCAGACCCAGCCAGCCGCGGGCAGGCAGCGGCTCGCCCCCTGGAAGCGCCATCTCGATCAACGCCACATACAGCGGAGTCACCGCCCACACCAGAGAGGCAAGTCCACTGGGCACGGTCTTCTCGGCAAATACCAGGCCCACATTGCCGCAGCCCAGCAACAGCAACCCGATCAGCCCCAGCATCAGCATGGTCCTGGGAGGACACACGAGGCGCAATCTGCGCCAGCGGCACCAGCCCAGCAGAATTGCGCCCGCAATCAGAAAGCGCGTCCCCGACAGCAGCAGGGCCGGCATATCCGCCGCTCCAATGCGAATCGCCGTATAGGTCGAGCCCCAGAAGAAGTAGACGCTGGCAAAAGCCAGCACGATCGATGCGGTGGTGGCCGCCTTGCGTTCCGCATGGGCCGGCGGGATGGTTGCGTTCGCCATGGAGATGATTCCATCGTAGCTTGTGTTGGATTCAGCCGCTTTTGGATTCTTGCGTCATCTTGGCAGATACTTTGATTGGCTTGCAAAGGGCCAGTATTTCATGCGGGGTAACGATTTTGGGGCAAATCAATCAAAGTGTGCAAAATTGAACAGGTTATAGCGTAAACCGATGATATTAATTGAAGCGCGGCCGGGAAAATCCCGTTCCGTGCAGTTGGGATTTCATTATTAAGGGCGCCAGGTTGCCGCGCAATGGTGAAACCGATGGCAAACAGCCCAAGCAAGACAATCCTTCTGATCGAGAATAACCCCGAACAAACTAGCTTGATCCGCGCAATGTTCAACGATCAGGGCACATACACCTTCGACTTGGCCTGCGTCGATTGCATGAGTGAGGCCGAGAAGTATCTCGCCGAGCATCCAGTTGACATTGTTCTGCTGGACCTGGGATTGGCCGATCCAGAAGGACTGGAGGCGGTGAGACGGGCCCGCGCAGCCGCGCCCCGCGTCTCCATTGTGCTGTTGTCCAGCCTGGACGACGAGCCGATGGCAATTCAAGCCATTCATGAGGGCGCGCAAGACTATCTCATCAAGGGCCAGATCGAGCCGCACAAACTGATGCGAACCCTGGGCAATGCCGTTGAGCGCAAGATGATCGAAGAGATCCTGTTCAATGAAAAGGAACGCGCCCAGATCACGCTCGACTGCATCGCCGATGCCCTGATCTGCACAGACCTGCCGGGAAACATCACCTTCCTCAATCCCATCGCCGAGAGGATGACGGGCTGGTCGCTGAAGGATGCGACCGGCCGGCCCCTGACCGAGGCTTTCCGGATCGTGGACGCTACCACTCGCAATGCAATTCCAAATCCGATGGCGAAGGCCGCATCGGAAGACCGGACGGGGAGACTGCCGGTGAACTGTGTCCTCATCCACTGTGACGGACATGAAGTTTTCATCGAGGACTCCGTAGCCCCCATCCACGACCGTGAAGGGCAGGTTACTGGAGCGGTCATCGTTTTCCGCGACGTGAGCGCGGCGCGGGCGATAGCAGAGGAGATAACTCATTTGGCCGAGCACGACTTTTTGACCGGTTTGCCCAATCGATTGCTTCTTAACGACAGGGTTGGCCAGGCGATCTCCCTTGCTCGGAGACACGGGGGCCAGATCGCGGTGCTGTTTCTGGATTTGGATGGCTTCAAACACATCAATGATTCCCTGGGACATCCGGCCGGCGACAAGCTCCTCCAATCTGTGGCGAAGCGCTTGCTGAATTGTGTACGCACCCCTGACACCGTAAGCCGGCAAGGAGGCGATGAGTTCATCGTGTTGCTGCAGGATCTACAGCAACGGGAAGATGCCGCCACCCTTGCGAGAAGAGCGCTACACGCAGTGGCGGAGGTTCATTCCATCGACCACCGTGAGCTTCACGTCACCGCAAGCATCGGCATAAGTGTCTACCCCGATGACGGCCTGGATGCGGAGACGCTGATCAAGAACGCCGACACCGCCATGTATCAGGCCAAAAAGAACGGGCGTCAGGGTTATCAGTTCTACAGGCCTGAAATGAACGACCGCGCTGTGGATCACCAATCCATCGAGCAGGGTCTGCGGGGCGCCCTGGAACGGAACGAATTGACGTTGCACTACCAGCCCAAAATCGATCTGAGGACGGGAGCCATCACCGGGGCTGAAGCGCTGTCCCGCTGGATTCATCCCACGCGAGGATCGGTGCCTCCGGGGCAGTTCATTCCCATCGCGGAGGAATCCGGGCTGATGCTGCCCATCGGGGCCTGGGCCCTCCGTGAAGCGTGCATGCAAGCCCGAGCCTGGGCGGATGCGGGTATGCCCGCAAAGACGGTGGCCGTCAACGTCTCAGGAACGGAGTTTCGGAGCGGGGATTTTCTCGATGGCCTGTTCGCCGTCCTAAGCGCAACTGGCCTGGATCCGGGGTCTCTGGAGCTGGACCTAACCGAGAGTGTTCTGATGGAGCATCCAGAGCACACGGCATTCATCCTCAAGACCCTCCGGGATAAAGGGGTACACGTGTCAGTCGATAACTTCGGCACGGGCAACTCCAGCTTGAGCAGTATGCAGAAGTTACCCCTCGACGCCCTCAAGATCGACCGGTCGTTCGTTCGTCAGATCACGACCGTTCCCGACGCAACGACCACCGTGGGAGCAATCATCACCATGGGTCAAAGCCTTAACCTGCGGATCATTGCTGAGGGCGTTGAGACGGCTGAAGACCTGGAGTTTCTGTGGGCACGCGATTGCGACGAGGCGCAGGGGAACTTTTTCAGCCGGCCCGTGCCCCCGGATCAGTTGGCCAGGCTGATCCAACCACAATGATCCCTTAGCCACAAAAAATTTATAGCAAGGTTGTTTGAGGAGTAAAGTTCGGCGACCACCTGTCACTGACGATCGCCAGGCGTCGCAACCCATTGGCTGAAGTCGCATTTTTCAAAACCGGAACGCGCAGCGCACAGTTGGTCCGTTGAGAAATTGGTTGCGCTGTTACGTTCATTCTCGGTACCCCCGGAGAAAAGCGCGTGACAGAACAGTGTTTCAAAAAGAGGGACTCGGAGCCACCCGTATGTGGCGTACACGATGTACCGCTCCTTCAGGACGAAGTTTTGATTGAAAGCGCCGCTCCTTATCTCGGAAGCATCACCTGTTTTCAATGCCCCATTAGCCAAGCCGTAGTTCTCGATGCGCATGGATTTCGGGAGCGAATTGCAAACTGACCCACTACCGGCGCGTGGATGCGGGTCTTAGCCGGCTCGCGGGCGGTGAGGCTGTTTCCGGCTTGCCCGCGACGCGCCCGCTATACGGCAAAGAGCATACCTCAGTGGGCCATGGCTCAGACGCGCAAATGATCGTGCTATCAACCACCGCTTCCCGTCTTCGCCCTCGGCTCGGCCTTCAGCGGGAGCGGCACTTCCATCGTCCCGGTGCGGTTGGTCGCTTTGTCGCGAACAGCGATCCTGATCGACGCCGCGCCCGGCGGGACCTCCAGCTCCTGTTCCGCGCGGAACGTCGCTGCCGGCTTCCCATCGGATTTCGCATCCGTGGACGCCATGCCATCGTTCAACTGGCTGTTCAGCAATTTCCCATCGAGGTCGTAGGCCGCCGCGGCAAACTCGAGGATCGCCGGAGTGCCGCTCCGTTTCGCCTCCACCTTCAACTGCGGATCGATCACTCCATAGTCGATCCTGTACTTCTGCAGCTTCACAGGCGTGAGGGGTTTCAGCGGGCGGTCCTTGTGCCGCGTTCGGAAGAAGGCCGGCGAGTCCACCAGCTCCAGCATCTGCGCCGGGGTCGCCATCACCGGACCGCCCGCAACTGCCAGGTGGACGCTGAACAGCAGATCGTGCAGCATCGGCGCGCCGTGTTCAATGTTCGCGTAGAGCGTGTCTTCGGCCTTGGCCGCAATAAAACGCGTCTGCAGCGCATCGCCCTTGTGAACAGTCTGCTCATCGTCCGACACGGCATAGTAGACGGTCCGATAGGTCAGCGTGTAATCGCGCCTGTTCGTCAGCGCCACCTCGATCCGGCGCATCGAGCCGTCGTACTTGGTGTTGGTCGGCGCATAGGTCAGCGTGTAATAGCTCAGGCCGTGCTCCACCGCCTTGTCGATCAGAGTTTCAGGATGGTTGCTGCTGTAATAGGCGTGGCCGCCGGTGGCGCTGGCAATCACGTTCATGTTCTGGTAATCGGCGTTAGTATCTCCGGCACCACCCGGATTCTCACTCCCTTCAATGCCTCGCAGACTCACGGGATAAAGGGCAATCTGGCTGCGCATCATCGCCGCGTAGGACTTTTTGATTGATTCGGCGCCCAGCTCGCTCAAATCCAGGGCCTGCGGACCTCCCTGAGCGCCCACTGAACCGGACTGGGCGGGCATGGATGCGGTCGCTCCGGCCTTCCCTACAATGGTTGGTCCAACGGGAATCGGGAAGATGCTTGCCATCCAGATCAGGTTTTTTCGCCCCGCCATTCCGCTCATGTATTCAGCAATAAACTTCAAGTTCGAGAGAGCAGCGCCCCAATCCATCATTCCGAAGGTCCTTCCTTCGAGAAATACGAGTGGAATGTGCGGCCCCGGCCCCTTCCTTTCGATCGCGGCCCGAAGCAATGCGTGATCCGAAGTGAATCCCTGCAGCATATGCAGTCCGGTCGCGTTCACAAAAAGCGCCATTCGCGTTCCCGGCTGTACATTGTCCACAAACTTCAGCAGCCCCTGTCGAAACGCCATCTGGTCTTCCTGCGGCGTGTTCACCATGTCGTAATACAGAATGTAAAGTGGCCCCCGCTCCGGTTCGCTGGGAACGTCCACAAACGTATTGACCGGAAGCACCGGCAGCTTGGGAGGGACATAGCTTGGAACAGACCCATCCTCTGTTTCGAAAGAAACAATCTGCTGATCCGTCCCGTCTTCCTTGACTGTGAAGTCGTCTTTGGTCAGTCCCCGCACCGGGTTTCCCTGCTTATCCAGCACCACCAGATCCACCGGGACCTGGCGCACCTCCAGGCGAAACAAAGGGGGCTGTTGCGCGCCGCCAGTCTGCCCAGCGGGTTCCGGGGCGCCATTGGAACCAGGTTGGTTTGCTGCCAGGGAGTGAGCCACTGCCGCGGTGGACATGGCCAGAAGTGTTACAGAAAACGCCACATATGCATTTCGCATAAGAACCCCTTATCTCCCCTTGCTGCGGCGATCTCGACCTGCGCCTCGCAGCTCACAGATGTCCACAATGCCAGTTGGCGCCGTTGAAATCCGATCCCGATTGATCGTACTCTTCAGACAGACAATTCCCACGCCGGTCCGGGCGCTACAAAGAGCATTCTACAGTTTGATGCACTGCGCTGGAAAAGCCGCCTTCAGGCTCATCTTGCGTTGGACAAGAGTTCCGCTATGCAGGGGAAGTGAAAATGTTCTATCCTCAAGCCAGCGGGGATTCCATGCACATGCGCGCCACACACGGAGCGATGCTTGCGCCAGCCACCAGGCGCTGGTCGCGATCGCGCGCACGCAGCATCTGCCCGCGAAAACATCTGCGCGTTCTGCCCACCCGCACTCGACCTAGCCTCTTCGCAAGCGATTAGCAGCGGTCTGCCGAAGATCTGCGATTGCCCTTCGTATCCAGCGCCGGAAATCCAACTCCTTCGACTCGCTTTGCTCAGGATGACAGTCATTTGTTCATCGCTCAAGATGACAGCCATGGGTGAGTCTCTGAACAAGATTCGTTGTGATGCGGAGATTCCTTCAGGGGCTAATGCCCGGGCCGTTTGTGAAGGATTTATGCACGGGCTAAGGCCCGAACCCTTCAAAGATCAACATATTCAAGGATTCTTTAGGAGATTGACGATGACTAAGGAAGAGCTGTACGCGCAATACGGACCGAAACTTGTTTGTACCCTGCCAGGCCCCAAGGCGCAGAAAGCCGTTGCGGCGGACACACGGTTGATCTCGCCCAGTTATACGCGCTCCTATCCGCTGGTTGCCAAGCGCGGACGCGGCATTCGCGTGGAAGATGTGGACGGCAACGAGTTTCTCGACTTTGCAGCCGGCATTGCCGTGGCTTCTACCGGCCACTGCCACCCCGAGGTGGTCGCGGCCATCCAAAAGCAAGCCGCTGAGTTGATCCACATCTCTGGAACCGACTTCTACCACGAGGCGCTCACCGACCTGGCCGACCGGCTTTCAGCTGTGGCGCCCATGCCGGGGCCACACAAATTCTTCTACGGCAACTCCGGCGCGGAGGCCATCGAGTGCGCTCTCAAGTTGGCCCGATACCACACCGGACGGCAGCAGGTGATCTCATTCTTTGGCGCCTTCCACGGGCGCACCATGGGGGCTCTCTCGCTGACCGGCTCAAAACCGCAGCAGAAGCGCCGCTTTTCGCCGCTGGTTCCGGGCGTGACGCACATTCGCTTTCCCTATACCTATCGCGGCTGCACGGGTGGCGCGCAGGCTGAGGAAGCCTTCAGCATGGGCTGCGCCCGCTACATCGAAGAGAAACTCTTCAAGACGATCCTCGCTCCCGAGGAGGTTGCCGCTATCTTCATCGAGCCAATTCAGGGCGAAGGCGGCTACGTGGTGGCGCCGGACAACTTCATGCGCGAGCTGCGCGCCATCTGCAATCGTCACGGCATTCTGCTGGTAGTGGATGAGGTGCAATGCGGCGCCGGCCGCACGGGAAAATGGTGGGCCGTTGAGCACTCCGGCGTCGAGCCGGATATGGTCTGCATCGCCAAGGGCATCGCCAGCGGCATGCCTCTGGGCATCTGCATGACGCGCGCGGAGATCATGGACTGGGTTCCAGGTTCCCACGCTTCAACCTTCGGCGGCAATCCGGTATCGATTGCGGCGGCATTGGCCACGATGGACATCATCGAGCGCGAAGCCATGGGCAACGCCGGCCGTGTGGGCGAATTCATTCTCGAACGTGTGCGCGGCTGGAAGGATACTCACGCGCTGGTGGGCGACGTGCGCGGACGCGGCCTGATGATCGGCATTGAACTGGTGAAAGACAAGGCCACCCGCGAACCTGCCACAGCGCTGCGCAACCGCGTGGAGACCCTGGCCTTCGAGCGGGGCCTGATCGTTCTGGGGTGCGGCGAAACCTCGCTGAGGCTCTCGCCTCCGCTGATCGTCAACGAGCACGAAGCTACGGTAGCTCTCGACATTCTGGAAGAGGCGCTGACGCAGGTGGAAAAGGAACACGAGCACGCCACCAGCCATGAAGTTGCTACGGCCTGAGGCAGCGGGTTGCGCGCTCAATCGCGCCACAGGCCAAAACAGGCAGGCCGGAAATCCAATCCCGGCCGAGTTCTTCCTAGAGTACATTTTTGCTAGCGATGCTTCTCGTCCATGCGCATGTTGGCAATCTCCGAGGTCCGGTGCGCGGCCCGCTCAAGATTCTGCGCCATTTCCTGCGTGGCCAGATGCTGCTCCTCGGCGGCAGCGGCCATCTGGTGCGATAGTCCAGAAAGGTCGTCGGTCTGACTGCCGATGCGGTTGATCGCTGCCATCGCAGTGGCGATGTCCGCGCCGATGGCGGTCACCTTGGCCTGAATCTCAGCTGTAGCCGCGGCCGTTTGCTCAGAAAGCTTGCGCACCTCGCTGGCCACTACGGCAAAGCCTTTGCCATGAATGCCTGCCCTTGCTGCCTCAATGTTTGCATTGAGCGCCAACACGCTGGTTTGCGTGGCGATGGAGGCAATCAACTCCGCCACCTTGGCCACGCCCGTACTCGATCCCCGAAGGCTTTCGATGCAGGTTTTGGTCTCCTCGCTTGCGGTGCGCGACTTCTCGGCAGCCTGCGCAAGGTCTGTGGCGTTCTTGGCAATCTCCGCAATGCTGGACTCTATTTGATGCGTGGCCGTCGCCACCATCTGCAGATTGCCGTTCAGATGCTCGATATCGTTGCGCTGGGCCTGCTGAGCCTGCTTGAGCGCGTCGAGCGCCTGCTGGGTGCTCACTCCCCACAGCACCACCGCCCCGACATACTCGCCCCGCGCATTGGTCATGGCCTCAACCTCCAGGTCCAGCTTCACCGGCCCAAGCGCGATGGTCGCCTTGTGCGGCAAATGATGCACGCCATGGTGCTGGCTCGCGCCCAGGATCCTGTCGATATTCGGTGGCGCCTGGTGGAAGATATGAATCGACTTGCCAACAATCTGGTCCACCGTTACCGGTAGGTACTGCTGCAGAGTGAGCAGCGTCTTGCGCGAAGACCGGTTGAGGTAGCGCAGGATCAACTCCCGGTCGCAGAACATTGCGTTGCACGGCAGCGCATCCAGCGCGAACTCGAAGCTGCGATCCACGCTCTGCTCGCGTTCTGGATTTGCGAGCGGCTGAGCAGGCATCGAAACTGGTGGCCTCTGCGCATTCCGTTGTGAAAATAGACCGCCGAACACTCCATGAGACATAGCAGCTCCTCTTCCTCCTATAAGCGTCCAGTTTCAACCCTTTCATCGAGAGCCGGGACTACGGAGTGACGTCCACCTGACGCGTGGCGCCCAGGTGTTCCCGAAGCGAACCCACCGATTCCAGATTGGGAACAAAACTGGACCGCAACCGAAGCTGACCGGAAACGCATCCCTGGTTTTGAAATCCGGAGCGCCGCGCCGGATTTGCGCCTTTTGCGTATCCAGTCGAGAATGGTTTGCGATGGGATGGCTGGAGCAGACGCGGATTACATGGCTGGAGCGTAGCCTCGCCGGCTTGGACTGGGTGGCGAATCGGCGTAGTCATTCGGCAACGCTGGCTGCCCATCTGGCCACGGGCATCGATGGGGAGGATGCTGCCTGCTTTTACCTGCGCCGCAAGGGCTACATCGTGGTGGCGCGACGATGGTCGTCTGGTAACGTGCCCGGAGACCTGGACCTGATCGCCTGGAAGGGGCCGCTGCTCTGTATCGTCGAGGTGAAGACTCGCACCGCCCATGACATCGCCCCAGCCGAAATTGCCGTGGACTCACACAAGCGAAATACCCTCCGCCGGCTCGCCCGGCATTACGTGCGCCAGTTGCCCCAGGAAACCGCGCCCCCGATTCGATTTGACGTGATCAGCGTGTATCTTGTGCCTGGAAAAGAGAAGGAATTCGTGCATTTCGAGGGGTCCTTCGGCTGGAGCGAGCGGAACGATTACGAATGACGCTAGCTTGAATATGACCAAGTTGGTCACATTATGGTAAATTACGCTTATGAGAACCGCGAAAATCAGCGAATTGAAGGCCAAGCTCAGCGCCCATATCGCATACGTCAAAAACGGCGAAGAGGTGCTGATTCTTGACCGGAATACGCCTGTTGCCCGGCTGGTTCCGGCCGCGGCCGCGGAGGATGAGGACGCGCGCATGCGCCGTCTCATTGCCAAAGGCATTCTTACGCCAGCGAAGGATCCCCAGAACAGGGCCGGGTTCAAGCCCGTTCCCGCAGGAAACCATCCCATCTCACAGGAAGTGATGGACCAGTTCTGGGAAGAAGAACGCGCCGACCGATGCTGAAGCCCGTTGCATTCTGGGATGCCAGTGTGTTGGTCACACTCTGTGTGAACCAAACGCCAACTCCGTTGGCTCTTGTCTTTGAAAGTAAATACCGGATCGCAGTGTGGTGGGCAACGCACGTGGAGATCGCGAGCGCCCTGGTCCGCTCGCTGCGTCAACAGGATATTACCGCAGTCGAATATGCGCACGCCAGGCAGCAAGCCGAAGGCCTTGCGAACCTCTGGGATGTTATTGCGCCCTCGGCCAAGGTTGCTCGCGATGCGCGTACCCTGCTGGAGCGTTATCCATTGCGTGCGGCGGACGCTTTGCAGCTTGCCGCAGCGCTTGAGTGGTGCGAAGGTGAACCAAAGGGCATGGTGTTCTTGACCTTCGACCGGCGCCTGCGGGAAGCAGCCGCGCTGGCTGGATTCACCCTGGAATCACTTCGCGCCTACTCCCGCGCGTCCTCGAACTCCTCATGCCAAGCCTTCGAGCGGGCCTGGTTGAGGGCCAGCAGCCGCCGCAATAGCTCCTCGTCCGTGAGCGTGGCCGGCCAGCCGTAGGCCGCGAAGACCGCCTCGTCCAGCTTGCGGTGAACATTCTCCAGCCAGGTTGGACGCTTGTTATAGAGATTGGTCAGGGTCAGCTTGGCGAGGGCTTCCGGCGAGGCATTGGGCGGGTTGAGCCAGTTGTCGCGCTGGCGCACCAACTCCCGCGCGGCCTCGGCGATGGCTTCGACCTGCTGCGAATCCTGCGGCTCCCGGCCTGGCGGCCAGGGAAAGGGAAAGGTCTCGAAGGTCGAGGTGGGTGTGTAGCGCGGCCTATCCTCCAGTTGCGTCCCCATGCGCAGGCCCCAAACCTCGTGCGCGCGAGAGTGCAGCACGCCGAAGAAATAATCGTCGGAGCGGGCGAAGACGAAAGTTGCTGAGTCGGGGACCGTTTCGGTTCCCAGCCAAGCAAACAGGCGGTGCTTTGAGACGCGAGGCGTAATGATATACCGGTTGAGCTTGGCAGTTGCCGTGCGGAAATCCGTCCGTGGTTCACCGTGAATCCACCACTTGGCGCGGTAGCCTTCTCGGTTGTTCTCCAGCCGCTTGGCCCACACATGCTCCCGCAAATACTCAAACGGCATCTCGTAAAGCGCGGCTTCATCTTCGGGCATATCCACGCCGAAGTCGATGATGTACATACCGCGCGGACGACGAGTGATGTCGAGGGCGTTGACCCAGGGCCTCACCACATCGGAGTTGGGCCTGCCGTTGGGATTGAGCGGCGCGGCCAGCATCTTCCGAGCCGTTTCGGGATCAAGGTCGAAAGCCCCGACCTTGGTGGTACCCATGAAGCAGAGGCCGGCATTCTCAGGCAGCAATCGTGCTCGCGTGGCGTCCGCGCCCGAGGTCAGATCAGGGTTTATTGCTTCCACGACTGAGCCGTTCAACGTGCGCCACGCCTCATCACCGCCGTCGAAACCAACGATGGAGATGTGGACCGCCGCGCCTTCGTTCACCCACTCGCGGTCGCTCCACGCCATGAAGATGTTGCCCGAGTCCGCGATGCGCTTGAGCACCTCGCGGCTGGCTCCGCCGCGGATGCCCTGCGTGGCCACCAATCCGGCGGCGCGAACCTGTTTGCGCTCCACCATCGCTCGCGCCTTCTCAAACCAGTAGGTCACCAGATCGGCCTCGGCGGGAACGCGCTCATCGTAGAGCTTGAGCAGGCTGTCAACATACGTGTCGCCGAGGTTGCGGCGCAGCAGCTTGCCCCCCAGAAACGGCGGATTGCTGACGATGAAATCTGCCTCGGGCCAGATCGGCTCGCTGGGTTTTCCATCGCCGTCCAGCAGCGGGTTGCCCTCAGCGTCAAGTTCCAGAATGGCGTCGCGGTGCTGGATGTTTTCAAGCACCCGCAGGATCGGCTCCTCCAGCTCGCCCATGGGGTTGTCGTTGCGCCACTGCAGGTAGCCGATCCAGACGACGACCGAGGCCAGCTCATGCGCGTAGACGTTGGTCTCGATGCCATAAAGCTGCGATGGACCGACTTTGCAGGGCAAGTAGCCCAGATGGTGGTCGATGGAGAAGATCTGCGCCTCTCTCCATAAGTCGAGCAGCAGCTTGAGCGCGACGTAGAGGAAGTTGCCGCTGCCGCAGGCGGGGTCCAGGATGCGGACACGCGCAAGCTCGTCTATCCAATCCAGAAGCCGGGCTTCCAACTGAGCGCGAAGCTTGAACCGGGTGCCGGCGCTGGCGGTTTCCATGGCCGCGGCAATCTCTTCCGCGCCGGCCTTGACCTCGTCCCAGCGTCGCCGCAGAGGGGCCATGACCACTGGCTCAAGAATCAGCAGGATGTCTTCGCGGCTGGTATAGTGGGCGCCAAGCTGGGCGCGCTTGCCGTTGTCGAGGATGCGCTCGAAGAGCGTGCCGAAGATGGCCGGCTCCACGCGTCCCCAACGCAGCAGCGAGGCCTGGCGAAGAATGCCCAAATCTTCGTGGGTCAGATCGAAGACGGCGGTGTCGTCCGCGCGGAAGAGTCCGCCGTTGAAGTAGTGAATGCTGATGGGCCCGAATTCGCTCTCCCCGACGGCCATGGCGGCGAAGAGGTTTTTCAGTTTGCGAACGAACTTTCGAGGCTCCAGGCGATCTGTCTCGATCATCTTGCGGAACATATTGTCCGGCAGAAGACCCACGCTGTCGGCAAAGAGGCAGAAGAGCAGCCGCATGATGAAACGAGCCAATGCCTCGTTATCGGTTCCCGGCTTCCGCAGTTTCGTCTTCAACTTGGTGAATTCGTCCGCCGCCTTCACCGTAACGCGAACTTCCAGCGCGCCCGGTCTGAGCTTTTCCGGCTCTGAAAAGACCGCGTGCAGAATCTCAAGCGCGGACAAGTCCGAGTCGGGCCTCGGCGCGGCCAGCATCAGGTCGTCAAGGGCAAACCTGTAAACCAGCGGGCGGGTGTTGGTAAAGTTGGTGTGGACCTCGAAGCGCTCGAAGTCGCAGACCACCAGCAGGGGAGGATTGTCGAGATCCTCGCGGTACTTGAGCAACTGCTGGTAGGCGGCCTTGAGGTCTCTGTGCTTGCCCTTGTACTCCCAGCCGAAGAAGCCCCGCTTCCAAACGTCCGCAAAACCCTTATCGTCGCCGGTCTTGTTGACATGCCTTTCGAATGCGTAGTCGCCGCCCTTGGGGTCCGCGGCGGCCGGATGCGGCTCGTTGAGGATTTCGCACAGATCGATGAAATGCGACTGCGAACCTGCGCGTTCGGTCAACTCGCTGTCTTTCCAGCGGCGGATAAACTCAGGCAGGCTCAGCTTCATGGCGTACTGAAAGTCTACAGCGGCTGGCGGCACGAAGGCGCGAGGAAAGTACGGCTGGATGTGGAGAAAGAGACGCCGAAGTTACCCCTTCGCGTCTTCAAACTCCTCGTGCCAGGCCATCTGAATGGCTTCAAGCCGACCCTCGTTGGACTTCGCAGGGTCGTCGCTGAAGCCTTCCAGCTCGGTCACGTAACGGTGCAGGTCAGTGAACCGCACCGTCAAGGGGTCCAGGTCGGGAAACTTCTCTTGCAATTGAATGCCGATCTCTTCGGCATCGGTCCACAGAATCTCGCGCGGCATCGGCGGCCTCCTTACTTCTCTTCCGCCAACGTGAGCGGCTTGCCCTCGGTCACGTAGTTGCGGTTCCACTTGGGAATCTCGACAACGTATTCGCCGGGGCGGGTAATCACGGCCTGGCAGCCCAGGCGCGATGTCAACTGCTGGTCGGCAGCCATGTCCATCCGGTCCAGCTCATCGTCGTCCGCCTCGCTGATGCCCTGCTGATCCTTGATCCACAGGTGGCAGGTGGTGCATGCGCAAACGCCGCCGCAGGCATGGTCGAGAAAAATGTCGTTGTTCTCGGCCACGTCGAGAAACGACATCGGCTTGCCGTGATGCTCATAGGGCAGGGCGCCGAACTCGAACTCGACCGTCTTGCCCTCGGGCAGAAAGGTGACGCGCACAAGCTTGTCGGCGGGAATGTTTTTCTGGTTTGCTTCGCTCATTTGACTAGACTCCTCGTGCTGACTCGCTGGCCCGCTGACTTGCTGACTCGCTTCATTTGAACTCCGCCGCGGCCATGGGATGAGGCGCATTGATTGCCTCGCCCAGATCTTCGCCGGCCGCATCCATCGTCTTGCCGCGCATGGCCGTGGTAACCGCGGCATCCATCATCAACTCTGCATAGCGCCGCGTGGCCTGATCCAGCGCAAGGGTCGCATTGCGAATTGCGGCCGAGTCCTCGCCCCGCTTGACTGCGGCCAACCGGCCGCGCGCCGCCGCAATGGCCTCATGCTCCTCGGCGGTTAACTGCTGCCACGCCGGTTTCTGCGGTGCGCTATCCACCAACGACAGAATCGTCTCCGCCTCGTTGCGCGCCTCGATCAGCAGGCGCGCGGCAAAGTCCTCTTCCGCGTGATCGAAGGAGTCCAGAATCATGCCCTCGACCTGCTCATCGGTCAACCCGTAAGTCGGCTTCACCTCAATTTTGGCCGCCTGGCCGCTGCGCTGTTCGCGCGCCGTCACTTTGAGAATGCCGTCGGCGTCGATCAGGAAGCGAACCTCGATGCGCGGCAGCCCGGCGCTCATGGGCGGAATGCCTCTCAAGTCAAACCGTGCCAATGACCGGCAGTCGGCAGCCAGTTCCCGCTCGCCCTGCACAACGTGAATGGCCACGTTGGTCTGCCCGTCTACGCCGGTTGTAAAGTGCTCGGTGGCCGAGGCGGGAATCGTCGAGTTGCGTTGAATGATGCGCGCCACCGTGCCGCCCAGAGCCTCGATGCCCAGCGAAAGCGGGGTCACGTCCAGCAGCAGTAATTCCTCTGTGCTCTTTGAGGCGCCGGCCAGAATGTCCGCTTGCACCGCCGCGCCCAGCGCTACCACCTCGTCGGGATTCAGCTCGGTATGCGGCTGCTTGCCGCGGGCGGAAAGATGAAAGAGTTCATCCACCAGTTGGCGCACCGCGGGAATCCTGGTCGACCCGCCCACCAGCACGACTTCATCGATCTGTTCGGGTGTGATGCCGGCATCGGAAAGAGCCTGCTTGCAAGGGCCGGCCGTGCGCTCGAGAACCGGCTCGATCAACAGCTCGAAGCCCGCACGGGAAATCTCGCGCTGATAGCGGTCGCCGTTGGGCAGCTCAATATCGAAGTGGGCAATCGGCTCCGTGGAAAGCTTTATTTTGGCTTCAATGGCCGCCTTGCGCAAGGCCTGCACCGGCCCCGGATGACCGCGGAGATCGACCCCATGCTCGGCGTGAATCTCGTCCAGCGCGATGGCCAGCAGCAGGTTGTCGATGTCGTCTCCACCCAGGTGTGTGTCGCCGTTGGTGGACTGCACCTCGAAGATACCGTCGCGCAGCTTGAGAATCGAGATATCGAAGGTGCCGCCGCCAAAATCATAGACCGCAATCGTGCCCTCTTTGGCGCGATCGAGCCCGTAGGCAAGCGCTGCCGCGGTGGGCTCATTCACCAGGCGCAACACCTCGAGGCCCGCCATGCGGCCCGCGTCTTTAGTTGCTTGCCGTTGCGCATCGTTGAAGTAGGCCGGCACGGTGATGACCGCCTGTGTGACCGGCGCGCCAAAAAATCGCTCGGCATTGCGCTTGAGCTGGCGAAGTATATAAGCCGAAATCTCCGGCGGCGTGAACTTGAGTTCGCCGAGTTGGATGCGCGCGACTTCACCGGCTTCCACGTCATTGGCCAGCCGGAATGGAAACAGCTTCAGTTCGTCGTGAATCTCTTCAAGGCCGCGGCCCATCAGCCGCTTGACGGAATAGATGACCCGCTCCGGCGTTTCGATCAGCGCCTTGCGGGCGGTGTTGCCCACGGTCACCGTTGGACGGCCGCCCTCGGCGGGAACTGGATCGAGCGCCACCACCGAGGGCACAAGGTTCAACCCATCCACGCCCGGAATCACCACCGGCGCATCGCCCTGCATATAAGCAACCAGGGAATTGGTGGTTCCTAAGTCGATTCCAACAACGCGGCCAGTCAAGTTCGATTCCGCCATGCTTTTCTTTTAAGCTCCCAGAGTTTCGGTAACGTCGCGAACCAGATTGCTGAGATAGCGCCGCCGGTCGAGCAGGGCCACCATCGTCTTTTGCGCGGCCTGGCGCGCGGAACTGTCGCCCGCGTCCCACACTTGCCACTGTGCTCGCAGGTCGTGGTCCACCGCCTCCAACAGGCCGTCAAATTTTTCCTTTGCCGCGGTCAGACTCGCTTGAAGTTCAGAATCTTCTTCACCCATCTTCCGAGCCATGCGCATCTCTTCCAGTTGCATGTTCAGGTCGAAGACCTCTTCCAGCAAATCGTCGGGAACTCTTGAAGGGTCTTTACGATCCTTGCCGCTATGTTCCTCGCCAATCTCCGCGCCTTCAAGCTTGAGCAGGTATTCGGTGCGATACAAGGGGTCTTTGAGGGTGCGATAGGCGTCGTTGAGCAGCGCCGTGTCGGCAAGGCTCCATTGCCGCTCGTTCTCCCCGGCACGGGCAAAGCGGTCGGGATGCACTTTGCGGCTCAGGCGATGGAACTCTTGCTCCAGCGCCGCGAGATTGACTTGAAAGCCACGCTTCAACCCGAATACTTGAAAAAAATCGCCTCCGGGTGGAGGCTGAATCTTGCTGCAATGCGGACAAAAGAGCGTGGAATCGTTGTGCCCGATCGAACAGGACCAACAAGCAATGGGAACTGCGGTATCGAGGACTTTGAGCATAATTTGAACTCTTGCGAAACTGAAACCTGCGAGGTTCTAGGAGAACGACGAACCGCAGCCGCAGGAGCGCGTGGAGTTCGGATTGATGAAGTTGAATCCCTGCCGCATCAGCGTTTCCTCGTAGTCCAGAGTCATGCCGTGAAGGTAGAGGAACGATTTAGGATCGACGAAGACGCGCACGCCGTCAAAGTCGTAGATGCGGTCGCGCTCACGCGGGCGCGTATCGAACTTGATGGAATAAGAAAGCCCCGAGCACCCGCCACCGAGTACGCCCAGCCGCAGTCCGCCCTCTTCCGGCGACACGCCTTCCTTGGCTATGGCGATTTTGATGCGCTTGATCGCACGCTCCGTCACTTGTAAACCTTGGCCTGGGCCAACTCCGCCAGCGGCGGGCGCCAACTGCGCCGGAGCTGCAAAAGCTCCTTCCGCCGGCTTTGATTCGATTGTCACCATGTTCGACATGATCGCTCTTTCCGTTCCCCGCCCCCCATGCCACGGTGGCGCGGCACACAGAGGGTGCCCGGCCGCGCCACCTTCAGGAAAGGGGAAGCCTCTTAGTGCGCTACAGCCGCGGCGTCCGCCGTCTCCGCAACGCTGTTCTTCTTCTTCCAGTCGCCGATAGCCGCGCGAATCGCATCCTCGGCCAACACCGAACAGTGAATCTTCACTGGCGGCAGCGACAGTTCTTTCACAATGTCGGTGTTCTTGATCGCCAACGCGTCGTCCACGGTCCGGCCCTTGATCCACTCGGTGGCCAGCGAAGAGCTTGCAATCGCCGAACCGCAGCCGAAGGTCTTGAACTTGGCCTCTTCGATGACCTGCGTCTCCGGGTTCACGCGGATTTGCAGCCGCATCACGTCGCCGCACTCCGGCGCGCCCACCAGGCCGGTGCCGACTTCCGTCGAAGCCTTGTCAAGCGTGCCCACATTGCGGGGGTTGTTGTAGTGGTCGATTACCTGATCGCTGTATGCCATGGTCCGTCTCCTCTGCGGGGGAAGCCGCTGTAAATCAGTTGTCAGTTGTCAGTGGTCAGCGATCAGTTTTTCGTGGTTTCAGTGGTCGGTCGGGGACAGGCAACGACTGACCACTGACAACTGATCACTGAAAACTGCCCTAGTGCGCCGCCCATTGAATCTTGGTCAGGTCGATGCCCTCGAGCACCATCTCGTAGAGCGGTGAAAGCAGGCGCAGCTTCTTCACGATGTCGATCACCTTGTCGGCAACGTAGTCCACCTCGGCCTGAGTATTGAAGCGGCCCAGACCAAATCGAATCGAACTGTGCGCCACATCGTCGCCCAGCCCCAGCGCCTTCAGAACATACGAGGGCTCAAGCGTTGCCGAAGTGCAGGCCGAACCGCTGGAGACCGCCACGTCGTTGATGCCCATCAACAGCGACTCGCCTTCGACATACACAAAGCTCACGTTCAGGTTGCCCGGCAGCCGGTGTTCCATGGAGCCGTTCACATGGATGTAGTCCAACTCGGACTCAAGCTTGTTCTTCAGCCGATCGCGCAAACCGCGCAGGTAGGCCGCCTCGGTGTCCATCTCTTCGTAGGCGATCTCGCAGGCCTTGCCCAGGCCCACGATGCCGGGCACGTTCAATGTGCCGGACCTCATGCCGCGCTCGTGGCCGCCGCCGTCGATCTGCGCGGCGATCTGCACGCGCGGGTTGCGCCGGCGGACATACAGCGCGCCCACGCCCTTGGGCCCGTAAATCTTGTGCCCGGAAAGCGAAAGCACGTCGATGTTGTCGGCGATTACGTTCACCGGAACCTTGCCCACCGCCTGCACCGCGTCGGTATGGAAGAGGACGCCCTTCTCATGACACAGCTTGCCGATTTCGCGGATGGGCTGCAGCACGCCGATCTCGTTGTTGGCCGCCATGATTGAAACCAGAATGGTCTTGTCGTCCATGGCCCGCTTCAGGTCGTCCAGGTCGATGATCCCGTCAGCCTTTACGGGGAGATAGGTGACGCGGTAGCCGTATTTTTCCAGCCTCTTGCAGGTGTCCAGAACCGCCTTGTGCTCGGTGACCTGGGTGATGATGTGGTTGCCGCGCTCGCGATACATCTCCGCGATGCCTTTGATGGCCAGATTGTTCGACTCCGTGGCGCCGGAGGTGAAGATGATTTCCTTGGCGGTGGCCCCGATGAGCTTGGCAATCTGCTCGCGCGCCGTTTCCACGGCCTGCTCCGCCTCCCAGCCAAAGGAGTGGTTGCGGCTCGCCGCATTGCCGAACTTGACGGTGAAATAAGGCAGCATCGCTTCCAGGACTCGAGGGTCGAGCGGGCTGGTAGCGTGATTGTCCATATAAATCGGCAAGCTCAGGCCGGCCGGAACTTCAACATTGCTGGCAACAGTACTCATTCTGATCTCCATCCTCTTCAGTGCTCTGCTCCGCCCCAGGCGGAGGGGGAAAACTCTTGCTACAGCGTAAGGGCAACCAACCCGTGCGCCGCTTGAACTCGATCTCCGTGCGCCCTTGCCGCGGGCTGCTCGTGCTCCGCCAGATCCTGGATGCTGATGCTCTTCAGCACCCCGGCGATGGTGTCGTTGACCCGCGCTAACGGCTCCTTGATGGTGCAGCTTGGAGTCAGCTCGCAGGACTTCGCGCCCTTGATGCAGGAGGTAATGAAAAACGGCCCGTCAATGGCCAGAATCACCTCGTAGGCCGAAATCTGGCGCGCATCCCGCGCCAGAGCGTACCCGCCGTTCATTCCGGCGTGCGAACGAAGCAGGCCGTTCTTGGTCAGCAGTTGCAGAATCTTGGCCAGCAATTGGGCTGGGATTCCGTAGGCGTCGGCAACGTCCTTGGCGCTCAGAGCAGGCGTCTCCGGGTGCTCGGCAAGATACTTGAGCGCCATCAACCCGTAATCCGCTTTTTTGGTCAGCTTGAGCATTTCAATATCCGACTTCTTCGGTCCGAATTCAGTATACGACCATTTCTGTCGGGATTTCAAGTCCAGTTTGGTACGCTCTTCGCCCCTGAACCGGAAAAATCTTTGCCAAACACCTAACTTTCAACAAATATCAGTTCAAAATTATCGAAAAGACCGCTACAATCTGGCGGAAAGAGCATTTAATTCAAACGATCCTGGAGCAATGGCAAACCTCTGCAAGCACCCAAGGGTACGTATCGTTTCCCGGCACGAAGACACCGAGTATGTCGAGTGCCTGGAGTGTGGCGAGGTCTTTGACTCCGAAGAGTTCCGCGACATGGAGATTGAAGAAACCGCTGAACCAGAGGACGCCTCGGACGACATTTAAGACCAAAAAAATACGGCTACTTCACTTTGCGCCCAGGCCGTTGGAAGCTGGAGCGCCGACCCGTCGTGATGCGAGCCACGCATAATGCAGCCCCGATACCACGGTGAGCACCATGGTTGCATCGAGCGCCAGCGTGCGAAATTCCTCCACCCATAGGGTCTTGGTGAGCTGATGCAGCAGCACGGCGGCCACCGCGCCAACCTGGGCCGCGGTATTGGCCTTGCCGAAGATGCTCGGTATGAACTCCCGCCACCCGACCGCCGCGTAAAGAATGGCAGCAACAAGCAGGATCCCCACATCCCGCCCAAATACCATCACCGTCACCCTCGCCGGAATCAACCCTTGGTGCATCAGCACCAGGAAGAGAGTGCTCAGCAGCACCTTGTCGGCCACCGGATCAAGGTACTGGCCCAGCCTGGTGCGCTGCTTGAGCACCCGTGCCAACGTGCCATCCAGCGCATCGGTCAATCCCGCCACCACAAACAGGCCAAAGCTGAGGCCGTAGTAGCCATCCAGGATGGATGCAACCAGAAACGGCGCCAGGCAAATGCGCAACAGCGTGAGCAGGTTGGGGGCGGTGCGAAATGGATTCAATCGCGTGTTCGCAACGTCGGCCATGGCAGGTTCTTTTGAAGCTGAAGACTGAAGCCCCAATCCTCAAGCCGGCGCAATTCCAAAGCGGCCCCAAAGCAAATCCGGCTCAATCCTCTGTGTCATTTGCCGGATGGATCCCCTGGGAACGCAATTTGCTGAAGCAGGACGGTTCTTCGTTCGTCAATGATGGTACAGCATGGACCTCGGGCGCGATATCCTTATCTTTCCCCATCGCCACGATCCTGATAGACTACCTAATATCGCATTGCAGGCGCGTAGCTCAGTTGGTTAGAGCGCTTCCTTGACACGGAAGAGGTCGCTGGTTCGAGTCCAGTCGTGCCTACCATTATTCAATCGGAGAATCTAGCGCTTCCAACGTGTCGCCAGGACGCTCCCCGGCTTTGCGTCAAACTGCCTCCGTTGCTTGGATCCTGTCGGCAATTGTGGATGCCAGGGTTTCAATATCCGCATGGAAAAGCCGGCGCTCACGCGCCGGGAGCTCGTTCAATAGCTCCGAGTACGGGGTCACTTTGCAGCCGGGAAATGCGGGAAAGCCCGCCGTGTCAGCCATTCTGCAACTCACTTTGATCAATTCAGCCATAGCCCAGGAGCCATCTATCCGCCTGGGCGAATGATGCTCTGTGACAATCGCCTCGAGGTCCGCAGGCAGCCTCCAATCGCTAACCAGGTGTCGCCCTGCTTCACAATGATCCCATCCCAAAAATTCCCGCTCGCCCTCAAGGATGCTGGCGGCAGACCCGCTATGCGTTCCCAGAAGATCGGCATACTCTTTCGGCCGGATCACCGCCAGCGCGAATCGTCCGATATCGTGCAGAACGCCGGAGGTGTACGCAATGTCTTTGTCCATGAAACCTGCTGAAGCCAACTGTTCGGCGATCAAGGCACACGCCAGATTATGACGCCACAAGTCCCGCATCGCCGGAAGATTCAGCGACTTGCCGAGGTAGGCCCTCACTCCAACCGTGAGGCACATCCCCTGGAGCTGGTTGGCGCCCATCACGGCAATCGCCTGCACAATGCTGCTCACGGGAAAGCGCGGTGCATAAAGGAGAGAATTCGCAATCGTGAGGACCTCGCCCGCAAATGCCGGATCGGACGAGATCAGGTCGCTCAATTGGTGCAGTTGCACGTTTTCATCGTTGGCCAATTGCAGTAAGCGGATCGCCACTTGAGAAAACGGGGGAAGGCGCAGGTGGGCCCAGGGCAAACTGACGTCGTCTCTTCTTCTCTCAATCCGCACGATTGGAGCCTCCGCTTCTCGAAGAGCCGGTTATAGGACGCAGTGCTTGCTCGTCTTCCGCCCGACTGGCTCAGCCGGTGCGCCTTTTGCGGCTCTTGCATGACGACAAGAACTACTTCGGCACACAACCCGCTTTTCTCCAGTCGATATCTTGACTGGAGCCGCAGGCATTGGAATCGATAACTCGAATGCGTCAAATGGACTCCACCGCCTGGATCTTGGTGGCAACTGTCGAGGCCAGGGTTTCAAGATCGGGATGGAATAGCCCGCGCTCCCGCGCCGGGAGCTCGCCCAGCAGATCGGGATACGGAGTGACCTCGCAGCCCGGAAACGCGGGAAAGCCCGCCGAGTCAGCCATCCTGCAACTGACGTTGATCAGTTCAGACATGCCCCAGGGACCGTCCTTTTGCCGGGGAGCGTGATGCTGCGAGACTACAGCCTCAAAATCACGGGGAAGTTTCCAATCCGCAGTGAGCTGGAGCGCTATCCCACAATGGTCCAATCCAAACTTATTTCGCTCAGCCTCAAGAATGCTGCTGCCAGATCCGGTATGTGTCTCCAACAAAGCTGCGTACTCTTTGGCGCGCACCGCGGACAGCGCCAATCGGCCGACATCATGCAGCACGCCGGCGGTGTACGCAGAGTCTTTGTCCATGAATCCCGCCAACGCCAACTGTTCGGCGATCAAGGCACATGCAATGCTGTGGCGCCAAATGGCCTGCATGAAGGGAAGAGTTCGCGCCTTGCCCATGTACACTCTGGCGCCGACGGTGAGACACATCCCTTGCAGGTTGTTGATGCCGAGAACCGCAACCGCCTGCAAGATACTGTTGGACGGATAACGCGGGGCGTACAGCTGAGAGTTCGCTACGGTAAGGACTTCACTGGCAAACGCCGGATCGGACGAGATCAGGTCGCTGAGCTGGTGCAACTGCACATTTTCCTTGTTTGCCAACTGCAAAATGCGGATGGCGACTTGAGGAAATGGGGGAAGGCGCAGTTGCGCCCAGACAACATTGCTCACATCGGGTCTTCGCCGCTCGAAATACACCATCGATGGTTCCGTTCATCAATCAAACAGTTGCGCCAACCGGAGCACTTCTCCCGCTCAGCACCGGCAGGCACGCCCTTCATCGCTATTGGAGTCCAATATGAGCTTCTTCGGCAGGCAAGACGCTTCTCGATAGTTGTAGCTGGGATATTGAAGTGCGGACGGCGTTCATCCGATCGCCATCGGGCCGCATGATTGCCGGGGGCCGAACACTCTGCGAGCAACTTCGTCAGCGACACGCATTCAAGAACAGCTTTTTCAATCGCGTTATGCCGGGACCACCGCATCAAAAGCGCCGCCGGCTCATTTCGCGTTCCAGGTCTTCCCGTCCGTACTCACCCAGACCAGATCGCTATCGTTCACCACCTCAAACATCACGGGGGGCGCAACCGCTCGGTCCATGCTCGATCCATTGGACCCACCTTCCGCGCTGCCGGCTTTGGCTCCCGCGGCTGCCGTCCCGTTGACATTCAAACTTTCTTGAATGCGAACCTCGACAGCCCGGCCACTCCATTGCCGGGTCACAGGTTCCCAGTGGCCTCCTGAGTCTTGACTAAGAAACAGCGTGCCAAACCTGTCGATTGCCAGCGTGTGAAGCTGCGCCGTCACAATCGAGACTGCACGCAGGCCGTTGGGAAGCACCACCGTCTTCGCCTTGTGGGCAGCCAGTATCTCGGCCGTCGGCTCCGTCAACTGTTTCCCCGTAACTTCAAAACTGCCAAGAGTCGCGGACTTCATCTCGGACTGCGGCGCTAAGGCAGCGGCCGATACGCTTCGGCTGGCCTGGACGCGACTGGCCGTGCCATGCATTGTTGAAGTCGCGCCGGCGTTTGCTGCATTGAACGAGTTCGCGCCAACAACACGCTCGGGACTCGAGGCTCCGGTTCCCGGCGCCGCTTGCTTGAACAAGGCCGCATTCGCCTGCGCCGCAACTGCTTGCCTTTGCGCCTCCGGAAGCGACCTGGCCTCATTGAGTTCAGAGCTCGACATCTCCATTGCGACCGCCGCGGTCGGCGGAGTCGCCGCGGGTGCAGCCGCTGCGGAAAGAGCTTCGGACGGCGCAAGGGCGGTCGCGGTGCGCGCTTTTTCTGCCGGAGCCTTGGCGGTGACGGGCGGAGTCGCCGGTTGCGCAAATCCCGCAACTGCTTTTCCTTCCGGCGAAGGTTCTGTAGCCTTTGCTTGCTGTTGCGGCGCGGATTGAGGCAGGACCACGAAGGGCTTAGATCCCGATTCGAAACCCGGCCGGACCTGCCGCACGTGAACGAAGACCGCCAGCCCAATGATCGCCGTCAGAACTGCCGTGGGGACCCACGCAAGGCGCCAGCCCCAGGACCACCAGCCCGATCGCTTGCCCGGCTTTCGATCCCCGGCGGGACCAATTGCTGCCGCCATAACTGGAGCAGCCGCCATCGCCGCCGCAAACCCGTAAGCTGCCGCTCGGTCCATCTCCGGCCGGAAATCTGCCGCCTTGCTCATCTCCAACTCCGACGCTGCCTCCTGCGCAAGATAGACCACCTGCCGGCAACGGCTGCACGCGGCAAGATGAGCAAGGACCTGTCCGCGTTCCCCCTCCGGAAGGGCCTGCTCCGCGAAGGCGTTGAGGCTCTCCGCGTCGGGATGAAGATCGAGTTGGGAATTTGAATTCATTGTGCTGCCTTCTCTTGGAACGCGTCCGCTTGGGAACTTTGCAGCAGTTTCTTCAGATTAATGTCCAGATCCCGCGGGTCCGTTCCAAGCGCCTCCTCAGCGGCGCGCCGGCTGAGCCCAAAGCGCTGGAGACTCTTGAGAACCTGCTTCCTGAGATCGTCGATCGCGCGGCGCAGCCTGCGGCTGACCGTCGCTTCATGCACGTGGAGCACCTGGGCAATTTGGAACAGGGTACGCCCATCGAGATAGTAGGCTGCCAGCAGAAACCGCTCCTCCGCCTGTCTCCCCCCGAGAGCTTCTTCAACCGCCTTGCCCAATACCGCAAGCTCGCCGCCGGCCTTTGCGGGCTCCGGGTCCAAGGCGGGAGCGTCATATTCTTCCATGTCATCCTTCAGCAGCTCGCGATGGGTGCGCCTGTGATGGTCCACATGGCGCTGAGCCAAGGTCGTTCTCAGCCAGCCAATCAGCGATCCCCGGCCCCGGTAAGATTCCAGCGGGCAGCGCCTCTCTCCTTCCCGCGTCGTTAATCCGTAGAGTTCCGCGTAGAGTTGGTCGGCGAGTTCGCTGCCCAGCGTGGCGCTGCCGGTGATCGCAATCGCCGCCCGCATCAAAGGCTGCTGGTAAAGCGCAATGAAGTGCTCCCATGCCCGCTCTTTCCCGTTCGCGCAGGCTTGTGCCAGAACAAGATCGGCCAGCTTCAAATTGCGGAAAAAGGTTCCCTGCTGCTGGCGTGAAGGAATTGCTCCCCTCGCCGATTCAGAAGCCAATCCGTAGCCTTGTAAACTCCCCACGCGCAGCAGGATTTCGGTGAATTCGTCCCGAGTCAGCCCATACGCTGCTACGTGGCAATCTCGCCAGAGTTCTTCAAGCAAAGTGGGGTCGATTCTACCCGGCAGGACGGAAATCCGGGCCGTGCGCGTGCTGTCAACGGATTGGGAAGGAGTAATCCCCACGCCCTCAAGATACGCCAAAGAAGATACGGCTTGAAAATCACGCAAGAAATCCTGCAAGAAACCTGTGTCCCTGCGTTCCTGAGTCAGAGGCCGGCTCAGCTATGGGCTGGCGAAGGAGAGACCCAATGAATCTCGGCAGGATTGGACTTGCGGGCGCGGCGTTGTTTGCGCTCGCTGCGTGTGAGCAGCAAAGTGGAGTGATGGCGGCCGGCGGACCGCTGGAAGCGGCAAATGATTACCGGGTGCTGGCCCCCATCGAGAGCGGCAATCTCCTGCTCTTCCCCGTCGTCCGGGCCAATGGCAAGTCTCCCGGCGCAACGCCCTTTCTTACGTTGGACGAGGGAATCAAGAGCGGGCAGGTTGAAGTCACCGAGGCGGGAAACGTGCGTGGACTGGTTAGGCCTAGAGGCGGCAGGCCGGGTGCTCAGGATGACAGCTATCGCGGAGACCAGGTGAATACGCTGGTTCTCGTCAACAACTCCAATCAGCCGCTCCTGCTGCTGGCGGGCGAGATTGTCACCGGAGGCAAGCAGGACAGGATCATTGCCAAGGACCGCATTGTGCCTGCCGGCGGCGACCCGATCGACCTCTCCGTCTTTTGCATCGAGCACGGCCGCTGGACGGAGAGTTCGTCTACCTTCGGCGGCTCGGCAAAGGCGTCAGCCGGCAGCTTCATGGTCCAGCCCACCGTGCGTCAGGAGGCCATGGTCTCAAAAAGCCAGCAGCAGGTGTGGGACTCCGTGCACGGAGCCATCTCCCAGATGGCAGCCGCTGCCCCTCCCGTTTCAGCTTCTGCCCATCGCATGGACGGAGGACCCGCGAGCGAATCCAGGTCCTTCAATACAACGAGCTATGCGAAGGCCATGCAAGACAGCGGGGTCAGCGCAAAGGTGGATGAGGCGGCAGCTCCGGTGATGAAGTCGCGGGATCAGGTGCTTGCCAAGCTTCGCGAGGAACACGCCATCGGCGTGGTGGTGGCTGTGCGCGGCGAGATTGTGTGGGCCGACCTCTTTGCCGACACCGGACTCCTCTCCCGCTATTGGACCAAGCTGGTCCGTTCCTATGCCGCGGAGAGCCTCAGCGAAGGCGAGACTCACTCCGCGACGACCGTTGCCGAGGCGCAGCATTTTCTTGACGCGCCCTCGGGTGGCACTGAAAGCAGCGAGGGAGAAGTGGGCGTCTACCGCTATCGTGAACTCAGATCGGGCGGCGCGGAAACATTCGTGCTGGAATCCCTGTTGCCCGCAACCGGCTACGACGTTCATATCAGCAAACTCAAGCTAAGTACGGCGGAGCGGCGCGTCAAGCCTCCATCGCCCCAGATGTTCCGTTGATTTCCGTAACCTCGAGCCGGGTGCCCCAGGCCTCGAAATTGGGACCTGGGATTCCCGCGATCTCTCCCGCACTCATGTTTCCAGACTCAATTGCGCCTTACACTCGATGTCCCATGCGCGCAATACGGGGAACCGCGATCAGGGTGACCGCAACGAGGAAGATCGATGCGGCGATAAACCCCAGGTGCCCATGACGCAGGTCTTCAAACACCAGCTTCACCGCAACCAGCACCAGCGTGGCGTAGCCAATCCGGGTGAGTTCCATGCGGCGCCAATGCGCGCCGCTGAATGCAAGTGCCAGAGCGGCCACGCAGATGGTCAACGTGCGGATAAAAGCCAGGTGGTGCGCCCCCGGATTCACGCTCAGCGCCGTGAGACCCATCAGGCCTTGCACCAGCAGCGCCGCGGCAGCAGCAATCGCCACAGTTGCGAAGACGGTATGAAGAAGCTGCTGCTTCCAGGTCTCTCCCTGGCAGAATTTCCCGGCCGCATAGCAGAGAATCGCGCCGGTGGAGACCAGGCAAATGCTCATCGAAGGCGCGGCGGGAAGCGTTCCAGCCAGTGCCAGGAACGCATAGTTCAGCAGGCCGGATACGGCCGCGGCTGAAAGCAGATAAGCCAGGCCGTGGAACTGAAGCGTCAACCGGCTGAATCGAACGCCCAGCAATGTAGCCGCAACTGCGGCCGCACCCAGGCTCGCGGCGCTCCACAACGGCGGCAGGCACAGCACGCAGCCTGACAGCCACAGCACTGCGCTCCAGGTGGAAAACACCTGGTAATTACGCCGTTCGGAAACACGATCGAGGACTGCAAAGACTGTGGCATAACTTGCGGCGGACAAGACCAGGCAGAAGACCCCCAGCCCAATTGCGCCGCCGCTTGGCCCGAAATAGAGCAGGCTGGAAGCCGCCAGCAGAAACGCGATCATGGTCTGAATCGTCTCGAAGGCCGTGATCTGCCGTTGGAACACCGTGGTCTTGAGCGCCACGCTTACCCCATAAATCAGGAACAATGCGAAACCGGGGGCAAGCAATGCGGGCGCCCCGAGGAGCGGGTAAACTTCGCGCGTGCTTTGCGGGCTGGCGTAGATAAAAATCAGCGCCCAGATCGCAAGGTCGGCAGCCGCAGCGACCAGCGGGCGGACACTGAGCCCGTGATTGCGAAGCGCCGCGTACTCGCAGAGAAGAACCATCAGGAGGAGGGTTGCGATGAAAGGCTCGAGCTGGTGCGTCGCAATCGATAAGGCCACGGCAGCCACGGCAGCCGTAACATTGGCCACCCAGAAGACCGATGCGAGATTGCGCTTCCACGCCAGGGCGTAGGCCGCGCAAACGAACGCGCCGAGCACGCCGGCGGTCACCGCGGCCGGCAAAACCTTGAAGCGCAGTGTAAGTTCCCAGAGCATGGGAGCCAGGATCAAAGCCGACGTGCAGGCATAGGTCATGCTTGCCAACCACGCCGCTGCCGGCGCTCGCGTGGCCCATACCAGCCACAGCATCGCATACACAATGGCAATAGCCGCGATCGCCAGCTTGGGAAGCGAGGTCGATTCCGCAACAGCGCGCAGCAGGTAAGCGCCGGCAATGCCGAGCATGGCTATGCCCAGCACTGAAAATGCGCCGCCCGCCAGCGCAAAGGGGCGCGTCTCCACTGTCTCCGATGAACGTGTTCCCAGCGCGGGGAGTGCGCTGGAAACTTCAGAAGGATGTTCCAGGACATACACACGCCGCTCCAGAACTTCCAGGCGTGTGGCGAGCCGATTTATGGATTCGGGAAGATCGTCCATGCATTCCACCCGAGGGAAAGCTCTCATTCAAGAGAGCTGTCGCGCTCAATCCGCCGCTGCGGCTTCGTGCACACTCTTTTCAGACCACGGAGGCAGCAGCTTCACCAGAACCCACAGAAAAGCCAGCGGAAGAAGGGTGAGAAAAATTGCCGGCAGCAGGCCCTCTTTTGTTACCAGGCTCATCTTGTAGGTCGTGAAGCCGAGAAAGCTCTTTGAGAACAACTGCCCGCCAATCACCACATTCCAGCGCATGGCAAAGATCCCGACCAAGGTCAGGCAACCGGCCACGGCATAAATGCGCTTGCGTGCAATCTCCGGCAGCTTCACCACCTGCGTCACGCCCAGCATGACGATCGGCAAAAGCGTGCCCAGGAATATCTGCACCACGATGTGCGAAAAGTAGAGTTGGGTGTGGACCATGAAGTTCAGGCTGCGGAACGATTCGTCGGCTTCATAAATTCGATGAATCAAGTCCAGCATCTCCAAACTGAAGTCGATGATGAAGATGTAGAAAAGGTACATCCCAATGGTGTCTACGCAGCGCATATCGATCGCCTGCTTGCGCAGCTTGCTAATCGCCATGTACAGCACCATCACCCCGGCAATTCCCGACACCATCGCCGAAAAAATGAACACCACCGGCATCAACGGCGACGACCACCAGGGATTGGCCTTGATTGAGCCGAAGATGAAGCCGACATATCCATGCAACAGGAAGGCGGAAGGAATGCCGACGAGTGTCACAATGTATCCCACCCGCTCGTCGATCGCCAGCGACCGCTCGCTGATGTTGGCCGAGCCCAGTGTCATCACCCGGTAGACCAGGCGCAGCAAGCCTTTGCTTGATTGCGACAACAGCACGATCTCCCGCCGGTAGTCCAGCCAGATTTCCAACACGAGCACGGCCATCAGGTACCACAGGTACACGTACCCGAACATCGCCATGGCCGACGTGCTATGCGGAGTAAAGTACATCTCCGGCGAACGGAACGGGTGGCCCAGGTGCAAGACCAGAGGCAGCGGCGCAACCAGCAGAAACGCCAGCGCCGTCAGCAGCGCCAGCCGATAGGTCGGCTTGACCGCCTCCACGCGAAAGACACGCTCCAGCGACGCCAGAATGAACGCGCCCGCCACCAGTCCCGTGATGTACGGGTACAGCACGATCAGCACGCTCCACTGGAGTCCAATTTCGTTCGGATACATGAAGCCTTCAACACCGTTCATAACCCCTCACCCGTCCAGCTTTTAGCTTCTAGCTACTTTTTTATCGCACTGAACCGTCCATGTCGTTGTAGAACACCTTCGCGCCGGTGGCCATCTGCGGCTTCAACACCTGCACGCTGTGCGTCTTCAGGAACTCGTGAATCGGGTCGTTGGGATTCTTCAAATCCGCCAATTGCCGCGCCCCGGTCGGACACGCTTCGCAGCACGCAGTCGTAAGTCCCTTGGTAATCCGGTGGTAGCAAAGCGTGCACTTATCCGCGACTTTCTTTTCCGGATGAATGTAGCGGCAGCCGTAGGGGCAGGCCTGCACGCAATAGGCGCAACCCAGGCAGTATTTCGGGTCGATCAGCACGACACCATCGGGACTGATAAAGGTCGCGCCCACCGGGCACACCTGCGTGCAAGGTGAATCCGCGCAGTGGTTGCACATCTTGGGAACGAAGAAGTACTTCCCTGCATCTTCCTGCGCAACCGGGAACCCTTCCTTGCCGCCATCGGGCGAGATGACCTGGGGGCTGATCATGTTCTCGTCGGTTACGTGGTACCGTTCCACCCAGGTGCGGAAGCTCCCATCCGGCACGTCGTTCTCAGTCTGGCAGGCCCTCACGCAGTTGCCGCAGCCGATGCACTTGGGGATGTCGATTAACATGCTCCACCAGTGATCGGTCATCCTGTAGTTAGGCGAGGCTTCCGGGGTTCCGGCAAGCACGGACTTCCATGCAACCGCCGCCGCCGGCAAAAGAATCAGGATTTGACGCCGGGAAATATTCACTTCGCACCTCCTGCATCCATTGCCGGGCTGTGCGGCTTGTGGCAGGTCTCGCACGGCAGCCCCGTCGAGTGGTCTGCCGGAACCACCTGAGGAAAGCCCTTTGGTTTAGCTGCGCTGGCCGTATGACAGCGGGCGCACAGCACTGCCGTGTCGGGAAGAACAGGTGTCATTGCGGATGGATCGTCGGCATGTTTTTCCAGCGCCCCGTGGCAAGCTTCGCAGTTCACGTGCGCATGTTTGCCCTTCGATTTCACGTCCAGAACATCCGAATGGCAGCTCTCGCAGGCTTGGTGGCCGGCAAACTTGATGGGACGCGCGGCGATCTCGCCGATGGAAGCCCCGCGATAGTGCCCATACTCGCCAAAGCTTTTCGGGACAACATAGTGGCGTACCACCAGAAACACCAGAAAGGCGAGGACAAATAGCCCTGCAAACACGAAAAGATGTTTTGCGTCCTTGAAGAAACTCATGAAGCCATATCCCCTTAGCGACCCCGCCAGAAGGTTCCGCGAAGCTGTTAAATGTGATTTGGAACACTTCTCGTACGCCTCACCGTACAGGAGCATCTCCGGGGTCTGTATGTGAGTTGAATCACACGCGGACGTGACACACCGCACGCGCAGCACACAAATCGCCCGCCAAACCACGGCGAATCCGCATCGCAATTCTTTGTCAGAGTTAGCTCAATGGCCAGGCACAGCGTGCACTGCGGTGGATTCTTCTCCAGCCGCCAGCCGCGTCAGCGTCAGCACGGTGATGTCGTCGTCCTGGCCGAACTTCACAGCGGCCTCGGTGGCTTGGGCGGCGCTTGGGTTGGTCGCGAAGAGGGTTTCCAGGCGGTCAAAGCCGTAGAGCTCTCCGGACGAATTGCGCGCTTCGAGCAGGCCATCGGTATAAAGGGCCATCCGGTCCCCGATTTGGACGTTGAAGATTGTTTCCTCATAGCTGGCTGCGGCCGCGAGGCCGAGCGGAAAGGCGCCGGGCAAGCTGAGCTCGTGGCCATTGAGGATGAGAGAAGGATGGCCGGCGCTGGCAATCGCACAATTGCCGTCGAGGCCAAGGCGCAAGGCGATGCAGGTGGCGAAGCCGCCTTGCATGCGGCCGTCGAGGCTGCGGTTAAGTTGCGCAAGCAACTCGGCCGGCCCGGAATAGTTGTCCGCCAGCACACGGACAGCGCCCACGATGAGCGATACGGTCATGGCGGCTTTGAGTCCCTTGCCGCTGACGTCGCCCAGAATCACCAGCGTTCCGCTGCCTGCGGGCGGGTCGCCTTCGATCGGAATGATCTGGAAGAAATCGCCGCCCACCTCCTGTGCTGGGCGGTAAGAGCTGGAAAGAGCAAAACCGGGAACGGCCGGCAGCGTAGCGGGGATCAGCAACTGCTGGAGTTCGCGGGCGCTCTTGAACTCCTGCTCAAGAGCACTCTGGCGCCGGCTGCTGTCGGCTGAGTAACGGTAGACCGCATAGATGATGGACAGCAGCAACAGTGTGCTGGCCACGGTATAGGGCGAGATCGGATTGCCATTCACAGTGAAGAGGGGCGCGTAGATCCACTCTCCCAAGGTCCAGTGAGTGTACCGGCTGCCTTGTTGGGCCGCGATCTGGGCCACGGAAAGCATCTGGACAAGGAACGCGAAGATGGCCACCATCCAGCGCGCGGAGTCCAGTCGCTTGCGCCGGACAATGGCAATCACGACCAGCACCTGGGGAAGCGCTTCTGTGACTGTAAAGACGGTAGTCAAGGCCGCGTCCGCAATCTGCTGTGGACGGGTCCAGTTGTACATGCCAAGGATCAGAAGTCCATCCAAAATGAATGCCGTTGCGTTGATGCGGGCGGCAATTCGGACTTTCCGCACCAGGGAATGGCTTTCAGAAAGCTGAAGAAGCGACAGCAGCAAAAACCACAATGAAATGTCTTCCAGCGAGTACACCGGCTGCTCCAACCCGAGAGCCACATTGAATGGCAAACGAATGAGCATCGCGTTATCCAGAAGCAGAATTCCGACCGGGGCAAGACAGAAGCCCGTCATCCAAATGAGGATGGATTGGCGCCGGTCGCGCAGCCACGCCAGCAGGCTGAACAGGGCCACAAGCCCATAGAGCGAGTCCAGAGCAAAGGCGAATTGGTTGCCGCGCAGCCACCGGTAATCGAGGGCGGCTTTGCGGGCGGCGATCGCCTCAGGCCCTCCGGCCACAGGAGGAGTTTCGAATCCACCTAACTGGCCAGTGTCGTTCGAACTCAGGGGAGCCTTCCACACGCGCACCGCCAGCACACCGTTGCGTACCGGCCCAAGACCGAAGGTTTGTGCCGATTGGTCGCTGTACGAGACCGGATGAGGCGGCAGCTTTCCGTTGCGCCCCACCAGCACGCCGTTCCAGTAAAGTTCATAGGCGTCGTCAAGGCGTTGAATCAGCAGGGCAAAATCCGGCGCTGCGCCTGGCGCTGGTGTGAGCGTAACGTGGCGGCGGTACCAGGCAAAGCCGGTGTAATTCGCATGGCCCTGCGCACCCCACGGCTCGTCGGCGGTCAACTGCTCCCAGTTGGAGTCGTTCAGCGCGGGCGCAGCCCAGCTCGGATCGTCGCCCAGATGAAATTGCCAGACGCCGTCCAGTGGCGCCGTGCCTTTGCCCAGACCGTCCAAAACCAGCTTGGGAGCGGCGGGAGCGGAGGACTGCTCCGCGCAACTCACTGCAGCGCCGGCGGTAAGCAAGACGAAGAGTTGTAATAGGAAGCGCGAACGGCGTGAGAGCATGACGCCAGGATACGCCGGGGATGATATTGGAAGTAAAGAGGATTCTTTGCCCTACAATGACTGTCGTTCCCGGACCGCCTTCGCGAAGAGCGGTGCTACTTCTTGCAGCCGATCGATAATTCGCGGCCGCGTCCCCCGATTGCGCTTGCCTGGCTATCAAGCTTTTCCAGCACTGTCCAGGGATTCAGGTGATATTGATGCAATAGGAACTCATCGGGCGAGTGGACCAGAAGATGGTATTGCTGTAAAGCATCCTTCGGGAAGTGCTTTAGGTTTCTGGTCACTATCACATCCGACTTGGAGAAGATTGCGGCGGCAACCACATGTTTGTCTGACTCGTCGGGAATACTTGGCACTGCTGCAAGCAGACTCGGCGGGATGTGAATGCCCGCCTCTGGAAACGCCTCTCGCATCTTGCTGATGCGACGATTCGCCTGCTCCGCTGAGTAACCAAACTTGATAAGTGTCCGCTGTAGTTCTACTAGCGTATCATCGCTCCAGTGAGCCCGGTAGAGAGCCGGCTCTTCCGCACCGCGCAGCAGAACATCGCAAAGTGGCATGGGAGCCAGGACGCAAGTATCAAAGACGGCAGAATATTCATTATCAGGTGTCAATATCATCGACCTAACCTCTTACTGCAAAAGCACAATACTAAATATCATTCCGGGAGAAACGTGGTGTGTTTCTCCCGGTAAACTCAAGATTGTCGCATTTCACCTTCTGTTACGAGTGGAATTCGGTCGTAAATGCCCTCGTCGTATTCAGCTCGGGCCAAGTCGTCCAAAGTCTTGCGGCGCGTCGAATCCCTCCTTCCTTTGTAGGCCAAAACATCGCGGGCATATATCCGCCTGTGGGTTCCAACCATGTGGTAAGAAATCTGGTTTTGATCGAGCAATCCGATCAGGAACTGCCTTGAGACAGCGAGAAGCTTTGCCGCTTCTACGGTTGTCAACTCGGCCTCGTTCTGGAGCAGAGTGACGGACTTTCCAGCCTTCAGGTCGCCCAATAGCCTACATAGAAAGGAATAGAGGTTGGGTGGAAGAGATTGTGCCCTCCCGTCCGGTCCCACCAACTTTGCTTCCCCCCTACGCAGCTCCTTATATAACGCCTGAACCTCTCTCTGATCCTGTTGCGTGATCGGAACGCAGGCCACCTCCTCTTGGCTTGCCATTGTCATTCCTCAGTCATGACACGCAGTCTGCGTATTCGCTACAACTGCTATAGATGCTATATAGCATTTATTCGCTATATCTGTCAACTAGCTGCCGGAATTATTCTTTGAAGCCTGCAAAAATGGAATCCCTGCAATGTGAGTCGGCCTGAGACTGTATCTGCTTGTTAGGATGGATATTAGGAGTTCAAGATGCCAAGGGTCCTCGACGGTGCGGCCATTGCCGCGGCCATCAAGCTGGAGGTAGCCGAGGAGGTGAAGCTGCTGGCCGCGAAGGGCATTCGGCCCGGACTGGCGGTGGTGCTCGTAGGCAACGTTGCCGCCTCGGAGATCTATGTCCGCGGCAAGGTGCAAGCCTGCGCCGATCTCGGCATCTTCAGCGAACTCATCACGCCTCCCGAAACGGTGACCACTGAAG